>Ga0210056_1000571_pt1 | contig 31038 bp, 21 predicted proteins | sample CryGeyCG2014_080_2_FD_183965 | JGI IMG/M metagenome (GOLD analysis project Ga0210056, IMG submission 183965) | Groundwater microbial communities from aquifer - Crystal Geyser CG07_land_8/20/14_0.80 (SPAdes) (version 2) | ecosystem: Environmental > Aquatic > Deep subsurface > Groundwater | place...
ATTTTTCTGAAAATTTGACTTTTTTAAAAAGTATGATATAATTTTAGTTAAGCTCAAGCAAAGTTATAGAGGAGGTGATGCCGTCAAAATAATAAAGAACAAAGGTTAACTCCGATGACATCGGAGGAGTGTCGCCACAGGCGACTACAAGTAGTAAGAACGGTTCTACTCACTACCCATAGTTTTCTCGGAAGAACCTAAATTATCGTGCCCTTGATAAACTGGGGCATTTATTCGAAACGGTAACTGGATGGCAATACCGCAAGCCGGTCATAATAGATAATACAGGAAACCAGGACGAGTTAACCGACTACCAGATCCTGGTTACCTTTTCTACTTTAAATTTTGACTATCAGAAGGCAAACCCTGACGGTTCTGATATAAGGCTGTGGGACAGCCAATATGGTTATCTTCCCTACTGGATTGAAGCTTGGAACCCCGTAGGAGAAAGCAGGATTTGGGTTAAAATCCAGTCTCTCCCAGCAAATTCTTTCAAGAAAATCCAGTTATATTATGGCAATCCTGAAGCCCTCTCCCAGAGCAGGGCTGAAGACGTTTTCCTTGCTTTTGACGACTTCAATGACAATAACTGGCAGGATAAATGGCCTTTTGTGGCAGGTCCGCAACCAATCACGATTACTGAGCATGACGGCTATCTTGATATTCCTTTCTATGGTAGCGGTCAAATGCTGGCTTCTGCATTTGATTTTCTGTCCCAGCCCATTATAATTGAGTCAAAGATGTACCATCCCGGAGGTACGAGTTTAGAGTCCCAGCTTGCCATAAAGATGAAAGAAGGACCGGGATTACTGTTTGGTTTTGGGAATAATGGATATAACAGCGAGGGATTCTATCTTGAGGATTATACCGGAGGAGGCGGAGAATCCTGGAATGGAACCAGCGGTTTAAACCAGTGGAAGAATTACAGGATAGTTGTTGACGGCAACAACTTTGACGGCTGGAGAGGAAACTCTTATGGCGCATACAACGAAGCCATAGACTATCATTTCGGCAATAACTATGATTTCAATGCCGCAGGATTATGCAATTTAGCATTTCCTCTCAATTATAGCAGCATAAAGGTTGACTGGTTAAGAGTACGCAAATACACACAAAACGAGCCCGTTATCACTTTTGGAAATGAATCGTTTGTCTGCGGGATATCCGTAATAATGGACAGTGCGGCTCCTGCAACTGGTCTTTCAATTTCAGGTCCTAAATACGAGCAGGAGATTGACGGGAAAATCAAAACATGGATTACTTCTATAACTCAGATTAATCTTATGTCCACTGACAACCTGTCAGGCTTAAGCAGGATTGAATACAGGCTGGAGAGCGATAGTATATGGAATACAGGCACTTCTCCCCTGACGTTTAATATTACAGAGGAAGGAACGCGTACTCTGTGGTACAGGGCGGTTGACAACGTAGAGAACGCCGAACAGGCAAACAGTGTAACATTGTATGTTGACAGCTCGCCGCCTGTTACAAACATAATAATAGGAGAACCCAGATATAGTAATTCAAATACCTGGATTAATTCAACAAGCCTGATCACTCTTGCAGCTTCTGACAACGGCTGCGGGCTGGCAAGTATCCAATACAAGATTGACGAGGCAGGCAGTTGGGACACATATACCCAGCCGTTTAAGATCGCGGACAGCGGCATACATACCGTATTTTATTATTCCACAGACAATCTCGGAAACAGAGAGGACAGCTATATTTTGCCGGTTGACGAACATGTTGTGGCTCTATGGCGTATGGATGAAGAAGCCGGCAGCCTTGTTGCTGACAGCATCGGCGATAATACCGGGACAGCTTATGGGACAACGATCGTTGACGGCATACGCAATAAAGCAAGGAGTTTTAACGGCCTAAGCGATTACATAGACTGCGGGAGTTCCCCAAGCTTAGCCCCGCCCAGCTTCACTCTTTCCGCCTGGGTCTATCCCGAGGATGTTTCAGGCATACAACCGGTTATCTTCAGGGGGATTGACGGGGGAGACGCTAACTTTGTCAGTTACGACATGACCATTCAGCAGGGGCAATATTGCGTGGTTGTCTTTACAAGCGGTATTCCAGGCCCCCAGGGTTCGGTTGGTTCTATAACAGCGAACCAATGGCATAATCTCGCGTTTACTTATGACGGCGCAACAGGCTGGGGTTATGGATATATAGACGGCGAGAGCTATGCATTGCCGGCTTGCAATCCCGTGATCGGGATCCCAAGGCCTGACAGCTGGAATTTCCAGATAGGAACGCTTTACGACCATTCCATTGGATCTAAATACTTCAAAGGCATTATTGGCGAAGTCAGCGTTTCTGATGTGGCAAGGACCCAGGAAGAAATAAGGGCGGGCGTAAACAGTTACAGGAAAGGCCCTAAATTCACTAACGTAATCGTTGACAATTCGCCCCCAGTCACCACTCTTTCTTTCAGCAAGATGTATCAGAAATCAATAAACGGGCAGACAGTTGATTTCATTACCTCATCTTCTAAGCTTACTCTTTCAAGCCAGGACAGGATAGAAAAAGACACAGCATGCGGAGTAAACAGAATAGAATACAGGATTGATGCAGGTGATTGGGAAATATATTCCGAGACCAGCCAGCTCGTTATACCTGATCCAAGCTCATATATTTTAAGCTTCCGGTCAATTGACAACCTCGGAAACACGGAAGACGCCAATTCCGCCTATATAGCCCTTGACAACTCCCCGCCTGTAAGCACTATATCAATAGGTTCCCCTCAATGCTATGTTGATACTGATCTCTGGATAACTTCTGCTTCTACGATCACGCTTTCAGCCACGGATGAATTGGGCTGCGGGCTGCAGTCTATGCAATACAGGATTGACGAAACAGGCAGTTGGAACACGTATACCCAGCCTTTTGTGATCCCGGATGAAGGCGCTCATACTATTTATTACCGCTCAATAGATAACCTCGGAAATGGTGATCAGGGCATGGGTGTTCCTGTTGACGAGCACACTATGGCATTGTGGCACATGGATGAGCTGTCGGGTCCTGATCTGATGGATGCGACCACGAATGCCAACAACGGCATATGTTACAACACGCTAATCACAGACGGCAGATACAACAAGGCAAGGCAGTTTGTTACATCAGACGACTATATTGAAGTTCCCAGTAACCAGACCCTGCAGCTGCCCCGGGATATGACCATAGAAGCGTGGATATATCCCACGGCATACCCCAGCATTCAGGGCAAGATAGTAGACAAAGGGGACAACGACTATTCCGGAACTATGGAATATAACTTCTACCTTGAGCCTACAGGCCAGATGTCCTTCTATCTGTATAACCTTGAAATGCCCGAGTGGGGATACATAGGTTTGTCAAGTTCAAAAACCATAAATCTTAATGAGTGGCATCACGTCGCGGGGGTTCGGGATATTACAACAGGCCTGATGGGTATATATATTGACGGGGTGCTGGACAGCACTATTCTGAATACTTATGCTGCAAATATTCTTGACGGGCCCCTGGGCATCGGCAGGGACCAGTCTTATACAGACAGGCAGTTTTTCGGAGTCATTGACGAGGTGCGCATTTCCAATATTGCAAGGACAGAAGAAGAGATAAGGGCAAGCATGGATGGCTGGAGTGCGGCTCCGAAGTCAATCAGCGTAATCGTTGATAATTCGCCCCCCAGTTCAGTTCTCTTAGTGGGTATGCCCAATTATTGTGCGGACGGAAACACATTCGTAACCCTTGGTACACCTTTAATAATTAAGGCTGTTGACCCTTCCGGGCCTGATTCCCCGATTTACAAATACTGCAGTGTTGACAGCGGCATTTTCAGGCAATATTCAGAGAACTTCACTTTAAAGGATTGCGGCATAACGGCTGAAGGCGCCCATATTCTCAGTTACTACAGCGCTGACTGCGTCGGAAATGCTGAACAAATACGTTCTGAAACCATAATTCTGGATAGCCACGCACCTACATTTACAACAATTACAGTAGTTCCTTCTGATATTATATCTATAGGTCCAGTGCAGATTACAGTGCAGGCAAATGAAATATTAGGAGAAGCACCGATAGTTAAAGTTACGCAGAACGGCACTACAAGCCAGATTATTACAGTTATTTCCACGGATAGTACAGCATGGACCGGTAATTACATCGTCTTTGGAAATTATAACGGGACTGCAACAATCGAGGTTAGCGGAAAAGACAGAGTAGGATTTACAGGCACAGCGAAGGCGGAGTTTACAGTCAGCATCCCTTCTTCAGACTTTTCTATAAACAATGTCTGGGATGAGCCGGATCCATTCAGCCCGCCGCAGGAATCACTTGCAATCCACTACGCAGCTGTAAATGCAGCTGCTGACACCCTGTCAATTGCCTTTTATGACGATATGGGTGCTCTCACAAAGCTGCTCAGGTCTGAGAACATCAGTATTGGAAATACTTACATTGAATGGGATGGAACGGACGCAGCCGGCAGCCTTTCAAGGGAAGGAATATATTCATACAGAATTACTGCAGCTTCACAGAATAATCCTTCAATTGAAAAAACAGGAAAGGCCATACTGCTTAATATGGCAGAACTGAATACAGCAGGAGCCGGGATATATAACCCCGGCAATCCTCTGCTTCAGATCATTCCCTACACACCTGTTCACCCTGTAGTTTCAGGCGCCCTTACTGCCCTGAGTTCCCAGAACCTTGCTCCGATAGGCTCATTCTATGACCTGCAGCCTGAAGGAGTCCTGTTCGACCCGCCTGCAGCATTTACCATCACTTATACAGACACAGACGCGCAGCTGTTAGGTGAAGATAATCTGTGGATATATGCTTATGATGATGCAGGTGATACCTGGGTAAGGGTGGCAGACCAGCAGAAAGACGTTGACAATAATACAATAACGATACTGATAAACCACCTTTCAATATACGCGCTGCTGTTCTCAAAGGCCGAGGTCAATATTACCCCGCCGGTTGCGCAGATTACAAGTCCGGCACAAATGACGCTTGTAGGCAATAACGTTGAAATTAAAGGTACAGCAAAGGCAATGCTGTTTGGCAATTACAGGCTTGAATACGGAGCAGGGGCATTCCCTGATACCTGGACCCTTATAGAGCCGGTTTACGGCTATCCTGTTGACAGTTCTACTCTTACAATATGGAACACTACGGGCCTTGAGGGTATTTACACCCTCAAGCTGACAGTTGCAAACAGGATAGGGGATACAGCAAGCACACAGGTAACCTTATACATAGACAACACCCCGCCCTCCACAACCACCCTTACAATCGGTAATCCTAAGTATGACTACGGCAACGGAACACCTTTTGTCGTGACTTCGCACACGCCATTTATGTTGACCTGCCTTGATAGTGGCTTAATACCTTCAGACATCCTGCAGGCTGAATATGCTGTTGACACCGATACTTCCTGGGCTGCTTGCGTATATACAGGTGAAGATACCCTCACAGGAGCCAAACTGTTCGTATTCACAATCCCTGAAACCTATCCTGACGCAGAGCACACAATCTACTACCGCAGCGTAGACAATGTTGGAAATTATGAAGATTCTAAATCAGTTACAGTCATCCTTGACAATACAAGCCCGACTGCCGCGCTGATTTATCCATCAAAACAGGATGTAGGCATCTGCAAGGTAATAAACAGCAATACAGTTTCAATCATAGGAACAACTACGGATATCCACTTCTCACTCTACAGAATTGAACTGAAGGCAATGAGAGACGGGGATACGCCTGCTGACTGGACAACCATAAACGAAGCTGAGTTGCAGAAGGAAACACAGTCACTCGGAGTTTGGAACACCACCCAGTTCACCAAGAACAGGTGGTACTATATCAGGATTGTTTCAACTGACAAAGTAAATAATACTACCATAGATACTGTCTCGGTATATCTCGGAAATCCTGAAGTTAAACTTGTATTTGGTAGTCACGGAAATGACAACAGAGAATTTAAAGAGCCATACGGCATAGCATTCTCTCCCACCCAAGAAGGTTCTGACAATTCGGGCTGCATTTTTGTCACAGATAACAAGAACGACAGGGTCCAGAAGTTTGACCTTAACGGCAACTTCCTGCTTTCATTCAATGGTAGAAGCGAGGAATCCCGCAAGTTAAAGAAACCTTCCGGAATTGCAGTTGACCCTGAATCAGCCTGTGTATTCGTAGCAGACAGGGATAATGACCGCATCCAGGCATTTGACCTATTCGGTAACTTCCTGTTCTCATTCGGGGAAAGACACAATATAAAGAGACCGGAGCAGATCTCAGTTGGTCTATACTATACCTATTCAGACACGTCATATGCCTGTACAAAGGCAGTCTATGTTGCTGATGCCAAGAAGGACAGGGTAGCCATATTTGACTATGAAGGAAACCTGCTTGCTACAATATCAAACCTTGACGATCCTGAAGGAGTGTTTGCTCTTAAACATTTGCAGTATCTGGGTCCAACACAGGCAAGTGTCTACGTAGCCAATACTGATGACAATATTGTCACAGTTTACACCTCAGCCCTTACCCCAACATTCAGCATAAAAGGTTTTGATGACCCAAGGGCTGTCTATGCTGACAGCAGGGGATATATCTACGTCTCTGACACCGACCACAACAAGATAAAGAGATACAACAGGTATGGGGAACTTCTGATGCAGTATACAGGCTCCTGCACTACTTCTCTTGACAAGCCCACAGGTATCTGCCTTGACAACCAGGGTAACCTCTGGATAGCAGATGAGAAGAACGACAGGATAGTCAAGATCGGCGCTCCCACAGTGGACGAGACTATGGCAATGCGTATGTTCTCTCTGCCTAAAGCAGCAATGACCATAAAAGATGCTTATGCTTACCCAATACCATTCAAGCCAAATTCCGGGCTTGGCTATACTGCTATAAGATTCAAGCTCTACAGCATCCAGAATGTTCTGCTCAGAATCTACAATATTGCAGGTGAACTTGTGTTTGAGCAGACAGGCATAACCAATGATCCATACATCTGGAGCGTCATAAACAACTGGGGAGAACCGGTTGTTTCCGGTGTGTATATCTACTTCCTGATAGACGATACGAAGGAAAGGAAATTAGGGAAGATCGTGGTAATACGATAGATTCGGGGACAGTCCCGATTCTACGAGCTTCGCTCCGTAAATCAGGGACAGTCCCCTTCAAATGACAGATGATAAGAGGGAAAAGAAGATAGGGAAAATCGCAATAGTTAAGTAAAAACGAAAGTTCAAAAATACGGAGGGAAGGATGTATCCGGAGAATCTGAAATATTCAAAAGAACACCTGTGGGTTCTTATCGAGGGTGACATGGCAAAAGCGGGCATTACCGATTACGCGCAGAAGCAGCTTGGCAATATTGTGCTCCTGGAACTGCCTGAATCCGGCGCAAAGGCCGTAAAAGGGAAAAGCTTCGGTGTCGTAGAATCGGTCAAGTCAGTCTCGGACCTTTTTGCGCCGGTAAGCGGTGAAGTAACCGGCGTGAATACAGCCGCGACCGAGAATCCCGAGACCGTGAACAAGGACCCGTACGGCAAAGGCTGGATGATAGAAATAAAGCTTGCCGATCAGAATGAGCTTGGGCTGCTTCTTTCAGCTTCCGATTACGAAAAATTAATTACAACAAGATAGTATCCAGCCACGGATGCACACGGATAAAAATTACCACGAAAGCACGAAATCACGAAAAAATACATTTTGCCACTGAAGACACTGAAGGCACTGAAAAATATCTTGGTTTCAAACTTGACACTTGATACTTGATACTTGACACTATTTTTGTAGTTTAATGGAGGATTTATGCCGGTTGAAAGGATAATAGCGGGAGTGATAGTTTTGCTGGTAGCGCTTTTTGACTACCTTGGCGTGATGAAACCGCTGGAAAAACTTCCCGAAAAGGAGGAAGCTGCGGAAACGGTTACTGTTTCAGCCAACGCATCCATAAAACTTCCCGAAGAGATAGGGTCTTTCCGGATGGACGGGACCGTAATTTTCCCCTGCGAGATACAAAACACCGGCGAGGCAATGCATACATTCGTGGTGAGCGTTGACATGAAAGGGCAAGGCGCGCAGAAATCTCTGCCGGTCAGGAGGGTATCGCTTGAACCCGGAGAGGCCCAGACCATTGAAATGACTTATAAGGTGCAGCCCGATCTAAAGGAAGGGCAGTACGCTGTCGCGGCTGCGGTGTGGGAAAAACTGGAGGATGAAAAACCGGCCCGCAAGTACGCGGAGGCGGTCAGGCAGTTCAGGCTGTTTGACGCTTTTCCCGAGATCTCGTTCATGGACCTGGGGCTTTCGGCGCAGGTAGGAGGAAGACTGAGCCTGAAAGTCAGGATAACGGATGACAGGGGCGTCAGGTGGGCAAAGGTCACCTACCTGTTTCCCGGGATGAAGGAAAGAAAAGTAATTTCAATGGAAAGGAAGAGCGGGACTGAGAAAGACGGGACCTGGAGTTTCACCACGGACCCTTCAAGGCAGACAGGGCAGTTTATATTTAAGATAGAAGCAATGGATTCTAAATCGCAGATAGCGAAAACGGAAGAATACAAGATCGCGATCGTTACTAAACAATAAATGCCGTGTAACGTGTCACGTGTTACGTGTAAGGGGAGAACCATGAATATAAAGAAAACAAATAAGATATTAGGAACCCTTATTAATATAATTTTGATTTTGTTTGCGTTACACATTACACCTTACACCTTACACGTCAGTTACGCGGAAGAGCCGGGCAGGATACAGGTTTCAGTGCCTTCGCCGGCGGAACTGAAAGCAGGCGAGACGATTTTTTTCCAGACATTCGTTGTGAACGAGGGGAATGATACGTGGGGACCCGGGACATATTCCGGTTTTGCACAGGTTTACGGGGCCCAGAAGGATTTTATTTCAGCCACAGAACCGGTTTACGGCACTGAATCCGTAAATGTCGGGGGATCCGCGCTTTTTATCATACCTTTTATTGTCCCGCTTGATTTCGGAGGGCAGTATTTTTTTAAAATGGTCTTCAATTACAAGAATTCAGGGCCGATCATAGGCAGCCATTCCGCTTTCAGCGTGATCCCCAGGCCTAAGGTGGACCAGCCGCCTGAGATCCAGTTCATGAACTTCGATCTGTCCGCGGTGCAGGGCGAGCAAATCAACCTTAAGGTAAAAATAACCGATGATAAAGGCATTGCGAAGGTGGTAGTTACGTACCAGTTCCCCGGGATGAACAGCAGGAAAACGCAGGACATGGAACTTCTGTCAGGCACAAGGCAGGACGGGGTCTGGCTCTTTAAGACCGGATCGGTAGCCAAAACCGGGAACGTGGTTTTTGCGGTTTCTGCCACAGATTCAAAAGGCCAGGTCTCAAAAGCCGAATACCAGTTTTCAAGCGTCACCAAGTAATTTTTAAAAACAATCTCTTTTATGAGGAAATCATGAAAAAATGCAATATTACCTTCTGGTTTAAACTTAACATCAACATATGCGTCTAATATAATAAGGTTCTTCCGAGTTTTGTGTGGGTAAGCCCTCTTGACTAACCCACCTATCATGCTATAATACTCCTGTATAGTAAAGAATAAAATACAGGAGGTGTAGGCATGATTAGCCAAGAGGAGATTAACCGTCTCATTGATATTCCGGGATATGAAGTTAAAGGGCTTCATTTCGAACAACAGGGTTCAGAATTCATCCTGCACGTAGAGATTAAGAATTCGCAAGACCTGTTTCATTGTCACTGTGGATACAGCACTGATACCTATTATGATTGCCAGTATTTCAAGGTGCGAGACCTCCCATTTGGGAAGTGGAAGATAGTCTACCTGTGGTTTAAGAAGCACCGCATTGAATGTCCCCAGTATGGAATAGTAACAGAATCATTAGAGTGGCTTGACCCTCGGTCTCGATGCACCAAACGCTTGGCAGACGAAATTGCCCTTGCGTGCAGAAACTTGCGTTCCATCTCAGACGTAGCAAGGGAATATCGCTTAAGCTGGGACAGGGTAAAAGAGATTGACAAGAAAGCAATGGAGAAAGAGCTTAACCCCCCTGACTTTACCGAGGTAAGGCAAATCGCTGTAGATGAACTGTCCATTAAAAAGGGTCATAAATACGCTACCCGCGTAATAGATTTAGAGAGAAGACGCACCCTCTGGGTTTCCAAAGACCGTAGTGAAGAGTCTCTTGCCGAATTCTATAAACTTCTTGGAGAAGAAGGCTGCAAGAGGATTGAAGCGATAGCAATGGATGAACACAAGCCCTACATCGCCGCTACTCGTAGGTATTGTCCTCATGCATCAATTGTATATGACGAGTTCCATGTGCTAAACAACTACGGTAAAGTTATTGACAAGGTTCGCAACCAGGAATGTCTAAAAGTATCCAAAGAAAAATACGCGGTCATTAAGGGTAGCAAATACCTTCTTCTATCTAACCGGGAAAACCTTGATTATGAGAAAAGAATACGTCTGGGAGAAGTTCTTGCGGTAAACAAATCAATAAACAAAGTGTATCTGCTTAAAGATGACCTCAAGCACTTGTGGAGTTTTAGTGACAAGGAACAAGCCAGAAACTGGTTCAAGGGATGGTACCGTAGAGCAATGTATTCCCGCATAGAACACTTAAAGAAATTTGCCTGTAGTCTCAAAGAACACCTTGATGGTATATTAGCTCATTGTGATTACAGAATCAACACATCCGTATTAGAAGGGATGAACAACATGGCAAAGGTTATCAAGCGTGTAGCATTTGGATTTCGTGATATGGATTACTTCTTCCTAAAGCTTCGAGCGCATGACCTTGTTAAAACTCGAAAACGATTGCCTCCGCTTATTTCGAAGTTTAATATTGTCTGAAACTTGCAAGTTTTCAAAAATTGACTATAATATACTTAAGCTCAAGAACTCATCAGGAGGTGATGCCTATAGGTTAAAGAACTTTTGGTTAAACTCGCCTACGGGCGAGTGGCCCCGGCTTTGTCGGGATGAGTAGCAGGAACGGTTTTACCCGCTACCCATACAAAACTCGGAAGAACCTTTGGTAAAGGGGTTGCCGCGCCCTTCGGGCTCGCAATGACAAAATAAAGAAACAAGGTAACAATTATCTAATAATAGAAAGGATAAAATCAATGAGTGAAGAAAAGAAAAAGGCAATATCAACCGATTCGTTGATGACGGAGAACAGGACTTTCCCTGTTCCCAAAGAGATGGAGGGGAAAGCTTACATCAATGCGAAACAATATAAAGAGATGTATGAAATGTCAGTTAACGATCCTGATAAGTTCTGGCTCAAGCAGATCGAGATCATTGACTGGATCAAGAAACCTACCGTATCCCGGAAATATACATGGGATACCGGAAAACGCGTAATTGAACATACGTGGTTTGAGGACGGCGAGCTGAATATCAGCTTCAACTGCCTTGACCGCCATCTCAAAACCAAGACAAAGGATAAGCCCGCACTCGTATGGCAGGGAGAGCCGGAAAACGACGTTAAAACGCTTACTTACGAGCAGCTGCACAAAGAAGTGTGCAAGTTCGCCAACGTGCTGAGGTCGCACGGCATCAAGAAAGGCGACCGTATCTGTGTTTATATGCCCATGATAATTGAACTGCCGGTAGTTATGCTTGCCTGTTCCAGGATAGGAGCTATCCACTCCGTAGTATTCGCGGGATTCAGCGCTGATGCTCTCGCGGACAGGATAAACGACTCCAAGTGCAGGATACTTGTTACCACCAATAATTCCTACCGTTCAGGAAAGATAATACCGCTGAAGAAAATATCTGATGACGCTCTTGCCAAAACGCCGTGCATCGAAAAAGTCATCGTAACCAAGAGAAGCGAGGAACCCTGCAATATGAAGGAAGGCAGGGACCTCTGGTACCATGATGAAATGGCGAAAGCAAGTGCTGACTGCAAACCTGAAGTAATTAAGGCGGAAGACAAGCTGTTCATCCTCTATACTTCCGGCTCAACAGGAAAACCCAAGGGTGTTGTGCATACAACCGCCGGATACCTTATCCACGTAATGCTGACCCACAAATACATCTTTAACATCCATGATGACGATATCTTTTGGTGCACAGCGGATATCGGCTGGGTGACAGGCCACAGCTACATAGTTTACGGGCCTCTGGCTAACGGCGCGACAAGCATGATGTTCGAAGGCGTGCCCACATACCCGGACGCAGGCCGTTTCTGGCATATTGTGGATAAATTCAAGGTTACGGTGTTCTACACAGCCCCGACCGCGATCAGGGCGCTCATACGCCTCGGGGACGAATGGCCGAAAAAATACAAGCTCGATACGCTCAGGATACTCGGAACCGTAGGCGAACCTATCAACCCGGAAACTTGGGTCTGGTACCACACCATGATCGGCAAGGGGAAATGCCCTGTTGTTGATACCTGGTGGCAGACCGAGAACGGCGGCATACTGATCACACCGCTGCCCGGGGCGCACACGCTGAAGCCCGGAAGCGCGAGCAGGCCTTTCTTCGGGGTTGAGCCGGTAGTCCTGCGCGATGACGGCACCGAGTGCAGCAGGAACGAGGGCGGCAAGCTCTGCATAAAGAAACCCTGGCCCGGAATGATGCGGACAATGTGGGGCGACCACGACAGATTTGTGGATACTTACTTTACAATGTACAAGAACCTTTATTTCACCGGTGATGGGTGCCGGCTTGACCAGGACGGGGATTACTGGCTGATGGGACGCATTGACGACGTTGTGAACGTGTCAGGCCACCGCATCGGCACAGCCGAGGTTGAAAGTTCGCTTGTCAGCCACCCGAAAGTGGCTGAGGCGGCAGTGGCGCCAATGCCCCACGATATCAAGGGGCAGGCACTGTACGCGTTCGTAACCCTTAACGAGGGTGTTGTCCCAAGCGAAGAGCTCAAAAAAGAGTTGTTGCTTCACGTGCGCAAGGAGATCGGGCCCATAGCGGTCCCGGATAAGATCCAGTTCGCGCCGGCACTTCCAAAAACGCGTTCCGGCAAGATCATGCGCCGCATCCTGCGTAAGATCGCCGAGAACCAGACTGACCATATAGGGGATACGACCACGCTTGCGGATCCCAGCGTTGTGGAACAGCTTGTAAAAGAACGCCAGGTTTGATCCTGCGTGTCATTGTGAGGAGCGTAGTGACGAAGCAATCTAATGCGAGATTGCTTCGCTATCGCTCGCAACGACTTCGTCGGATTGTCCCGAAGGGATCCCTTTGGGAATTCGCTGTCGCTCGCAATGACATAAGAAATATGACAGTTAATCGTATTAAAGGAAAGGTGGATTAATGGATGAGACGAAGCCTGTAAAGAACATCGGCTGGCGGGTAGCCCTTGCCGGGATGGGGATAAACCTTGCTTTCGGGGTCCTGTATACGTGGAGCGTTATCAGCAAAGCGATCCCGGCTGAATGGGGATGGAAAGAAGTTGATAAATCATGGCCGTATTCCGTTGCCTGCCTTGTGTTCGCCCTGATGACTGTTCCAGGAGGCCGGCTCCAGGATAAAATAGGCGCCCGCATTGTGGCTACGGTCGGGGGCATATTTGTGGGCATTGGCATGATCCTGGCAAGCTTCAGCACGTCACCGGTTATGTATATTATAAGCTTCGGGATCATAGCAGGCGCAGGCATAGGTTTCGGTTACGCTTCCGCCACTCCGCCCGCGCTCAAATGGTTTTCCGCGAAAAAAACAGGGCTTATATCCGGCATCGTGGTTTCTGGTTTCGGGCTCGCGTCCGCATACGCTTCACCGCTTTCAACCTGGCTGATAGGCAGTTACGGCGTGCAGAGAACAATGCTTATCCTGGGCGTGATATTCCTGGTTGCCGTTGTCGGCATAGCGCAATTGTTAAAGGAGCCCCCGAAGGGATACCAGCCGCAGGACGCTGCTGTGAGATCGGCAACAGCCGCGGCTCCGGTTCAGATCAGGGAGTGCAAGTCAGGAGAGATGCTCGGTACCGGACAATTTTATCTTATATGGTTCATGTATGCGTGCGGCGCCGGCGCCGGCTTAATGATAATAGGAAAACTTGCCGCGATCGCCAAAATGCAGGCGCATCTAAATCTTGGTTTTGTGCTTGTCATAGTTCTTGCATGCGGCAACGGGGCAGGCAGAATACTCGCCGGAATGATATCAGATAAGATAGGCTGCAGGAAGACTCTTTTTATATGTCTTGTTTTTCAGGCATTGCTCATGATGCTGCTTTCAAAGGTATCTGATACCAATATTCTCGGTAATATGATCGTCCTTTCGATCATCTCAGCTCTTATCGGGGCAAACTACGGAGCGAATCTTTCTCTTTTCCCGTCACATACAAAGAGCTGTTACGGCCTGAAGAACTTCGGTTCGAATTACGGTTTTGTTTTTACCGCGTGGGGAGTAGGCGGGTTCCTCCTGTCTCTTCTTGCGGGCAGGATGTATGATTTGACAGGGAGCTTCGTTATAGCTTATTATGTCGCATCAGGCCTGCTTGTTGCCGCCGCGATCGGAACATTCTTTATGAAGCCGCCCGTTTTAAAGACAGATAAGGCATAGGCACGGATCATAGCCAATTTATAATCAACGTTACCAACCAGGTAAATAAGATTTACTTTATGCTGGATAATGGATTGAATGTTTTTTTCTAAATCCGGTATCCAGCATTTTCTTTAGGAGCGCAGATGGAAAGAAGCCTGATAATAATTAAGCCCGATGCCGTGTGCAAGGGCAGGATAGGTGAGGTTATTGGGCGCATTGAGAAAAAAGGTTTCATAATACGCGCGCTGAAAATAGTACGCCTTACAAAGAAAAAAGCTGAAGAATTCTACGGGATTTACAGGGGCATGCCGTTCTTCAAAGGCCTTGTCAAATTCATGATTTCGGCCCCGTCGGTCATGATGGTGGTGGAAGGCAGGGGTGTTATAAAGAAAATGAGGGAAATGATAGGCGCGAGAGTGCCTTCAGAAGCAAAAAAAAGAACTATAAGGGGCGACCTGGCTTCAGACGACAGGCGCAATATAATACACGGCTCTGATTCAAGAAAAAACGCGGCGCGGGAAATAAAGATATTTTTCAAGCCAAATGAGATATATAAATATGATAAGAAAGACTGGCTGAACAGCGAGCCTGATAGAAACAGTTAAAGGTTAAAAGTTAAAGGTTAAAAGTTGAAGACAAAACATGGAATTATGGTGGAAATATGGCATATAAAATATTGGAAAAAGAAGAACTGGCGCCGGGGATAAAACAATACGATATTCACGCTCCCCGGGTCGCGGAAAAATTCAAGCCCGGGCAGTTCCTGGTCATACGCCTGCATGAAAAAGGGGAAAGGATACCGCTTACCATAGCCATGGCAGACGCGCGCGCGGGCAGTGTCAGGATCGTGTTCCAGGAAATGGGCAAGACCACTTTTGAACTGGGGGCTATGAACAAAGGGGACAGTATAATGGATGTTCTCGGTCCTCTCGGAGTTCCCACGGAAATAAAAAAATACGGCCTTGTCGCAGGTGTGGCAGGAGGGGTCGGCGCCGCGCCGCTTCTTCCCATATTGAAAGCGCTTAAGGAAACAGGCAACAGGGTCATTACAATACTCGGGTCAAGGACAAAGGACCTGCTTATTTTCCGCAGGGAACTTGAGAAGGTGAGTAGCGAACTCATAATAACCACGGACGACGGGACCGCGGGTGAAAAGGGATTCGTTACTTTTCCCCTGAAAAGGATCATTGAAGGCAAGAACAAGCCGGACGCTGTATGGGCGATAGGCCCTTTGATAATGATGAAGAATATCTGTAACGTGACAAGGAACGACGGGGTCAGAACGTTTGTAAGCCTGAACCCGATCATGCTGGACGGAACAGGGATGTGCGGCTGCTGCAGGGTCACTGTCGGCGGGCACGTTAAGTTTTCCTGCGTTGACGGGCCGGAGTTTGACGGCCTTATGGTCGATTTTGACGAGATCATCGTCCGCAACAGGCGTTTCCTTGAACAGGAGCGTATTTCATACGAAAAGTATAAAAATAGTTTATAGAGTTTACATAGTTTATGTAGTTTACAAAGTTAAGGATAGGGAAAATTATAAATGTATAGTTCATTACATATACTCTGTAAACTCTGCAAACTTTGTAAACTATGTAAACTAATCTGGAGTTAAAATGGAAAGCCGGCAGGAAATGCCCAGGCAGGAACCTGGTAAAAGAATAAAAAACTTCAAGGAAGTTGCTTCCGGATACACCGAGGAACAGGCTCTTAAAGAGGCATCCAGGTGTATTCAATGCAAGAAACCGACCTGTAAAGCGGGTTGCCCTGTTGAGATCGAGATACCTGAGTTCATAAAAGCTATAGCCGAAAAGGATTTTGCCAAAGCAATTGAGATCATCAAGCAGAAGAACAGCCTTCCCGCGGTATGCGGCAGGGTCTGCCCGCAGGAGAGCCAGTGCGAGAAGGTATGCGCGCTTTCGAAAAAATACGGGTCTGTGGCGATAGGCCGCCTGGAGCGTTTTGTTGCTGATCTGCAGATCAGCAACAGTATCAACGTGTCCCGCCCAACAAACGTTGGCGGGCAGGCGCCGTGTCAAAGTGTCAAAGTAGATAAAACGAAGGACGATGCACGATGCACGATGTTACGAAGGTTGCTATCGTGGGCTCTGGGCCCGCGGGCCTGACATGCGCGGGGGACCTCGCGAGAATGGGTTACAGGGTTACTGTATTTGAATCCCTGCATTCCACAGGGGGCGTGCTCAGGTACGGCATACCCGAATTCCGCCTTCCGAAAGCAATACTGGATTTTGAAGTGGAAAGTATTAAATCCCTGGGTGTTGAAGTGAAGGTAAACGCGTTGATAGGCGGGAGCTATACTCTTGAAGACCTGTTCAAAGAAGGTTATAAGGCTGTTTTTATAGGGACAGGAGCGGGCCTTCCTTATTTTATGGGAGTAAAAGGCGAGAACCTGAACGGCGTGTATTCAGCCAACGAATTCCTGACAAGGGTTAACCTTCTGAAGGCGTATGAATTCCCGGAATACGACACGCCGGTCAAAATAGGGAAAAAGATCGCGGTGATAGGCGCGGGGAACGTGAGCATGGACTGCGCGCGCGTTTCCCTGCGGCTCGGTGCAGAGGAGTCATGGATCGTTTACAGGCGCTCGGACGCTGAAATGCCCGCGAGGGCGGAGGAGATAGAGAACGCGAAGGAAGAAGGGGTCAAATTCAGCCTGCTCACGCTTCCTGTTGAGGTTTTGAGCGACGGAAAGAGCGGAGTGAGAGCTTTGAGATGCATAAAAATGAAACTCGGTGAACCTGACCAAAGCGGCAGGAAAAGGCCTGTTCCTATAGAAGGCTCCGAGTTCGACATGGATATTGACACCGTGATAGTTGCAATAGGCCAGGGCCCGAACCCGCTCCTGCCGAGGAAAACGCCGGATCTGAAAGTGACAAGCCATGGGAATATAGTTGCCGACCCCCAAACCGGAAAAACATCGATAGAAGGGGTTTATGCAGGCGGGGACATTGCCACAGGCGCGGCAACGGTCATAGAAGCAATGGGCGCGGGAAAACGCGCCGCCAGAGCGATTGATCAATACATAAAGAAATTATGAATTATGAATGATGAATTATGAATCAAAGGCATAAGGATTTTATTTGAAATAAATTCCTTGCAGTTGACTCATAACTCATAATTCATAACTCATAATTGATTTTCAGGAGGAATAATGCCAAAGATAAAACGGGCGCTTATAAGCGTGTCGGATAAAACAGGGCTGGTAGATTTCGCGAAGGGCCTGCAGGAGATGGGCGTGGAAATACTTTCCACCGGAGGCACGGCAAAACTGCTTGAAAAGGAAAAGATAAAAGTAAAGGAAGTTGCGGAATACACCGGATTCCCGGAAATGCTGGATGGAAGGGTGAAAACCCTGCATCCCAGGATACACGGAGGGCTTCTCGCCCTGCGCAATAACCCGGACCACATGAAACAGCTTAAAAAAGAAAAGATAGGCCTTATAGACATGGTGGTAGTTAACCTTTATCCTTTTGAGAGCACCATAGCGAAACCCGGAGTTAAGCTTGAGGAAGCGATCGAGAATATTGATATCGGCGGGCCTTCAATGCTGCGCTCGGCAGCGAAGAACCACCAGAGCGTGATAGTGATCTGCACACCCTCCCGCTACCAGCAGATCCTTGAAGAACTGCGCAAGCATAAAGGAGACATTCCCCTGCAGCTCAGAGAGGAGCTTGCGGCAGAGGTATTCAGGCTGACCAGCAATTATGACACGGCGATCCATAATTACCTCGATATGAAATTCAGGATAAAAGAGGAAGGTTTCCAAACATCCGAGCTCAGCTTCCCGAGTTTCCTAGGGTTAAAGTTTGAAAAGATCCAGGAGCTGCGTTACGGCGAGAACCCGCACCAGAAGGCTTCGTTCTACAGGGACCTGGCTGCGAAAGGCCCGAACCTCGCGGGCGCCAAACAGCTGCACGGCAAGGAGCTGTCATTCAATAATATATATGATATGCACGCCGCGTTTGAAAACGTAAGGGATTTTGAGGAACCGACAGTGGTCATAATCAAGCACAATAACCCATGCGGAGTCGCGTCAGCGAAAGACCTTTTATCAGCTTACAAGGACGCCCTTGACTGCGATCCGCTCTCGTCTTACGGTTCGATAGTGAGCGTCAACAGGGAAATGGATGCCGCGGCCGCGAAGGCGATGATGGATCTGTTCATAGAGGTTATACTGGCGCCTTCGTATTCAAAGGAAGCGCTTGAAATACTGAAAGGAAAGAAAAACCTCAGGATCATGGAAGTTCCCGCGCTTAACCCGGCGCTGCGCAGGCAGATCTCAATGGGCCTTGATATCAAGAAAGTCAGCGGCGGGATCCTGGTGCAGGAGCCGGACGAGAAGGATTTTGACCCGAAGAGCCTCAGGGTTGTTACAAAAACCGAGCCTGCGAAAGAAGACATAAAGTCGCTTCTTTTCGCCTGGAAGGTGGCAAAGTTCCTCAAGTCAAACGCCATAGTGCTTGCCCAGGGCACAAAGACCGTGGGCATAGGCGCGGGCCAGATGAGCCGCGTGGATTCGGTTATGCTTGCCGTGACAGAAGCAAGAGATAAAGCGAAAGGCTCAACCCTGGGTTCGGACGCGTTCTTCCCGAAGGCGGACGGAGTTGAAATGGCAGCGGAAGCAGGGGTAAAGGCGATAATCCAGCCCGGCGGCTCCATTGCTGACGAAGAAATTATAAAAGTCTGCAATGACAACAACATAGCAATGGTGTTTACCGGAGTCCGTCACTTCAGGCATTGATTTCAAAATTACCACAGAGGCACAGAGTAGGGCAAGGCTTTAGCCTTGCTTAAACCGCAATCCTGCTTGCTTGTCATTGCGACCCGCCGGTATTCAGTATTCGTGGCGGGGAAGCAATCTATTTTAATAGGTTGGAGGAATTATTGCGTTCAAGGTCGTTAACTATCCTTTTACTTTTATTATGCCTGCCTGCTATTTCCGCAAACGCGCAAAAATCCCCGGTTTTTTCCTGCCAGGATAACTTTTCAAATTATAATGACGGAAGCGACGGTTCTCCGGCGTGGATCACGAGTTCAGCCGGATGGGGAGTGAGCAAAGGCGTTTTTTCATGCGACGATCCGGACAAGCAGTTTGCCGTGCTCAGTTCTCCTCTGCTGAAAAAGTTCTTTATCGAAGCCCGGCTTACCATACGCGAAAAGACGGGTTCTGACTGGAAGATAGCCGGTATTTCCGTTTTCGTAGATGAAAAAAACTACTGGCACCTTGCTCTTGCGGAAAAACCGGACAGCGCGGGCGGCGGGCATTTCGTTGAGCTTGTTGAAATGTACGACAACGCCTGGCTTTCCCAGTCGATCACCCTGACAAAGCTGACGCCGCTGGCTTCAAAAGGGGGGAGTTTCAACTGGGAATATAACCATCCCTATATTTTAAGGATAGAGATGGCAGATGAGACAATTACCGGTTTCGTGAAGGAACTGGACGGCACAATAAGGTCAAAACTCGGTTTCAGGTTCAATAACGAAAAAGCGGTGAAATACGGCAAGCCCGCCCTTGACAACGGCAGTTTCAGGGCTGAGTTTGACGATTTCTCGGTTAAAGCAGAGGAAGATATGAAATCAGCGGTTGAAGATGCAGGAAAACCGTCTTTTGCCCCTTATGAAAGCAGGGGATGGGAAGGATTGAAAGGAAAGGCATCGGGATTTTTCCGCGTTGAACAGGCCAAAGGGACCTGGTGGGTGATAGACCCTTTCGGGAACGCTTTCTACATAATCGGCACAGACCATGCAAGTTTTAAGGTGCACTGGTGCGAAAAACTCGGTTACGCCCCTTACAGCAGGAACTGCGAGAAGATATACGGCACCGAGGAAAAATGGTCTGACAGCACTGTAGGGCGGTTGCTTTCCTGGGGATTCAACAGCCTGGGAGCGAACAGCTCTTTGTTTATCAGGCACAGGGGACTTGCTCACACAGAGATCCTGGGCATGGGAACAATGTTCGCAGGAATGGAGAACATAACCCCGCGCACAACCTGGACAGGATTCCCCAATGTCTTCAGTTCCAGGTTCGAGAAATACTGCGATAAGCTGGCGCAGAAGATATGCGCTCCTGTCAAAGATGATCCCTGGCTGATCGGGTATTTTATTGACAATGAACTGGAGTGGTATGGCACAGCAGGAAAGGGTATCTTTGATGATGCTTTTTCAAAGCCGGCTGAGAACAGCGCAAAGAAAGCAATTGTTGAAATGCTGATAAATAAGTATAACAAAATCAATATGTTTAATGAAGCGTGGGGAACCAATCTTTATAAGTTTGAAGAGCTTTATGAGCTTAAAAAGCTTCCCGGGTCAGCAAGCCCGCAGGCACAGGCTGATAGAAGGGATTTTATCCGGCTTGCAGCTGAAAAATACTTCTCAATTACGTCTGCAGCGATCCGCAGGCATGACCCTAACCATATGGTGCTTGGGTGCAGGTTCGCGGGTTCAGCCCCTGACGTATGGGACATAGCAGGCAGGTACTGCGATATTGTCAGCGTGAACTGCTACAGGACAGTTGACCTGGAGAAAGGCATACTGGCAGACGGGTTTGAAAAAGACCTTGCAAGCTGGTACGGATCAGCAAAGCGGCCGATGATGATAACAGAGTGGAGTTTTCCGGCTCTTGACGCCGGGCTTCCCTGCAAGGGCGGGGCAGGGCAGCGGGTCCCGATACAGAAGGACAAGGCATTCGCGTTCACGGTTTTCCAGAAGCTCCTTTTCGCGACGCCGTTCTTAGTGGGTTCGGATTATTTCATGTGGGCAGACGAGCCGGAGCTGGGAATATCCAAGACATTCCCGGAGGATTCAAACTACGGGCTTGTGAACGTGAATGATGAGCCGTATACTCTCCTGACCCGGGCGGCAACTGACCTGCACCAATACGTTTATACGCTTCACAGCAGGAATGCGCCGGAGATCTCCGTAAGGCCGGGCAAAGAGAAGGGATCTTTTGAAATAAGTAACTCCGGCGAAACAGACGCTGCCTGCTCGATAGAGATAATTATGGACGGAAAAGTTATCGAGCAGAGGAAGGAAACGATAGGCGGCAACAAGAGCGTTGAGTTAAAAGCAACCTATTCTTTTATTCTTGCGCCCGGAGGCCATCTGCTTGCGTGCAAGGCGAAACCTGAAAACGAGTTCCTTGAACTGGACAGGACTAACAATATAGCGACGCAGGTATTATACGTTCCCGGCGCTGCCTGGTGGGACAAGGCGCAGAAAAATAGTTCAGAGCGGCTTCCTTTTGTTATCTGCAATTTTTCGGATAAAACCGTCAAGGACGCGAGCGTTATATTAAAAACGCCGGACATCTACCCGTTCCTGCAGAAGGCAAAAAAATTAAGCGTGGTTTGCGCGTCAGCGTCAGGCGTAATAAATGAGATCGCGCCTTTCCAGGCCAGGCCGGCAGAAGGGGAGATAGCCGTTTTCGCGAATGAGATAAAGCCAATGGAATGCGCTACGTTTTACCTGTATAACGGGAACCTGGCTGCAGTCCAGCCCCAGAGATCAAAGATTGAGTATAAAAAAGAAGGTGACGTTTTCGGCGCGGACAACGGGGTAATGAAATTTTACAGGACTGACGCGGCAAAAGGGAATGCTTTTGACAGGATCGAGCTGAAAGGCATTGAGCTGGGAAGGTTCACGCCGCTGGTGTGGCAGAAGGTGGGCCAGAACATGTGGATCGGCCCGGATAGCGTGGAGAATATAGAGATCAACCACGGCCCGGTCTTCCTTTCTTTCGACATGACGTTTTCTTTTTCCCGCGGCGGGAGCGAGATGAAAACAGAGGTTGACAGCAAAGGCAATTACGCTTCCATGACCAGCCGCCCGCACAGTTTTCGCGCGAAATACAGGATAACGATCTTCCCTGAAAAACAATATTTTTCAAGCAGGATGCTGTGGATCGAGAATACCGACAAAGAACCCTGGGAACTGGGTGCTTATTACCACTACCTTGTCTCGAACATAAACGGCAGCGTGAAGGACGATGAGGCAAGGGGAACAAAATGGTTTGATCCCGGAACCGGCATATCTTTCGGCGCAGCGGCATTCTCGCCCGAGATAAAGATAACGTTCTGGAAAGACCCGGGCGGGACAGAGCATCCGGATACCTGGCGCGAGGTCGGCAAAATGTTGAAGCCGGGTGAGCGATATTCGGACCCCCAGCCCGAAGTTTATATTATCGCGGCAAAAACCGAAGGGGAGTGGAAGGAAATAATTGATTCCATCAAGTTCCATTCCGCGCTCTCAGCCCAGTCCTTTCCCATAGAAAAATAAATCCCTGTCATGTCATTGCGAGCCGAAGCCGCGAGCGAAGCGTGGCGGGACGAAGCAATCTGTATTGTAGCGGTCCGATGTATCGTCGCACTTGTAGGGGCTCGATTTATCGAGCCCGAAATCCTTTTGCTCCCCCCTGCGCCTGTATAATATAATCGAAAATTGACCCACTTAGGCGGTAGTTGTAGTTGAAATTTGATCCACCCTGCAATATAATTTCGGAATTTAGGTGGGTCAAACCGGATTACAACATGGGTCAAAATGACATTACAATTGACACCTCGTAGGTTGGAATGGTTGCCGAAGGATCCGTCTTTAAGACGGATTTTTTTGTTTTTCCTTGCATTTTTATTTAATTTAGTATATAATATATAAGTCTAAATAATTTGAGAAAGTATAATATAGTGGCTGGCAGGTTTGTTCCGATGGAATCCCTTTGGGACAATCCGTCGTTGCGAGCCGAAGCCGCGAGTGAAACGTGGCGGGCAAGCGAAGCAATCTCGTATCTGGATTGCTTCACCCTTCGGGTTCGCAATGACATGTTGGTTGGAATTTAATATTGCAGAGTACCAAGAACTTCCGGAGTGTGAAATAAATGAAAAAATATGTTTCTGAAGAAAAAGAATGGCTGGAACTGAGCCCGAAGCAGAGAATAAAAGAGCAAACTATGCTCTGGCAGATATACATGTCCCTTGGAGGTAGCCTTGATCCGGAACCCGATCCTCAAAGTCCTTTTTACTTTCCGGAAATTCGGTGTAAAAAGCCTTCTGATCGGAGGGCAGGCGTGCATTATCTACGGCGCCGCTGAATTCAGCAGGGATTCAGATTTCGCGGTCCTCTGTGACGCGGAGAATATCAAAAGACTAAAAAAAGCCCTGCGGTCTCTAAAGGCAAAAAATATCTATGTCCCGCCTTTGGAACAAAGCTATCTTAAGACGGGACACGCCTGCCATTTCAGGTGTTCCGGCAGGCCGGTTAAAAATTTCAGGGTTGACGTGATCTCGAAACTCAGGGGCTGCGGGAGTTTTGAAGAATTATGGGACCGGAGATTCATTTTGAGGGTTGGGAAAAACATAAGCGTTGATATAATCAGCATAGAAGACCTTGCAAGAAGCAAGAAGACCCAGAGGGATAAGGACTGGCTGATGCTGAACAGGCTGGTTCTGAGCGATATGTCAAGGACCAAAAGACCGTCAGAAGAAAAAAATAAATGGTGGCTGCTTGAATGCAGGGACAGCAAGGTTCTTATAAACCTGTCAGGAAGTAACAAGGCCCTGGCAAAAGAGTGCCTGGTTGAAAGGCCGTTGCTGAAAGCAGCTTTAACCGGACACGCGGCAAAACTGGACGCTCAGCTCAGGCAGGAGGAAAAAAAGGAGCGGGAGGATGACAGAAAATACTGGAAACCTTTGTTAAAGGAACTTGAAGTTTTAAGGCATAATTAACACTTTGATCTGTTTAAAAATTACTGAGATCAGGAGTTGAGAAAATGGATGCGATTTCAAGGCAAGATCCGATAGTCGGAAAGATCCTGAAAAACGAGATGAAACGCCAGCAGGAAAACCTGATCATGATCGCTTCAGAGAATTACGTGAGCCCGGCTGTGCTTGAGGCGCAGGGATGCATAATGACGAATAAATACGCCGAAGGCTATCCGGGGAAACGCTTCTACCAGGGCTGCGGCAATTACGACAAGGTTGAGTCGCTCGCTATCAGCAGGGCAAAGAAGCTTTTCGGCGCTGAGCACGTGAACGTCCAGCCGCATTCAGGTTCCCAGGCGAATATGTGCGTGTATTTCGCGGCCCTGAAACCAGGTGATAGAATATTATCCATGAGGCTTGACCAGGGCGGGCATCTTACCCACGGACTCAAGTCGAATTTCTCCGGAAGGGCGTACAGGTGCGCGTTTTACGGTGTGAGCAAGAAAACCGAGACCATTGATTACGATGAGGTTATGAGGATCGCGAAGAAATTCAGGCCGAAACTGATAGTTTGCGGGGCAAGCAGTTATCCCAGGATCATTGATTTCCGAAGGTTCAGGCGGATCGCCGACAAATGCGGCGCTATGCTGATGGCTGATATCGCGCATATAGCGGGCCTTGTTGTCGGGGGAGTGCATCCGAACCCTGTTTCTTACTGCGATTTCGTTACGACTACCACCCACAAAACCCTAAGGGGCGGAAGGGGCGCGATAATTATGTGCAGGAAAAAATACGCGGATGCAATAGACAGGGCTGTTTTCCCAGGGACACAGGGCGGCCCGCTCATGCACGAGATAGCCGCAAAAGCTGTTGCTTTCGGGGAAGCAATGAGCCCGAAGTTCAGGCTGTACCAAAAAAATATAGTAAGGAACGCAAGGATCCTTGCAATAGCGCTTCTTGGCAGCGGCATACGGCTTATTTCACGCGGCACAGACAACCACCTGATGGCAGCCGACGTATCGGGTTTTGGCATTGACGGAAAAAAGGCGGCAGCGATCCTTGAAGAAGCCGGCATCGTGGTTAATAAGAACCAGATACCTTTTGACAGGCTCCCGCCTACACGTACAAGCGGGATACGCATCGGAACTCCCGCAATAACAAGCAGGGGGATGGGCCCTAAAGAGATGATCCTGATAGCAAGCTGGATCAAGCGGGTTCTCATGCGCCCGGGTAATAAAAACCTGCGCGTAATGATCAAAAAAGAAGTAAAGAAGCTGTGCGCGCGCTTTCCAATATACAGTAAATAACAATTATGAATTATGAGTTATGAATTATGAGTCAAGGAATTTAGTTTAAAATAAAACTCCTTGTTGTTGATTCATAACTCAGCATTCATAATTCATAATTAATTATGGAAAAAATACAAAATGATACTATTGCGGCAATAGCGACACCTGTGGGCGAAGGCGGTATAGGGATAATACGCCTCAGCGGCTCTGGTTCTTTGAAGATCGCGGACGGCATCTTCGAAGGAAAACACGGCAGGAACAAACCTTCCGGGTTCTTGACTTATACAACGCATTACGGGCTTATACGCGACAAGAGCGAAAAGATCGATGAGGTGATACTCACGGTTATGCGCGCTCCCAAAACCTACACGCGTGAGGACGTTGTTGAGATAAACTGCCACAGCGGCATTGTCCCCTTGCGGAAAATACTTGAGCTTGTGCTGGCAAGGGGCGCCAGGATCGCGGAACCGGGTGAATTCACGAAAAGGGCTTTTCTGAGCGGCAGGATCGACCTGAGCCAGGCTGAAGCGGTCGCGGATGTTGTGCGCGCGAAGACCGACCTGAGCCTGAAAGCCGCGATGGGGCAGCTTCAGGGAGGGCTGTCAAAAAAGATCAGCTCTGCGCGGGCCGGGCTCCTGAACCTGCTTGCGGACATAGAAGCTTCAATTGATTTTCCTGAGGAAGATACCGGGGATGTGCCGGGAAACATGCTCGCGGGAAAGCTTGACCAATGCAGGATCGAGCTTGAAGGCCTGCTTAAGACATTTGACGCGGGAAGACTGCTTAAAGAAGGGGTTTCAGCCGCGATAATCGGGCGGCCTAACGTAGGCAAATCGTCTCTGTTGAACTGCCTGGTGGGAAAGGAAAGGGCGATAGTGACTTCCGTGCCCGGGACCACAACAGATACCATAGAAGAAACAATGGATGTCGGAGGGGTCCATATCAGGGTTATTGACACTGCAGGCATAGGCCGCAGGGGTAAAAGACCCGGGATCATTGAGGCAGAGGGGATAAGGAGAGCGGGCAGAGTTATGGAGGTTTCACAGCTGCTTTTGCTTGTCCTGGACGGCTCGCAGCCGCTGAAAGCTGAGGACAGGAAGTTACTCGGCAGAATAAAAAATAGGAAAGCCATCATACTTATAAACAAGATAGATCTTCGACAAAAGATAAAATCGAAAGACCTGCAAACCGCGCATCCGGCCATAGAGATCTCGGCAAAGAAAAACAGGAACATAGACAAGGTCCGCGCGCAGATAAGCAGGGAAGTCTGGGGCGGAAAGATCGATTTTACCGGAGACGCGGTGCTTACGAGCATAAGGCATAAGAATGAGATCGGATCCGCAGTGAAGAATCTGCGGTCTGCCGGAAGCTCAGCCGGTTCGGCTGAGCTTGCTTCAATGGATATCAGGGAAGCAATTAACGCGCTCGGCAGGATAACAGGCGAAACAATAACCGAAGATATCCTGGACAGGATCTTCGACAAATTCTGCATAGGTAAATGAGCAGTAAATATTGTGAGATTTTAAGATTTAAGATTGTAAGATTGTTTAAAAATAATTCAACTTCTTTTCACTCTCACAATCTTACATCTCACAATCTTCAATAGCAAGCTCTGCGGGGGTTGGTGTGCTGAAGCTGGGAGTAGCGGGGTATGAGGGGCATGGCCAGGCTTTTACTGAGGCGCTTAACGGAACAGAACTCGGTGATAAGCTGGGAATGAAAGTAGCCGTGATCTGGCAGGACCCTGACAATAAAAAATCCCATGAGAACATGCTTTCGGCAAGCGACAAGCTGGGTTTCCAGGTCGCGCACACCCTGAAGGAACTTGAAGAGGGGAATGACGGCATAATAATAGGGGAAGAACGCCCGACAAGGTATCTTGAGCTGGCAAAGCCGTTCATGCAGAAAAAATTGCCCACTTTTATAAACAGGCCGGTCGGGGCAAGCGTAGGTGACGCAGGAGCCATTTTTCATATGGCAAAGAATTACAGGACACCGATACTTACCGGCTCTTCTCTTGTTTTTGACCCGGTTGTGCGCAACCTGATAACCGAGGTGGAAGCATTTAAGCCGATACAGCTCTTTTATGATACAGGGCCCACTAATTTCGTAAATTTCTATTTGCCGCACGTCATAAGCGTTGCGGTTACCGTGTTCGGCGCCGGTGTTTTACAGGTCCGCTGCCTTGCGCTTGAATGGGATGAGCCCGGATGGACCTGCAAGGGAAGCATCATTGCCAGCGTGGAATATTCGGACAAGGCAAAATACCCTGGGCTGCACGGCATAATAGCGCAGGTCCCTGACCCGGTTAAGAACTGGTACGGCTTCAGGCTGAAAGTATTCGGGGCAGGCGAATCGCAGGAATACAACACATACCAGTCGCACGGCTGGCAGGAGATACTTGAAGCGTTCAAGCAGGTCATTGAGACCAAAAAACCGGTGATACCCGAAGAAGAGGCTATGGAAGTGCCGAAGATATATTACGCGATACTGAGGAGCGCGTCTGAAAGGCGGCCGATACAGCTTTCCGAGTTTGACGACGAGATAAAAGACAGGATATGGATGCTTTGATTCCAAATAAAAGTTAAAATTCAAATTGCAAAATGTAAATTTCAAATTGAAGGAATAAAATATGACATCGAAAGAAAGAATGCTGACAGCGATGCGGAACAAACAGCCGGATATGGTGCCGGTCGCGCCGGATATGTCCAACATGATCCCCGCGAAACTTACAGGAAAACCTTTCTGGGACATATACCTGTACAGGAATCCGCCATTATGGAAGGCGTATATAGATACGGTAAGGCATTTCGGCATCGACGGATGGCTGGCCAGTATTGACGGGCAGATCTTTGATGATTATCCCCAGCCCGGCTACAAGACGGAAAACGTCATTGTTTTCAGGAATGAAGAGCGGATAATAACCAGGGTGTATTCAGAAAAAGAAAAAGGGAAAAAAGAATGGTCCGATTTCATAACGGTATATTACGTGAAAGACCCGCCGACCTACCTTAAAGCCTCGAAGATAGGGATGCAGGCCCCGCCTGAAAAATGGTGGCAGATCGAGGGGGTAAAGCCGGAAAAAAAGGATGAAGCGCTCCTGGCTGAGGTTAAGGAATATATGGGCGATGACGGCGTGTCCGCGGTGGGATGCTGCCCGCCCCAGCTGAGCAACCCGGAAGGCGGCGGTTACTCGGTTTTTGACTATTACGACAGGTACAAAGAAGTAAAGGAGTGGAGCGAAAGGGCCACGGAGGACATCCTCAAACGCCTTAGAAAGGTCCTGTCTTCCCCGTCAAGGCCGGATTTCATACTTACAGGCGGTTCCGGTATGCTTGTTTTTATGACTCCGAAAATAGTGCGCGATATTTCGTTCCCGGCGCTGAAAAAAATAACTACAATGTGCAAGGATGCGGGCGTCCCCACACAGATCCACTGCTGCGGGCCAGAAAGAGCGCTTGTGGAGATGTGCGCCAATGAAACAGACCTTACTTCCATAAATCCGCTGGAGATCCCGCCTATGGGGGACTGCGACCTTGCCGAGATAAAGAGATCATTCGGGAAGAATCTTTCCCTGATGGGCAACCTGCATACTACGGAAGTCATGCTGCGTGGAAAAGTCGCGGATGTTAAAAACGCCTCAAAGAAAGCGATTGACGATGCTGCCGCGGGCGGCGGGTTCTTGTTATCCACAGGTGACCAGTGCGGCAGGGATACACCCGAGGAAAATATTTTCGCGATGGTGGAAACAGCGCGGTCTTATGGTAAATATTAGTTATGAATTATGAATGCTGAGTTATGAATCAACTGCAAGGAGTTTAAATTTTAAATAAATTCCTTGACTTATAATTCATAACTCATAATTCAGCATTCGAGCGGGAGCGAGTCATGGATGTTGTTTGCTGCGGAATAATAGTTGCCGATGTGGTAGCCAGGCCTGTAAGAAAATTCCCCCAGAGGGGCAAGCTCGAGCTTTCAGACGAGATGGGGCTTTTTGTAGGCGGGTGCGCGACCAACACGGCCATAGACCTGGCAAAACTCGGGATTTCAACAGGCGTTATGGGCAAGGTAGGAAAAGACGGGTTTGGAGATTTTGTGATAAGCGAAATGCGCAGGCACGGCCTTAATATAAGGGGAGTAAAAAGGGATCCCGGGCTTGAATACTTCAGGGACAATGGTATTCGTCCTTCCTGACGGTGAAAGGTCTTTCATACACTATTTCGGGGCAAACTCGACTTTCGGAGAAAAGGATGTGGACTACAATTTCATCAAAGGCGCAAAGATATTTAACGTAGCCGGATTTTTCCTCCTGCCTGCGATGGAAGGGAAACCGATAGCAAACGTGTTCCGTAAGGTAAAGCAGATGGGGATAACCACTACTTTTGACACTGCCTGGGATTCGAGGGGCAGGTGGCTGAAGGCGATAAAGCACGCTTTTCCATATGTTGACGTGTTCCTTCCGAGCCTTGCAGAGGCCAAGATGATATCGGGAGAAAGTGAGCCGGACAGGATATGCCGGTTCTTCCTGGACAGAGGCGTAAAAACAGTAGGGTTAAAGATGGGACCCAAAGGCTCTTATTTAAAGACAAAAGACATTAAAATGTATGTTCCCCCTTATAAGGTAAAGTCTATTGACGGGACCGGAGCTGGAGATGCTTTTGTCTCGGGGTTCCTGGCAGGCATGGTCAGGAACTGGCCTTTTGAAAAATGCATAAAACTGGCGAATGCTGTCGGCGCTCTTGCAACAACTAAAGTCGGCGCCACCTCAGGAGTAAGTTCCATGAGGGACGCTCTTGAAATTATGAAACAGCGATGACTTCGCGAAAGGATATGAAACTATATTGACACTGATATTCACTGATTTTATCTGTGTAAATCAGTGTCAAAAGAAATTTATTTGTGAAAAATAGGAGGTTGTATGAGAATATTTTTATTAGTTCTCGTATCCATGCTAGTCGTTTCTTTTGGATATTCACAGGGAAATGATGTCGGAACGATACAAACAAACATACGGGCTTTTTCAGGCGGGGGCAAAAATATCAAAGCAATAGATGAATACAGGAAACTTTTTACCCAGACAAAAACTCATGACACTGAACTGCTGCACAGGATCGTTATGGGAAGCCTGAGAGATGAAGACGGGTACATGAAAATGGCAGGCGCGATAGCTGTGGGCCAGCTGGGAGGCAGCACAGAAGCCTTTCCGTTCCTCAGGGACAATCTTAAAGAAAAAGATATGTGGATACGTATATGGACAGCTGTTTCTATAGGTGAAACCGGGGACAAGGAAGCGATACCCAATCTCCTTTACGCACTGCTTAACGACAGGGTTAATTTTGTAAGGATCTCATCGGCTATCGCGCTGGGCAAACTGGGTGATGCTAGTGTGGTGTCTCTAACAGATCTTTACATTTGGGCTGTCATTGCGAGGAGTGTTAACGACGAAGCAATCTCGACCTAAAAATCGAGATTGCCACGCTCCCTTTGGTCGCTCGCAATGACAACTCA
>Ga0210056_1000576_pt1 | contig 30952 bp, 30 predicted proteins | sample CryGeyCG2014_080_2_FD_183965 | JGI IMG/M metagenome (GOLD analysis project Ga0210056, IMG submission 183965) | Groundwater microbial communities from aquifer - Crystal Geyser CG07_land_8/20/14_0.80 (SPAdes) (version 2) | ecosystem: Environmental > Aquatic > Deep subsurface > Groundwater | place...
TCAGTCCCTCCGAAAAGGAACGGCTTATCCAGTCCTCTATCCAGTTTCTTCCCCCTTTAAAAATGTCTCCTATATGACCAACAGCTGCTGAAACATTAGGGATGTCACTTAAATCCATTGGAGTATGAAGTTTTTCTACCACATCGCCGACAATAGCCGAAGTTCGATGGAATTCATGATCAATGTCAGCTAAAGTTCTCGAAGATAAATGTTCATTATCAGTCAACAGTTTAAGTTGATTTTGGCACCATTTAAATTCAGGATTATTTGTCACTGCCTCTGCTCCTTTGCCAATCATAAAGCTTAAATGAGTAGTCCCCCCTTCAAGAGTAGCTCTTGTTACTGTTCCTCCTGGTCCCTGAACTAATGCTTGACCATGGGCCCGAAGATAGTCAGGGCTAAATTTGTGCACATATTCATAAGGATTAACCCCTTTGGCTAAAGTAGGATCAGTAGGCTGACCCGCAAAGTATTCCCTGACCACCGTATGGCCCTGAGCATCAGCACCAAGTTGATAAGCGGCCTGATTTGGTATAGCCACCCTTACTTCTGCACCAGTCGCCGGGTTGACATAACCATGTTCAATAGCTAATTGATGAGCATGAGTTTCTGCCCAACCTCTAATCGCTTCAGAATTATTTGCTCCATGATAACCAAATTTTTCCGGGTTATGCATTAATTGTCTAATATAGGCATGTTCTACTCCTTCACCTTGATGAACAACTGAATCAGGAGAAGGTCCTCTTGGTATTTCTGGCCCTTTCAATGGTCCCCCAATGGGTGGAGGAGGAATCATCATATGCATACATTTGTCAAAAACCGCGCCTCCGGCAAGTCCGCCAAGAACACCAGTGCCTATGGCTGCTACCCAACTCCATGTTTTATGGCTTTTCTCTAGTTCATCAAATTTTCTTCCATTCTCTTGAAAAATTTTTTGATTCACCTCCCACCATTTGCCATAATTTTCACTTTTGATAGCTTCTTCAACCTCTGCGCTATATTTACCGGAAAGAATCTCTTTTCTGACTTGATCCTCAAGGCCATTTTTCCTCGCTTTATAAATCTTGTTCATAATCGGCTGGGTCACATATTTTTCTAAAACCCCAGCTGTAAGACCCGCTGTGCCTGCTCTTGCCGCTCTATAACCAATCATAGCCGTAATCGTCGGCAAAGCCATCGGTATGCCCATTAAAAGTCCACCAGTAATCATGCCTCCTCCAATAGCCGTAGCTGTAAGAGAATATTTAAGCCATTTCGGCAATTTATTATAAGCCTTGAGAAATTTGGTAAATCGACCCGCTGTTTCTTCTGATTCTTTAGAAAGCACCTTATAAATATCACGCTGCAATTTTCTCTCAGAATTATTAAGAAGCGGCCATAAAACATTTGCCTCATAATATTTTAAGGCCTCTATTTTATCTCCTTCCAAATCAGCCAAAAATGCTCCTAAAACATCTTTAATTTTTTCAGGAGGGACACCTTGTTTTTTTAATTCTTCTTCCTTCTCTCTTAATTTTTCTGTAATCCTTTGTTTTTGCTTTTCGGTTTCAGAATAAGCAAGAGCAACTTTTAAGTCTTTAAGATAATAATAAGTGTAATCATTATGAGTTTCTTTATATTTAGCGCCCAGTTCGGTTTTTTGTAGGACATTTTCCACTGACATCTTATGCTCTTTGGCGTACCTAACAATTTTGGCATATTCTTCCGCTGTTTTTTCTCTTGCTTCTACCGTTTTAAAGGCCTGTTCAATAACAGCTGGATGATAATTCTCCAGTTTTTTCAAAGCCTCTTCAATTTCCTTATCTACTTCAGTAGGCGCAATTTCTCCGCTTTTTAATTTCTCTAATTTATCTTTAATCTCCGTGTATTCAGTTTCAACCTTATGAAGTTTATCTTCTTTTCCTTTCTTTTGGAAGATTTCAGCTTTTTTTTGTAAATTCTCTGCTTTTTTTTCTAAGCTGGCTATTTCTTTTTGAGATTTCTCTTTTAAAGCCGTGACTTGTTTTTCATATTTTTCCCTGACTTCTTCAGGCAACTCGCCTAAAATCTCGGCTATTTTAATTAAATCTTCTTTAGTATATTCTTTTATTTCTTTTATTTTTTCCATTTCTTCCATTTTTTTCTTCTCTTCTTTTTTCTTTTCGGGTATTTGTTGGGGTGTTTCCTTTCCTTCTCCTTTTTCTTGAAGAGCTTTTTCTTGAGGAACTTCTTTTTGGCCGAAAGACACGCTTTCTAATTCTCGAATTCTTTTTTCTCTCTCTCCAATCTCTTCCTGAATCATCTCCCTGTCTATCTTTCCTCCCTTAAAGCCTTGTTTAGCAATTTTTATCAGCTCTTCTATTTCTTTTTTTAAAATTTCTTTTTCACCTTTTGTTTTCTCTTGGGCCAAACTTTTTTCTGCTTCAAACCAATCATATTTAGCCATAAACTTTTGGGCCTCTTCGGTCCCAAGTTTAATTCCTTTTTCTTTCAGCATTTGGTCAATTTTTTGATAACTATAAAGCCCCTCGCCTCTCATTCTCTTTCCAAAAATGCCATAAGCTAAAACCTGCTTCTCTTTCTCCATTTTTTCTTGTAACTCTTGAGATAATTTCTCACCTACCTTTGCCACTTCTTCTTTTAAAGTTGTCCTATCTATCTCTTCAGCTCTTTCTGAAGCTGATTTTAACTTTTCTTTGGATTCCTCAGCTTTTACCACCACTTCTTTCTCAATTGTTCCTAATTCTTCTTTTTCTGAAGAAGTCTCTTTCCCAGCTACCATTTCATTTTTATTTTTCACTGCCTCCACTTTTCCCTCAATCTCCCTGATTGCTTTTTCTTTTTCCTTTTCTAAATCTTCTGGTGTCCTCTTCTTTTCACCTTCTTTCGTCGGATCCTCTGAAATTTCTTTAGATGTTTTTATCTTTTCTTGAGACATATTAAATTTTTTAAAAAAATATCTATTAAGCTGATAATTTATGCAATGCTTTTTTAATCTCTTTGACCTTCTCTTTGTCCACCCGCTCTAAAATCTCTCTCACTATCTCTCCCTGTTCTTTTTCTAAAGGTTCAATTTCCTTTAAAAAGGCCGTTAAAATTTTGTTTATTTCCTCGATTTTTTGTGCAATTTCTTTTTCCTCTCTAATCATAAGTTAATAATGACAGATTTTTAAAAAAAGTCAAGATCCGCCCTCCTTTGATGCTTTCCTCTCCAAAAAAATCAGCAAAGAAATAACAAAAAGCATTAAAAGAGAAATAAGCACTATCTTCCCTCTTGTCCTCAAAAAGAAAGCCGCAAAGCCGAAAATGATGCTTAAAAACCAATAAAAAGACACAGCTCCTCTGTGAGAAAAACCAAGATTGATCAACTGATGATGCAAATGCCCTTTATCAGCGGTAAACGGCGATTGATGCTTTATGAAAAAACGTCGCGTCATGGCCCAGAAAAGATCAATAATGGCAATGCCAACAATCAAAAAAGTAATGGCAATCTTACTGCCAGAAATAATAGAAAAAATTCCTAAAATAAAACCAGCGAAAAGACTGCCGCCCTCGCCTAAAAAAATCTTGGCGGGATGAAAATTAAAAACCAAAAATCCGGCTGAAGCCCCAGCTAAAATAAAACCGATTTTTGCCAGCTCCGGTTGAAAAAAAACAGAGAAAAGACAGAAGCAAGAAATAATTAAAGCGCTAATTAAGGTTAAGCCTGTTACTAAACCATCTAAGCCATCAAGCAGTTTGGTTGAATACATTAAAATCAAAAGCCACGAGAAAGTAAGAAGGCCAGATAAGACGGGATTTTGATCTAAATGGATAAGACCAGACCCAAAAGGATTGTTGACTACTTTAATGCCGATCCCACTGCTAGTCACCACTAGCGCGGCGATAATCGGAAAAATTACTGACTGCCAAGGTTTGAGATGATGTTTATCATCTAAAAATCCGCCAAACATTAAAAAAAGAGAACCAAAAAAAATGCCCATTAAACTTTTAAAATCAAAGGGCAGGGTTAGTAAATTAAATTGGAGAAGGAAAAAAATAACCGCAAAAAAAGCGGCAAAGATAGCTAGGCCGCCTAAAAGAGGCACTGGTTTTCTCTGAAATTTTCTTTCCGGCGCTGATTCTTTAAAATCAAGAACGCCAAACTTGATGGCCAATTTTCTAACCAACAAAGTAAAAACTATTGAGGAGAAAAAACTCAGAAAAAAGATGAAAAGGTAGGTCATAATTAGGAATTAGATATTTTTGTTAAAATTTCTCTTCCCTTTTCTGTGACTAAGACAGTATGCTCAAAGTGAGCTGACAAACCACCATCTCGAGTCTTCACTGTCCAACCATCTGGTAAGGTTTTGGTCCAAGAGTTTTTTTCATTAATCATTGGCTCAAAACAAAGCGTCATTCCGGGCTTGAGAAGAGGACCAGTCCCTGGCGTGCCAAAATTTAAAACTTGCGGTTCTTCATGAAGTTCGCGACCAATGCCATGACCGCAAAATTCCTTGACCACATAGAAACCCTTTTTATTTACATATTCTTCTATCCTTGCTTCTATGTCTCCTAAATGAACACCTGGTTTAACTAATGAAATGGCCAAATCAAGCGCTTCTTTGACAATCTTAATAATTTTTTCTACTCTTTCCTCTGTTCCCCCTGCTCCACAACTTATGGCGGCGTCAGTATAAAATCCTTTATACTTTAAACCGAGATCCAAAGAAACAAGATCGCCTGATTTAATTATCCTCGCTTCTTGAGGGATGCCATGAACGACTTCATCATTGATAGAAACACAAAGAGTGGCTGGGTAACCCTTGAAACCTTTAAAAGCTGGCTGAGCTTTTTTTGAAAAAATAAGTTTTTCCGCTAAATTATTGAGTTCTAAAGTGGAAACTCCGGGTTTAACATTATTCTCTATTTCTTTTAAAATTTCTGCCAAAATCCTGCCCCCTTCTCTCATTATTTCAATTTCTTTTTCTGTCTTGATAGTTATTGACCCCATAAACCCTTTATCAGTTTACCGCAAAATGGGCATTTGCTTTTTTTAATTTTATTTTCTAAAGTCTCCATCATGGCTCTCACAATTAAAAGCTTGCCGCATTTCGGACAATAAGTATTATTTTTTTCTCCCTCAAGGTTGCCAAGATAAACATATTTTAATCCCTCGCTTTTCGCTATCTCATACGCCTTTTCTAAAGTTTCAATCGGCGTCATAGGCAGGTCCCTGACAAGATAGGTCGGGAAAAATTTTAAAATATGAAAAGGCGTTTCCTCGCCTAAATTTTCCCTGATCCATTTAACCAATTTTTTTAGTTCTTCCATTGAATCGCCTATTTGCGGAACGATTAAATCAGTGATCTCAATGTGAACTCCGACTTTTTTGTATTCTTTTAGGGCCTCATAAATCGGTTTGTTCGAAGGCACGTCTGAAAATTCTTTTAAAAATTTTTCTTCGCCAGAACCCTTAAAATCAATGGTGACAGCATCAAGGTAAGGCGCGATCTTTCTAATGGGCTCCTTGTTGGTGTAACCATTGGAAACCCAAGTATTGTATAAACCCTTCTTATGCGCTATCTTTGCTGTCTCGTAAGAAAGCTCATAAAAAATAGTCGGCTCAGTAAAGGTAAAACTCAATCCTTGGCAGCCGTTCTCAATCGCCATTTTTACTATTTCCTCTGGCGTTACTTTTTCTCCTGCAATTTCTCTTGCTGAACTAATTTCCCAATTGCAACAAAATTTACATCGCCAATTACAGCCAACAGTGGAGAGAGAAAGACAAGAAGAGCCGGGGCAAAAATGATACAAAGGCTTTTTTTCAATTGGATTTACGACGATCGTGCTCACTTTATCATAAACCAAAGAGTAGAGCTTGCCATCAATATCCTTTCTCACTCGACAACGGCCCACCTCGCCATCGGAAATTACACAATTAAAAGCGCAAAGACGGCAATGGACTTTTTTATCTTTCAATTTTTCATAAAACATCGCCTCTTTCATAACAAAATCATAGCAAATTTGAGATTAAAAACAACGATCTATAATTTATTATTTTCTAATTCTTTAACTCCTTTCTCGTCAAATCCCACATAATGAGCGATCTCATGACGAACAACTTTTTTAATTAATTTTTTGATTTCCTCTTCAGACGGGGCTAAGTTTTCAATTGAATCCTGAAAAATAGTAATCTTGTCCGGCAGATGAGAAGATATTTTTTTCCCCCAGGTTATCTCTGGCACGCCTTCATAAAGCCCTAAAAGAACATTGCCAAATTTGATACCTGTTTTTTTTAATTGCTCTTCAGTCGGATTTGCTTCAATCACGATCGCAATATTTTCCATCTTTTTGCGGAAAGGAGAAGGCAAGTCCAGGATTGCCCCTTTGACTAATGCTTCAAATTCTTCTTTCTTCATAAGTTCTAAATTTCTAAAATATAATCAGCATATTTTTTATAAAGAGGCAGTCGCTCTTCATAAATCTTTTTTAAACTTTTACTCTTAATACCAATGACTCCTCGCTTAACCGGATCACCAACTCGTCTTCTTATCTTCGCGAAAGAAGATCTTAAAAAAATAACTAAAGAAATTCTTTTCAGCAAGTTCATCGCCTTAACACTATAAACAATACTTCCGCCAGGAGCTAAAACGCAATTGTTTATTCTCTTAAGTTTTAAAACAGCCTTTTCTTCTTCTTTTAAGAATTTTTTCTCTCCTAATTTATCTACAATCTTAGACAATCTAAGCTTAAACTTCTTTTCTATTTTTTTGTCTAAGTCTATAAATTTGAAACCTAATTTTCGGGCAATTTTCTTGCCCAAAGTCGTTTTCCCCGCGCCTGGCATGCCAATTAAGGTAATGTTCATAAATTCTATTTCTTCCAATAATCATCCGCCTCTTTCTCCATTTTTTTTAATCTGGTGTAATAGTCAGAGAATTCGTTCAAATGAGCAAGGGCGATTTTCCCGGTCATTATTTCGTCGTCATTTGTCAGGTTAGTTTGAGGGTTCACTAACCCATGTTCTAATTCTACATCCATGCCCATTCTAAATTGCTCAACATCAAACTTGCTCCAATCAATACCTAATGCTTCCCCTACTCTTTTTGCTTCCCCAGTAGAAAAACTTTTTTTGTTCGCCATAATTTATCGATTAAAATTTAAATAATAAATCAAAGTAGCTCAAAACCTTTCCTTTCTTAATTTTAGAAACAACTTCTAGGACTTTTTCTTTAAAAGAGGACATAAAGAAGACTTTTTTGTTTTACCTCTTTGCCAGCCAAGATCCTATTACTTTTGCTACTTGATCTTCTTTGCCATTAAAGCTATGAAGTGCGCCCGGAATAATGGATATTGTACTTTGCGTAGATCTAATATTGTCCTCAAACCATCGCGCCATCTCTTTACTATCCCGATCGCGATATTCATCTTTTTCTGCAAAAACGATGAGCAAGGGAATCCTTAACTTTTGTAAGGTTCGAGGCGTTTTTCGTGGTTGAGCATAAGTGAAAATTTCTTCTTTACTGTTTGGGGTGTACAGGCTCAGAAATCTTTGAGCGTCAAGAAGGTCTGACCAGATATTGCTCGGCAAAAATTCATGAGGCTTCTTTTTCTTAACGAGTTTTAGAGCTACTTGTTCCGCTCTTTTCAACTTATTTGAGTCAGTAGATTTCTTCGTGCTCGCGTAATCACTTATAGGACACAAAAGAACAGCTCCCCGAACTTTTCTCTGTTTACCGTTCTGGCTTAAATAATAGACTATTTTTTGGCAACCAGTAGAATGACCGACCAAGTAAATATCCTTCACTTTTCTTCTCAAAAGATAATTAACCACTCCCTCTATATCGTCAACGCAGTCGGTAAATACCTCTTGGGCCTCGCCGGCAATCTCGCGAATGTATCCCTTCTTCGCTTTTCGGTCGATCTTTTTTATTCCTGTTACCTTATCGTGACCGCGATTGCTGAAAAAAATTGTTGCCACCTCTTTCAAGGCAAGAGGCGCAAGAAAGCCATGACCGACGAATACTGTCGAAGCTAAGCCGTGTACAAAGATAATCCCTTTCTTGGGTTTATCGCTGCCAAACCACAGCCCGTCGAGCAGATATCTCTTAGGCGTAGCAATCTGGATGTAATGGCAGCTTTTTGGTTTTTTCATAATTTAAGAGTTAAAAATTTCAAAAGTTTTTTCTTTATAGGCAAAGCCAGAGACAAGCCGAACACAAGAAGGGGCAACATCAAAATGCGCCGCAAGCAGCCGGGCAATAGCGATATTCGCTTTGCCTTGTCGAGGCGGCTCTTTCACACTAACGACAAAGTGAGTGTCGTCAATTTTTTCAACCTTTGACTCTTTGGCAAGCGGTTTTGCTTTCACAAAAATCTTCATAATTTTATTTATCCGAGAAACCTCTAAATACGGTGTAATCGTTTCTGGCGTTCCAAAATAGAAAGCCATATCCTCCATTGTCTTCCACTGCTTTAATTTCTTTTTTTAATAAATCTTTATTGTAAATAGCACCAAGGTCAAAAGCCTGAAGCCAGGGCCTGATTTTCAGCGCCCAGTCAGGTCTTTTTTCTTTGACTAATTCCATTTTTTTTAAATTTGCGCTAATTACTTCGTAAGGATATTCAGCCGGATTTTTTAAATCTAAAAAACCTGATGGATAATGTGAGGGATAAACCATTGGACAGGCATAATCAAAATAAGGTAAAGCGTCGATTAATCTCTGTCCGATATTCATATCGGAATCGTTGTCCAAATGCCACAGAGTTAAACCAAAAAAATCAATTGAAATTTTCCCTTCATCTTTGAGATGCTGGTTGAAATAAATAAAAACATTTTTAATAATTTCCGCTTTCTTTTTTTCTATATTATCTTGGTAAGCAATATTTTCGATTTTTCCGTCAGAAGGAAAACGAAGGTAGTCAAAATTAACTTCATCAAAACCTAAATCAAAAGCTTCCTTTGCTAAGGCGACATGGTAATCAAGAACTTCTCTAGAGCTGGGATCAAGCCAGGTCATGCCCTTAAAATCATGCCAGGGCTCTTTAGTATACTTATCTTTAAGGGCTAAATCGGGCCGGACATTTGGCAAAATAGCATCCTCAAGAACAGCTATTCTGGCAATGGCATAAATATCCAAAAGATGCAGATGATAAACAAGTTTTTTTATGTCTTTAATTTTTGGCTCGCTGGTCTGCCATTGTTTAACTTGAAGAACTTGGCTTGAGTAAGCAATCTTGCCGGAAACGTCTTTAATATCAATGACTAAAGCATTAAAATTGTTTTCTTTGAGCAATTTAATTAACTGGTTGATCTTTTTTTCATCGTTGGCCGTCCAAGAGATTACGTAAAATCCTTTGGCATAAAATGGCTCGGCAAATTTATTTCCTAAAGCAAGATTTAAATCTCTTTTTGTTTTTATTTCTAAACTAGAAGAAAGAGAGAGAAAATAAAGAAAAAAAACAAAGCAGGAGAGAATAAATAAAAAAAACCAACTAATTCGGAAATATTTAATTGTTTTAATCAAATTATTCATATCTTGAAACTTCAAGAACACAATGCTTTATTATTTTTTGGATTTTATATTATTTAAAATCTTTTTTACTTTTTCTAAACTGTCCCAATCATGGATAGAAATGGGAAGAACATTTTTATGGATATTATTTAGGGCAATTATTTTCTTTTTTATTTCTTCTTTCGACACCGTGTCGCTCTTGCTCAAGAATAAATATTCGGTTTTCTTTGTAAGTTCTTTGCTGTAAGTTTCAAGCTCATGCTTGATCGTTTTGTAATCTTCTGCCGGGTTTTTCGATTCCGCAGAAATCAAATGGAAAATGATTTTCGTGCGCTCAATATGGCGGAGGAATTTTATGCCCAAACCTTTGCCAGCGGAGGCGCCCTCTATGAGCCCCGGAATATCCGCGAGAATGAGTTCGTAATATGCTCCCAGATTCGGCTCAAGGGTCGTGAAAGGATAATTCGCAACTTTGCTTTTCGCTTTCGTGAGTTCGTTCAACAAGCTTGATTTACCGACATTGGGGAGGCCGATAAATCCCACGTCCGCGATTAACTTCAGTTCAAGTCTCAGAGTGAAATTTTCGCCAGGCGTACCTTCCTGGAATTCTTTGGGACTTGTGTTTACGGACGATCTGAATTTAAAATTTCCTTTTCCCCTGCAGCCGCCTTTTGCTACCAAAATTTTCTCTCCGGTTTTTATAATTTCTTCGGTTTCTCCAGTTTGTATTTTTGTAATCACAGTTCCGATCGGCACTTTTAAAATTAAGTCGTTCCCGCTACTGCCGTCTTTGAATTGCGGTCTCCCGTTCTCTCCGTTTTCCGCCTTGATTTCTTTTTTATGCCTGAATTGATGGAGTGCGTTTAAATCCGAAACGCCTTCAAAATAAACACTCCCGCCCATTCCGCCACTCCCGCCAGCCGGCCCCAAACTCATCAAATTTCTATTGAATGCAACGGCGCCTCTGCCGCCACTCCCCGCCTGTATTTTAATTGTTACGTTATCAATCAACATATACAAATGTTTTTCATATTCGGACTATTTGACCTACCATTGGCTCAATTTAAAACCGATTAAGATACCGAAGGCCCCGCCAATAGCTCCAAAAATAATTGAAGAAAACGAAAAAAAGCCCGCTCCCCAAATGGCTGGCACATAGCTGCCGATTAAAGATCCTACGAACATTCCTATCCAAATGAGCGGTTTCGAATTCATATATTTATCAAAGTTGCCTTATTCAACCTATCCTTATTTATTATAATTTATTACTCCCCAAGAGATAAATTTATAAATTTTGGCTGCGGGGCTTGGAATCGGACCAAGATTTCCAGGTTCAAAGCCTGGCGTGCGACCATTACACTACCCCGCAATTTTTCTTTCTCCACTTCCAAAAATATTTGACTGCACTTATTATATGAATCCAGAAGAGTTTGTCAAATAAGGCTTTAAATCCCCTATTTTGCGCTGACAATCTTTGATAATAATGAGACATCGAAACTTCTGGGAAATATAAAACTTTGAAACCATTTTTCTTAAACCTTCGGCACCAATCAACGTCTTCAAAATAAAGAAAAAACCTTTCGTCCATTAAACCAACTTTTTCAACGGCTTGCCGACGCGCCATCAGGGCGCCGCCTAAAAGCCAGTCTACTTCGCGAATTTCTTGATGATTGAAATCTTCCATTAAATATCTTTTCAATTCTTTCTTCCCAAAAGAAGAATCACCTAGAAATGTCCGGCGAATAAAAGGCGTATACCAGCAAGGGAAGGAAAAACAAGAGGACTGAACGCCTCCATCTGGATTGATAAGACGGGGACCAAGTAAGCCAACTTCCTCGTGTTTCACTAAAAAATCCCTCATTTCCTCAAGAGAGCCAGGGGTAATTAAAACATCAGGGTTGCTGATAAAAAAATATCCTCCTTTTGCCATTTTAATCCCCTGATTGACTGCCTGAGCAAATCCTAAATTTTTATTGTTTTTTATAAACTCTAAATTCGAAAATTCTTTTCTAAATTTATCTATGACTACCTCTGACCCATCAGTTGAAGCGTTGTCTATAATAATAATTTCATAGGGCAAATTAATCTTCGCCTCTTTTCTACCTTCGGTGGATCCGCCGCAGGCGGAAATTTTTTGCAGACATTTTTCCAGCCAGTCCTTTTGATTGTAGTTGACAACGATAATAGAAATCATGGTGAAAAATTAATGGCTAAAAAATTTTCTTCTGAATTGTTTGGCGGTTATTTTCGCCCTTTTAAAAATTTTCTCTCTTTTCCTGTACATTGCCGAGAGATATTGAAGAAAGCTTAATTTAGCTTTGAATGAAGTTTCGGGCGCTTTGAAGAGAAGGTAAAATTTCTTAGTCATTTGATAGGCAAAAATAAGGGGGAAGTAAAGAAAAAAATTTTGCCAGTGAACATTTTTCAAAAGTAAAAATAGACCGTTGCGAAAGGAGTAAAAAGCAACAAATTGACTTTGGAACAATCTTCTTTCTTTTGGTGCTTGCCGATAATGATAAGCCTTGGCTTCAGGGATATAATACGAAGAAAAACCAAATAACTGGGCTCGCCAGGCGAGATCAGCGTCTTCTTTATAGGCGAAAAAATCATCATCAAAAAATCCGACCTTCTTTAATAAATCCCTTTGATAAAGAGCGCAAGCGCCGCTTACGCCAAAAATCTCTGTTTTTTTGTCATACTGTCCTTTGTCTTCTTCTCCTTCTCCCCTATCTTTGACCTGACCAGAAGGATAAATTTTTAAACCGGTTGAATCAATAATATTTGTCTTAATTTTTTCTCCCAGATCCTCATTCCCTGTTTTTATTTTTAAAAGCTTCGGGCTGAAAGAAAAACCTTTCTTTTTCTTGTCTGCCCCTTTTATCAGTTTCTCCAAAAAATCCGGCTCTAAGACGATATCGGGATTAAGAACCAAAACATATTCGCTCTTTTTCAAAGAAAATCCTTGATTGTGAGACCTGGCAAAGCCCAAATTCTTTAAATTGCGAAAAACATAAATTCCTGGATATTTTTCTCTTAAAAATTCTCCTGTCCCGTCGGTTGAATGATTATCAACCACCAGAATATCAAAATCTTTGAAAGTTTGGCCTTTTAAACTTGCCAAACAGCCAGGCAAAAATTTCAAACTATTATAGGCGACAATTTGAATGGTTAATTTCATATTTTATTGACCTCTTGGCTCTCAGGAGATAAATAAGCAATCACTAAGCTCAGATAAAAAATACCTAAAGCATGGAAGATAAAAGGACCAGTGATGCTGGAAATGAGTAAGCTCGTCAGACCAGCTCCTAAACCAATGGTAATTCTCTTGTCAGTAAAATAAGGGGCAGTTTTCAGTTTCTCTTTCATTTTCACAAAAAGCGAAATAATTAAGCTTAAAAAACTTAAAAAACCAAAAATCCCTAATTCCGCCAAAATTTCCAACCAACCCCAATCTAAGTGTCTCGTCTTTTTCATTTCTTTAGTCACTGGATCAGGATAGCTAATCTCCATACCCAGACCATACCCCCACGGCTTTTCTTTTATCTTCTCCAGAAGACCGGGTAAAATCATTAACCTGGTCGCTGAGCTCAGCTCTTCTTCAGGGCTGACCAAAGTTCCCATTCGCTTGCCTAGAAGATCAAAACCCATAGTTTTGAATCCGCTGGTCAGGGTAAAAAGCATCACAAATTCTGCAATGAAAATTAGCAAAAATACAGCAACTGCTTTAAGCCATCTTTTTTTCTCTAATCCAATGGCTAGAAATAAAAGGCCGGCAAAAAAACCTAAAAAATAAGCTCGGGAAAAGTTAATTAAAAGAGTCCCCGTCCCGACGATAATCGCCAAGGCCAAACTTTTTCTTTTCCACTGCTCGTCCTTACCTGAGGCAAACCACAAACTCAAACATAAAAGCAGCAAAGGCAATACCAATAAATGAGCCGAACTGACAATCCGGTAAAAATGATAACCAGCGAAAGTCGCTTTGCCAATCACTATCCCCCGCCACCACCAGTAAAATTGATCGTGAACTTCTACAAGGCCTGTACTAAATAAAATTAAAACAAAAAGAGTCAGAAGGAAAATAGCAGGAATCAAGGCTTTAAAAATCACATAAGCGTTTCTTTGATTTTGTCTGTCTTTTAGAAAAGTAGAGAGCGGCAGAGCTAAAAAAATGTAAGCATAATTGATAAAATCTTTAACTGCAAAGACGGAATTATTCAAAAATCCTCTGACTAAGCCAAAAAGAAGAAAAAGAATAAACAGGCTAAAGAAAAACGAGGGTTTGATTTTTTCTCTTTTTAAAAAATAAATTTTCCCCGACCCCCGTTTTGGACACCTTCGGTTTCCAACGGTCGCTTCGTCCCGTTGAGCGGGACTTCGCTCCCTGCCTTCCTGAAACGGGGAAAATTTGAGGAACCAAACAGCCATGACGGTTATAAAAAGAGCTAATCTCAAAGAAATTCCGCCAAAAGAAAATAAATGCCCTTCGTGGCCAGCTAAAAATTCAAAACATAAGGCATAGAGACCATAATCGATTTTTTTTAGAGACAAACAAAAAACAGAAACAATCACCAGCCAAAAAAATACAGCTGAAAGAGAAGGGGCGAAATAGCCTAAAAAAGAAAGAAGCTGAAAAAGGAAAAAAGCAGAGAAAACAGCAAAAAATAACTTTTTATGGTCTTGCAACAATTCCATAGATTAGATCATTCAAATAAGCTAAAAATAAACTGAAGGGATTCAAAATTTCAAGAATAAGACTTTGATAACGAGGATAATGTTTTTTGAAATAATAAATCACGCTTTGATTAAAAATTTTTTGTTTCTTTGAAGATAGAACTTGTTTAAAACTTTCGCCGCCATGATGAAGAATTTGAGCTTTTGGGGTATAAATTACTTGCCAGTTTGCTTTTTTCGCCCGCTGACAAAAATCCACCTCTTCAAACCAAGTAAAAAATTTTTCATCAAATAAGCCAACTTCTCCCATGGTTTCCCGACGGGTCAGGAAAAAAGCACCCATCAGTTGATCAACTGCTTGTTCTTTGCGGTAATCGAAAGAAGAAAGAAAATATCTTTTTACAACAGGCAAAAACGGAAATAAGTGATGTAATTTTAAAAAAATAAGAACCTGCGAGCCGAAAGAGGGAAAAGAGCGAACAGAAGGTTGTATCTTCTCGTCTACACCAATCATCTGGCAACCAGCTACACCGCAATCAGGATTATTCTTCATAAATTCAACCATTTTCTGCAAAGTCCCTCCCCTTATTTCTGTGTCGGGATTAAGAAAAAGGATAAATTCACCTTGCGCCTTCTTCGCTGCTTGATTATTGGCCCTAGCAAAACCTAAATTTTTTTCATTTAAAATCACTTTTAGTTGTTTCTTATTTTTGGCTAATTCTTCAAGATAGCCCCTTGAAGTATCGGAAGAGGCATTATCCACCACTAAAATTTCGTAATCTAAATTTTTAGCAAAAAGAAAGATGGACGACAGACAACGTTCAATCAAAGGTTTGACATTCCAATTGACGATAATGATAGATAAAAGCATAAAAAAAAATGAATTAAAAATTTAGAAGCTTAAGCATTTCTTCCGTCTTCTTCTCCCAAGATTCTGACTGAGCATATTCTTTTCTTTTTTCTACCAGTTCAGGATTATTCTCTACTAAAGCCTGATTAATTCTTTTATTAAACTCGGCGTAGCCAGAAGCCAAATAAACAAGAGGGCCGACTTTTTCTGCGCCAGAAGCAGGAATAGTCACGGCCGGCTTACCGCAGGCAAGATACTCAAGCAATTTCAAAGAGGAGGTGTATTTCATAAATTTGTTCATCTTGTGGGGGATAATAGCGACGTCAAATTTCTGGATATAATAAGGAGAGGCCTCGTACGGACATCTATCAAATAAATAAACATTTTTGAAAATTTTAAACTTTTTTGCTTCTTTTCTAAAATTCGGCCAGACTGGACCAATCAAAGCAAATGATTTGTCTTGATTCTGCGAGGCCAAATAGGCCAGCAGGTCAGCGTCAATTCTTTCCTCTATGGTCCCGACATAGCCGACAATCGGTCTTTTTAATTTTTCAAACCTCTTGTCTTTATAGTTAATCTCTTTATTAAAATGGTCAAAATCAACGCCATTTTCAATCGCATAGACGTTCTTCTCTCGACCAAAAGACCTGAAGAACTCAATCAAATTAGGAGCGACAGCAAAAATTAAATCGCTCTTTGCGCCAATAATTTTATAATTTCTTTCCAGCTTCTTTTTGTATTGACTAAAGGAAGTGTGCTCCAACCAATTATCAACCGCGTCAAAAACATATGAGTCTGCCTGAAGAGTATTAAAATAATCAACAAACATCGGGAAATAAGACCAAACCACTCGATACAACAGGTCTTTCCTCTCCCCCTCGCCGCTAATTTTTTCTAAAATGTGATTTAACTTTTTAAAAAATAGCTGAGAAGAAAAAAACGAATCAATGCTTGAATAAACATAAGTTTCAGGAGGTCCTTCGCTTGGTAATTTTATGCATCGACTAGTTAAATCTTGATGAATTACCTCGCTCCCCGGTTTAGGCCTCCTTAAAATGCTTCCATAAAAATTTTTAACCGCCCTTTTTAGCGTAAAAGGCAAAAAATCAATAGCCACGAGGCGTTGAATATTAGGATTTTTTCTTAAAGTATAAAAAATATGGCGATTTCGATTAACAATCCCTTTCTCCCAATCTGAAAAATTAGACATATTAAACATTATAACTTCAAGTTTCATATGTTCACGAATTATTACGAATTAAGCTATTAAATCTCGAGTTTTTAAAAATTTCTTTTAACATATTCACTTCCTCTCTCCCCAATATTTTGAAAAAATATAAAATTGATAAGTAAAGAATAGCTGCTAACCCAATTAAAAGCATAATTTGCAATTTATCTCTCAAAAAAAAGATGAAAATGCTCATAATTAAAGTGGCAAAGAGTATCCCAAAAATTTTCCCCATCAAATATTTTTTATCAATTTTGACGATCTTCAAACTATAATAAGTGCCAAGTAGAAAAAGCACGGAAAAACCCAAGATGCAAGCAATAGCTGATCCAAGATAAGAAAAAAGAGGGATAAGAATAAGATTAGAGATGATCAAGACAAAAGCGGCGATGCCGCGATTAACCGTATTGGCTTTTTGTTTTTCACAAGCATTAAGCAAACACAATATTAAATAATCTAAAAACATAAAAGGCAGAGAAAGACTAATAATTTTTAAAGTTTTTACAGCTTCTAAATATTCTTTTCCGTAAACAAAAAAAATAAGCGGGCGGGCCAGAAGCAAAATGCCAAAAACTGAAGGTAAAAAAATAAGAGCCAGATAAAAAACTGTTTTATTAAAAAGCGAGGACAACTGCTTTTTGTCCCGAACAAAATAATAAGAAAAAGCCGGATAAAGCGCGCCTGCCAAAGAACCGCCGATTAACGTACCGGCCGCGACAACCACCTTTTGCGCTGAGGTATATAAACCAACGGCTCTGTCGCCTTTTAAAAAAGAAAGAAGAACCGTGTCAACGGTGCCAAAAAGTTGAGAGAAAATTCCAGCGATAAAAAATGGTAGAGATAAGCCAAAAAGAAATTTGATAAGAGGCTTATCAAAAGAAAATGAGAGAGAAAGACCAATCCTCTTTTTTAGAAAAAATAAAGCATTTAAAAAATAAAAAATGCTGCCGAATAAAATAGGCAGGATAATTAAAATGGGAGGCAATTTAAGAAAAATAAAAATTAAACCGATAATAAAAGAAATAGTTCTGTTAACAATAATTCCTATTCCTTCAAATTTCAGATTCAAATAGCCACGGAAAACTTGGTATAAACTAAAAGAAAAAGAATCAAGAATCATTATCAAGGCAGCCAAATAAACAAAATTTTTGGTTAAAGAAGGGTAGCCAGAAAGATTAATCAAAAAAAAGACAAGGAAAAAAACAATTAAAGAAGTAAAAAATTTTAGACTAAAGATATTATTAAGATAATTTTTCGCCTTAGCCTCGTCTCTAGCCACTTCTCTGGTCAGGACAGTTGATAAACCTAAATCGAGGAAAATGGAGAACATTATCACAAAAGAGAAAGCGAAGCTGTATTTACCAAAATTTTCTACCCCCAAAAACCGAGCTAAAAGAAAAAGATAAATAAGGGAGATAAATTTTTGGTAAATATTGGCCGTAAAAAGATAAAGTGTGTTTTTAGAAGTAGAAACCATAATAAAATTATAGCAATTTCAAGTAAAAATACCAGCCGAAGGATAGTTTCCCTTCGGCTGAAAATTTAACAAAGTAACAAATGTTTTATTAACCAATTCAGACTGTTTCGCTCAGGTATTTAACCTCAAGAACAAACAACAAAATGGAAACTGTCTATTAGAAACTAAAACCTATTTAATCCCGTAAATGTAAATGGAACCAAATTTCCTTTTTATATTGGCAATTCGCGGATCAAGCCTCCAAACACCGATTTTTCTAAAACCAGCCTCCTTGAGTAATGACTTCAACTTTTTCCGATCATAGGCCCAAAAATGGGGGCGATATTTTTCGTTGTCATCTTGATCGCGGAAATGATAATTTAAAAAATCAATTGGGGTGTTGTAGTGATTAAGACAATTTCGTTTGCTATACCATTTGCGCATAAACCGGTCAATCATTTTATTGTCTGTTTTATAATAAGCTCGAACTGCTAATTCACCATCAGGTACGCCGATAACTACCTTGCCATCTCTCTTCAGCACACGGTAACATTCCTTCACGAATTTCTTAACCGAAACTGGATAATCAATGTGCTCTAAGAAATGTTCGGAAAAAATGAACTTGACAGAATTAAATTTTAAGGGGATCCCCTCTCTTACGTCCCAAATTACATCGGCCGGCGGAACTATATCTATGTTCAAAAAGCCATCTAAATAGTGGTTCCCACCGCCGATTTGGACATAAGTACTGTTTCGTCTACCTCGTTTTTTTAAGGCGCTGATATGACTCTTAAATAAAGACACTTCCTTTAAAAGATTTCTTAACGACCTTTTTAAGCCGTGGGTAGCTTCCGACGAAGTGAGAATGATTAATGATTTATTTTCTATTTCCGATATGATCCTCTTTATATTTTTTTTCATAAGATTCAATCCCTAAAGGTTCCAGAAATTTTTTGTCTCCCTTTACTCCTCATTATCGTTATACGATGATCGACCAAACGCGGTACTATCTTAACCGCGATCTCCTTTTTTGGTGCTATATACATTGCATCTACAACTGGCCCCTTTATTTCCTCACCAATGTAAACTTTTGTTTTCAAATCAGGCCAAGCCGGATTAATACCTACTTCCCCTTTCGGCATAACTCCATTGAACGGAATTACGATGCCCATGTGGTTCCAATAGTTCCACGCCTGAAGTGCCTTAAATTGGTCAAAATAAAAGTAAAAATCGGGGAATCTCCCAAAATTCCTCAGCTCTCGGTGGACAAGATGTCCAAGAAGAGGCGATGCAATTGCTTCCAATGCCTTAAAATCCCAACTAAAAGCACTCCAATTAATATATTCTTCACTTCTATTCAAAAGTCTATCCTGGGTGAGAAAAACTATTCTTTTTATTAAATATTGCGTGAAATTCTTTTCGTCTAATTTTGATATCATCTTGTTCTTCTTGATGTATTGTATCACTTGCTTGAGGGTGGGCTTAAAAAAACCAAGTCCTGCTCCTTTAAGTAATTTCGGAAAAAGATCGAACATAAGGTCTTTGTAACCAGCGTTATAAAATTCGCCGTTGTCGTAAGCTTTTTTTGCTTCTTTCCCGTCCTGAAACAACATTAAATATCCGGCAATCACCTCGAAATATATATACCCCAAAATGGGTAGATGGTCGATCGAGGCAAGAAAAACCTCAAAGAAATCTTTATCATTCACAATCTTCCCCTTGCTATGGTAGATATTACTCGCGAGATTAAGATAAGGAAGAGATTGCTTGATTTTCTTCAGTAAAATTTCTTGCAGAACCGCCCTTTCTCGGAATGAAAGGAGATATTCTAAATCATTATAAATAGCCAGATGGATGTTCCCGAGTTTCGTATAATCAAGACCTATAAGATTGTCATGCGCCCGTGGCGGAAGGTTTGCTTCTATGATAAGAATTGAAGGTTTACTACTTTTTTCTTTAAGATAAGAAGCACGCGGCACCTCCTTTTTAAAAATATATTCTCCCAAATTATGAACTCTGAAAATACCATTAGTCAAAAAAAGAGGGGTGGAGTAAGTGCTTCCAATAAGACATCCTCCACTAGAGTAAATAGTTCCGCTTTCAACTATTTTTTTTAAGTTTGGTGTAACATGAAAAAGATAAATTTTTGAGGATTTTTTCAAAATATCAAAAAAAGAATTTTTTAAAAGCAGTTTGCCGTTCGGCGTTTCTTTAACCGCCCATTCTCGCCACTCCTGTTCGTCCTTTGTAATCTTAACAGGGCTGCCCTTCTGTAATTCGTGCAGAAACATACTATAAAATATGTGAGCATCGGCCCATTTTTTTATATACGAATTAATTTATTCCATAAAAATTTACTTTAAAACATTTAAAACGCTTTCTTGGCTGTTTTTTCCTTTCAGAAAATTCAATTCACTTTTTATGATCAAATTAAAAGCGCTTTTTTTGAAAATATCTGGAATTACCAATCCAATTATTTCTTCGTTAATCCACCATTTGGTTTTCGGCAAGCGATACCGATCCAAGGCATCAGCAATCCTTATTATATCAATACCTCTCCTAAACCTACAATAGTTTTTATTCTCTTTTAAATCGGCTCTCGGTAACTCGTGGGAAAAAATTAACCAATAGATTTCCTTAATGTCTTCGTCTCGAAATTCCACATTAAATTTTTTTCCGACTAAAGTGGCGTTTTCCCTAAACCAATTTGCGGACCGCAAGCCATGCTTGAAATCATCCTTGTCGTTTTTTCTCCTGATATCATGTATAACGGCTGCGATTATCAAATTTTCTATTCTCTTTTCGTAAAAATATTTTTTGACGATTAAAATAGCATTCACAGCAACTCGGAGAATATGACGCATACCATGAATAGAATCTATTTCTTTTGCCTGCAAAAACCAACTGTTATCAGGAATAAAACGCTTTAGAATTTTTCGGCTTGGCAGTTTCAATTCTCCTGTTTTTCCAAACTTCGGTTTGTTCTTTATGACCCACTTAACGGTTTCCCCATCAATGAATTGATGTAATGGAAGTTTTTTCCTTTCCGCCAATTCAAAAAGACTTTCCTTCTTCATAAAAAATAAAATCAGGTAATTGTCGGAAAAAGGTCAGATAGCTTGGCCCTAAGGATCCTTTTTCCACTCCAGTCTGAACACAAAAAATTAAGATCCTTTAATTTTAAGGATTGAATTGCCTGCCTAAAAGTCTCCAAACAAACACCACACGGCGTGCAAATCTTACTGTCAGACCACTTTCTTCTCCAATCAGTCTGAGGCAACTTGCCCACAATGGCACACACCTTGGGATATCGATTCTTATGAAAATACATTTGGTCAAGAGCCATCCTCTCAGCGCAAGTGGACCCTATTGTTCTTGAACGAATATTCGTAGCCCCAAAAAATTCATCTCCATTCCGGCATTTGATTACGCATCCGATTTGATGTCCCAAATCGGAAACAGCCCTTTCCGCTGTCGTCCGGGCTTTTTTGAGAAGCCTCATTTCCCCCCTACTTAAATCCGAAAGGTTAACTATCCCCATTTTTTTTATCTTTTTTATAATCTGCCTCCGCTTTTTCGGTAAATTCCTTGAGCTCTTCATCGGTCATGATTTTGATGCCTAAATCTTTTGTAACAGCAAATATTTTACTTTCCGCCGCAGCTTTTTGGTTCTGATCAGTAACCACTATTTCCAATTCAAGATGATAACCCCAAATTTCACTCCATTTCAAAGCCAACTCCACCCCTTTGTAGAGATAATTGTGTCTTTTCTGAAATGAATGCATATGATCTCCAATTTTCAGGGCAATAAACATCTTGACCGCCCTTTCAAAATGTTTTTGAGTAATGGGCACTTCAATTTCTTCAAAATCGCTGCCCTTGCCGATCTTGTTGAGTTTCAGAACTATCTTTGCGTTATTTTTTGAGACATTATTAACTACTTTAAGCAACTTATTGGGAAAAAGAAAAAAATAAACATCCTTGTCGTCTTCCCCTCGATCTTCGGCGTTAGCATCAAGAAATTCTTTCAACTCCTTATACTTCGCAAGATCAAACCGAGAGCGAAACTCTATTTCAATATTTTTTTGCTGTTGCGCCATAATTTATGTAATTTATGATTAAAAAAATCCATCAATTTTTTAATCGCTTCAGAAATGCATCTGTTTTTTAATACTGAAATTATAATATAAAAATCGCGCCGTCAAACCAGCTGCGAAGAATAAGTACGACAAGAGAGTCCATGTTTTATCTCTTCTGCCACTGTGGAGCGCGTCTCGCTCTTTTTAAACCAGGCTTCTTTCTTTCTTTGACACGAGCGTCGCGAGTCAAAAAGCCTTTTGCCCTCAAGTCGGTTCGCCAATCTGAATTGAAAAAGGTCAAAGCCCTGGCTAAACCTAATCTAATTGCCTCAGCTTGACCTCGCTTGCCACCCCCTTTAACTCTAACGCTCACCTTAAAATCTTTTGTCTTATCAAACAAGGCCAGAGGAGAGAGAATGATCTGTTGTTCAGAAAATGAGGGGAAATATTTCTCTAAATCAAAATTTTTATTAATGACAACTTCCCCCTTGCCCTCTTTCAAATTAACAACGGCAATGGCTGTTTTTCTTTTGCCGGTTGCCCAAAAACTAAAAGAAGGCGAAGCTTTCTGTTTTTTAGTTATGTGCTCCTTTTCTGCTTTTTTCATAATGGATTAGAATCAGCTTTTAGATGAATAATCTTCCATTGGCCTCCCTCTTTTATCAGATCGTACTCAATAAAAAGACGGGCGCCAGTCTCAGTGGCGATAGCTCCCTTAACAAAGCCATAGTTGCCTTCGACTCTCCTTTCGTTGAAAACCCGATTAGTTTTTGAAGTTAAAAGCGGATTCATCTCTACAAAATTTTTAAATTTTTCTAGCGTCTCAGTTTCTTTAAAATTTTGAGCAGTTAAATCAAAAGCAGATTCAACCTGTCCTGCCTCTAAAAGATTCAGCTGCTGCTCAACTGGCAATAAAAGGGCATTGGCCGCGCTCAACTTAATCACCATCAAGACAATGGTAAAAGCGATTAAGGCGATAACGGCAATGACGACAATTTTTATGATAAGCATTTTTTTAGCTGTATCCATAGATTTTTATTATTGCTAATTATGATAACAAATAGAAATATTATGTCAACTTTTCTGCGGCTCTTAATTTCGCGCTTCGCGCTTTCGGATTTTTTTCTATTTCTTCCTCCGTTGGCAAAACAGGCTTTTTAGTCAATATTTTTATGACTGGTTCTTCTTTATTGGCTAATGATTTAAATGTTTGCTTTACTATTCTGTCCTCAAGGGAATGGAAAGAAATAACCACTAATCTGCCTTCTTTTTTTAAAAAGCCAATTGCTTTCGGCAATACCTCTTCAATCGCCTCAAGCTCTTTATTCACCTCCATTCTGATGGCTCTAAATACTTTGCTGGCATAATGCCCTTCTCTTCTACTAAACCTGTATTTTGGCGAAGTGGCAGATTTAATCACTTGAAGCAAATCGTTAGTCGTTTTAATAGGGCTTCTCTCTCTTTGTCTGACAATCTTCCGGCTGATCTGTCTAGCGAAAGGCTCCTCACCAAGTCTCCATAAAATATCTCTCAATTGGCTTTCCCTGTATTTATTTACCACCTCGTAAGCCGTTAAGGATTGAGTTCTGTCCATTCTCATGTCTAAAGGCGCGCTGAGATTTGCTTCTTTCTCGCTAAAACTAAATCCCCTCTCCGGGCTCTCCAGTTGATAAGTTGAAACGCCTAAATCCAGTAGAATCCCATCAATCTTTTCAACGCCTAATTTATTAAGAATATAATCTAAATTTTTGAAATTGTCATGAACATATTCAATTTTTTCCTCAAATTCAGCTAAACGCATTTTTGCTTTTTCGATCGCTTCCTCGTCTTGATCAATACCAATAACTTTACCATTTTTTCCAATCAAACTCGCAATTTTCTCCGCGTGCCCGCCTCCGCCTAAAGTCGCATCAACATAAATCCCGTCTCTTTTTAGCTCTAAAAAATCAATAGATTCATTTAATAAAACAGGGATGTGCTCCATAAATTTATTCTTCTCCCCCTATCTTCTTAAACTCCCTTTTTTCCCCCCAATAATCTTTTATCTTTTTAATCTCATCGTGCTCCCGCAGTCGCTCGATCGCCTTTGCCTCAATCTGTCTGATTCTTTCCCGCGTCACGCCGAACACCTGACCGACCTCCTCCAGAGTATGAGCTATACCGTCCATTAAGCCGAATCTCATTTTTAAAATTTCCTGCTCCCTCTTCGGCAAATCTTTGATGATGTCTTTGAAATAATCACGAAGGAAACGCAGAGCAGCTACTCTATCAGGAGCAAGAGTTTTAACGTCCTCAATAAAATCAGATAATTCTGTGTCTTTGTCTTCGTCATCTTTGCCGACAGGCTTTTCTAGCGAGACAATGTCTTGAGAAATTTTATAAAGATGATTGGCTTCCCCTTCTGAAATTCCTAATTCTTTAGCCAGCTCCTCGAAAGTAGGAGGCCGATTTAATTGCTGGGTTAAATAACGCTCACGCTCCCTATAACGATTAAGCAGCTCTGTAATATGAACCGGTATTCTGACTGTTCTCGAATGATCGGCCAGGGCTCTAGTAATAGTCTGTCTGATCCACCAGGTGGCGTAAGTAGAAAATTTATAGCCTTTTCGCCAATCGTATTTCTCAACCGCTCTAAAAAGACCAAGATTTCCTTCCTGAATTAAATCAGCAAAGCTCATTTTATAACCGATATATTTTTTAGCGATGCTGATAACCAGCCTCAGGTTAGCCTCAATTATTTTCTTTATCGCTTCTTCGTCGCCCTCATCTTTTCTCTTCGCCAATTCTACCTCCTCCTCCGGTGACAGTAAAGGAACCTTGCTCACCTCTTTAAGGTACATCTCAATGGAATCTTGGGAAAGCTGGCTGAGGTCAAATAAAGATTCTTTCCTTTTAAGCTCTTTTTTTCGGCCGAGGAGTCTTTCTTCTGATTCTTTAATAGCTAAGCCGGATTTCTCCATTTTATCAAGGAATCGCTCATAATCCTTAAAATATCTCTCCAAAAAAGGGAAAGTATAGACAATTTCTTGCTCAGTAATAAAACCTCTTACTCGTCCTTTTTCAAACAATTTTTTTGCTGCCTCTTCAGGAAAAATAATTTTTTTTCTTTTCTGCTTTTTAATTCTCATATTTTTTCAAACTTGCTAATTCTTTAGAAAAAATATTGGCTCTTTCTGCTAATATCTTAACTCTATTTTCTTCTTTATTTTTTTCTGCTTCAAAAATCTCCCTCTCTATTTCCTTCAATTTCGAAATTAAATAATTTTTCTTTAAAAAAAGGAAAAGCTTGTTCAACTCTCTTTCTTTCTCCTGCTGCTTTAGAGACCCAAACTCAACTTCTGCCACGAAATCTAAATAATCTAGATATTTCTTCGTTTCCTCTTTAATTTCTACCTCTTTATTGTAGCATTTTTTTATAAATTCTACAAATTCCCTTTGCAGAGGAATAGAAAACGCTTCCGGATCAATACCTGTCAAAAATTTTTCTCTGTCTTCGGCGGTTTGCCGCATCAGAAGACCTAAAAATTTTTCACCTGTTTTCTCTAAGTGATCTTCAGCCATTTTAGGCTCTTCTGAAACTATTTTCGACCCTTTTTGACTCTTTTTATATTTTCTAAAATCTTCATACAAAAAACTCTCTTCAAGATTGAGGTCGGCAGCTATTTTCTTCAGCCATAAATTTTGTTCGACCGAATTGGCTAATTTGGCAATGACAGACGTCAGAGTTTTAGTGATTTCTTTCTTCCGTTCAATACTCAAAGATTTACCCTTCTCTCCTTGATAACTCAGGTTGAAATAATAATCCATAATTGGCAAGGCGTTCTTTATAACCTCTTCAAAAGCGTCTTTATTTTTTTTCAAATATTCATCTGGATCTTTGCCTTGCGGCAGAATCAAAATTTTTACTTTAAAATCTTCTTCAAGAAGCAGATCAATGCCTCTTTTAGTCGCTTCTTCTCCGCTTAAATCTTTATCAAATGATAAAATGACATTTTTAGAATAACGGGATAAAAGTTTTATCTGTTCCTCGGTCAAAGCGGTGCCACTTGAACAAACCACGTTTTTGAAGCCATTTCTATGACAGGCAATCACGTCCATCTGTCCCTCAACTAGAATAACCTCGTCCTTTTCTTTAATTGCTGATTTTGCTTTATCTAATCCGTATAAAATTTTTCTTTTGTTAAAGATTGGCGTTTCTTTAGTGTTGATATATTTGCCCTCCTCTGTTTGAGCTCCAGGCATAACCCGAGCGGTAAAGCCATTTACCTGGCCATAGACATCGCTCAGGGGAAAAATTATTCTGTTTCTAAAGCGATCATAAAACTGATTTGCATCTTTCTGCGATCGGCTGACAAGACCTGCCATTTCAATTTCATTTTCTTTGAATCCCCTGCCTTTCAAAAATTTAAGCAACGAATCCCAGCGATCTGGGGCAAAGCCCAGCAAAAATTCTTTAATCGTTTCTATGTCGAACCCCCTTTCTTCCAATAAATATCGACGCGCTTCTCCTGCTATAGGCGAATCCATTAAAATCCGGTGATAAAATTTAGCGCTTAAATCGCAAAGATCAAGCAATTTGGTCTTTTGGCTTATTAAATGCCGATCAAATCTCTTAATCTCCACGCCAGCTCTTAAAGCAAGTATTTTCAAAGCTTCGGGAAAATCAATGCCTTCTGTTTTCTCAACAAAAGTAAAAAGGTCGCCTGAGCTTCCACAATTCCCGACTACAAAATTACTGGCTACATAAGAATGATCTTTAGCAACAGTTAAGTTATAAACATCGCCTTCATAATATCTTTTTTTAATTTCTTTTATGGGAGAAATCCAATATAATACATTCTTTTCTTCGTAAAAGTATGAATAATGAGCGCTTTTCTTTTCTTGCCATTCTATACTATACCATCTTTGATGAACCATTCCTTTTTTATCAATTTTTTTCTTATTAATATAAAATCTAGGAACAATTCTTAATCTTAACAAAATATCTCTTAGTTGTTCGGCTAAAGTCGGGGAGACAGTTGCAATACTTTTTCCTCCCCCTGTTTTCTGACAATAACCATCTCCTTTTAAGATAGCTTCAAGAAGAATCTTTTGTTTCTGAAGTGGCAAATATTGGAATTGAAAAGGAATGTGTTTGTTCTCTGCCCATTTTCCACATAAGTTTTGAAAGATATTTGATAATTTAGAATTACAAGCAGTAATTTCCAGACCAGTTTTACTTCCTTTTTTTCTTTTAAAAATTGCTGTTTTTATCTTAAAAATTTTTTCTACTAAATTTTTAATCTCTCGAGCAAAAGATTGTTCGTGATTGCCTAAACTAAATCTAATATATGCTCGATGATTACTTCCTTCAGCTATGTAATAACCAATTAGTTTTAAAAGATTATCGTCAATTTTTATTTTTGTAGGAATTCTACCAATAGTTGGTCCGAAATTACTTATTCTTCGATGATAATATTCATTCAAATCAATAAACTCTATATCTTTAATTTGTTGATTAATAGGATAAAGAAGGCAATCATTTTTCGAAAGCTGGCCAACCGGCGATTTTTCTATTTTATAATCCTGATAAAATTTTGCAGAACATCTTTTGTCGCAATTCCACTGGCAAATCCTCGTTTTCCGAGATATTTGTCTACAATGTTTTATTCTTATTACATATACCTCATGATCAACAGTTAAAGAAGTAACTTCATTTGAGTTTCTTAGTTTTATATCAACCACCATTCCTTTATACGGTCTCCATAAAGTTCGAGAAACGGGAAGATATTGAGCTCTGTGGGTTAAAACTTTTTGATCTACTTGGATGTCCTCTATTTTATGAAATCCATTTTCTGTTTTAATTAAAGATTTCGGTAAAAAACAGCCAAAACAATGCCACAAGCCTTTCTCTGGCGAAACAAAAAAAGAGGGGGTCTTTTCTTTATGAAAAGGACACAAACCCCTGAAATTTTTGCCGGCTGGCTTAAGAATCAGATATTCGCTGATAAAATTAACAATGTCTATCCTTGATTTTATCTCTTCAACGACATCGTCTGGCATAAATTAAGGTTCTCTTAATAAATAAATTACTTTTTGACAATGGTCACTTATCTCCCCGAGATTAATCAAAATATTGTTGAAAATGGAGCCGTCAGCTGTGGCGCATGTCCTTTTATAAAATCTTTCCAAATGACCATCTTTGCTCTGCTTGATCTTTTCCTCGATTAAGTCCTTTTGTTCCTCAACTATTTTATTTAGAGAAGTAGCTTTTTCTAAAAGTAAAAGTTTATTTTTTACCAGTAGAGAGATTTCCTTAATTTCCAAATTGGCTGCTTCTGAAAATTCAACTCTGTTGATATTTTTATGAAAAGAAAGTTTGTTTATATTCCCTATTCTGTCAGCGATCCTTTCAAGTTCATCCGTCATTTCGGCATAATTTATAATTTTTTTCGCTTCTTCTTTTCTTATTTTTTCTTTTGGTATTTTATCCAAAAATTTTAAAATCTCTGCCTGAATGTTATCAATGGCCATTTCTTTATAGTCAACCTTACTAAACTTTTTTTTATCAAATTGAAAAATATTTTCTATGCTTTCTTCAAACATTTTTTTAAGAAGACCTGCCATGCCGAAAAACTCCTTCCTTGTCGCTTTAAAAACTGAAACAGGGTCTTTTAACAAATTCTTGTTTAGATAAAATGGCCAAAGATAAGCTCCCGCCTCTTCTTTCGGAATGATCTTCGTCATTATTTTAGTAAAAGGAGAAAGAAAGACGAGAAAAACAATGGTGATGAAAAGATTGAACAAAAAATGAGCAGCTAAAATTTGCCACTCTCCCCTAAAGGTCTGACTGAGAAATGAGGCAAATTGATTTAAGAATAAGAAAAAAACAATCACGCCGAATAGTCTGAAGAACAAAAGAGAGAGGGCTGTCCTCCGACCTTCTTTGTTCGTGCCGAGCGAAGAGAAAACCTCGGTAAAAACCGCGGCCAAATTAACTCCTAAAATAATAGGTAAGGCCTGGCTAATTTCTATTGCCCCCTTTCCTTTTAAAATTACTAAAATACTCAAAGGAATAGCGCTGGCTTGAAAAATCACGGTTGAAAATAGGCCGGCGAGAAAACCTAAGAGCGGACCTGAAGAGAGAAAAATCTCACGGAGAAAATTTTTTTCTCCTAAAACCGCGGCGTCGGCGATGATACCTAAGCCAAAAAATAAAAGACCAAAATAAAAGAGAGTTTCACCGATTTTTTTTATTTTTAGAGAAGAGAGAAGCCAGACGAGACCCCCAGCCACAATAAAAAACGGAGCTAAATCGGTTATTTTGAAAGCGACTAAAAATGGGGTGACGAATGAAGCAAGTCCAGCTGATAAGATGAAGGGTAAAGAACCGCGAAAAGTTAAAAGTCCGGCACTGACTAAACTGATGGCCAAAATAACGCTGGCTGAGCTGCTCTGAAAAGCCAGGGTTAAAATAAACCCTATCAAAAGTCCCCAAAAGGGACTTTGATTTATCTTGCTCACATAGCTTCTCAAATGAAGATTGAAGGCCTTGCTAACAACCTCGGATAACTTAAAGCATCCAAAAAGAAACAAAATCAAGCCTAAGAGAACGGATAAAATAACTTGCCCCATAATAGACAATTATACCATTTTAGAGAGAAAATAAAAGGGCCAGAAAAATTTTGATTATTCTCTGACCCCATTTTACTTTTTTTACTTTTACAAAATTACTTTTGCCAGCTTAATAATCCCCGGATATTTCTTCAATTCCTCTTTTCTTTTGGCGTATTCCAACCCCGCTTCTTCTTTTATTTTGTGAGCCGTCACGCGTGGCATCACCGCCGTAGAATTCTGAGGATCCGTCCACCATGAAATTACCAAATACTCGTCCTTTTCTCCTTCACCCTCCATTTTTCCTCCTTTTAAAAAATTTAAGAAAATTATTCTTTTTGTATCATATCAGAAAAATAATAATTGTCAATCTTTCAAGTAAAAACAATCTCAAATTTTACATCGGCGACAGCTCACTAGCAAAATTATAGCTAATCTTGAATTATCTAAGCAATCGGGTCTTATGTGTTTCTTTAATAAATTTTTCCGTAATCTCTCTTACTTCCATGGCATTTTCTGCATCCATAAGGAGAACTCTTAGCTCTTTTGCACCATCAAATCCACTTGCGTATGCTTTGAAATATTTTTTCATGATATCGAAGCCCTTTAGACCGCCATTACTTTTATCGCAATCGCTTTTGTATATTTTTTCAAAAAGCTCAGCATGTTTCATCATACATTTGAGTCGTTCATGAAGATGGGGTGTCTGTTTTGAAAATAACCACGGATTCCCAAAAATACCTCTTCCAATCATTACTCCATCCATACCAGATTTTTCTGTCTTTATATACGCTTCATCTAATGTATTTATATCTCCATTGCCAAGAATAATCGTATTAGGCGCATGACAATCTCTACGCGCTATGATGTCAGGAGCAAGTTCCCAGTGTGCGGCGACATCTAACATTTCGTTCCTTGTGCGAAGATGGATAGTAAGCGCGGCGAGGCCTTCTTCTAAAAGGACAGGAATCCATTCTTTAATCTGATTTTTAGAATAACCAATCCGCGTCTTTACGGAAATAGGCAGTTTTCCTGCTCCTTTTTTTGTCGCCCTAATAATCTGCTTCGCGAGTTCTGGATTTTTGATTAGTGCCGCCCCCGCACCCTGTTTCTCAATATCCTTATCTGGACAACCCATATTAATATCTATACCATCAAAACCAAGTTCGCGTATTATTGCCGCCACCCTTTCAAACTGTTCAGGTTTTGCGCCAAATATCTGAGCTACAATTGGATGCTCTTTTTTAGTATACCAAAGATCCACAAGTAGTCGCTCTTTACCCCTGGAAAGTAATCCCTCCACGGAAACGAATTCTGTCAGAAAAACATCTGGTCTGCCGTATTTTAAAAGCATCTGCCGAAATGCTGCATCAGTGACATTCGCCATTGGCGCTATAGCCATGATGGGCTTTTTCAGCTTTTTCCAAAAATTTTGTTGCATAATAATATGCCTGAACAATAGAGAAAATGTCATTTCTTTAGAAGTGACATTTTCCAACTGGCGGTGTGTATTTGAAAAAATCCGAACTGATTTTGCGACCGATTGGCTCGGCGGGCGGAATTCCCCTCAAACCCCCCTCCCGCCCGCCTCGCCTTGCA
>Ga0210056_1000577_pt1 | contig 30883 bp, 22 predicted proteins | sample CryGeyCG2014_080_2_FD_183965 | JGI IMG/M metagenome (GOLD analysis project Ga0210056, IMG submission 183965) | Groundwater microbial communities from aquifer - Crystal Geyser CG07_land_8/20/14_0.80 (SPAdes) (version 2) | ecosystem: Environmental > Aquatic > Deep subsurface > Groundwater | place...
TACGCACTTGAAAGCCCCCTTTTATTGCTTCTCCACTCTTCGGTGCTTACACCGATTTGTCCAAGAAAAACGGGGCTTTCTCGCTTCCTCACCTCTCGAAAATATTGAATATCATGCTTGTATAAGGACTAGTGCATCCTTTCGTAAATTCTTCGACATTAGACACCGGATCGCTTCAGCGTCCGGTAGCTCACACAACTGACTACCGAGCGCCAAGAAAGGACATCTTTTCTCCCCTTTCAACCCGTGTTCGGCACGAACACGGGTTGAAAGGGGAGAAAAGGAGGGTAGCCTCCATCGTGTAGCTGCCTGTGTGAGCTACCGGACGCTGAAGCGATCCGGTGTCCTTTTGTGGGGGAACTTCCAAAACGATGCACTAGAGTTGTCGCCGAAGTCGGCGTTCTTCGGGTTTCTGAAGGTGGGAGATAAGGCAACACGCACCATCCGCCTCACCTCCCGCTCCGGCAGCGTGTTCAAGGCGACCAAAGTCTTCGTCTTCCTTCCTGATCCGAAAATCGTAGACGTGGCGATTGGCGGACGCCCGAAAGAGGGGATTTACGATTTCACCCTCACCGTCAACACCTCGGAGAAGCGGTTCGTGGATACGAAGGTGACGATTTCCACCGACGATCCCGGTTACGGCGCTGGTCGAGTGATGAGTTTGGAGTGCGGTGGCAGAGCGGAGCGGCGACACCGCTTTGGGTCGTTCGGTGACATCGCAGAGTTAAAGCGGTGTCGCCGCTCCGCTCTGCCACCGCACTCCATAGGGCGGGGAAGGAGGCATGGGTGATGACATCCATCCCAGACAAAGCAATCCACCTGACCAACCTAACGCATCCAACCCATTTAGCCTCCTGCCCCTCTGCGCGCTCGCGCTTTTGTTGACTTGTCTGGCGCGGGCGGAACAGTCACGCGGGTACTTCACCGTGGCCGCCACGGTGAAGCTAATCATCGTCCTGCCGGAGCAGAAGGGTATCTGGGTGGTGGACGTGCTGATCGACCATAAGCCGTTCACAACGAAGGTGAGCAATGTCACACCAGTGGTTGTCGAATGGGACACCACGAAGTATCCCGGACGGAATGCACACGCTGGATGTGAACGCGATGTTCAAAGACCAGCGGGTGTTCATGCAGAAGCAGTATGCCGTGGTCGCCAACAAGGCAAAGGATGAAGGTCATACGACCCGTATGGGCGGAAGGTCGAAGACACCGGTTGAATCGGTGATAAAGGATGAAATCCTTTTCAACCCCGCCAATCATCCCAACCCCGACGCGGCGCGGGTGACGCCGATCCAAAGCGTCCCGACGCATCGGGACGCACTCCAAAAGGAGCAGCAGGCGTGGAAGAGGCTGCGTGAGGCGGGGTTTCAGGTTTCGGGTGTCAGTGCGCCCCCACCCGCCCATGGGGCAACCCAAGGTATCGGGGCAGGCTCCTCCCCCGTCGCGACTCATTGTTCGTCGGGTCAGGGGAGGGAAACGCCATAGGCTATAAGCCATGCGCAATCCGCCATCCTTCGGGACGTGGTGGAGAAGTACCCGGCCACGCTTGCCGCGGCGGAGGCGAGCCGGTGGCTGGGCGAGTACCATTTCGATCGGGGGGAATGGGAAAAGGCCGCAGAGTACCTCAACCAGTACGCCGTGTGGAGCTGCCTTGTGAGGCAGACACAATTGTCTGCCTCGCCATGAGGGGACTGGCTATTCCTGTACATTACGAATCAGACTTACCCCTCCTTCCGATCAACGAACGCCCTGCGCCTCGCGTGCTTCCTGCACAATCTCCGCTACTGTCGCCACGCTGTCGTACCACTTGGAGTTGTGTCCACCTTCGGGCTCGAAGGAGAGGATTCCGTCGAATCCGGCGCTGACAAGTGTGTCACGAATACGCCGGTAATCCACAAGCCCTTCGCCGATGGGGACGTACCGGAAGGGGCGCGACTGGCGCTTCGGATCGGGCGCGAAGGACTTGACGTGAACGTGGACGACTTTGTCTGCGAGAAGCTCCGCAGCATTGTGTGAGTCGCACCCGGCCAGAATGAAATTGCCTCCATCGAAGGTGACTTTCATATTGGGTCGATCTACCAGATTGATGCATCGCTCAAGTTCCACGTCGGTGTGGCACATTTTTCCGGCGTTCTCGATACTGAGGGTCATTCCATCCTCCGCGCAGAGGTCTGCTGCCTGCCGCAGGCCGTCCACGTACCTCCGGAGAGCGGGCTCGCCTTCGTTGGCGTGCTGCCCCCCGTAACTGAAGAGGTGGGTCAGCCCCAGCTCGTGGCCGTCATCGATGCCGCGCCGGACGGAGTCGAGTGATTGCCGCCGGATGCTCGGCTCAGGGGAGACGAGATCGGTGGCGACGCAATAGAGACTTGGCTCCAGCCCGATCTCCTGGAGGACATTTTTTGCGCTGCCCACTGTCTCGCCGATTGCCTCAAGAACACTCGCAAAGAGGTCCACCGTCTCCAGCCCCCGCTCTTTACACTTCCGCAAATGCTCCTTCCAGTCCATTGGTGCTCCATCCGGACCGCGGTCAGACATCAGCATGATACCGGTTTTCATTTTGGCCCAACTCCGTTTCCACTTCATGATTTCGTGCTTCGTCGTGATGGCTCCGAGCATTGTAGAACCTGTCGAGTGCGATTGCAATACCAGCAAACGTACTTACCGCCACCAATCCATTCGCCAATTTGCTAATTCTCCAATTCGCTAATTCTCCCTATTGACTCCTTGGGGAGTGGGAGCGTACAATGCGCGTCGTAGGACAAACGAAGAAAGAAAGGGAGAGATTCACAATGCCGACGAGCGAAACAACTTCGCCAAAGGACCATTGTTCGTACGACGCCGATGTCATTCGTCGCGACACCGAAGACGGCGGTTTCTCGAAGGGATGGGGGTTTCACATGCTCCCGTCGGAACGGTATTGGATTGACAGCCACTGCCATTTTCGCCCCCCCCATGCGGATGAAGGTCGGGCAGCGGTGGTGAGTTGGTTCGAGCGACTGGATGCGTGGAGGCTGGGGCAATTTGTGGGCGTTGATTGCAGTCTCGCCAACCTGGACGCCTACGCCGAAATCGCTCACGATCCGAGGATGCTGTGGCTGTTGCGACTCGGACACGATGAGCCTGATATGGAGGCGTGCAGGCGCGCGTTTGACTTGGGAGCAGGAGGACTGAAGCTGCTGAACATCGCCCTAATCTGTTCGGCAGGCGACTTCCACGTGTGGGAGAGCGATGAATGGGCGCGCCTCTTCGCGGAGACAAATCAGCGAAAGAAGGTCGTTTTGTGGCACGTCACCCAGCGCGTGACGGCCTCGGCGTACAACGGAGGAAATCTGCACGCCTACTGGGGCGACGGCTGGGAGAACGGCGCAACGTTCAGCAATGAAGATCTGCTTCAGGCGTTTCTGGGACTGGTTCGCGCCTACCCCGACATTTCATTCATCGGCGCTCATCAACTTTACCTCGGACCTGATCGCCTGGGCGAGCTTTTCGATGTACACCCAAACCTTTACATCGATACCAGCGTGGGGGGCATCGTCCGTTGGGGAGACGAGATGTATCCGGATGACCGCGCCCGGTGGCGGGCCGTTGCGACACGCTACTGTGACCGGATTCTCTTCGGCACCGATTGTGACGTGGATACGTATGGCAGCCTGTTCGAGGTCAATGTGCAGGCGTTCCTGAACCATGTCCGGTTCGTCCACCAGTTGCGTCTACCTGACGACGTGCTGCAAAAGATCGCTTGGGAGAACTGCGCGCGGCTGTACGGGGTGGAGGAGCGCTCATCATCGCGCAGGAGCAATGTGCGACCGTGATACGTAGGGATGACGAGTGGCCGACAGTACGTATCGAGCGAGAGCCGACCGTCGATCGCCCGGCAAACCCAAACCGACGAACAGAGATACCTGAACTCCGAAATGTGAATACCAGGGCTTGAACGCTGATACCAACAAAGACCTCCCGGACCATCCGCGAGGTCTCTTTTGGTTGTCATTCTGTCACCTACTTGTCCCGTTCGTCCGCGCCGAGGGCGGCCTGCGCGGCGGCCAGTCGGGCCACGGGGACGCGTCGCGGTGAGCAGGACACATAGTCCATCCCGATGGAGTCGCAGAAGACCACGCTCCTGGGATCGCCGCCGTGTTCGCCGCAAATACCGATCTTTATCTTCGGGTTGACCTCGCGTGCTTCAGTGACACAGATCTTCATCAGTCGGCCAACGCCAGTCGCATCGATGGACAGGGTCGGGTCTTCGGGGATAATCTTCTTCGCGATGTAGATCGGGAGGAAGGTCCCGGCATCGTCGCGGGAGATACCGTAGGTCAACTGCGTCAGGTCGTTAGTGCCGAAAGAGAAGAACGCCGCCTCTTTCGCAATTTCGTGCGCGGTTAAGGCTGCGCGCGGCACCTCGATCATTGTGCCGAAGCTGTAATTAATGTTGACTTTTTCTGCTTCCATCGTTGCTTTGGAGACGTTGTCGAGTTGTTTGCGCAGGATGGAGAGCTCTTTGTCCACGCCGACGAGGGGGATCATAATCTCGACGTGGGGATTGCCGCCCTTCTTCTTGACGCGGCAGCCGGCGCCGATGATGGCCGCCACCTGCATCTCCACAATCTGCGGGAATACGATGGACAACCGACAACCACGCATCCCCAACATGGGATTGGATTCGTGGTGCGATTCGATCTTCGTCAGCAGCTTCTCTTTCTGTGCCAATACCTTGGACCCCGGTTTGGTCAGTCGGAGGATCATGACCTCTTCACGCGTCTTCTGCTCGATGTCGATGAGAAATTCATGCATGGGGGGATCGACCAGGCGGATGGTGACCGGTCTGTCTCCCATTGCCTTGAAGATGCCGATGAAGTCTCCTCGTTGAAGCGGCAGCAATTCATCGAGGGCTTTCTGTCGAGACTTGTCGCTGTCGGCAAGGATAACCTTCTGGATCTTGGGAAGACGGTCGCCCAGGAACATGTGCTCCGTGCGGCAGAGGCCGATTCCCTGCGCGCCCCAGGTGATGGCTTCAGTGGCCTGCTCCGGAGTGTCGGCGTTGGCTCGCACCTTGAGCCGTCGGAACGTGTCGGCCCAATCCATGAACACCTTGAACTCTCCAGTGATGGACGGAGGCTCAGTCCGGAGTTGTCCCGTGTAGACAATTCCCTCCGTTCCGTCGATGGTAATCCAGTCGCCCTCGTTGAGGACGGTTCCACTCTTCGTTGTGACGGTTCGATTCTTGAGGTCGATGGCGATTTCCGAGCATCCGCAGATGGTTGGGATCCCGAACTGACGCGCCACGAGGGCAGCGTGGGAGGTGCGCCCACCTTCGGAGGTTAAAACGCCTTCGGATGAAAGCATGCCACCCAGATCATCGGGGTTGGTCTGACGGCGAACGAGAATCACTTTCTCGCCTGCTCCCTTTTTGCCGCGGCGAACGGATGTCGCTGAGTCCAGCACAATGTGACCTCCAGCAGCGCCGGGTCCAGCATTCATTCCTTTGGCCACTGCCCGGCTTGCGGGGCGCTCTTTCAGGCGGGGATGCAAGCACTGCTCCAATTGCTCAGGAGGCACGCGCAGGAGCGCTTCCTCCTTGCTAATTAGACCCTCATTCACCAGGTCAACGGCAATCTTGATGGCGGCCGGTCCGGTTCGCTTCCCTGAGCGACACTGAAGAAAATAAAGATGACCCTTCTCGATGGTGAATTCGATATCCTGAACTTCCCGGTAGTGATTCTCCAGAGTGGCACAGGCTTCCTCAAACTGCTGATAGATTTCCGGGCTTTGCTTAGCCAGTTCATTGATGTCGACAGGGGTCCGAACACCGGCGACAACATCTTCGCCTTGAGCGTTCATCAGGTATTCTCCAAAGAGCTTCTTCTCTCCCGTCGATGGGTTGCGGGTGAAGGCGACGCCAGTTCCGCTGTCGTCGCCCATGTTCCCAAAAACCATGGTCTGAACATTCACCGCGGTTCCCAAGTCGTCGGAAATCTTCTCCGTGCGCCGGTACTCCTTGGCGCGCTCATTGTCCCAAGAGTCGAACACCGAGGAGATGGCAAGCTGCAACTGCTCCATGGGGTCCGTCGGGAATTCTCTTCCCAGCCTTTTCTTTGTGTGGTCGCGGAACAACTGGGTGAGCTTTTTCATGTTCTCTGCATCGACTTCGGTATCGTTCTTCACGCCGAGCCTCTTCTTCATGTGGTCGAAGATCTTTTCGAACTCCTCTTTTTCTACTCCGAGCACGACATCGGAGAACATCATCACAAGACGCCGATAGGCATCCCAGACGAAGCGTTCGTTTCCGGTCGCGTCGATGATGGACTGCGCCGTTGCATCGTTTAGTCCGAGGTTGAGGATGGTGTCCATCATCCCTGGCATTGAAAACTTCGCGCCGGAGCGGACGGAGACGAGGAGTGGATGGGTCGGATCCCCCAGCTTTTTCTCCATGGATTTTTCGACATTGGCGAGAGCTTTTTTGACCTCGTTCATCAAATCGGCAGGGAGCCTTTTCCCTCCCTTGATGTAGTCATTGCAGACTTCGGTTGTGATGGTGAATCCCGGCGGAACCGGGAGACCGATGTTGGTCATCTCTGCCAGGTTGGCGCCCTTGCCACCCAGCAGGTCACGCAGTTGGGCGTTTCCTTCTCTGAACAACCACACTTGGTTCTTTTTCTGTGACTTCTTGCTGGCCATGTAAATTCGATCCTCCTAAGGAGAGTGATTCAGGTGATGGACCATCGATGCGTTGACGAAATTCTCGGCACGCGTGGTGATCGAGACCTCATCGCCTGTGCTTTAACCGTTTCGTACCGTTAGCCCCGTGGGCTTCCGTCCACCTGCCAAGGTTGATCGGGTACTGAATCTGACTCTTTCTCTTTTACGGACTCCCAGAGTTTGTCCATCTCAGAAAGGCCCATGCAAGAGAGCAGGGAACCTTCTGCGGTGGCTCGTTGCTCCACCTCGGCAAATCGCCTTGCGAATTTGCGCGTAGCCTGTCGCAGGGCGTCTTCTGCATCAATTCTCGACAGTCTGGCAACATTCACGACAGCAAACAAAAGATCGCCCAGTTCCTCCGACAACTTCTCGCTGCTGCTCTGACCGAGAGCCTCCGAAACCTCACGGACTTCCTCCACGACCTTGTGCACCGCGTCCGTGGGGGATTCCCAGTCGAACCCCACGGTGGCCGCAGTCTTCTGCACTTTCGCGGCTCGGCTGAGTGCGGGAAGCGCCGCGGGGATATGGTCGATCTTGTCGGCGATGGTCGCGCATCCGGTGTCCTCGTTCTTGATCGATTCCCAACGTGCGAGAACCTCATCCGGGGTGTTTGCAACACCATCGCCAAACACGTGGGGGTGACGACGCATCAGTTTGGCGTTGATCGAGTGAAGTGCATCGCCGATGTTGAACCGCCCTGCCTCGGCGGCAATCTGGGCGTGCATCACGACAAGCATCAGTAAGTCGCCCAGCTCTTCCCGGAGTTTGACGGGGCAACCGGTATCAATGGCGTCGATCACCTCGTAGGACTCTTCCAACACGCACGGTTTCAGCGATTCGTGAGTTTGCTCCCTGTCCCACGGACATCCATCGTCGCCTCGCAGACGTGCGGCAATGTAAAGCAAAGTGATGAATCCGTCTGACTCCGATTGGTAGCGCAGTTTATCAGATAGCGCTACCAGGCCATTGCTGAGGGACTCAGTTCTACCCGGACTTTCCATCATCCGCCTTCGCTTTGCCTTCCTTCCCATCGGGAGCTGGTGGAGCCGGTTCCGTGGGCGAGGGCGCCTTGCCCGAGCGGTCCATGAGCATGTCTTCCAACTTCAGATAGCGGGGTACCTTCACGTCGATATTTGCTTTCTTCAGCATATCCGCAACAACCTGGTCTTGGTTCTTGCCCTTCTGGCGCTTAAGACCGCGCTCGATGCGTGAACTTACTTCAGAGTACTTGGCAGGCTCCCCCGCGCGTTTGCTGATGAGTTTGAGTATCTCAAAGCCGCTCTGGGTCTTTAGCGGAATTGTGTATTGGCCCACGTCAAGCTTGTCAACGATCTTGGCAACGTCGCCCAGGGACTCACGCGGCATTTCGGGGAGCATGCCTCCATTGCCTTTGGTCGCATCGTCGACAGAGTACTGGGCGGCCATCTCGTTAAAGGTGGCACCCTCGTTGAGCTGCCCATAGACCTTCTTTCCCGTTGCCTCATCTTTGCACACGATGCGTGCGAGGTTCACAGTCGACGGACGCCCCAAGGCTTCTTTATTCTCGTTAAAGTACTTCTTCTTTTCTTCCTCCGTAACGGTTACGTCCTTGGTGGCAAGTTTGTCGAAAGCGAGGTTCAGCAAAATGTCTTCACGGATGTCTTCTTCTTTTGTCCCTCGCTGAGCCATGTATTCCCGAAACGACTGGTCGTCGGTGATGCGCTCCATGCGCTTCCACTCGGTGAGCGCCTCCTGAATTTCCTCCTCGCTGATCGTCAGATTGTTCTTCTTCAGTTCCTGCTCTGCAAGATCGTGCAGGATTAACCAGTGCAAGGTCTGCATCCCATACCTTGCCTCAAGTTGGGTGAGAAACTGGTCTCGAGTGATGGGTTCGTCATTCACGAGAGCGATCGTCTTCTTCTTGAGGCATCCGGCAAGACTCCCGGTGCACAACGCGACAAGAGTGGTCCAAGTGATCCCTTTCTGTAACTGTGTCAACAATGTAGTAACTCCCTTCTTTCTGCTTTCTTCCCGAACTGGTGTCATGTGGCCTTCGCCATCATACTGCTGCGAGCAGTGGTCCTCGATCCCTTCGTCGCGACTTTGCTCGCGCTGTCCGACGAAGATTTTCTGTTGGCGGGTCGGTAAATGCGTTTAGTTCCTGACTTGTCGACATACCCGAGCAGGTTCCTTCCACTATCCTTGGCGAGATACAGGCATTCGTCGGCCACACGAATAAGCGCCTCGCGCGTGTCGGCGTCCTCGGGGTAGTTTGATACACCCGCACTAATCGTTACCGACATCTTCTTTCCTTTGTGGCAGAAAGGTTGTTCCTGCACCGCTGTGCGAAAACGTTCCGCGGCGCGGAGGGCGCCGCGTTTCGGAGTCTCGATCAGGGCGGCAATGAACTCCTCCCCTCCGTAGCGTCCCATGATGTCGTCTTTCCTTCGGCCAACGCGCATCACCAGGCGCGCGACCTCGCGCAGAACGTAGTCGCCCGTCTGGTGTCCGTACGTGTCGTTCAGTATCTTGAAATGGTCGATGTCCATCATCATCAGAGAGAGAGGGCGCTGGAACCGTTTCGCTCTTCGCAGTTCTTCGTCCAGCGTTTCCTGGAAGTGACGGTGAACAGCCAGTCCTGTCAGTCCATCGGTGGTGGCCAGACGCTCCATATTCTCGTACAGGTTGGCATTCTCGATCAATACCGACGCTTGATTGGCGAAGAGGGTCAGCAGATTCTGGTCTTCCGCTGTGAATACTCCTGCGGGCTGTTTGTTGTTGACGTTCAGCACGCCCATGACTTTGCCCTTGATCTTCAAGGGAACCGTGAGAAGAGAGCTGCTGGAGTACTTCTTTAGACTCCTCTTCTTGAAGAGGGGGTGGTTTTCGATGTCGGCAATCAGTAGTGGTTCGCCGGTTTTGGCGACGTGACCAGAGATCCCTTCCCCAATCGGGATGTTGATCTTCTTCATCATCGAAGCTGTCAATCCCTTTGCCACCCGGACTCGGAGGCAATTTCGATCTGTATCCAGCATCATTAATGAGCAGATCTGCGCTCCGGTAACCTGGACAACCCCATCGATGATCTTGCTCAGCAGACGATCCACATTCAACACGGAGGTGAGCGCGCTGCCAACTTCATAGAGCGTGGAAAGCTGAGTCACGCGGTGGGCAAGGTCCTCGTGCAGGCGAGCGTTCTTGAGCGCGACCGCCGCATGATCCGCAAGAAAGATGAGATATGCCAGCTCATCCTCGCTCAAGGGGTCACGCGCGTCGAGGGGTTTGTCCATGCTCAGGACACCCAGGACTCTCCCTGAATCCCGCAAGGGCACACAGGCAATGGATTCTGCCTTGGGTGTGTGTCCGTTCCGCAGGACAAAACGCTCGTCGTGGGACGCGTCCTCGATGAGAATCGGATCACCGCTGTCGAGAACATAACCGGCGATGCCCTCTCCCGCCCGGAAGCGCAACTCTCTCACCGTTTCGCTGTCGATCCCCCGGGAGCCTACTACTCGCAGTTCGTTGACCTCCCGGTCGAACAGCATGATGCTGCTGCATCGCGCCCCAAGCAGGTTCTGTGTGCCGTCCAGAATCTGGTTGATAACCGCCGGGAAACTGAGGCTGGAACTGATCTCCCGGGTAGCGTCAAGCATGGCCGAGGCAAGACGCGACCGTCGCTCCAATTCTCCGCTCTTCCCTTGGAGATTCACAATCTGTTTCTCCAGCTCGGACAGAGCCTTGCGCAACGGCAGTAAGTTGATGAGACCTTGTTGTGGCATGCTGAAATCGGTTACCCGCTTGGAGCAAGGGAGTTGCGTCGGACTCTATCAAGTCCGCAGAGATCGCGGGCGTCCCTCAGTCCCCGTCGTTCTCCTGTTCCTGAAAAAATTCGTCGGGAATGTCGAAGTTGGAGCTGACCTGCTGAATGTCGTCGTGATCCTCCAATACCTCCATCAGTTGGAGTATCTTCCGCGCGTCGTCGTCCGAGAGGGGAACCTGGTTGTTCGGGATCATGGAGATCTCCGCGCTGACCCACTGTATCTCATGCTTCTGAAGCCGGCTCTTGACTTCCTCAAATGCCTCTACGGATGTAACGATTTCGTAGTTCTCGTCCTGAACACGAATATCCTCCGCCCCTCCCTCGATGGCTGTCTCCATGAGCAGGTCCTCGTTCGTGCCGTCGGAGTTGGGGACGTGGATGATCCCTTTGCGGTCGAAAACCCACGCCACGCAGCCTGCTTCGCCCATAGCCCCTCCGTGTTTTGAGAGAAGCCTCCGCAGTTCCGCGACCGTGCGATTCCGGTTGTCGGTGAGTACTTCGAGGTAGATGGCTGCGCCCCCCGGGCCATAACCCTCGTAAACGGCTTCCTCGTACTGCACATCGTCGGTCGCCCCAGAGCCCCGTTTGACAGCTCGCTCGATATTGTCGTTTGGCATCCGCGCATCGCGGGCTTTCTGGAGGGCCAGTCGCAACCTGGGATTGCTGTCCGCATCACCGCCGGACCTGGCTGCAACGATAATCTCCCTGGCGATCTTGCCGAAGACCTTGGCCTTCCGGGAGTCGATGGCGGCCTTGCGTAGTCGTATGTTATGCCACTTGGAATGGCCAGACATGTCTTCCGTCCTTCCTTCAAAAGCGCGGGAATTATATCATAACGCGCCATGCTCGTAAAACTGTGCGTCGACGCGTCCCCATCGGGGACGGGAGATTCAGTGCTGTGCAGGCGTGCGTCCCTCGCTCACGGCGTTCAGAAATGCGTTGACCACTTCGGGATCGAATTGCTTCCCCGACTGCTCGGTCACTCGCGCTATCGCAGTCTCTCGATCGAGTCTCTCGCGATAGGGTCGGTCCGACGTCATCGCGTCATACGAGTCTGCGATGGCGATGATGCGCGACGGGAGAGGTATTTCGTCGCCTTTCAGTCCCGCCGGGTACCCGGAGCCGTCATAGCATTCGTGGGTATGTCTGATCCAGGGCACGATGTGTTTCCACGGTTTGATCTCTCCGACGATATCGCTGGCGATCAGAGCATGTTTCTTCAGTGTCTCGTATTCTTCGTCGTCCAGTCGGGCCGCCTTGTGGAGAATACTGCCGTCGACTCCGAGCTTGCCGATGTCGTGGAACAGCCCCGCGATCTGAAGGAAGTCCATCTGCTCTTCTGGGAACCCCATCTCTTTTGCGATGGCCTGTGCCAGTAGCGTGACGCGGCGTGAGTGGTCGTGGGTATACGAATCCTTGACATCGATGGTGCGAGCCAGAGCTTCGATGACGTTGAGGTAGAGAGAACGGAGGTCGCGATACAGCCGTGCGTTTTCAAGGGCGATACCGGCCTCGGATGCGATAGCCGATAGGAGGCTCTGGTCACGGCGATCAAAATGAGTTCCGTCGACTCGATTGATGACCTCGATGACGCCAATCAGTTTCTCCTTGACGATGACCGGCACGCAAATGATGGATTTTGTCGGGAAGTCGATGGAGTCCGCTATCTCCTTCTTGAACCTTTTATCGCGGCTGACATCTTCCACCAGAAGAGGCTCCCGATGTTCGGCAACCCATCCCGCAATCCCCTCGCCTATTTTTATGCGGTACTGCTTCACCTCCTCGCCTTTCTCTCCGAGGGCTACTCGGAAGGCGAGATCGTTTGACACTTCATCCAGCAACATCAGCGAACTTGCCTCGGCCTTCATCACCTGGCAGGCGAGGTCCATGATAGTCGTGAGCAACTGGTCGAGGTCTAACTCCGAAGCGATCATCGAGCTGACACCCACCAGGGTTGTCAGCTCCTCAATCTTCCTCTGGGCCTCCTCGTACCATCGCGCATTCTCGATAGCCGCCACGGATTGGCTTGCGAAGGCGAGCAATAGCGACAGGTCGTCTTCGGAAAAGGCGTCCTGGTCGCGCCTGTTGACCACGTTCAGCACGCCAATGGTTCGGTTCATACGACGGAGCGGGACGCTGAGCATGGATCGGACTTCGGTTGAGTGGGGGTCTTCAGCGGCCGTTGCGGGGTCAACATCCGAGACGATACGAGGGGCACCCGTCTTGGCAACTTGGCCGGTGATACTTTCTCCGATTCGGACGGTCTGTTTGGGCAGTTTGTTCTGCGGGAAACCGACGGCGACGCCAAGGCGCAGCTCCCCGACATCCTCATCGTGCAGGAAAATGGTTCCACTCTCAGCTTCCGTCAGGTCTACGGAGACTTCCAGCAGATGCTCCAGCACTGTCTGCAGATTAAGGGTGTTGGGGGTGCTGATGGTGACCGCGACTTCCTTAAGAGCGTCCAGCCCCGCGAGTTGTCGTTCGGCCCGGTTGAGGATGCGGGAGTTCTCCAGCATTAGCGCCGCTTGGTTGCTCAGAGCCTGGAGCAGTTGCAGGTCTTTCTCGTTGAATTGCTCACCGTCGAGTCGGTTAATAACTTCAATGACCCCGAGCGTGCCCGAACGTCCGATGATAGGACCGCACAAGATAGACTGCGTTGGAAAATCAATGGTTTCAGAGATGTCACTGCGGAATCGCGGATCGCGGTGAACATCGGGAACGATGAGGGGCTCTCCCCGTTGCGCAACCCAGCCCGCGATGCCCTCTCCCAATTTCAGGCGGAAGTGCTTGACCGCGTCCGCTTTCTCTCCCTTGGCGATCTCGAAACGAAGCCCCTGACCGCTGGCGTCGATCAGCAACATAGACCCCGCTTCCACGCGCATCACCTCAACCACGAGATCCATCACTTGATCGAGTACTTCGTGGGGCCGTTGAGATGACCGCAGCAAACTGGCGACATCTTGCAGCACCTCAACGCGACTGCCTTGGAGCGCGTTCAAACGCTTGAGGGTCTGGTTTTCTTCCTCCAGCTCCCTGATGCGGGGCAAGGCGTCGCTGCTGAGCACAGGTGGATGGCTTTGGCGGGCGCAAATCACCGCCGGTGATTCGTTGGACACTGGTTGCGATGCGTTGAGAATCTCGACGGTTGAGTCCATCATCGATGAGCTATGTGCCCACACCTCCCTGCGGTGAGCCGCTTTGCGGAGGAGAGACGCTCGGTTGCAAGGCGTTTCGGTGTTCCTGCGGCTCCGTGTCGACGGGCCTCTGCTGAGTGGGGCCAGGCTCCACAACGCCGGAACCGTCGACGGCGAGAAGCTCGTAGATTTCCACGGGCTTTGTCTTCCCCTTGACGACAACTTCACCCAGGCGACGAACGCGGACGATATCTTTCACGGCCTCATAGGTGGCTTCTCCAATGATAATGTCGACCTGATACTGCCGGGTGAGCGCTTCAAGGCGGGCCGCCAGGTTCACGTCGTCTCCAATAACGGTGTAGACCTTGCGGGACGCGGAGCCTACATTTCCGACCACGACTTCCCCAGTGTTGATCCCGACGCCGATGCTCAGGGTGGGCCGTCCCTGCGCCTGCCATTCTCTCTGCAGTCGCTTCATGTCCGTGATCATTGCCATGCCTGTCCGTACGCATCTTTCGACATGGTCAGGCTGGTCAAGGGGGGCATTGAAGATGGCCATCAGACAGTCACCGATGATGTTGTCGATGGTTCCGTGGTGTTCAAAGATGATGTTGTTCATTGGCTCGAAGAGGTCGTTCAGGTACTCAACCACGCGTTCAGGGGCCATCTTCTCCGACAGGCTGGTGAATCCCCGGACGTCGGCGAATAGAATAGAGACTTCCTTGCGGCTCCCCCCCAAATTCGCTTTGTCCGGGCTCTGGAGTAGTTCGTCCACCACCTGGGACGTGACGTATGTGCCAAAAGTATCTCTGATCCGCTTCTTCTCTTTCTCTTCCGTCCCGAGACGGTAGGCGGTGATGGAGGCGTATGCGAGGAAGATGACCAGAGTGGGCGAAATCACCTCCACGATGATTGCACGATTGGAGAAAAAGAAATTGCTGAGAAACAGATAGGCAAGGAGAAAACAGATGGTAAACATCCCGCCCCGTGCTGGAGAGAGGCGAATAATGATGGTTCCCATGATCGCTCCGATGAGCAGGACCATGATGGCGCTGACCCAATCGGGGCTTTCGACCATGAAATCCCCGTTAAGGATGTTATCGATCATGGTCGCATTAACTGCAACCCCGAGGCGGACGGGATCCATGGGGGACGGACGAATATCAGTCAATCCGGTAGCTGTCCAACCCACGATGGCGACGCGGTTCTCAAAAGTACTCCGCGAAACCTTCGTGTCATCGAAGACATCCGCGTAGGACACCTGAGGCATGGACTGGTGTTTCCCGTAATAGTAAAGCGTCGCCGACTGGGGCCCTGTCACAGGAATGCTCATCTGGTGGCCCAGTCGAACCTTCCCCCCCGCGTCCACCACAACGTCTTCCTTTGGCAGACCAAATACGTAACGACAAACGTCGAGGGCCACATGGGGGTACGCCCGTTGCGGGTCGTCGGGTCTGCCTACGAGTAAAGCCACATGCCGGTAGTTGCCATCAACATCCGCGGGAAGGCTCACCGTGCCAGACCCCTGCACCTTCTCGGCGAATAACGGTAGAGGAGCGACGACCGTGGGATAGACGATTCTCTTCTTCCGGTACAGGTTCGTAGGGTAGATGAAGCTCTCCGGGACCTGGGAAGACACCAATTCGGAATTGAGTCCGGGGATTTCCTCGGCATTGTAGATCGGCAGAAAGACATTTCCCGCTCTCTCGATGGCCTTGGCAAAGTACCCATCGTCTTCCGGTCCCAGACGGCTTGGCTCGATAAAGAGCACATCAAAGACGACGGCTTTGGCCCCCAACTGTTCGAGCCTTTCTACCAATTGGCCATGGTACTTTCTCGGCCACGGCCACTGTCCCAGACGGCTCATACTGGAATCGTCAATTCGAACGATAACGACATCATCGGGAGCAGGTCTTTCGCCTCTCAGGTCGAACCGCATGTCGACCGTCTTAAGCTCGAAGGTCTTGATAAGGTTGCTGAATGGTTTCACAAATTTGAGCAGAAACACCACGGCAATCACCAGAATGGCCAACTCCAACTCCACGCGTCGTTGGAGACCGCCCTTATGCTCGCGGCCCTTCCCTTTGGGTTGCTTGGGTCGTCGCGCCAATCTGATGATGCTCCTTCTAGAATGCGGTGGACTGCCGAGCGAGTGTCGCAGCTATCTTAGCATAGGACATGACGCCAAAACAATAGCGGGAGAGAAACCCCGATGTGGTATGATTAACCGACATCGGCAGGTTGGGGGAGACCCGATAACTCAATCCTCCGGACTCCCCGACGCGAGACAATTGCCCATGCAGCTCATCTGCTTGTGAAAGGAGGGCGCAATGCGCCGATCTGTGACGCCCATCATACTCGGTTTTGTATTATTGATGATTGCGTTTGTTTACCTGGCACAGGCCGCATTCATCGTCCAGTTAATCGGGAAAGTCGACAAGGTAGAAGGCGACGCCGAGGTCCAACGACAGGGCAAAGGCCCGTGGTTTCACTTGGAGGAGGAGCACTATGTTCGGACGGGGGACATGGTGCGCACCAAAGAAGATTCGCGCGCAGAGATTCGTTGGCTGGATGGGACGCGAGTACGGGTGGAGCCGAACACGCGCCTGAAAATCAAAAAGTGCTCCATGAACACACTGAAGAAGTCGAAGCGATCAGAATTCCGGTTGGACGTGGGGAAGCTCTGGATACGAATCATCGAAACTTTATCTTCCGACTCCAAGTTCGAGGTGACCACCCCCACCACTACTGCTGCTGTGCGTGGGACTGTGTTCAGTGTCGAAGTGGACGCTGCCGGAGCCACAAGTATTTCGGTATATGGCGGCACGGTGGCCGTCGCGACGCGCCGCCCCCCGGTTCCCGTTGGCGAGGGTCTGGCCGTTAGCGTGCCCTCTGCAGACGCGGCACCCCGACCGGCAGCGCAGACGCTGGATGAAACAGAGCAATGGCAGAAGCAAGTTGGCATCATCACCCCAGCACTCCATGTGCGTCAACCCGCCGCGGACGGCGTGGCGCAGACCGCGCAGGTAACCGTGAAGGGGACTGTGGAACCAGCAGGGATTCTCACAATCAACGAGCAGAACGTGCAGCGAACAAGAGGCAAGCGTGACGAATTTGAGCACACGTTGACGCTCCAACCGGGTCTGAATACCATCATCGTGAAGGTGACTGACCCCAAGGGCATTTCCACGGAAGTCGTGCGCCGTCTGGTGTTCGGGAGCCTGAGCAACTACCCAAAGCCGGGTGCTCCGTCTGCTCTGCCTCCGAAAAAGGTGAATGCGATTACACCTGCTGAAACAGCCCCGGTTCCGCCGGTCACGGCGCGTCCGCCCATCGTGGGTAACTGATCGCTGATCGGTGTCACTGAACGGTTGCCAGCATCTCCGTTGCCTTGTTGCCGTTCTTTCATGTACAATGCGCCATATTCGGATATCGAAGGGACGCATTTTACACTTCATGAAAAAAACGCTCTGCGTGCTCGACCACGGCACACTACTCTATTGTCTCGTCTCGTGTATCGCGGCATATCTCTTTGCCGGCTGTGGAAGGAGTACCGTTACTCCCGGAGAGAAGCTCACCATCATCTCCCCTCACTATGAAGGGATTCGGGAGGAGTATGGTGACGCTTTCAACTCATATCGACAGTCACAGGGCAGGGGAGAGGTCGAGTTGGAGTGGATCGATCAGGGAGGCACATCGGATGATCTGCGGTTTGTGAAGTCAGAGTTCTCTCGGACTCCGGACGGTATCAATATCGACATCTTCTGGGGTGGCGGTGTGGATCCCTACCAGGAGTTGAAGGAACAGAACCTGCTTGAGAAGCACACTCTCCCGGAGGATGAGTTGCGGTCGATCGGGAGAGACGTCGGCGGCGTTCCTGTCTACGACCCCGATGGCCTCTGGTATGGAAGCGCTCTTTCCGGGTTTGGCATTATGTTCAATTCGGCAGTGCTGCGGGAGCGCCAATTGCCGCAGCCAAAGACCTGGACAGACCTCGCGGATGGTAGATTCCATAACTGGATCACGGCCACCGACCCGCGGCACAGCGGGTCAGCCCACATGATGTTCGAGATTGTGCTGCAGGCTTACGGATGGGACGATGGTTTCGACCTCCTCGGCAGAATGGCGAGAAACAGCCGCGCCTTCACCGAGTCCGCGAGCCAGGTACCCAAAGACGTCGCACAAGGCGAAGCGGCCGCGGCTCCGGTGATCGACTTCTATGCATGGTCGGAATCCCAAGACGTGGAAGGCAAGGTGGGCTTCGTCTATCCTGAGGGACGCACCGTCATCAACCCCGACGGCATCGCGATCCTGAAGGGAGCCCCGCACCGATCACTTGCCGAGGAATTTGTGGAATTTGTGTTATCGGAGAAGGGACAAAAGCTGCTGATGCTGCCCGCCGGTAAAACTGAGGGACCCAAACAGTTTACGCTCAGGCGCATGTCGGTTCTCCCGAACCTGTACGACGCGCTCGCGGGGAAGAGCCTCATCGAGGTTAACCCGTTCAAGTGGAAATCCGGTTTCGTCTACAACTCGGAGAAAGGCTCGACCCGGTGGGAGATTGTCAACGATCTGGTGGGCGCTCTAATGATTGATCCTCATGCTGAACTGCGGCAGACAAAGGTCGTCGGTCGGCTGGTCGTCCCTCCTGTATCCGAGGGCGAGGCAGTGGTACTTGCTGGGGAGAAATGGAAGGACGCCGCGTTCAGGAACAGGACGATGTCGCAGTGGACCTCCAACGCCAAGAAGCGTTACCAGAGCCTGCGCGGTTGAGACGCCATAGAATTCCTTGTCGTAGCGGTGTTTTAGTGTAGGGGTTTGTCCCCGTGGTCATCTGTCGGAGGTCGCTGCACCTGAATCATGCTGGAAGTCAGACTTGAGTCTATCTCAAAGAAGTTTGAGGATGCTGTTGCCGTTGACAATGTCTCGCTTGAAATCGCGGCAGGAGAGCTTTTTTTTCTGCTCGGCCCGTCTGGCTGCGGGAAGACCACCTGCTTGCGAGTCGTGGCGGGATTCTACACTCCGGATACTGGGGAGTTGCACTTTGGTGAGCGCGAGGTGACCCACCTCGCCGCATTCCTCCGTAACACGGGGATGGTGTTCCAGAATTACGCCCTTTTCCCCCACATGAGCGTCGAGAGGAACGTTGCCTACGGACTCAAGGTGCGGGGGATTCCCTCCGATGAGAGAAAGCGCAAGGTGCAGCGCGCGCTGGATGTCGTACATATGACGGGTTCGGAGAAAAGGCTGCCGAATCAGCTTTCCGGCGGACAGCAGCAGCGAGTGGCTCTGGCTCGCGCCCTTGTCATTGAACCCGACGTGCTGCTGTTGGACGAACCCCTGAGTAACCTCGACGCAAAACTGCGTCTGGAGATGCGAGAGGAGATTCGTCGCATTCACCGGGAGACAGGTGTTACGGCAATCTATGTTACTCACGATCAGAAGGAAGCGCTGTCCATCGCCGATCGCCTGGCCGTGATGCGCGATGGAAGGATCGAGCAGGTGGGCAGTCCACATGATGTCTACAGTCGCCCTGCCAATGCCTTTGTGGCTGGCTTCATTGGTGAGACAAACTTTCTCCCCTGCGAAGCGATTCGCTGTCGTCCTGACGAAATACAGCTCCACAGTCCGTGGGGGAGCATCACCTCCATCCGCCCCCATCGGGGTCTCGAGGCGTCGCAGGAGGTCATTGCCTCGATTCGGCCTGAGGCGATCGTGATTCGGGAAGATCGAGGACCCGCACTGCCGGGGGAGATATCGGGGCCGCTGAATTGCTTGCGCGGGAAAGTTGTTTCCGTCACTTACCTGGGGGACCAGGTGCAGTACGCTCTGAAGTTGAATCCCGATCATGAGATGAAGGTAACGATCCTGAATCCTGCCGCTCAATCGCCCTTTGCCGTACACGCACGGGTGGCGATTGAGTTCCGTCCGGAGGATGTGTCGGTGTTCGACGTGATGCCGAAGGCGGTGAGCAACTCGCTCGAGGAATTGCCATCCTATATGTTGCGATAGCCGGGAGAACTGGCTGATGGAACGAGGCAGCGAGGCGACTGACAACCGCGACCACAACTCCCCCCCCCGCATCTTGCGGGAAGCCGGTGTCTTAGCCCTCGACGCATCTGCCCGATCGCCGCGTCACATTGAGCGGGGAGTGATTGTGTTCCTGGCGCTGTGCGCGGTATTCTTTGGGCTCTTCCTCTACTACCCGTTGCTCAGAGTCCTGAAAGGCTCCGTGTACTTTGGCGGACGTACCAGCTTCGAGCTTTTCCCCCTGCTGTTTACCGATGCAACGCTGCGAGAATGCCTGCTCAACTCCTTAAAGATCTCCGTCGTCGTTCTGGGGCTTTCTACGGTCGTCAGCTTCCCGCTTGCAGCGGTCATGGTGAAGTTGAGGTTCCCGGGGAAGGCGCTGCTGTCCGGATTGCTGTTGGTTCCGATCATCATGCCTCCGTTTGTCGGCGCCATTGGGATGAGGCAGGTGTTGAGCCAGTCCGGGCCCGTCAATATCCTGCTCAAGAGTCTGCACCTTCCGGCGGTGGATTGGCTGACTTCGGGGTTCGGGTGCGTCGTGGTTTTGGAGGCGCTTCACCTGTATCCCATCATGTACCTCAACATCGCCGCGGCATGGGCCAACGTCGATCCGGGTCTGGAGGAAGCCGCACAGAACCTGGGAGGGTGGCCGGGACACATTTTCCGAACCGTCACGTTGCCTCTGCTGCTACCGGGGTATTTCGCAGGATCGATCATCGTTTTCATCTGGGCATTGACCGACCTGGGGACGCCGCTGATGTTTGGCTATCGCAAGGTCATTCCCGTAAAGATCTTCGACTCCATCAAAGATATCAACGAAAACCCGATGGGATACGTGTTGGTGGTTCTGGTGGTCGTGATTACCGTCGCGTTCTTCTACGCGTCACGGCGAATTCTGGAGGGAAGACAATACGCCATGATGACGCGCGGACATGTGACCGAACGTGAGCGCCCCGCTTGCGGGGTAGACTATGTCTGGTGTTATGTGATTCCCCTGACCATCGTTCTGATCGCGCTGATCCCGCACGCCAGCGTCCTTCTTACATCCATCTCCAAAGGGTGGTCGATGACCGTCCTGCCGGAACACTACACGGGCGAGCATTACGGCAAGGTCTTCTCGCATGATCTAACGCTCACTGCCATCCGGAACAGCCTTTTCTACAGCACTGTGTCCACTCTCGCGGACATTGTGCTGGGGTTCCTCATTGCTTACCTGCTGGTGCGAAAGAGCATCCCGGGGAAGGCGGTGCTCGACGCCACCGCGATGCTTCCGCTGGCCCTCCCCGGGATTGTGTTGGCCTTCGGGTACGTGGTCTGCTATTCAGGGACTTTGCTGGACCCCAGACAAAACCCCGTTCCGCTGCTCATCCTTAGCTACGCCGTTCGGCGACTGCCGTATTCCGTGCGCGCCGCCTATGCCGGCTTCCAGCAAACAAGCGTCACACTGGAGGAGGCCGCGCAGAATCTCGGAGCCTCTCCGTTCAGATCGCTGATGACGATTACTCTGCCGCTCATCTCCGCCAACCTGATTGCCGGAGCCATTCTGTCGTTCTCCTTCGCCATGCTGGAAGTGAGTGACAGCCTCATTCTGGCGATGACGGAGAAGTACTACCCCGTTACGAAGGCCATCTATGTTCTCGTTCAGCGTTTGGGCGACGGCGCCTACATCGCGAGTGCGCTGGGGATCCTCGGCATGTTGCTGCTCACCGTCAGCCTCCTGCTGGCAGGGAAGCTCATGGGCAAGAAGATGGGGGAAATGTTCCGGGTGTAGTGGAAGCGGTTGTTCTCTGGTTTGTGAATCCCGGCGCTGTTTCTTTACTCGAAGGTGGACCTCACGACTTCCCAGACGCGCTCGGTGTTCGCGCGGCTGACGTCCTTGTGAAACGCGAAACGAATTTCTTGCGCGCCGACGGGGGTGGCGAGAACTCCTCCGGATCTCCATAGCGTGATAAGCTCTGCTGCAGGTTGAGCCGTACGGAAGAATAGCAGGTTCGTTTGTACGGTCGCCATATCCAATGTCACACCGGAGCACTCGACAAGGCGTTCTGCCATCCAACGGCAGTTGGCGTGGTCCTCGGCGAGACGGTCAACCATTCGCGTGAGGGATACGACGCCGCAGGCGGCAACAATGCCTGCCTGCCGCATACCTCCGCCAAGCATCTTCCTGACCCGGCGCGCTTCCGTGATGAAACCTCTTGGCCCTGCCACCAGTGAACCGATAGGGGATGCGAGACCCTTGGACAGACAGAACTGGACGGAGTCGCAGTAGCGGGTCATCTCCCTAACGTTAATGCCCTGCGCCACCGCGGCGTTGAAGATGCGGGCTCCATCCAGGTGGACGTTGAGCCCCCGTGCTTTCGCCGTCGCATACATCTCAGACATCTGCGTGGGAGTCAGGTAGACCCCCCCGTGGAAGTTATGAGTATTCTCCACGCAGAGCAGAGAGGTTGGCGCGTAGTGGACGTTGGCGGCGTCGCGGATGGCCGCTTGGATTGTCTCCGAGGCGATGTGGCCTTTGTTGCTCTTGACCGGTCTGGGAAGAACGCCGGCCACCGCGGACATCCCGCCCACTTCGTAGTTGTAGACGTGTGACTTCTCCTCAACGATGATCTCCTGCGGCGCGCGGGTGTGCACCTTCACCGCCGTCAGGTTGCCCATGGTGCCGCTGGGTACGAGCATCGCTGCCTCCTTGCCGACCTTTTCTGCGGCAAGCTCCTCAAGCCTGATCGTCACCGGATCATCCCCAAATACGTCGTCTCCAAGTTCGGCCTCCGCGATCGCCTTGTACATGTCCGGAGTGGGCTTGGTGACCGTGTCACTGCGCAGGTCAATGATGTTCATTCGCTCTTCTGCTCTCCTTTCATCTTCCTCAATATGGACTCCAAGGACTCCAATGCGTTTCCGAATTCCTTCCAGTTACCGGACTTGAGTTGTTCTTGCGCGCGGTTCAGTTTCCGAAGTCCTTCCTCTGCGAGGATTCGGAGTTGAGTGCCCGGTCCGCTGTCGCGCCCGGGCGCTGCTTCCGGCGGCGACTCACCAGAAGAGGCGCTCACGGGTAGCGACGGTGACCCAAACAGGGAGTCGAGAGCCTCCCGAAGGCTCTTCTTCATGACGACTCTCTTGTTGAAGGCCACGATGACACGTTTCAATTCCGGGAGGGGTGTTGCGCTCGCCTTCAGGTAGATGGGTTTGATGTAGAGCAGCGAATTCTCGATGGGGAGAAGAATCAGGTTGCCGCGGATCACGCTTGAGCCCATCTCACCCCACAGAGTCATTAGGGCGGAAATATCGGTGTCTTGGTCGATCAGGGCCTCGATCTGCATCGGCCCCTCCACATTCTTCCCCTTGGTGAGTTGGTAGACGACGACCTCCCCGCGGTGAGGGGCGTCGCACCGGGCGGATACCCAGGCGATCATGTTGGGTCGATGCTGTGGGGTGAAGGGGACCAGGAGAACGAATTCATCGGTGGATCGACCTGCTCCCGATGCCTCCGGCCCCGCAGTGGATGCCCCCTCGCGCGTCGCCTCGGGAACTCGCATGATGACATAGTACGGCTCCATGTCCTGCACGTTCCCTCGACTCTCCAGCACCTCCTGACCTGTTCGCCACGGGTCCTCCTTGGAGTAGAACGTGTCTGGATCGGTCATGTGGTACAGGGAGTAGATGCTCGACTGGATCTTCATGAGGTCTGTCGGATAGCGCAGATGGTCCTGAAGGTCCCGTGGCATCTCACTTACGGCGCGGAAAAAACGCGGGAAAATCCGACTGTAGGTCAACGCTATGGGATCGTCCGCATCGTAGAGATAGAAAGTGGTTTCACCGCTGTAGGCGTCGATCACCACCTTGACGGAGTTGCGAATGTAGTTCAGCCCGTTGCGCGCGATGGGTGTGGAGTAGGGATACAGAGTGGTTGTCGTGTACGCATCGATAATCCAGAAGAGCTTCCCCTCACTAATCACGATGTAAGGATTGCCGTCGATGCTCAGGAACGGCGCGATGGCGCGGACCCTCTCAACAATGTTGCGGCGGAACAGAATTTGTGAGTCTTTCGTCGTTCCCCGGTAGAAGAGAACTTTCCAGTCATTCAGCCGCGCAGCGAACCCAATTCGCCGGAACAGGGAGTTGAGCGGAACACCAGTGCGACTCTGGTAAAAACACTGGGCGTTGGTGTTCCCCTTCGGGTAATCGATCTCCGGCTCGCGGGTGTTGGTTAGTGCGTAGACGAGATCCGATTCTCCGAAATAGATCTCAGGACGGACGATTTTCATCCCGATGGACGACGCTGGAGGAATGTCCTTGATGAGGAGCACAGGCAGTCCTTCAGGGGTAGTTTCATTGACCGGGCTCAGACAGACGCCGTATCCGTGTGTGTACTTGAGATGCAGGTTCACCCAGTTTTTGGCGCCCGCTCCGAGGCGAGATACGTCGAGTTCCCTCGGGGACAGGGCGATCTGTCGGTACTCATCCCCGATGCGGTAGCGGTCCACATCAACATCGATGAACCGATAATAGGAGCGAATCTCCTGCAGTTGTTGATACGTTTCCCGCAGGGGGCGATGGTCCCAGAGCCGGACGCTCGCGAGAGCGTTATTGTGCCTTGCCAGATCGGCGGATGTCAGGCTGGCGTCAACGGGATAGTCCCGCGAGGTGACGCGGTGGAGATCGTAGGCGCGGAGTGTCGCCTCGATGTTGTTTCTGATGAATGGCTTTTCGCAGGTGATCTCGTTGGGGGTTACCGCAAACAGCTGCACCGCAGGCGCAACGACACTTCGCCCCACAAAGGGGACCGCCAATGCCGCGAGGGCACAGTAGATCAGTGGCTTCTCCCATCTCTTCCAGAGGTTGACCACGGCCAACACAAACGTCAGGATTGAAATTCCCGCACCCAGATGAAGCACTGGCAGTATGACATGTGCGTCGGTGTAGCCGGGGCCTTGGAAGGCAGCTCTCCGTACGTACAGCAGCTCAAATACATCCAGCCCGTACTTCAGGGCCAGAAGCAGGAAAACGGGCGCAATCAGGAGCGCGATGTGTGCCTTGGCGTGTGGCAGAAAGGCTTGCTGACGCGTCGCCAGTTGCAGAGCCGCAGCGATGAGGTAGACAAGCGACGTCAGTACCAGCGTGGCGATGAGCACGCCGAAGACTGCGCCTGCAATCCATCGGCACAAAGGAAGGGCGAAGAGATAGAAGGATGCATCCTTGCCCAAGAATGGGTCCGAGTACCCGGCAGTGGCCGCTTTCGCCGCGCACCAGAATTCCAGCCAGTGGCCGGAGGCATCGATGGCAACCAGCGCTCCCCCCAGAATGGAGAGGGGGAGCGCGTACTTTACAGCATGACGCCCAAACTCCGACGCCGTCAGCAGAAAGGGCAGTCCGTCCCAGGCTCGGCTCGCCCGGATCGGTTCCTTCGGCACTGAGCGCCGGGCGACGACTGTACTACCATAAAGCAGTATGAAGACAAACAGCGCCGCGGTTACTCCAAGCCCAATACGCGACAGGTACTCGAGCAGAAGACGTTGCTGAAACCCAACGGAGAGAAACCAGAGGTATTCAGTATAGATAAACAGAACTTGCTTCCACACCGCCAGAAAGGCGAGAAGCAGGAATAGCACGAGCAGCTTGACCGAGGGAGTTCTGTGCACGCTCAATCCTTCATGCGGTTCGCAGAATAAGTCGTGCGCTGATTATACTGAAGTCCCCCATGAGCGGTCAAATGGCTGTCCCTACAGTCAGTAACTTGACGGCGCGCTGTTGACACGAAATGGATGGCTCCCTATAATCCCTTCGTTCTCGCGGTAGCGCGCAGGGGTGCGATTCATTCCGCACTCCGAGATCCGCATTTTTGGAGGAGGTACGTACAACATGGGTGACAAAGGCGGGAAGAAGGACCGGGAGAAGAGTCAGAAGCAGAAGTCAACGCAAAAGCAACAGGACGTGAAAAGGAAGCAAGACAAGCAACAGCAACAGAAGAGAGTGCCATAGCAGGGAGCCGGCGACGCACAGTCGGAGATGAACGACGAGGTGGCGATGGCGTTAACGGCGCGACCAGCGGGAAGTGAGCGCGGGCCTGCCCGGATCGCTGCGGGTATCCTACCACCCCGGGCCGACGATGAGAGACAGTTCGGTGTCGACCTCGTCGAGGACGTCCTTCTGCTGAGTCAGAGATTCGAGTCGGTCGGATGTATTGAACTCCGCAGAGCTCATCTGCCCTTCCAGCGAGGTCAGCGTATCCTCCACACTCGCGATAGTATTCGAGAGGGTCTCGTCCATCCTGACGCGGAAGTCCGTGAGGTGGGTGATGACCTCGTTGTTGATGTTGTTGAGGATGGTATCGACCACGTCACTGAGCGGTTGACGCAACTGTTCCTTCAATTCGTTCTTTACCCGGTTGCGGAAGACGGAGTGGACTCCTGTTCCCGCAAGCAGCCCTCCGAGCATCACCGCCGCTCCAGCCGGCCCGAACAGAAGCACGCTGCCCAAGGTCAGCGCCAGCGTACTCCCCACGGTGATCGTGCTCACCTTTTTCAGGTCGGCAAGGAATGCGCGTGGGTCGTATTCAAAGTGCAGGTCAAGCTCGGAGGGAATGCGCAGCCCGATGAATTGGGTGCCGATGGACTGATTCATCTCCTGAACCATCAGGTTGGAGTCGCCGACGACCTTATTGCGTACGTCGGTCATTCTCTGGCTAATCTCATCCAATTTGCTCTGCAACCGATCCGACATGAAGTCCCGCACGGAGATCGGGACCAGGTCCGCCGCTTGCTTGAGGTGGTCCCAGTCCCACCCGTCGATCTGCTCGTAGATGCCTTCTCGAAGTACGTAACTGATTCGCATCCAGTCTATGTTCCCTGACCCCAGAACCAACTCTCGTATGTCGCGCTCCTGATCAACGATATACGACATAATCCGGTTCTTGGTTCGGCGGGCCTTCTCCAATTCGGGGCGAGTTCCATCCAGCTTCTGTTGCAGCTCTCCGAGACTCAACTGAATGCTGTGCAGCTCCATCTGGACTGAGTTACGGATATCGCTAAGATGCCCCATCGCCGCCATCACGTGGTCGCGAACAAACGCCTGGCCGCGTTCACGTATCAGAAAGACATTCAGGGCCTTGACGAAAGACGGGAAGCCACTGGCGCGTAGCATATCCCCGTCGTTGTTCTTGCGCCCGTCTGTGGCCAGTTTTGCAGAAACGGGGAAGATGGGGGGATCGGGAATCCCGGCGTGCTGGACGATGGTGTCCCGCGTATAGTTGATGGACTCTTCTCTCTCGTCATCGGTGTAGCGGTCAATCTTGGTGACGACAAACAGGAATCGGTTGACATAGTCTTTCAGGAACGTAAGGAAGTTGCACTCGCTGGCGCTGATGACGGGATCGGTATTGATGAGAAAGATGACCGCATCGGCCTTGTGGATGAATCCGCGGGTTGCCTCGCCGTGCTGAGGGTTGACCGACCCGATACCGGGCGTGTCGACCAGAATGATGCCGTCCTCAAGGAAGGGCGAAGGAAACCACATGTCCACTTCTCTGATTCCGTCCACCCCTTGCGAAGACTCCAGATGCGCCTTGACTTCCTTGTCGATGTCATCGTAGCTGAGGTCGTCTACTTTGTTCTCCGCCTGCAATTGGGCGAATTTGCGTGTGAGTCGGTTTCTCAACGGCTCGCCATCCAGCCCGTCCGCAACAACATATTCGCTGAGCTGTTCCAGGCTGATATTCTCGGTCTTCTCACCGGAGTAGAAGTTGACCGTCGCTTTCGGTATTGGCCCGTAGCGCAGAATGGTGATGGCGGCGGTGGTTGGTTTGATGGACGTGGGAAGCAGATCGTGCGACTCCAGCAGCACGTTAATCAGGGTGCTCTTGCCACGGCTGAATTCTCCCACAACGGCGAGGGTGAACTCGTTCTTCTCCAGGTGGCTGGCCGAGTCCAAAAGGTGCGTTGACCGCGGCATGGACATGCCGTTGAGCGTGAATATGGCGTGCCTTTGCCTGGCTACGTCGGCCAGTTTGTGAATGCAGTCAACTGCTCGGCTTCTCAGTTCGTTATGGTTTTGCAGCACTTCCCGCTCATCGGCCATCAACAGAGCATCACCCTCGTCCGTGTTTGACGGGCAGTATAGAGGGGAAAGCGGCGTGTTGTCAATTGCCGGCGCGGCGATCTTCCGACGTGGGGGCGGTGGTTGTCGAAAACCGTGCGGCACCGAGGCTTGACACTCCATCGTTCCGGCTCTACAATTCGCTTAACCCACTTGAAAGGGGATTGATTGGACACCTCTCAACTCATTAACGTGGCCGTGTTGTTCGGAGGGCGCAGTTCCGAGCACGATGTTTCTCTGGGGACAGGCTGTATGATTTGTAACAGCCTCGACCGGAGTCGATACCGCGTGAAACCGGTCCTCATCTCCCGCTTGGGGAAATGGCTCCTTCCCCGTCGCTTCCTCGAGGATGGGGATATCCTGCATCCGGACGATTATGCGAGCATTCCGACGGGGGGCGCGCCGGTGCAGCTTCGGAGGATCGGCGCTTGCGATGTGACCCGCGGGCCCGAGCGTCTGCTGGAGGATGCAAACCCGATCGATGTCTTCTTCATCGGCCTCCACGGTCCCTTTGGCGAAGATGGAGCCATGCAGGGACTTCTGGAGATTATTGATGTTGCGTATACCGGCTGCGATGTGCAAGCGAGCGCGCACGCATTGGACAAAGTGCTGTCCAAACACACCTACGTTGCTCTCGGCATCACAACGCCGAACTTTGCGGTCATTTCGCAGGGGAGTCCACACTGCCGGAACGCTGCGCGTCTGGTGGAGGGAAAGATAGGTTATCCCTGTGTGGTAAAACCAGCCACGCAGGGCTCGAGCTACGGGGTCACTATTTGCCAGTCCGAGAAGGAGCTCCCAGGCGCGCTGGAGGAATCCTTCCGCTTCCACCGAGACGCCCTCGTGGAAGAGTTTATTGGTGGAATCGAGTTGTCGTGCGGCGTATTGGAGGACCCGGCAACCGGGAAGCTGCAACCGTTACCGCTCATCGAGATCGTGCCGAAGGAGTCGGTATTTTTCGACTACCACGCCAAGTACACTCCGGGAGCGACAGACGAAATCTGCCCCGCGAGAATCAGCCCCGAACGGACGCAACGCATTCAGGATATCTCTCTCGCAGCCTGCGACGGGCTCGGGATTAGCGGTTTCTCTCGCGTGGATTTCATTCTGAGAGACGAGATACCGTACCTCCTCGAGATCAACACCATTCCGGGCATGACGACGACCTCATTGCTTCCCAAGGAAGCAATGGCGGCGGGGATTGCGTTTCCTGAGATGCTTGACCGCATCATTCAGTCCGGGGTTCGTGCCCACCGGGAGCGACAGGCGCGGAGGCATTAGCTGAGGCCGTATGCACGCACAACGGATTAACCGGCAACCTTCCCCCTCGCTCGCAGTGGCCATTGCGAGTCTGGAACTGGCCAACCCTGTGATGACTGCTTCCGGGACATCCGGGTACGGGGAGGAGCTGTCCGAGTGGATTGATGTGAATCGACTCGGGGCCTTTGTGACGAAGACCGTGACGCGTCAGCCGAGAGAAGGGAACCCTCCACCTCGCACCTGCGAAACCGCATCCGGAATGCTCAACGCCATTGGCCTCCAGAACGTTGGGATCGACGCGTTTCTGCAAGAGAAGCTTCCCTTTCTCCGGGAGTTCGACATCCCAGTCGTCGTCAACATCGCAGGGAAGAGCGTGGAGGAATTCTCCGAAATCGCCACTCTCTGTGCCGCTGCGAGAGGCATCACCGCTCTGGAGCTGAATCTTTCCTGCCCCAACGTGTCGGGTGGCCTTGATTTCAGTATCGATCCAACGAAGACCGCTGCGGCGGTGGGCGCGGCGCGGGAGGCATTCCCAGGACCTCTCATCGCGAAACTCTCCCCCAACGTAACAGATGTCGTCTCCATCGCTCAGGCGGCGGAAGGCGCGGGGGTGGACGCGGTTTCTCTGATTAACACTCTCGTCGGGATGGCGATCGACGTTAGCACACGGAAGCCGAAGATCGCCAATGTAACTGGCGGGCTTTCCGGCCCCGCCATCAAACCAATCGCCTTGCGCATGGTGTATCAGGTCTCCCGCCATGTGGGGATTCCTGTTATCGGGATTGGGGGAATTCGCACAGCAGAAGACGCCGTCGAGTTCCTGATCGCCGGAGCAACGGCGGTACAGGTTGGCACGGCGACGTTTGTGAACCCGCGAGCAACTATCGAAGTGATCGACGGAATCGAGCGTTGGCTCGCCGAGAGACAAATTGAGGACGTGAATCACATCGTGGCGACGCTGGAAGTGGGATGAGGGATGAAAGGTGAAGGATGAAAGAGAAACTCATCGTAGCCCTGGATGTTCACTCCCGCGACGCGGCACTGAGTCTCGTTCGGCTGCTTGCCGACCATGTGGGTCTTTTCAAGGTCGGCATGGAGCTGTTCAACTCCTGGGGACCGGCGATCGTTCGTGAGATCGGCGGCGAACGAATCTTTCTCGACCTGAAGTTCCACGACATCCCACATACCGTCGCCGGCGCGGCGCGGGCAGTCAGTGCACTGGGTGTGAAGATGTTCAATGTCCACGCGACAGGGGGCAGTGAGATGATGCGCGCCGCCAGGGATGCCGCGATATCGGTGTCTGCCGGCAACGCGCCTTCCCCCATTGTACTGGGCGTGACGGTACTCACCAGTCTGAATCAGAAGTGCGTCGAGCGGGAGTTGAAGGTCAGGGAGTCGCTGGCGAGCTACGTTCTCCATCTGGCGTCCCTCGCGCGCGATGCCGGCCTGGACGGCATTGTCTGCTCACCGCAAGAGATTCAACTTGTCCGCGCTGCCTGCGGCAAGGATTTTGTGATTGTGACGCCGGGCGTGCGTCCCGCTGGAGAGTCGCTCGGTGACCAGAAGCGCGTGCTTACCCCTGTACAGGCAGTGCAGGCGGGAGCGGATTACCTCGTGATCGGACGCCCCATCATTGAGTCCGACGACCCCGCCGCAGCCGCTCGTCGGATCGTGGATGATCTGGCAACCGTTGGTTGAGGGGCGCTGCAGGTCGGCATGGCTGCGCGATTTTGATTTGACCTGGAATTGTATCATAAAGGAACGCGGGACATACGCTGATCTTTCTGCCACCGGCGCAAAGGCTCGAACGGGTTGTAGGGCAGAGTCTCCGTCCCTGCCGAATCCGGTTTTCTCGGCTATGCAGTGG
>Ga0210056_1000585_pt1 | contig 30661 bp, 30 predicted proteins | sample CryGeyCG2014_080_2_FD_183965 | JGI IMG/M metagenome (GOLD analysis project Ga0210056, IMG submission 183965) | Groundwater microbial communities from aquifer - Crystal Geyser CG07_land_8/20/14_0.80 (SPAdes) (version 2) | ecosystem: Environmental > Aquatic > Deep subsurface > Groundwater | place...
TTACGATTTCATCCACCGCCGTGTTGAACGGTATCACCTTCCACTTGTTTGCGCCCCGCGGCCCGTTCCGTTTGAGGACCTTGACGATCCGGTAGGGGTCATAAAGGCTCTGTACTCCCGCCTGTCCTTTGGGGCACACCTTCGCGTCAATCTTCGCCGCCCTGGCGACCGGAGTCGCGTAGTTCAGGTTCGGTATCATGTTTTCGCTGTAAGGATTGCCGTCTATCTTCACCGCCACGCCATTCAGTATCTTAACCTTGATCGGGCAGGCGGTATGGCACTGCAGACACACCGAGTAGATAACGCTTGTTGCTTTTGAGAGCGGATACTCCCCGGTTGCCGAGCCGCCCGCTGCTTCAGCGCTTCTGAGAAGGCTGAAGGCCCCTTCCATCTGGCTCATCAATAACGCCGATCCACCGAGAAGCGCCCCGGACTTCAGAAGTGTCCTTCGCGTCATTCCTTGTTCCGGTTCCGGAAGCGTATCAAGATATTCATCAAGTTTGCAGGTAACCTCTTTATCTTTTTCAGTCATTATCGCACCCCCCTATTGATGGCATGCCGCGCATGACGCAGGCGTCGCTACTGAGATTTTTGTTCTGTCCTCATACCCGATGTAATGGACCCGCGGGTTGGTACCGAGCCCGGCCTTGAAGTTCCAGGTCTTTTCCTTCTTGAGGAGCTCGGATACAAGACTCACGGGATCGTTTTTATCGCCGAAATACATCGCCCTCCCGATGCAGGTCCCCACGCAGGCGGGCAGCATTCCGCTTTCAAGGCGGTGCAGGCAGAATGTGCATTTTCTGATTGAACCCCTGGCATCGCCTTTCTTGCGGTTCAGCTTTTTGTCATACTCGTAGAAGTCCCTTATCTCATAAGGTTCAAGAACAGGCGTGCCGTCCGTGTAAAAACCGCCCTTATCCTCCACTATCGAGTAATAAGGACATGCCTTCTTTGCAGCCTCCGCTGCCTTTTTACTCTTGGCAAGCTTCGCATAATCGAAGACCACGATGCCGTCAGGCCTCTTCTGAATGGCCCCCTTTCCCATGCTGTTAGCCGCCTTCATGCAGGGCGGATTATCGCAATGCTGGCAGTTCGCCGGCATGAAAAAGCGGTCGAGCTCAGGAAAACTCTTGTACTCGGTCTCGAATACCTTCCTGTATGAAGTCCCTGGAGGACAGACGTTCTCCGCCATACAGGAAACCGCGCACGCATGGTCCCCTACGCATTTCCTTATATCGATGACCATGATCCATGAACGTTTTGCAACCGGTTTTTTCAGCGACCTCTCAAGGTCTTCGTGCATTCGTACGATTTCATTTAATGCCATAGCCCTTCCTCTCTTCTTATCGTTTGCGTATAGTTTACGCCGTGCGCAGCCGCGGCCTTTTTTCTCTCCTTTTTGTCTGCAAATAGCTTGCCATGCATAAATAATGGAAAATAAACGATAATATTTTATGGAGTGTTACAGAAAAGAAACAGCCCGAAATGGATAAAAGATAACTGATTAATTTGTCAAGTTAATTGCTGCGTGTGCCGGAAACGGCCAGTGTTACGAAAAAGAAACAAAATGATGCAATATAGTGGTATGTTTATGACCGAATGCCATAGGCGTTCATTTTTTCCCAGAGCGTCTTCCTGCTGATCCCCAGCATTTCGGCGGCCTTTGTCTTATTGCCCAACGTTGTTTTCAGTACTTTCATAATATGATTTCTTTCCGCGTCGGAAGCCACGTCGGAGAGCCGCAGGCCCTTGCCGCTCTGCTTTCCGCTCACAATAAAGAGTGGCATATCATCCTTGCCGATCGTGCCGGACGAGGAAAGGGTGACGCACCGTTCAACGATGTTTTCCAGTTCCCTGACATTGCCGGGATAATCATAGGCGAGAAGCAGATCTACCGCTTCCTCGGTAAATTGGGCATTTTTCGCAAGACCACTTCTGTACTTGTCCATAAAAAACGCTATGAGAGGCAGGATGTCCTCACGTCGTTCCCTAAGCGGCGGCATGACGATCGGTATGACATTGAGCCGGTAATAGAGGTCTTCCCTGAACCGTCCGGCCTTCACCTCTTCTTCAAGCGCCCTGTTTGTTGCAGCAATGATGCGGACATCAACGGTCAGTGTCGTCGTGCCGCCGACCCTGTCGAATTGTTTTTCCTGGATAACCCTGAGAATCTTCGCCTGTGCGGGAAGCGGCAGATCAGCAATCTCGTCAAGGAAAATCGTGCCGCCGGCGGCGGCCTCGAATCTGCCGGGTTTCCTTCGGACGGCGCCGGTAAAGGCCCCTTTTTCATGGCCGAACAACTCGCTTTCTGTGAGGCTTTCCGGGAGCGCGGCGCAGTTTACCTTGATGAGCGGTTTATCCTTGCGTTTGCTCTGGTAATGGATGGTGGTGGCGACAAGCTCCTTTCCCGTGCCGCTTTCTCCCAGAATAAGGACGGTGGCATCCGCTGCCGAGACCTTCCCGATAAGGGAGAAGACTTTTTTTATTTCCGCGCTCTCACCGGTGATGTTCGGCACGCTGTAGCATCTGTTGAGATCCTTTTTAAGTCGAATGTTTTCCTCTTTGAGACCCTTTATCGTGAGCGCTCTTTCAATAATGAGAAAGAGTTCATCGAGAGCAAAAGGCTTGGTCAGATAATCGAAGGCCCCTAACTTCATCGCTTCCACGGCGTCCTTTATGGTGCCATAGGCGGTCATCATGATCACCGGAACATCCTGCTTTTTGGTTATTTCCTTCACAATGTCGAAACCGTCCAGATCAGGAAGCCTGAAGTCAGTCACGGCAACATCAAAGGGGATGTCCTTGAAGGCGCGCAATGCCTCTGTCCCCGTCTCAAATGAGATGACGTCGTACCCGGCCCCCTTCAATGCGTCTTCCAGGCTGATGCGCATGATCTTGTCGTCTTCTATGAGCAGGACCGTCTCTTTCATGGGACCTCTTGTACCGGAAAACGCATAATGAATCTACTTCCTTTTCCTGCAACGCTTTCCACTGCAATTTCACCGCGGTAGTTTCTGATTATTTCGTAAGTCAACCAGAGCCCAAGCCCTGTTCCTTCTCCTGTCGGTTTTGTGGTAAAGAAGGGATCGAATATCTTGCCGATATTTTCTTGCTCAATGCCGCAGCCGTTATCGATAACTTCAATGGAGACCGCTGAATCTGTTCTGTAGCCCTTCACTTCAAGTGTTCCTCCGTTTTTCATGGCATGAATCGCGTTGATGAATAGATTCAAAAGCAACTGCTGAAAATCATGGACATCAAAGGTAAAACGCAGGTCGGCGGCCACTTCGTTCTTGAAGGCAATCTTTACCTTTTTGATCTTATATTCCAGAAAGGAATAAACACTGTCCACCGCGTTCCTGATGTTCATGTCCACAGGCGCATGATCGCCTTTTCGCGACATCCACAAAAGCTTGCTTACAGTAGTTTCTATCCGGTCAAATCCTTCATGAACAAGGTCCAGATACTTCGCCCTCAATTCAGGATTGCTGCCGTCCTGCTTGAGCATCGAAAGACAGTTGAAGATGCCGCCCAGGGGGTTGTTTATCTCATGGGCGACGCCTCCGGCAAGAATCCCGACGGAAGCGAGCTTTTCCGACTGGACCAGCTTCTCGTGAGTTTTCTTAAGTTCCTCGTTCGCCTGCCTGATCCTTGCAATCATGCTGTTGAACCGCTCCCCCAGGACGGCGAGCTCATCGCGCCCCTTTACCTCGACCCTGATGTCCAGATAATCCCCGCGTGCCTTTTCCATCGTATTTACGAGCTGTGTGATGGGACCGATAAACCGTTTGGTTAATAGCAGGATAATCACAAAGCCTGTGATGAGGAAAATGATCGTTAAAATGATTATTTTCTTTACGGTGGCAAGTGTCTCATGTTCCACCTTTTCAAGGGATATTCCGAACTTCAGGCTTCCCCACCTTTTTTTGCCGATGGAGAGAGGCACGCCGAAATCCAGGGCCTGGTGCTCGCCTGCCGACACGTGCTGGATGATGGTCCCGTCTGTCTTCAGGATATTTTCCGTTAAAGGGTCGGCATAGACTTTGCCGTATTCCGTAATATTGTTGTGCGATATGACTTTACCCTCTTCGTCGAGGATGGCTATGTAGAGCAGGTCAACATCCTTTCTGTTGAATATCTCCAGGATATAGTTGTCGAGAAGGCCTCCCTCTTCGACAAGACCGAGCCGTTCATAGATGAGGTCGTTGACAATCGGGATGGCGAGCGTTTCTCCGAGCAGGCGGCCCTGTTTTTCCACCTCGCCGTACAGGATGTTCTTCTCCCTTGCGACGGCGAGATAGCCGATGATGGTCATGAACACAACGATCGCCAAGGTTGTGAGGAGTATGAACTTATGCCGCAGGCTCAGCCCGGGAAAAAAGTTTGCGGCTCTGTTCATAATTTTATCTTCGGATGGCATCCCATGCCGCAGGTTTGTGGGACAGCATTGATTTTTGACCGTACGCCTCCGTAATCCCGATCTGTCGCCTCGGTAAAGCCGTTCTTAAAGTCCTCATCAAGTCGCTTTAACACCGCATGACCCTCCGTTTCCCTCGGGTCCAACATAAGAAGCGCTTTTTTTATGTTCTCGATAACCGCATAGGGAGTCCCTGGCCCTGCCACAAGCGGCCCCGTGGGGATAGGCTCGGATTCGGCAATGACGTCAAGGCCAAGCTTCCTATACTTTTTGGCAACGGAATCTCTGACGGCGCCGGCCGTGTATCGTCCTTTCAGCACCGCCTTGACAACAGAATCGTGATAATCAAAGTTTGCATAATCGCTGAGATCGCTTAAGTGAATTCTCGCATTGGCCAGGAGATAACGGGGCATGAGGTTTCCCGATGTGGATTTTGAAGAAGCAAAGGCAACGCTTTTTCCCTTAAGTTCGGTCAGAGTTTTGACAGGCGAGTTTTTCTTTGTAATAATGACGCTCCGATAGCTTGTCGTGTCGTCAACTCCTTTGGATTTCAGTATGCTTACGGCGCCGTATTTCGCATGGGCCTCAAGATAAGTCAATGGGCCAAGGAGCGCCACATCCATCTCCCCGGCGCCCAAGGCATTGACCGTCTCTTCATAATTTTTCTTCAAGACAAGTTCATATTTATAGGGTGTCTTTGTTGCAAGGTAATCGAGAAGAGGCTGGTACTTTTCGTACATGATCCTCGGATTGTCTCTCGGGATTACGCCGAAATAGACGATTTTTTTATCCTTCGTCTTTCCCGCAGCGATGGCGCTATCAACAATGGCCCGCTCCATCTCCCGGATGGAATCATAGTTCGCGTCGGGGACCTCAATAAACCCCCCGATCATCATGGCGTCAAGGATTGCTTTTCCTTTGGCTGTCTTATGCATGGCGAGGAAAACGTCCTTAACTTTTTTCCTGAGCACAGGATCAATATCCCGTGTCACAACAACAGGGGGGATGCCATAGGGAGGAGAGCGTTTGATAATCCTTGTCTGCTTGGCATAGGGAGAACCGATCTTCAGCATATGATCATACACAATGCTCTCCACTGCGGCGCCGTCCACGATCTTTTTGGCAACCATCTCCACGGATTTATTATGGCTATAACTGTAAAGGAGCCTCTTGAAAAATCTTTCCGGGGCAAATCCCATGCCCTTCAGCAGATAGGTCGGATAGAGCTTGCCGGTATTGGATCCGGGGTCTGTAAAGGCAAAACCCTTCCCTTTGAGTTCAGGGAAAGTTTTCATGGGGCTGTCATTATGGACGATGATATAGGAGCGATAAACGGGATTGCCGTCCACGGTCGGTGCTACAAGAATCTCAATTCCAAACTGTTTCCGGTTCTTCACATAGGGCGCAGAGCAGATGAAGGCAATCTTGACCTCGCCTTTTTCCAGAAGCGCGTCCATTTCATCATAGGTTCTTCGATTGACCATCTGGACCGGCTGTTTTATCTGTTCCCCAATGTAATCAATAATATCCTGATAGTATTTAACGGCGCTAACGGGTGTGATCATGGAGGCGACGCCGATTTTTATGACCTTGTCTGAGAGGGCAAAGGCGTTATGAGAAAGAAGAAGGGGCAGGAAAAAAACGAGGGCAAAGAGTAACCGCTTGATTTTGTGTTTCCATTCCTTAGCCGGAAATGTCTTGAGGAGCATCGTTTCTATCCTTCTTGTTTTCTTGTTTGGGTCGCCATTGATCTCAATTTGACAGGATGGCAAGATTTTTTCAAGAGGAGATTTGTCTTTGTCCGTTATGATATGATTTCCTTCACAGGTTTGCGACCACAGAAACAGGCCGTAAAAAATTTGTTGCTTACCGTTATGCGTTTTTGGTATAAGCGCGAACCATGTCATCCTCCCCCGGGGGGAAGCGTACCATTGGGTTGATACGGGCGGCAGGCAGCCGGAAATGAAATACGGAACAGGCATCGATGAATCAGGACGGCCGTCACAATGTAACCGGCGTCATCCTGGTCGGCGGGAAGAGCCGCCGCATGGGACGTGACAAGGCGTTTTTGCAGATTGCCGGCAAGACCCTCTTCGAACGGGTGCTGGAGATATTCAGGGAGAGCTTCGACCGGATCGTGCTGGTGGGCGACCGGGCGGAGCGCTTCGCCGGATACGGTCTCCCCGTTTTGCCGGATATCTACCCCAAAAGTGCGTTGGGGGGGCTCTATACCGCGCTTTATCACGCGGAAACGGAGTACATCTTCGTCTCCTCCTGCGATCTTCCTTTTCCCAACCGGGAAATACTCCTCTACCTCTGCTCGCTCCGGGACGGATTCGACGCCGTCGTGCCGAAAACCGCGCGCGGATTCGAGCCGCTCTTCGCACTCTACGCCAAGGGCTGCCTCGGACCGATCAAGGAGTCTCTGGAAAGCGGCAATTTCTGTGCGTACGGCTATTACCCCCGGGTCCGGGTCCGATATGTGCAGGATGAAGAACTGGCGCGTCTCGATCGGGACGGGAGATCGTTCGTGAACGTCAATACCCCGGAAGAATTCGAAAAAATCAAAGAAGGAGGTTCCTCATGACCGTCAAGGCGGTTTCGTTTGTGGCAAAGTCGGGCACCGGCAAGACGACCCTTCTGGAAAAGGTCATCGCCCGCTTGAAAGAGAGAGGGTACCGGGTCGGCGCCGTCAAGCACGACGCCCACCGTTTCGACATCGACCATCCGGGAAAGGACAGCCACCGCCTGACCTCCGCCGGGGTGGACGTTATGCTCGTCGCCTCTCCCGAAAAACTGGCGCTGGTGAAGACGCATGCCGTGTCCCCTCCCATCGCGGAACTTCTGGAGACCTACTTCACCGACGTGGATATCGTTCTGACCGAGGGATTTAAGCAGAGTTCGCTGCCGAAAATCGAGCTCCACCGCAGGGAAAGAAGCGCCACGCTGATCTGCCGGGGGGCGGAGAACGATCCGACGCTTCAGGCGGTGGCAAGCGATGAACCGCTCGAACTCGATGTGCCGGTGCTCGATCTGAACGATGCCGGCGCGGTCGCCGACTTTATCGAGGAGAGATTTCTGAAATGAGAGACCCCGCTTCCAAACTACAGGTACGCTCCAAAATCTGGCTGGAGATCGACGGCGAGCCGGTGTTCGGCCAAGGGCGGGAGGAATTGCTGCGCCTGATTCAGAAGGGAAGTTCGATCAATGCCGCGGCGAAGGCGATGGGCATTCCCTACCGCAAGGCCTGGACTTACATCGATGCCATGGAAAAGCGGCTCGGATTTTCCCTGGTGAACCGGCAAAAGGGAGGGGTCGGCGGAGGCGCATCGTCCCTGACCCCGCAGGCGATGCAAATGCTGGATAAATTCAACGCGCTTCAGCAGGGAATGCAGGGTAAGATCGACGACAAGTTCCATGAGCTTTTTTAAGGAAACGATTCATGCGTTATGGATTACTGCTGTTGTCGGCGCTGCTGTTTTCGATGGCGCCCGGTTTTTGTGCAACGGCTCATGGCGAAGAGGGTTTGCTGGTCTTTGCCGGCGCCGCCAGCAAGCCCCCAACCGAGGAGGCTGCCAAGACCTTTGAAAAAAGGACCGGGGTGAAGGTTGATCTGGTGTTCGGCGGGTCGGGATTCGTTCTCTCCCAGATGATCCTCGCCAAGAAGGGGGACATCTACTTTCCCGGCTCATCGGATTTCATGGAGATCGCCCGAAAAAAGGGAGCAGTCGTTGCCGAAACCGAGCGGAAGGTGGTGTACCTTGTCCAGGCGATAAACGTGCAGAAAGGAAACCCCAAAGGGATTCACGGCCTGCGCGACCTTACCCGGCCGGGGGTCAGAGTTGCCATCGCCAATCCCGAAGGGGTCTGTGTCGGTCTCTATGCGGTGGAGACCATTGAGAAGGAGTTTTCCGCAGCCGATAAGGCGGCCTTCAAAAGGAATCTGGTCAACTACATGGAAAGCTGCGAGAAGACCGCCACCGCCATCTCGCTGAAAACGGTGGACGCGGTCATCGGCTGGAGCGTCTTTCAGCACTGGGATCCGGCGCGGATTGAAACCATCCCGCTGAAGAAGAGCGAGATTTCCCGGATCGGCTATATCCCGGTTGCCATCTCCTCCTTCAGCAACAACAAGGTGCGAGCCCGGCAGTTTATCGATTTCCTGCTTTCCGAAGAGGGGAAGGCGATCTACGGAAAGTACCATTATTTCATGTCTCCCGAAGAGGCAAGCGCTTGGATCGGCGCAACAAAACCGGTCGGCGGCGAATATGTTCTGCCGGCGGACTGGAGACCCAAATGAGCCTGAGAAGGGTTTCGATCCTGTTTGCCTTCAGCACGTTCGCGCTGTTTGCCGTGCTGGTTCTGTCGCTCCTTTATTTTTACCGGGGCGGGCTGTTCATCGAGACCCTGTTCTCGGAAAGGACGCTCTTTTCCATCCGCCTCAGCATCTACTCGGCAACCGTGGCGGCGGTTCTCGCCACCGCCCTGGCCGTCCCCTCGGCCTATGCGCTGTCGCGCTGCGACTTCCCGGGGAAGGATGCCGTCGATACCATACTGGAACTGCCGATGATCGTCTCCCCCGCCGCCCTCGGCGCGATGCTCCTCATCTTTTTCAACAACCCGCTCGGGAACTGGATTCAGACCCGAGGTGCGCAGTTCGTTTTCGACAGTAACGGGATCATCCTTGCCCAGTTCGTGACGACGCTCGGCGTCGCCACCCGCCTTACCAAGGCAGCAATGGATGAAATCCCCCAGCGCTACGAAGATGTGGCGCGGACCCTCGGCGCTTCTCCCGCAGCCGCCTTTTTCAATGTGACCCTGCCGTTGTGCAGGCGGGGGCTGGCCGCAGCATTCATCCTCTCCTGGGCAAAGGCGATGGGAGAGTTCGGCGCCACCATTACCCTGGCCGGTACCATGGCGATGAAAACCGAGACCCTTCCCATTGCGATTTTTATGAAGCTGTCCACCGCCGATATCGATGGGACGGTGGTGCTGATCCTCATCATGACGGCCATCGGCATCGGTACCCTTTACGCGGTCAGGATGATCAGCCGAAAGGGGCTGCATGCTTGAGTTAAGGGACATTGCGGCAAAAGCTGGGACGTTCGCCCTCAACGATATCTCACTGGCGGTAGACAGGGGGAGCTGTCATGTCATCGTCGGCGCCACCGGCAGCGGCAAGACGCTTCTCTTGGAGTCGATCCTCGGCTTGAGAAAGCTTTCCCGGGGGAGCGTCCTGCTCAGCGGCCGGGAGATCACGAACCAGCCGCTGGAAAAACGGAATATCTCTTATGTTCCGCAGGACCTGGCGCTCTTTCCCCATCTGACGGTGGAAGACAACATCCTCTACGGCTTGCGGATGAAAGGGATCAAGGACCGGGAGCATGCCCGGATGGTGGAGATGCTCATGGAAACCGTCGGCATCAAAGAGCTGGCGCGCCGCTCCATCGGGAACCTGAGTGGAGGTGAGCGGCAGCGGGTTGCCCTGGTCAGGGCGATAGCCGCCGGCAACAATCATCTGCTGCTGGACGAACCATTCTCGGCGCTGCACCAGGGGCTGCGGCGGGAACTCTGGTTTGTGCTGAAAGAGCTGCAGAAAAGCTGCGACCTGACCGTGCTGATGGTGACCCACGATATGGAGGAGGCGTTTTTCCTCGGCGACCGGGTCTCGGTCATGATCGACGGCGCCATACGCCAGACCGGCGTGGCGAGGGATGTCTACGAGAAACCGGCGGACACGGCGGTGGCCCGATTTTTCGGCATCAGAAACATCTTCCCCGGTCGGGTGAGAGCGTTGTCCAAGTCGGTGCTGCATGTCGCCTGCGATTCGTTGGGTGCGGAACTGACCATCCCGATGGGAGCTGCACTCCATCAACCGACTGAACCGGGCGCCCGGTGCACGGTGGGGATCCGGCCTGAAAATGTCATGGTGCTCAAGACCGATCGTCCGAGCTACGTACAGGAGAACCTGTTGGCCGGAATCTTGACCGAGATACTGCTCAAGGGGGCCACCCATACCTTGCTGTTCAGGCCTGCGGGAACCGTAACAGTGGTGGAGATTGAAGTGCCCGATTATGCCCTTAAGAAATTGCAGTTGAACGTCGGAGACGGCATCTCGATTTTTTTCAAAGGCGAAAGTCTGTTCTTAATCTGAAATACAAGGGGGGGGGGGAGATCAACATGGTGACAATCGAGGAAGCGCAACGAACCATACTGGAACATATCACTACGCTGGAAACGGAAAAGGTTTCCGTCTTTCAGGGGCTTAACAGGGTAACTCCGGAGGACCACATCGCCCCGTGGGATATTCCGGCGGCCGACAACTCTGCCATGGACGGTTATGCGTTCTCCCATGCAGCGCAGGGCGGCGACCGTCTCCGGGTGACCGGCTTTCTGCCGGCGGGAGAGGTGGGCTTGGTCCCGGTGCCTGCCGGCGAGGCGGTCAAGATTATGACCGGCGCGCCGATCCCTCCCGGCTGCGATACGGTCGTCCCCATCGAAGATGTCGAGAAGGAGGGCGAATGGATACGATTCACCAGGACGGTCAAGGCGGGTTCGCACGTGCGCAAGCGGGCGGAAGACATCCGGAGCGGGGATGTCGTCATCCCTGCCGGCGCACTGCTCAGGCCCCAGGAAATCGGCATGCTCTCGGCCATGGGAACGACAGCCCTGGCCGTTTACCGCCGGGCGCGGGTCGCCATCCTGGCCACGGGCGATGAGCTGCTGGAGCCCGGTTCGACGCCGGCGCCGGGCAAGATCATCAACAGCAACAGTTACAGCCTGGCTGCCCAGGTGCTGGATGTCGGGGGTGACCCTGTGCTGCTGGGAATTGCCCCGGACGCCCTTGACGCCACCTGCGACAAGATCAGGAGTGGTTTGAACGCGGATATGCTGGTCATTAGCGGCGGGGTTTCGGTCGGCGACCGCGACTTTGTCAAGGAGGCGATTGAAAAACTCGGCGGCAGCGTCACCTTCTGGAAGGTCAATGTAAAACCGGGTAAGCCACTGGCATTCGCCATGTTGCAGGGAACACCCGTCTTTGCCCTGGCAGGAAATCCGGTTGGCGCCATGGTGGCGTTCGAGCTGTTCGTGCGGCCGTCCATCCTCAAGTCGATGGGGCGCCGAAGGCTTTTCCGGCCAATGGTCAAGGCGGTCCTCCAGGAACCGGCGGCAAACAAGGGGAAACGACCCCATCTGGTCCGGGGGATTGTGTCGCTACGGGATGACCGTTATCATGTATCCACCACCGGCAATCAGAGTTCCGGGCGACTCTCGTCGATGATTCAGGGAAACGGTTTGATCCGCCTGGCGCCCGAAGCGTCTCATGCCGTTGGGGACGAAGTGGAAGTCCTTCTGCTGGACTGGGGATCCGAGATGGGGGAAGCGTTGCAATGACTTTTGAGCGCGCCTTAAGGTACGTCGGAGAAACTACCTCCGCCTTTCGGTTGCCGACCACAAAACGATCATCCGCACCGCCCAGGAGATGCTGCTTCACAAGTACGGAATCAACCACACGACGCTCCAGATCCTGCCCTTTTCGGCCGGGGAGATGGAGCATTGCACTGCAACTGAGGGAAGAGGAATGACAAAGGACAGATGCCGATGTCCTCGTCAACGGGGAAATCCTGAAGGCGGGAATTCCTTATTCTTAACAGGCTGAAGGCGCAGCCGATCGTTCCGATCGAGGCGCAGCAGTTGCCCATTGCCTGAAGGGAATGGGTATTAAAAGGACTTTCAGGAGCAAACTGCTCCCTGTGCCGTTCCTCAGGTAACCTTGTTGGATTGATCGGCCTCGGGATCCTTGAGGTTTTCCACGTTGCTGCCAAAGGGTCGGGAAGCGGCCTCATCCCGATCTGTCATGATCAGTTCCGCGGCAATGGCCGCCGCATCCGTGATAATCTCCCGGCAATGAAAGGCATGATCACGACAGAGCCAGCTCTCCTGCCATTTGGATGTCAGATCCCGGCACAAGGTAAAACCGTATTTATCTTTGAATTTATTCGGGATCTGATTGAAAAGGCGATAAAGTCCCGGTTTCCCATATAATTGATTGGCCGACTTTTTCACCGCCTCTTTTCCTTCCCCCTCCGGCAGGGCGCTACGGCCATGTACAGCGCCGACAGCAATGACTGCGCCTGCTATAGCCCCGCAGGTATCGCCGAAGAGCCCGACGCCCCCGCCAAAACCCGTGGCCATTTTCTTGACTTCCGGAGGAAGGCCCGTGTCCATCTCACTGAGCACTGCCTCGGTTACACATTCCGCACAGTTGTACCCCAGTGTAAAATTCTTTCTGGCCCGCTGCTTTATGGCTTCAATCTTCTCTTCCTTTGTCATGATTCCCTACTTCCTTGTCCTGATCTCCTACCCGAAAAAATCGGGCAGAGGCGATCTAAACAACAGATAATTTTGGGAATGTCAAGTTTAATATTTTATGAGCAATGCCCGCTATCTGCCTTCCGTCAGGCGAGGTTCATCTTCGTGCCCGGCGGGGGATCGGGTTCCCTCGCCGTCCCGCCGCCCGCCTTGGCCCTGTCGATCACCTCGATCACGGACAGGAAAAACAGGTGGAGGTTCTCCAACTCGATGAGGTCGTAGCGGACCTTCCCGTCCTCCAGGCGCTTTGTCAGCGTCTCGCCCGCGGTATAGACGGACTGGAAGGGGGAGGGGGGCTCCGCTGGCGTGGCGGTATCGGCCTGGGCGGCCTTCTTCAGGAGTTCCGTCAACCTTTTGTTCGTCACGGGATTTGCCAGGATGCTTTCGAACACGGTCATGAGCCCCGGATTGTCGAGGTTGGCGGCCAGGATGTACCCCTAGGAGACGGGAACGGCCCCCGTTTTGACGGCATCGCGGATTTTTTGCGGAAGTGTCAATAATGACATGATGTTTTCCATTGTTCGTGTCGTCATTCCGACATACTTTATAATTGCCGAAACAGTTTCGGCAAATTCATTTTCCACCCTTCCCGGATCACGGTCATAGGTTACCAGCGTGCTGAAAACCGTTTCCAGGTCCATCTCCCCATGTCGATTCTGGAAGAATGCGAGGATCGCGTTTGCCTTGTCGATCGGATCGATCTCCCGCCGCTGAAGATTCTCGATCAACTGGATCGTCAGGACCTCCTCCCCGTACTGGACATTCGGGAGGATCCGGGCGGGGATCATAAAAAAGTGGAAATATATTGAGGAAGCGGGGAAATATCTGAGAGTCATTCTGTTGGAAGACGGGGAGACAGTTCATAACGCCTTTTTCGACAGGAGCTATAAGGAGGAGTAACCATGAAAATCCGATACTTTGCAGATACGGATACGGCACTCATTGAGTTTTCAAATGAATCAATTCTGGAAACGAAAGAAATATCAGAAAACCTCTATATCGATCTGGACCGCAAGGGCAATCTTGTAAGTATGACCATTGAACAAGCGAGGGGAAAGGCCAATATCTCAGAAGTGTCGTATTTGCAAATGGAACAAATCGTGGCATAACCAAGCAATCCAGCGGATGGGCTCAAGACCGGGCCTCCCGCTGATTTCCTCGATAGGAGGAACTTCTCCCATTTTCTTCTCCGTCTTTTTCGATTCGAAAAAACGGTTTCACACAACCCAAGACGGGCATGGCGGCGCAGGAGCGTGCAGAGGAACTCTTCGCGGTGGCGATGTGGCAACGGAGGTGGAAGTCGAGCGTTTTGGTGCATCAGCGGCGATTCAGCACCCGTCGGCATCCGTTTGTCGGGAAGCGAAGGGCCTGTCGCCCGCCTGGTCCATAAACGTATGGAGGGAGAATATCACCGGGAAGAACAGATGGCAAGAATAATCATCCCTAAAGTCGTTGACAAACCATAGTTAAAGTGATTCAGTAAACCCGCTTTTCGGCTGGCCTGTTTCATCGTAAAACAGCAATCGGGTTCCTTCCGCAAGCTTCAACAGGATCATGGGGCAGGGGAATGACCTCGTCGGGAGCGCCACAAAACACGGATTCCATCCATATCGGCAACATGCTCAACAAGGCCATCGCCGCCGTCGAAGAGGAAAACGACGCCCTGGCCGGGGTGCTCAAAAATAACATCGACTTCAACGCTGTCAAAGGCAAAACCAAGATCCCCGACCAGAAGTGGAAGGACCTCCTGGACCACTTCAACCAGCCCCGGTTTGTCCTCGTCAACGACAACTTCGAGTTCCCCGACCTCCTGGGCGCGGCCTACGAATACCTGATCAAGTTCTTTGCCGACAGCGCGGGCAAGAAGGGCGGCGAGTTCTACACGCCTGCCGAAGTGGTGCGCCTGCTCGTTCAGATTACCAAACCCGAAGCGGGCAACACGATCTACGATCCCACCGTCGGCGCCGGCGGCTTCCCCATCCAGTGCCACCAATATGTCGAGGAACAGGGCCAGGATCCCAATGACCTCGCCCTCTACGGACAGGACTCCAACGGCACCGTCTGGTCGATCTGCAACATGAACATGATTCTCCACAACATCACCCGCTTTACCATCGAAAACGGCGACACCCTGGAGGACCCGCTGATCCTGGAAAACGGCCAGGTGCGCAGGTTCGACCGGGTCCTCGCCAATCCGCCCTTCTCACAGAATTACAGCCGCGCCACCCTGAAATTTCCCAGCCGCTTCCGCGAATGGTGCCCCGAGACGGGCAAGAAGGCCGACTTGATGTTCGTGCAGCACATGCTGGCCAGCCTCAAACCGCACGGTCACATGGCCACCATCATGCCTCATGGCGTCCTCTTCCGCGGCGGCAAGGAAAAGCTGATTCGAGAAATCTTCATCAATGATGATGTGATCGAGGCCATCATCAGCCTGCCGCCGGGTCTCTTTTACGGCACCGGCATCCCCGCCTGCGTGATCGTGGCCAACAAGAACAAGCCCGAATCCCTGAAGGACAAGGTGCTCTTCATCAACGCCGACCGCGAATACGCCGAAGGCAAGGCCCAGAACAAGCTGCGCCCCGAGGACATCGAAAAGATCGACTTCGTCTTCACCCACAAACGGGAAATCCCCAAATACAGTCGCCTGGTGGATAAGGCCGAGATCGTCGATACCCATGATTATAACCTCAACATCCGCCGCTATGTGGACAACACCCCCGATCCGGAACCGGAGGATGTGCAGGCGCACCTGATCGGCGGCATCCCCGCGGCGGAGGTCAGCGCCCGCGCTGCCGACTTTGCCCACTTTGGCATACGTCCCGAGACGCTCTTCCAGCCCAATCGCCTCGGCTACCTGGCCTTCAATGCTGCGATCGCAACCAAGCCGGCCATCAAGACCATCCTCGAAGCAGACCCGGCGCTCCAGCAGACGGTTACTGCGCACCACAATGCCCTTGAGGCTTGGTGGGCCGTGGCCCGCGACGATTTTGCCGGGCTGCGCGATGGCAAAAAGATGCCCGACGTCCGCCAAGAGCTGTTGACCACCCTGAAAGCCAAGCTCATTCCCCTGGGTGTCCTTGACGAGTTCAAAAGCGCCGGGGTATTTGTAAGCTGGTGGCAGCAGATCCGCTATGACCTCAAGACCATCATCTCCACGGGCTGGCACCACACCCTGATACCAGACGATTACCTGATCGCCGCTTTCTTCCAAGCCGAGGCCGACGCGATTGAAACGCTGGAGGCGCAAATCAGCGAGGCGCAAAGCGAGCTGGCCGAGGCGGTGGAAACGGCACAGGAAGTGGCTGCCTACGAACCCGAAGAAGACGAGAGCGTCACTGCCGCCGTCATCAAAAAAGCCCTCAAGGAGCTGATCGATGACCTGGGAGCGCCGTCCCTGGGAACGCCGTCCTTGGGAGCGCCATCCCTGGGAGCGCCGAGCACCAGCTCGGCCCTTAAAGAACTGGCAAAACTCAAGGTGCAGGTGGCGGCCATCACCGCCATCGAAAACCGCATCAAGGGCGGCAAAACCGCGCTGAAAACCAAAACCGATGAACTGGCACTCAAGCTCCAACTCAAGCGCCTGGGCGGCGACGAGTTCAAGGCCGAAAGTCAGGAACTGATCCGGCAGGTGGATGCCCAACTGGCGAACCTTGATCCCGGCAACAAGGACGACAAGAAAAAGATCACCGCCCTGAATAAGGAAGGAGGTTGAAATGGGCAGGGACAAAAAGGCAACAATTGAAGTCCAGGGTTCAGATATTACGGTTTTGTCCATAGCATATGGTGATTTTATCTCGCTCACCGACATGGCCAAGAAGTTCGGAGACGATTCCCTCATATACAGTTGGATGCGTAATCGTAACACGCTTGAATTCCTAGGCATATGGGAACAGCTCCACAACCCTGATTTTAAAGGTGGCGAATTCGAGACCTTTAAAACACAGGCGGGGCTCAATAGTTTCCATCTCACGCCACGCAAATGGATCGAAGCCACTGGCGCTATGGGGCTCCAATCTCGGGCAGGACGTTATGGCGGTACCTATGCCCACAAGGATCTCGCCTTCGAGTTTGGTTCCTGGCTTAGCCCCGAATTCAAACTCTACCTGATCAAGGAATTCCAGCGTCTCAAGGACGACGAAAACCGCCGACTCTCCCTGGCATGGAACCTCAACCGCACCCTGTCGAAACTGAACTATCGTATTCACACTGACGCCATCAAAGCCCACCTCATTCCGGCTATCGTTACCCCGGAACAAGTCGCGATTACCTACGCCACCGAGGCGGACATCCTGAACGTGGCACTGTTCGGCCAAACCGCCAGACAGTGGCGCGACGCCAATCCCAAACTCGAAGGCAATATGCGGGAATATGCCACTGTCGAACAGTTGCTTGTGTTGGCCAACATTGAGGGGATGAACGCAGAGTTCATCCACATGGGATTGATCCAGGGTGAACGTCTGAAGCGGCTCAATGAAATTGCGATTCGTCAAATGAGGACACTGACTTTGGCAGTGAACCTAAAGGTATTGGGGGGCGGCAAGGAGGCCGATGAGAAGTAAAACGCAGGCTGTGGAAGGTTGGAAAACAGAGGCTCTTGGTCGAGTTGCCCGACTGACAATGGGACAATCGCCTGATTCAAGATACTATTCAGAAGAAGAGAAAGGATTGCATTTCTTGCAGGGGTGTGCCGAGTTTAAGGGCAGATTCCCAAAACATTCGTTATATGCGGGCTCGCATCATCAATGTCGGCAAGGAGCCGACCTATGGGCTGCACCGTCAAACGTTTTGCAATTACCTCACCTGATATGTTCGATATCGTCGGACGCCTGCGCCAAGTCCGCCCGTCAAATTTTCTGTTCGTTATAACCTCAGCGAAATATTAAAAAATAACCGCAGGTTTTTGCATTCTGTGTCGTTTAACCAAATATGAATCGGGATGAGAAGAGGGAATCAAGATGAGGCGCCATCGCATCCAAAAAAGGCTTGCCGCGTACCAGGACGGTGAAGTGAGCGGAAAAGAGCGGGAGCGAATCGCCGCGCACCTTGAGGGATGTCTGGCTTGCCGGAGCGCCTATGCCGAACTGGAACAGGCCTGGCAACGGTTGGAGAGAATTCCGGAAATCGAGGTTTCTGCGGGATTCGAACGGCGTCTTTTCGACCGGATCAACGCCGTTCCCGAGCCCCGTTCACGGTGGCGCGTTCCCTGGGTTTCCTGGATTTATCGGGCGTATCCCGCCCCGGCGATGGCGGCTGTTCTTTTGCTTGTGGGGACGGTGCTGGGGGGCTATCTGGGAAACGCCCTGGTGTCGGGTTTCTCGTCCGCTCCCGCTCAGGTGCATGGTTCCAGGGTGGGCACGGACATCGTTTCTTTTAGGGTCTTTTCCGCCGCACCGCCAGGGACACTGGGGGACGGCTACCTGCGCATGGCCCATTTTACGGAGGAGGTTCGGAAATGAAGGGGAAGTTGCTGATGGTCGTTCTGACCCTGTCGCTCATCGTCAACGCGTCCGCCGTCGCCACCATCGGCTACCATTACTGGCGCAACGCATGCTTCACGCCGTCGGCGCCTTGTCCGCTCAATCAGGAAGACCATTATCTCTATCAGGATCTCGGTCTTTCCCCCGGGCAACTGGCAAAAATGGCGCCGCTGGCCCGATCGTTTCATGGCCGCCTCAATGAGCTCGAAGTGGGGATCGAGGCCAAGAGAAATCTCCTGATCGACTGTCTGGGGGAGAAGGAAATCGATCTGCCGCGGACGGAGGCGATCCGAAAGGAAATCGCGGGATATCAGGATGAGGTTCAAAAAGAGGTTATTGCGCACATCGCGGCATCGAAGAAAATCATGACCCCCGATCAGCAAAAACGGTTTATCGAGCTCTTGCGGACAAGCTCGAACAATGGGCGAGTGAATTCGCCGTTTCCCACGAACTGAGGCAAAACATGAATCTACGTTACGTTTTTCAGGAGCTTACCCGCCAGAGGCGAAGAACGGTCATGGCCGTTTTCGGCCTCTCCATCGGCATTGCGCTCCTGGTCATTCTCAACGCCGTCTCCTTGGCCTACCACGAGGCGGCCCGCGCCCCCCTGAAAGAGATCGGGGCCGACATCACGGTGCAGCGGCCCGGAAACGTTCCCGAGGAGCTCTCCGGCGCGGTCTTTCCCTGTTCGGCCGTGACGATCCGCAGGGATGAAATCGAGCGGATCGGGAAAGTTCATGGCGTCCGGGGTACGGGCACGGCCCTGCTCCTCTGGGTCTTCGAACCGAACCGGGCCTGGATCGTCCTGGGGATCGAGCGGGAGAATCCCATCGGGCCGTCGATCCTCCGGAACTTCGTCACGGAAGGGCGCTACCTCGCAGCGGGGAAACCTGAGGCCCTGGTCGAGGCGGCCTACGCCCGGCAATTCGGGATCAAGCCGGGGGATGCCGTATCCATAGCGGGCCGGTCGTTTCCCGTCGTGGGTCTAATAGACGCCTCCCACGCCGCAAAGATCGCCGTGGCCAATCTCTACCTGCCCCTGCCGGAGGCGCAGGCCATCGCGGCGGCCTCCAAGCCGCTCCAGGCGGTTTCCCCCTTTGCGCTGGGGGATGTGAACCTGCTTTTCATCCGGGCGGACCAGGAAAAGATCAACTCCGTGGCCTCCGCCCTCAAGGGCATTTTGGGAGACAAGGTCGCCGTCGCCACCCCGAACTCCTTCCTGAAGCTCCTGGGGAGTTTTTTCGCCGTGTCGGATAAATTCACCTTGGTCGCCTCGCTCATTGCCGTGCTGATCGCCGTCCTCATCGCCTTCAAGACGATGGCGGGAAACGTGGCGGAAAGGGCGCGGGAGATTGGCGTCCTGAAGGCCGTGGGTTGGACCCATCGGAATGTAACCCTGCAACTGCTTGCGGAGTCGGTCATCCAGTGTTTCATTGCCGGGATCCTGGGGCTCCTGATCGCCTACGCGGCCGCCCTTGCGCTCGGTTTCATGACCGTGAACATCCCCATTCCCTGGGAGATGAGCCCGACCCCGCATTTTCTTCCCGGCGGCGGCGCCACCCTCTACAAAACCCTGCGGCTTCCCGTCCACATCCCCGCGTCCCTGGCCCTGTTTGCCGTCCTGCTCTCCGTCGTGATCGGCGGCCTGACCGGCGCCCTGCTGAGCAGTCACATTTCCAAAATCAAGCCTTCGGAGGTCTTAAGACATGAGTGAAGCGATTCTGGTCGGCGTCGATCTGACCAAAACATTCGGCGAGCTGACGGTCGTCAGGGGGGCGTCGATCGCCGTCCGGGAAGGGGAGTTCGTTTCTCTGGTGGGCAAATCCGGTTGCGGCAAGACCACCCTCCTCTCCATCCTTTCCGGTCTGGAGCGCCCGACCTCGGGAAGGGTGACGATTGCCGGGAAGGAGATCTCCGGCGCCTCCGAGGACGAACTGGCGCTGTTTCGCCGGGAGAACGTCGGGTTCATCTTCCAGTCCTTCAACCTGATCCCGACCCTCTCCGCCTGGGAAAACACGGCCCTGCCCCTGTTCCCCATCCGGATGACCGAAGCGGAGCGGCGCCGGCGGGCGGCGGAAATCCTCGACCGGATGGAATTGGGACACCGGGCGGAGCACCTGCCCGCGGCGCTCTCCGGCGGGGAGAAGCAGCGGGTGGCGATCGCGCGCGCCCTGATCAACAACCCGAAGATCGTTTTCGCCGACGAGCCGACGGGGAATCTCGATACCGCCACTGGCGACGCGATCATGGCCATCCTGAACCGCCTGCACCGGGAACAGGGGATGACCCTGCTCATGGTGACCCACGAACCGGAGCTGGCCAAAACGGCGGACCGCGTTATCCGCATGCAAGACGGAGAGGTGCTCTCATGAAAAAGTTGTTTCCTTATGGACTGATATTTCTTTTCCTGTTTTTCATCCCGGCGGCCGCCCTGCCGGCACCGCCGGTCTCCGTGGAGATTCTCTACATGAACCACGGCCCCCTGCTCTCGACGCTCAAGGGGGTCCGGGAGCTCTGCAACAGCTATGGAAAGGCCGTCACGGTCTCCTGGTACGATTTCGAAAGCCCGGAAGGGGAGAAGTTCATGGCCAAGAAAGGGGTTCATCAGCACCTGCCTCTGGTCATCTGGATTGCCGGCAAACCGACCGTCAAGGTCAAAGGGAAAGAGATTGAATTCGTCGGCTTTCCCACCGGTTCCGGCCCCCCCTCCTTCCAGGGGAAGTGGACGCTGGAGGATCTGCGCGGGGCGCTGGATCAGGCCACCGGGAAAAAATAGGGCAGCGAAGCAGCCGCCATGTCCGATGTCGGAAAACAACCGTGTGAGGAGATCATGTATTATCGCTACGTTTTGAAGGAACTCAGCCATCACCGGCAACGGATGCTGGTCAATTGCCTGGGCATCGCCGTGGGGATCGCCCTGTTCGTCTCCATCAACGCCGTCTCCGCCGCCTATCGGAAGGCTGTGAGCCTCCCCTTCAAAAACATCGGGGCGGATCTCGTCGTCCAGCGGCCGGAAATGCGCGCGGTCGATTCGGGTCAGCCGGCCCAGTCCATGCGCGGGATACGCCTGCCCATCTCCAGCCAGAACCTCGCGACCGATGATCTCGCAAAACTCCGGGCCGTTCCCGGCGTGGACGCCCTCTCCGCCGCGCTCCTCCTCTGGGAGTTCGACCGGGGCGGCTTCCGGACGATCATGGGGGTGGACCTGGCGCAGCCGAGCCTGGGGCCGGTCCGGGTGAAGGATTGGCTGGCCCAGGGGAGGTTTCCCGACCGCGAAGGCGAAGTTGTCCTGGAGAAGCATTACGCCAAGTTCCATCAAACCCAGTTGGGCGATGCGGTCGCCATCGGCGGCCGTTCCTTCAAGGTCGTGGGGCTCCTGGAGATCAAAGAGGGATCGCAGATTGCCGCGGCGAACATCTATCTCCCGTTGGCCGACGCCCAGGCCCTCCTGGAGAAGGGCGCCGGAAGCGTCAACACCGTTTACCTCCGCCTGAAGGATCCCTCCCTCCTGGACCGGATCAAGGCAGAGATCGTTCGGATTCTGCCGGGCGTTTCCGTCGCCAGTTCCGATTCCTTTCTGGAGGTGATGGGCGGCGTCTCCCGGATTTCCGACCAGTTTGCCTTGGTCGTCTCCCTGGTTGCGCTGGCCGGGGCGATCTTTCTGATCATCAAGACCATGCTTGCCAACCTCGTCGAACGCGCCCGCGAGATCGGCATCCTCAAGGCGGTGGGGTGGACCGGCGCCGATGTCCGCAAGCAGCTCATGGGGGAGGTTTTCGTGCAGGCCTTGCTGGGCGGCATCGCGGGCATCCTGGCGGGCTACCTGATCTCATACCTCCTGGGTTATCTCTCCATCCCCGTCTCCACCCCCTGGGAAGTGAACCTCATGCCCGCCTTTGCCAAGGATGCCGCCGCCGCACAGACGATCCGTCTGCCTGTCCATCTGTCGGCGGGTCTGATCGCAGCCTCGCTGGCCCTGTCGCTTGCGGCCGGGGGGCTGGCCAGTTATTTCATGGCCAGGCGGATGGCGAAGATGAAACCGGCCGAAATCCTGAGGCAACTGTAACGATCTGGGAACGAGCCGTCCGCCGTGAAGGCCCGCCGGGCGGCAAAGCCTGACACGCGTACAGACTGCCTTATGCAGGTTCTGAAAGCGGCCTTTATCGATAAGATACCCTTGACATAAAAGATCGCTTTTTCTATCTTGACCCCACGCAAAAACACGTTCTTGCGGGAATCGGATTGGTAGCCGCGTTTGTTTTGACCTGGACGATTCATGAAGGCAAACTCGTCGGATGGCTGGATTGAAAACCGTGCACCTGAAAAAAGGGGGATCGCGGACGTCATGAGTGGAAGTACACAGAGAACCAAAAACCTCTACGGCAAGATGGAGTGGGCGGGGGCCTTCGGCGACGTCGGCACACTGATTCCCTTTGTGGTGGCCTACATCACCATCGTGAAGGTGGAACCTCTCGGGCTTCTTTTCATGTTCGGCATTGCCTTGATGGCATCCGGCTTCTATTACCGGACGCCTCTTCCGATCCAGCCCATGAAGGCCATCGGAGCGGCAGCCGTTGCCGGAGGCATCAGCCCGATGGCGCTGTTCGGATCGGGCCTCACGACGGGACTTTTCTGGCTTCTCGCCGGCGCTACGGGGGCGATCCGGCCGATCTCCAAGCTTGCCACCAAACCGGTCGTGCGCGGCATCATGCTGGGCCTGGGGCTCTCGTTCATGGTGGATGGAATCAACCGCATGAGGACGGCGCCGGTTCTTGCGGGCATCGCCCTGGTCGTCACGTACCTTTTTCTGACGAACCCCTGGATTCCGGCCATGTTCATGCTCCTCGTCATCGGCGTCGTCTCCGCGGTGATCATGGACCCTCAACTGATGTCGGAGCTGGCCCAGATCCATATTGGCTTCAAGCTGCCGGTCTTCAGCCTCTCCGCGATGACCTGGAATGATCTCGTCACGGGGACGCTCCTGTTCACGCTCCCCCAGACCCCCCTGACGCTCGGGAACGCCGTGATCGCCATCGTCGCCGAGAACAACGAGCTCTTTCCGGACCGGAAGGTCACGGAGAGGAAGATCGCCGTCTCTCAGGGCATCATGAACCTGGTAGCGCCCATCTTCGGCGGCGTTCCCATGTGCCACGGCGCCGGCGGAATGGCCGGGCACGTCCGCTTCGGGGCCAAAACCGGCGGGGCGCTGGTGATCCTCGGAAGCCTCCTCGTTTTGATCGCCCTGTTTTTCAGTGATTCCGTGGTCATCTTTTTCAAGATATTCCCCAATGCGATTCTGGGGGTGATCCTCTTCTTCGCAGGTTCCGAACTGGCGATCGTCGTCAGGGACATCGGCGACAAGAAATCCGACTTCTACGTGATGCTGATCGTCGCCGCCTTTGCCATGTGGAACATGGGCGCGGCTTTCCTTGTGGGCGTCATTCTGGACAACTCGTTGCGGAGGGGCTGGCTTAAGATATGACACCTTTCCGTCAACGACAGGTACTCGAACACCGCACGGTGGGTGTGTTCGGCAATGACGGCGCTGATGCCCTGGTCGTTGCGGATCGCCCATTCGTGGAGGCGTTTATCGACTTCGCTGCACAGGCCGTGGTTGAGTGCGGCTATGGTCGGGTCCTTGACGCCGCAGCGCTGAAGATCGGGCCAGAAAACCGCACGATGGCTGTGGCCGGCGCGCAGCTTGCGTAGCGATCTCTTTTATCCACAATTCGTCAACCTCATCCAAGGTGTAGAATATTACACCGTTATCATTGGTGACATTTCCTCAGTATTTATGATATGGATATGCCACTGTTTATCATAGACCCGTCCGGGAAGGATTTCACAGAATACATGAAGGGGGGAATGGCGTCATGACGGAAAGCGCGAGCAATTTACTCTTCTACGGGGACAACCTGGACATTCTCCGGCGCTACGTGAAGGACGAGACAGTCGATCTCGTTTACTTGGACCCGCCTTTCAACTCCAATACCAATTACAACGTCCTGTTCGCGGAAAAGGATGGGAGCAAAGCCGCAAGTCAAATTCAGGCTTTCTCGGACACCTGGACATGGACACAGGAAAGCGAATCCGTCTTTGCGGAGATCGTGACGGCGGGCGGGCGTGTGGCAGATTGCCTTCAGGCGTTCCGGACCTTCCTTGGAGAATGCGACATGCTGGCCTATCTCGTTATGATGGTCCCGCGCCTCATGGAACTTCGGCGCGTGATGAAGCCAACGGGCAGCATTTACCTACACTGCGATCCGGCGGCGGGTCATTACCTCAAAATGCTTCTGGACGCCACATTCGGGCCAGAAAATTTCTCATCGGAAATCGTATGGAAAAGGGCCGGGGCGCACAACATGTCGCGCCGGTGGGACGCGATTCATGACTTATTGCTCATGTACACTAAGGGGTCAGATCACAAGTGGAACCAACCGTTTGAGTCTTACCCCGATGAGTACAAGGCCCGATTCAAGCGGCAGGATCCAGATGGTCGGTGTTGGCAAGACGTCGCCTTGACCGGAGGAGGGGCATCCGGAAGTAATACCGCTCGGAGCCAGATGCCGTGGCGTGGGCACATTCCTCCTCCGGGGCGGAATTGGTCTGCACCACGTATTGTCACCGACTACTTAGGCTTGCCACGGGAAATGGATGTTCTGGAGAAGCTTGAGACGATGGATAAAGCCGGATTTGTTTACTGGCCCAAGAACAGTGGTACTCCGCGGTTCAAACAGTATCTTGAGATGCTGCCCGGTATGCCTGTAGGGGATGTGTGGACGGACATACCGCCAATCAACTCTCAAGCCGCCGAACGTCTAGGCTACCCCACCCAAAAACCGCAAGCCCTGCTTGAACGGATCATCTCCGCGAGCAGCAATCGCGGTGACGTCGTTCTTGACCCGTTCTGCGGCTGCGGGACCACGATTGCCGCAGCTCAAGCGCTGGGCCGTCCGTGGATCGGGATAGACATCACTCATCTGGCGATTACGCTCATCAAGCAACGCCTGAAGGATTCCTTCGACATCGAACAGGTTGTTCGCGCCGCACCGGCGGGGAAAGGCGAAACCGCGAAAGTGGGGGAAGCGGCGGCGAAGTATGGAGAAGCGACAAAGCGGTCGTTCCATGTTGTGGGTGAGCCGACAAGCGAGCCGGACGCGGCGGCGCTAGCGGCCTCGGACCCGTATCAATTCCAATGGTGGGCACTCGGCCTCGTGGGGGCGCGACCCGTCGAACAGAAAAAAGGAGCAGACAAGGGGATTGACGGGAGGATCATCTTCCAAGGGGAGAAATCGGGGAGCTTTGAAAGCGTGATCCTGTCAGTGAAGGCGGGACATACCAATGTGGTCCACGTCCGCGACCTGAAAGGGGTCCTTGAACGTGAAAAGGCAGTGATCGGGGTTCTGATCTCGATGCAGGAAGCCACGTCCCCCATGAAAACGGAAGCGGTTACGGCGGGTTTCTATGAATCCACTCTATGGGGACGGAAGTACCCGAAGGTTCAACTTTTCACGGTAGCCGAACTTTTGGCAGGTAAGAACATTGAAATGCCGCCGATCCGGCAGGTGCAGGCGACGTTCAAGAAGGCGCCGAAGGCGATTGAAAAGCAAAGCGGGCAATCAGAATTGCCGGTGTGACCCCTTGGCGACATGAACCAATGGGACGGTATGCTCGCGTGTGTATGGAATTTTCCAGGAAAGATAGGGAGATCATTGATTCATTATTCAAGATCAATCGGCCGTCTTTCCGTTGAGAAGACGCAAGGCGTTCATGATAACCAAAAGTGAAGCCCCCATATCCGCCGCAATCGCCATCCACAGGGTCGCGATATTGGCCAGCGCCAGTCCCATGAACAGCAATTTGACACCCAGCGCAAAGGCGATATTCTGACGTATGATGCCCAGCGTGCGGCGACCGTGGCGGATCAGCCAGGGAAGCCGGGACAGATCGTCGGACATGAGCGCAATGTCCGCCGTCTCCATCGCCACATCGGTTCCTGCGGCGCCCATGGCAATGCCCAGGGAAGCGGCGGCCAGGGCGGGGGCGTCGTTGATCCCGTCTCCCACCATCGCCACGGAACCATAACGACCCTTCACCTCTTCGATGGCCTTCAGTTTGTCTTCCGGGAGCAGTTCCGCGTAGAATTCATCGGCCCCGATCTTCTCGCTGATCGCCCGCGCCGTGCCCTGATTGTCGCCGGTCAGGATGATGACTCTTTCCAATCCGGCGCGTTTCAGATCGGCAACGATGGAAAGGGCGTTGTCGCGGACGCTGTCGGCCACGCTGATGAAACCGCAGACACACTCGTCATTCGCCACAACGACCACCGAATGTCCGGCGTCTTCAAGAACCTCAATCTTCTGGTGAATGTCGCCGCTTTCCATCTGCTTTTCGTGAAGCAGCCGGTGGGAACCCAGCCAGAAGGTCCGACCGCCGATCGTCCCCTGTGCGCCCCTTCCCCTGAATTCACGGTAATCTTCCGCCGGGGCGACGGCGCGGCCGAGATGTTCGGTCCTGCGGACGATGGCTCTTGCCAGGGGATGGCCACTATGCACTTCCAGCGCCGCAGCCCTATCGAGCAGCTCTTCCTCGGTATGCCCGTTCAGCGGGATGATCTTCTGGACCTCGGGCCGGCCGTGGGTCACGGTGCCTGTCTTATCCAGGGCAACGGCCTTGAGCCGCCCCGCTTCTTCGAGGAAGGCCCCCCCCTTGATGAGAACCCCGGAGCGGGCCGCCGTGGCCAGGGCCGCAACGATACTCACCGGCGTCGAGATGACCAGTGCGCAGGGACAGGCGATCACCAGGATCACCAAGGACTCGTAAAACCAGCGTGCCCAGTCGCCGCCGAAGACAAGGGGCGGAACGACGGCAATAGCGACCGCCAGAAGAATCATGGCCGGGGTATAATAACGGGCGAATTTTTCCACCCATTGTTCCGAGGGCGCGCGCCGCGATTGCGCCTCTTCAACCATTCGGATGATGCGGGCGATCGTCGTATCCGAGGCCGGTTTTGTGACGCGAAATTCAATCGCGCCGTCCTCGTCAATCGTCCCGGCAAAAATCTCGTCGCCTTCACTTTTCTCCACGGGAATAGATTCACCCGTGATGGGCGCCTGATTGACGGAAGCCCTTCCCTTCGTGATCCGACCGTCGAGAGGGATGCGTTCCCCCGGCCTGACCAGGACCGTTGCGCCGAGCGGCACATCCTCCACTGGCTTTTCCAGGATATCGCCGTCACGAGGACAGATATACCGCGCCTGGGGCGGTGCAAGTTTGAACAGAGCCTTGATGGCGCTGCGGGCTCGCCCGATGCTCCACGCCTCGATGACGAGGGAGAACGAAAAAAGAAAGGCGACGGTCGCCGCTTCGAACCACTCGCCGATAAGGATCGCACCCACGACGGCGATGGTCATGAGCAGGTTCATGTCTGCGCGGAGGCGGCGGAGCGCGGAGATCGCCTTCGGGAAGATGAACCAGCCGCCCGCAATCACTCCGACAAGATAGAGTAAAATGGATACCACCGGGAATGCGTGGGATTCGCTTCGGCCACCCTCCGCAAGGGCATCGAGGAGGCTCCCATGTAAAAACCAGTGGGAAAGAAAACCCGCGGCAACGGCCATGCCGCTTGCCGCGCACAGGACGACGCGGCCATGCGTCGCCCAGAATCCCCCGGCAACGTGAAAAGAAACGCCCGCCTGTATATTATCGGCAGGCAGCGCGCTCATGCCGGCCCGTTCCACCGCTGCAACAATGGCCTGATCCTCAACGGCGCCTTCCACGGCCGTTACGGTCATCGTGCCGTTGAGAAGATTGAAGTCCACGCCTATGACCCCGGGCAGCGCACCGACCGTCTGACGCAGCGCATTCGTCTCTTCGGCGCAATCCATGCCGATTACCTTGAATATTGTTTCGCTCATCTACGCACTACTCCTTTCTTCTGCTATTCATGCCGTGATGATTTTATAAGTATGAGTATGTCTTCATATATAGGATACTGCCGTCCTTTGCTGGCACTTATCTTCATTTCCATGATAAGAAATATTTGGCATTGAACAGCCTGTAGCTGCTATAGAGTCAAGAAGTTTTTTGTTCAGCAAGGAGCGCTGATGAAACACAATTTAAAGATTGGCGAATTGGCCAAGAAAACAAGCTGCCTGGTAGAAACGATCCGCTACTACGAAAAAGAAGGTCTGCTTCCGAAACCGATAAGGTCGGACGGCAACTACCGGCTTTATGGAAATGAGCACGTTGAGCGCCTGCGCTTCATTCGCCAATGCCGGGCACTGGACATGACACTGGAAGAGACCCGCAGGCTGCTCAATTTACGGGACACCCCTGAAGAGAGTTGCCGCGGAGTCAATGCCCTGATAGACGAACATATCAGTTATGTCGTCGATCGCATCACTGAGCTGAAGGCGCTGCAAAAACAGTTGAAGGAACTCAGGAACCGCTGTCAGAAGGTCGAGACCTCCAAGGATTGCGAGATCCTACAGTCGCTCGCCGGACCGGCAGAATCGCCGATACCCCCCGTCGGCGGCGCGCGCATTCACGGAAATCTAAATAAGACACACAAATACTAACGTTTTTTCTCGTCATTTCCTGCCCTGAAGGCGAACAGATCGACCTTGGTCATGAGGGAGGCCAGGTCGATGAGGTGACATCGAAACAGAAAAATAGGACGAGGGCCGCGTAATGACAATGCACATTTGACGCCTTCTCCGGAATCGAATATAGGTTGAACGAGAATGTTGAGAGATTTGGAAAATTCAGGCAATGGATAAGCAACCGCTGATATACGTCCTTGTTTCCGCTGCCCTGTTCGGGATCAGTCCGCCCCTGGCCAAGCTGCTCGTGAAGAACATCCCTCCGGTCGCTTTGGCTGGACTTCTCTATTTGGGGGCATTTGCGGGGCTTTCTGCATATTCGATCGCACAGGGGATCGCTTCTCCTGAAAACGCAAGAAGCGCCAATCTGAAAAAGGAAGATTTGCCCTGGCTGTTTGGCGCGGTGCTTTCGGGTGGGATTATCGCTCCGATCTGTCTGATGCTCGGATTAAACCAGATTTCCGGCTTCGCTACCTCATTGCTGCTGAATTTGGAGGGAATTTTTACTGCGGTCATTGCCGTGGTATTTTTCAAGGAGAATGCGGGAAAGAGACTGTGGTCGGCGTTGGCATGCATGACCGCCGCAGGGGTGTTCTTGACATGGGATTCAAACCGGGGGGCGTTTAACTTGCTTGGCCCTCTATTGGTTACCTTGGCCATGGCATGCTGGGGCATAGATAATAACCTGACCCGAAACATCTCAACCAGAAATCCGATACAGATCACCCGCATTAAAGGACTGGTGTCGGGATGCGTGTCCGTCTCCCTGGCGTATGTTCTGGGGATGGACATGAAATGGGAAGTATCCGTTTTTTACGCTCTGTTGCTGGGTTCTTTCAGCTATGGCATCAGTCTCGTGTTTTTTATCAAAGCTCTCGAAGGATTAGGTTCTTTCAGAGCAGGCATTTTCTTCAGTCTTGCCCCTTTTATCGGTGCGGTTACTTCCCTCATGTTGCTTCAAGAGTGGATCGGTTGGGTCATGTTTCCTGCCATGATGCTCTCGGCCGCCGGCGTCTGGCTCATGAGCACGGAAAATCACTTACACCCCCATGTGCATCATGAGGTGACTCATACGCATTTACACAATCACAACGATGTTCATCATGTTCACGAACATGGAGGAATCGTTCATGACGCGCATGTTCACGAGCACAACCACCGTGAAGAGCAGCATGTGCATCCCCACTGGCCGGACACGCATCATAGACACGAACATTAATTGTGCAATACGCCGGGGGGCAAAGCCTGACGTCGGTATGTACTGCCTTATGCAGGTTTTGGGAACGGTGCTATCGATAAAACCGCCCTTGACATACAAGACCGCTTTTTCTATCGTAACCCCGCGTAATAACGAGCGCTGCCGGAATCCGTTTGGCGGATCGCGTCGCTGTTGCCAGAGGGGGAATCATGGGATCCACGTCGTCGGATGGCCGGTTTGAAAACCGCACACCTACAATCAGGGAGCTTAAAACGCCGTGAACACAGCGACGCCCAAAACAAAAAACCACTATAACAAGATGGAGTGGGCCGGGGCCTTCGGCGACGTCGGCACGCTGATCCCCTTCGTCGCGGCCTACATCACGATTTTGGGTTCTTCCGCAGAATTTATGGGTAATAAAGGGCCCCACTCGAGTATAAAAGTCAGTTAAAAATAGAAGTGCATCCCGCTCTCAAATCTGGCAAGATGGAAGTTGTGCAAAAACAAACCATCACACCAGAGGAGAAACGGGATGCGGATTAATTATATCCTTAATCGGATTCAAAAGCATAATGGTTTTGTATACGGC
>Ga0210056_1000590_pt1 | contig 30609 bp, 27 predicted proteins | sample CryGeyCG2014_080_2_FD_183965 | JGI IMG/M metagenome (GOLD analysis project Ga0210056, IMG submission 183965) | Groundwater microbial communities from aquifer - Crystal Geyser CG07_land_8/20/14_0.80 (SPAdes) (version 2) | ecosystem: Environmental > Aquatic > Deep subsurface > Groundwater | place...
ATCCCTGAAACCTTTACTGAAAAGATTCCCGAGGGGAGGTCGTAGGGATCCATGAGCCGACCGGAAAGGTAATTGCCGGTCAGCACGCTCAGGGTTTTGTTTGCGGGGCCGGGTTTGGAGGTGGGAACGGCTCTCAGGGTTTTGCCTTTCATCCCGCTCAGGAATTTTACCTGCATGGCGCGGCATATCTCCCTGAGCCGGGCGGCCCGTTCCTTTTTTGCGGCCTGATCTACCTGCCCATCCATGGCATAGGCCTCGGTCCCCGGCCGCTGAGAATAAGGGAAGATGTGGAAATGGGTCAGTGGAAGGGATGCGATCCACCGGCAGGTCCGCTCAAAGGATCCGCCGGTCTCCCCGGGGAGGCCGACGATCAGGTCCGTGCCGATCCCCATCTCGGGATCCCGGGCACGGAGACGAAAAACCAGATCAAAAAACGCATCCGTGGTATAGGGCCGCCTCATGCGCCTGAGGATTGCATCATCCCCGCTTTGAACGGGGATATGGAGATGGTTGCAGAGTTTCTCCTCTCCCGTAATCAGATGGATGAGTTCATCGTCCACCTCCGCCGGCTCGATCGAAGAGAGCCGGATGCGGAAGTCTCCCGGAATCCGGATCAGCCGGAGGATCAGTCTCTGAAGTCCCCGGCGCTCATGCCGGTCCACGCCGTACGCCCCGAGGTGGATCCCCGTCAGGACAATCTCAGGAAAGCCCTTCTCAATTAGGGCCCGGACCTGATTTTCAACCTGCTCGGCATCCACGCTTTTGAAAGGGCCCCTGGCCTGGGGAACAATGCAGTAGGCACAGAAGGCCCGGCATCCGTCCTGGACCATGACAAAGGCCCTGGATCTCCCGCCTGCGCCCTGGATCAGCCTTTGACTTTCGGATGATTCACGTCCACGCTGCCCGCCTGTCTGTGCCGGTGTCACCTGTCTGCCGTCGCGCAGGCAGGCGGCAGACAGGTCCTCAGGCCGTCTCGGCCCATTTTCTTCCTCAAGACCGACCTTGTCGGCATTGAGATTTCCGGCAAGCATCTCCGGAATCCTCCTCTTGTCCCTGCTCCCGACCACCATGGTCACACCCGGGATGGCGCGCACCGCATTTGGATCCATCTCTGCATAACAACCGGTCACGACCACGCGGGCGCCGGGATTCTCCCTGACCGCCTTCCGGATCATCTGCCTGCACTGAGTATCGCTCCTTGCGGTCACGGTGCAGGTATTGACAATGCAGAGATCCGCAGGCTCCCCAAGGGCGGCCTTTTGCAATCCAAGCCCATCGAGCGCCTCCGCGACGAAAATCGAATCCACCTGATTCACCTTGCACCCGAGCGTCTGGATGGTATAGCGCATGATTTCAAATCTCTTGATTTTACGTTTCTTGATTTCAAATCTCAAATTTCAAATTCTGGTTCTTCTCCCATATAGTGGTTAAAAAGGGTTCGAGGATTCCAGGGTTCAAGGGGTCAAGTGTTTTTTTTGATTTAGGTATTTCTTCTATCATCTCACCTACCCCCGGGGCTCTCGATCTGTTAACCCCTCAGTTTCTTGCTAAGCTTTTCACTCGGACCCTCAAGTTCTTGAAAAGCACTTCACTTGACCCCTTGACTCCTTGACCCCTTGGACCCTTATGTTTTCACCCACTCTTTTGGAGATGATCTCCAATTCTTAAATAATCCTGCTGTCCAGATGAAAGACCTGCCCGGTGACCGTCCGCATGCGGACGAGCGCCCTGACAAAGCGGACCAGGTCCCCGGGATCGCAAAACCCGGAAAGACAGCTCTGCCCCAGTGCAAGGCTCCTGACCTCTTCCGGAACAGAGCGGGTCATATCCGTCTCCATGAAACCGGGACAGACGGCGTTCACCCGGATATGATACTTCCCCCATTCCCTGGCCGCAGATTTAGTCAGACCGATGAGAGCGGCCTTGGCCGCCGCGTAATTGGCCTGTCCCCTGCTCCCCCGAACCCCCGAGATGGAGACCATATTGATGATCTCCCCCCCGCCCTGCTCACGCATGGGTCCGGACACGGCCCGCATGGCATGGAACGGCCCGGAGAGATCCACGTCCATCACCGCATCCCAGTCCTTCTCCGACATGGAGACGGCCGGGGCGTCCCTGATCATCGCAGCGTTGTTGATCAGGATATGAATCCCTCCCCATATCTCAAGGATGCGGCGCACCATCTCTTCCACCTGTGCAGGTTCAGCGAAATCGGCAGACAGGGTTAGCGCCTCTCCCCCGTGCTTCCGGATCGCCGCCGCCGCCTCTTCGGCTTCGCCGGACCGGGAACCATAGTGCACGGCCACTCGATAGCCGGGACGGGCAAAACCGAGCGCAAGATGCCTCCCGAGACCCCGCGAAGCCCCGGTGATCAGGACCACTTGATGATTTTCGGTCATGGAAAATCCTTCACAAGCCCGGTCCCTCAGCCGACGGCCCCCTTAAAAACCGTCCCAGGACCAAGACTGCGGTATCCAGATCCTCAGCCGTATGCTGTGCCATAACTGAGAAGCGGAGCCTTGACTTCCCCTTGGGAACCGTGGGGGGGCGGATAGCCGGAGCGAAGACCCCGCCCTCATACAGGGCCTGGGCGGCGGCAAGGGCCTTGTTAACCGGACCCAGGATCAGAGGAAGGATCGGCGTCTCCCCCGTTATCCCTTCAAACCCTATGCCTTTTAATCCACGGGCCAGCCGGCGGATATTGGAAAAGAGCCTCTTCCTCAACCGGTCCCCTTGGTCGGTCCGGACCAGTTCAAGAGCGGCGCGAGATGCGGCCAGTACCGGAGGAGGAAGGGCCGTGGAGTAGATCAGGGACCTCGCCCGGTTGATCAGAAGATTGATGATCTCCCGGTCTCCCGCGGCAAAAGCGCCGAAGGAACCGAGCGCCTTGCTCAGCGTCCCCATCCGGAGGGTAATCCGGTCTTCCACGCCGAAAAGGGAGGCGCTCCCCCTCCCCTTGTCCCCCAGGACCCCTATGGCATGGGCCTCGTCCAGGTAGAGATGCGCCCCGTACCGTTCTGCAAGAGCGGCCAGTTCCGGAAGGGGCGCCAAATCCCCGTCCATGCTGAAGAGGCTTTCAGTCACGATCCACCGCCTTTTGTAATGATATTTATTCGATCTTTTAAGCCGATCCTCCAGCATATCGCAATCAAGATGCCTGTAGAGTTTGACATCCGATCGAGAGAGGCGGCACCCGTCCACGATGGAGGCATGATTCAATACATCGCAGAGAATCAGGTCTTCCTTACCGCAGAGGGCTGAAAGGATTCCGGTATTCGCCGCATACCCTGAATTGAAAATCAGAGCGGCCTCTTCCCCCAGGAACCCGGCGATTTCCTCCTCAAGCCTCGTATGGAGCACGCATGTCCCGGAGAGGAGTCTGGATGCCCCGCTCCCGGCGCCGTATTGGTTCGCAGCCTCACAGACCGCCTCCTTCAGTCTGGGATGGGAGGCAAGGCCCAGATAATTGTTGGAGGCGAGGGAGATCATCTCCCGGCCGTTCATCCGTATCCTCGGCCCCTGGGCCGTCTCCACTTCATGGAGGCGCCGGTAAAGTCCCTTGGCCTTGAGGGATTGAAGCTCCTGCTCAAACATCACTGATCTCCGTGATCAATGTGCATCCGGACACTGTAGCGTTCTCTCTCCTGCATCCCCTCACGCATCAGGCGCGACCCTCAAACCATGCGATAGGATGACCTCCCGGTCTTTTCCCGGAGGGGTTCCTTTTGTGGTCAGGTAATCCCCGGTCAGAATCCCGTCGACCCCGGCATCAAAGAGCATCCCCTGCTCCTCGCCCAGATGGACCTCCCGTCCTGCACAGGCGCGGATCTCGCGATCCGGGTTGATCAAGCGGAACAGGGCCACGGTCTTCAATATCTCATCCCGGGCCAGAATTCCCTTCCCCGCCAGGGGAGTTCCTGGAATCGGGTTCAAAAAATTCAGGGGGATGGAATCGACCTGCAGGTCCCGAAGGGCCATGGCCATCTCGACCCGCTGCGCCATGGTCTCCCCCATGCCGAGGATCCCTCCTGAGCAGACCTGAAGTCCCGCCTTCCCGGCATTCAGCACGGTCCGCACGCGCTCGTCATAGGAATGGGTGGTGCAGACCGATGCATAAAAACTGCGGGCGGTCTCAATGTTGTGATGGTAACGGACGAGGCCGGCCTCCCTGAGCCCTACGAGGTCCTCAAGGTTTAGCGCCCCCAGAGAGGCGCACGGGCGGACCTTCCCCGCCTCCCGCATCCTCTGCAGGACCCCCCGGATCCTCTCCAGCTCATCCGGCTCGGCGCGCCTCCCGCTGGTCACGATACAGAAAAAACTCACCCCATCCTGCGCCGAACGCTCCCATCCATCCAGGATCCTCTGATCGGGGATCAGCGGATAGGCCTTGACCCCGGTCTGATACCGCAGGGACTGGGCGCAGAAGCGGCAATCCTCGGAACAGCGCCCGGATTTGGCATTGATGATGGCACAGAGACTCACCACGTCTCCCCGATGGGTCTCACGGACGCGTCGTGCGGCGTTTAGAATTTCCGGGAGGTCCTGGGGCGGGGTTTCGGCCAACATCAGGGCCTGCTCCCGGGTCAAGGGATCTCTATCAAGGACTCCCTTCAGAACCGCTTTAATCTCTGCATGCATTTCAGACTCCGACCTTCCCTTATACACGGCACACAGGCAGCAAGATCTGTATTAGGGTTCAAGGGTTCAAGTGAAATATTGAACCGCAAGCAAACTCTCAAGAGGAAAAAACTGAAACCCTTTAACCCGATGACGCTCGGCCCTTATTTTTCAAGAGTGTAAAGACAAATCCGGGTATTGTCAACATCGAAGAGGATGTATGTTGACATAAGGGCTCAAAATATTTTCTTTCTTTTTTATAAATAAAATTAGAAATGACCAATCAAATCTGATATAATATGTCATAAAAGCGTGATATGAAGCATGGATAGATCGAAAGCTCAGCGGCCTGACCCGATCGTTCAGCGCCGGTTCTGATAAAAAATGAGGACATTGTTTATTTTTTTAGATTTGCCCTTGACATCACCATATATTGTATGGTACAGACTCTCTAAACCCAACAGATCGTAAGTAACCACAGGGGAGACTAAAGATGATCCCTATGACGATCTGAATTTATTAAGGAGAAGGCCATGGAGCATCAGGTGTTAACAAAAGAAGACGATCAACCTCCCAGTCAAAGCACTACAACCATAGAAGATGAACAACCTCCCAGTACGTTGCTCTCCTGCCCGAAAAACGGAAATGGGAAAAAGACCCCTCTCGGAATCCAAGGCTGTAAAATCCATTACATTTCACCTCAAAAAAATGAAGAACTCTTCAAAAATGATGATTGGGTCGGCAAGTTATGGCCGGACGTCACCCAGGAGGAATGGAACGACTGGAGGTGGCAGGCGGCCAACAGAATCAGAAAGATCGACACCCTGGCCGAGATTCTTAATCTGAAACCCTATCAGATCCCAAAATACAAACGGCTGATCGAGACGTTTCATTACTCCATCACGCCGTATTACCTGTCCCTCATTGACTGGTCCAACCCTGAGGACCCGATCATGAAACAGTGTCTTCCCGATCTTAAGGAAGTGGACTTTCAGATGGTCGGCGACAATGACCCCCTTGAAGAAGAAGAAGACATGCAGGCGCCCGGGCTGGTTCACAGGTATCCCGACCGGGTGCTCGCGGTCATTACGAACACCTGCGCCATGTATTGCCGGCATTGTACCCGGAAGAGGATATGGCACGAAGGTGAGACCATCCGATCCAGGACCGACCTTCTGGCCATGATCGAGTACGTCCGGGCCACGCCGGAGTTGAGAGAGGTCATCGTCTCAGGCGGCGATCCCCTCATGATGAACCTGGACGTGCTCGACTGGTTCCTGGGTGAACTCAGGAAGATCTCCCACGTCGAAGTCCTGAGAATCGGCACTCGGGCCCCCGTGGTGCTTCCCATGAGGATCACGGACGACCTTGCAAAGATGCTTGCAAAACACAGGCCCCTCTGGGTGAATACCCAGTTCAACCATCCCAGAGAGGTGACCCCCGAGGCGCAGGAGGCCTGCGACAAGCTCCTCCGGGCCGGCATCCCGGTCTCCAACCAATCCGTCCTGCTGAAGGGCATCAACGACTCGGTGGAAGTGATGAAAGAACTCTGCCACGCCCTGCAGAGGATCATGGTCAGGCCGTATTATCTCTTCCAATGCGACCCGGTGAAAGGGGTTGAACATTTCAGGACCAGCATCTGGAAAGGGATGGAAATCATCGAGCTGATGCGCGGCTATACCGGCGGCCTCTGCATCCCCACCTTTGTCGTGGATGCCCCCGGCGGAGGAGGCAAGATTCCACTGCAGCCATTCTATCTCCTGTCCACCATAGACAAGGATGTGATCCTGAGAAATTATGAGGGGATGATTGTGAAGTATTACAATCCTCAGGAGAACGACTTTATAAGGCCGAGACGGAAGAACGGTAACGGCAACGGCAAGGATTCCGGCGCCGCTCAGCTCATCCGTGGGAATAAGCAGGCCTTGGTCCCGGAGGAAAACCCGAGATACCGAAGGAGAAAACAGAAAAACTCTCTTTTCAAGATACAAGGAGAGACCAGATGAAGATCGGTCTGACCTATGATCTGAGGAAAGAATATCTTGAAATGGGATTCACTGAAGAGGAGACCGCCGAGTTCGACAGCGAGGAGACCATCCGTGCCCTTGAAGAGACCCTGAGCAGCCTGGATCACGAAGCCGTCAGGGTCGGCAATATATTTGAACTGTCCAGACGGCTATCCGCAGGCGAAAGATGGGACCTCGTCTTCAACATCTCGGAAGGGTGTCACGGAAGAAACAGGGAGGCCCAGGTGCCCGCGCTCCTCGAGGCCTATCAAATCCCCTACACCTTCAGCGATCCCTTAACCCTTGCCGTCTGTATGGACAAGGCCGTGGCCAAGAGCGTGGTCAGGGACGCGGGGATTCCCACACCGGAATCCCTCACCGTGGACTCCATGCAAAACCTGGAAAAGAGCGCCATCAGCCTTGGGACCTCCTTCCCGCTCTTTACCAAACCGGTCTCCGAGGGGACCGGCAAAGGGATCACCGCCGAATCCATCGTATGGGACATGGACGCATTGAAGAGGCAGTGCTCGGCGCTGCTCATCCGGTATCACCAGCCCGTTCTCGTCGAGACCTATCTCCCCGGCAGGGAATTCACCATCGGCATCGTGGGGACCGAAAACCAGGCCAGGGTGATCGGAGTTCTCGAGGTCAAGCTCAACCAGAACGCGGAACCGCTTGTCTATACCTTCGCCAATAAGGAGTTCTGCGAAGAGAGGGTGGAGTATCTCCTTGTGAAGGACAAGGCGATCATCCAAGAGGCATCGGATGTCGCGATCAGGGCATACCGGGCGCTTGGATGCCGGGATGCAGGCAGGCTGGATCTCAAAGCCGACAAGAACGGGAAGCTTTATTTCCTCGAAATGAATCCTCTGGCCGGCCTTAACCCGACCCATTCCGACCTTCCCATCCTGTGCAGCAAGGCGGGAATCGGGTACAGACAACTGATCTCGGATATCATTCGTTCCGCTCGTGAGAGGAAAGCAAAAGACCGCGTGTTTAAACATGACTCCCGCACATCTACGCTCAATTAGTCAGGTCACTCTTTTTATATGAAAGTCGCGCTTTTTTACAATCAACCCATCACCGGCAAACCCGATTCAGAGGACGTGCTCGACGAAGTGGAGCTGATCATCGATGCCCTGGATCATCTCGGATATGATTATGAAACCTTTATTCTCGACGGCGGATCTCAGACCTGCGCATTAAGCGAGGAACTCTGCCTTCTCCTCAAACAGTTAAAACGGCACTCTCCTGACGTGGTTTTTAACCTGGTCGAAAGCGTGAGGGACCAGCAGAGGTATTTCCCCGTAGTCGCCTCGTTCTTTGAAATTTCGGGTTACCCTCATACCGGTTCCCCATTTGACGCCCTTCAGACCACCACGGACAAGATCCTCGCCAAGTCCATCCTGACGGCCCGGGGCATCCCCACCCCTTCCTGGGATCAGTACAGGAGTAACCCGGCGTGCGGTCCTGATTTCCGGATCGCACTCAACCCGCCCGTCATCATCAAACCCGCCTGCGAGGATGCATCCGTAGGCATAGATGATCGTTCCGTGTTCCATGACCTTGCGGCGCTTCTCCCTGAACTTCCCGAAATATACAAAAGGCACAAAGGCCAGCCGCTCCTGATCGAGCAGTTCATCGATGGGAGAGAGTTCAACATCTCATTGCTCGAACATCGAGACGGGACCGTGGAGGTCCTGCCCGTGGCTGAAATGGTCTTTGAAAGCTGGCCCGAAAAAAAACCGAGGATCGTCAACTACCATGCGAAGTGGGACAAAAACTCCTTTGAATATCACCATACGGTGAGAACGTTCAACCCTGAGAACGCCCCCATCGAAGCCATCAAAGAGACGGCATTAGACTGCTGGCATGCGTTCAACCTGCGGGGATACGCACGGGTGGATATTCGTTTGAGTCCGGAAGGGAAGGTCTATGTGATCGAGGCGAATGCCAATCCGTGCATTGCTTCTGACTCGGGGTTTATCATGTCGGCAAAAGAGCGCGGCTACAAAATCCAGGATGTGATAAAAGAGATGATCGATGTCGCAGTGCAAAAAAGATAGGGGTTGTTCGTAAGAAAGTCGAATAGGATTTAGAATTTAAAAGTAATAGTGTCCAAAGGCCGTTATCCATGAATAGTCCTTCAAACAGGCATATGAATAAGCTTCACCCGGTCACGTTCAGGAATGAGGCGCATTCGGAAGACAGGAAATCCCTGCATCAGATCCTCCTTTCCACAGGCATCTTTCATCCCTACGAGCTGGATGTGGCCATGGAACTGCTGGACGACCGCTTGAAAAAGGGCGCAAAGAGCGAATACCTTTTTCTCTTCGCAGATGCTGCCGGCACACCGGCCGGCTATGCCTGTTACGGCCCCATCACGGTCACGGACAGAAGGTTCGACCTCTACTGGATCGCCGTCAGAAAAGAGATGCAGGGACTCGGGATCGGCGGATTACTGCTCGACCGAGTGGAAAAACATATTGCCGAACTTGGCGGAACTCATGTGGTTGTGGAAACATCATCCAGGGATGTCTACAAGGCCACAAGGGAATTTTACAAAAAGCACGACTACATTGAAGCGGCGCGCATATCCCGATATTATTCAGACGACGACGATAAAGTCGTCTTCATGAAAGCCCTCCTGTAAATAAATCTTTTCCCCCACCCCGAATAAATTGCAGTTGACTTGATACCATGGAAAGAGGTATTAAAAGACATAGACGCAATATGGATGCTATATTAAGGAATCATTCCAACAACCCTGGAGAATAAATCATGGCTGTCACCGCAAAAATCGAAGGCAACAAACTCATTATCACAGCAGATCTCGAAACACCCACGCCCAGTGCATCAGGAAAAACACTCGTCGTGGCCAGCACCAGAGGCAACAAGGCAACTGACGTCATGATAGACGGCAGACCCGTTATCATTGGTCTCAATGCCTATATCAAGAAATAGATGCCGGTTCTCCATGCCCGGAAGAGCCCATTCAGGTGGGAATCCTCAAGCCGCTGAGGGAACATGAAGAACGTTCCGCTGCGAAAATAATACTTGATTTGTCATTTATTTTGGCCTAGGACGGTCGAGGGACGGTCGAGGGTCAGACTTTGATAATTTGATATTGACACCTTCCTATATGAACAAATAGGGACATCGCCCCTTAAAGGGGAAAAATACCACAAGGTTTATTTATCCTCTTGTCCCAAAATTTCCATGATCTGTTTACGAAGTGGTGGAATCAGATCAAAGAGCAGATGATATCCTTGCCTGTCCTCTCCTAAAGTAACGTTAAGAGATCTCTTCTTGTCATTTCAACATCCCTTAAAATCTTTGATAAAAGTCCCGGACCGATCGTCTCTCCGGAATGTACAGGAACCACTGTAGCCCGGCCATCCGCATGTTTCAGAAATACATGACTACCCTTCTGCCTTTCCAGAGCAAATCCCGCCTTCTTCAGCAGAGAAATAATCTCTTTGCCCGTCAAGGAAGATATTCGGGTCATACTGCAACTTTCTGCACACCAACAAGATGAGTTCTGGGAGGCTCCTCGCCCTGAACTTCCAGACAAAGCTGAATCGCCTCTTTAATTCTTTTTATCAGTGTGTCGAGAGACTTGGCTTGGGTATGACAGCCCTTCAGCTCCGGGACTTCTGCAATAAAGTAACCTTCTTCATCCTGTTCTATAATGACCGTAAACTCTTTAGCCATTTTTCGACCTCCGCTCAACGCCTCGTTTCTCTCCATTGCCAATGTGACATAGTTCTCATGGAAGTCATAGCCGATTCCAATATTCAAGTCTGCATTTAAGGATTATTACCAAATTGAGGGTGAAAAATCAAGATATTTTAATGCTTAGGAAGAAGTGAGGAGACGGAAGGACGGAAAGCCGGAGGCAAACGTATCGCCGATCCCCTATTCTCCCTGCCATCTCTGATACAGTTCATGCTCGATCCCGATCACGTAGAGCACACGGCCCACCACAAAGTCGGTCAGTTCTTCGACGTTCCTGGGCCTGTGATAGAATGCCGGCCTGGGAGCATGCAAAACCTTCACGAAAACAGGAGACAGCCTGTTCGATCTTACTCATCGTGATCTCCATGATGTATTGATATTAAGATGCCAGGGCCTTGCGCTATCAAGGATACCTGTGGAAAGATGGTCCAGTCCAAATCAGTCATGTTAAATTTCATATCACATTTTTATGACAGAAAGCAACCATTTGACAGAACTGCTCCGGCGGATCTATAAATGAGACAGTTGGTATCTTTACCGCGTTGAAGGATAAGACAGGGCAGTCTTATCCCGTCAACTCATACAAAAAACAAAATGCCATGGGGGAATAACCATGAATAGAAAAGATATATATAAAGAGATAGAGGGGATATTCGGTCTCATTCCCAGTTTCTTTAAGATGGTCCCTGACTCGTCTCTGGAACTGGAGTGGCAGTTGTTTAAACGAGTCCAGTTCGACGAGGGGCCCATCCCCAACAAGTACCGCGAGCTGATCGGAGTTGCGATTTCCGCGATCACGCATTGCCGTTATTGTTCGTTCTACCACACGGAACTGGCGAAGCTCAATGGTGCAACGGATAAGGAGATTGAGGACGCTGTGCACTATGCCAAGTCGAGCGCGGGCTGGAGCACGTATCTGAACGGCCTCCAGGTTGACTTCGATACATTCAGGAAAGAGGTCCTGCAGGCCTGCGAACATGTTCGTTCAATGAAGGCCGCCTGACCGCAAACGGGGCCATCCAAGGGATCGCAGCGCTTCGGCTGTCCGCAGATCGCGGGCCGTCGAAACGCTGCGGGGAAACCGCGTCTCTGGAGTAAAATCGCGTTACCTTCTCCAGCCGGCCCATATGGGAATACCCGCATCGTCCCTGAGGATAAGGACTTGATCGCCTTTTCTGACTTCCGCCGCAATGATGACGGGCGCACCGGAAATGGTTACCCTGGACCCCTTGACTTCTATCTTGTCGCCATTTTCAAGGGTGCTGTCGAGTCTATCGAGGAACCACTCCGGCCCGAGGTGAACGGCGAGTGTCTCTTTTTCGGTTTTCACCTGCAGGTGAACGCCTCTTGACATCCCTCCCATGGGTGTCATTTGGTCGATGCTCACGATCTCTCCGGCGATGGTTTCTACGGTACCCACATTATACATCCGCTGGTACTGTGCTCCCATGCCCCAGCCGCCGCTTCCACGCCCGCCACGCCACGGTTGAGCATAAGATATTGAAACCACAGAGAAGATCAAGAGCGCTGCCAATAGATGTATCCCTGTTTTTCTCATGATGACCTCCTTTGGCTGGGTTTACTGCTCTGCTGTGAAGCAAAAAACGTAAGTGAATGAATAGTACACCCCAACGCCGATAATGACAACACCGGTCAGAAACCGGGGGTTGAGCGGGTCTCTCCTTCCCCACCCTCGACCTTGGGATTTGAGCGAATCATTGACAGCATGCGCCATGGTCGTCGCCGCTGCAGTCACAGGAGGGCTCGCCGCCTTTGATCATGCTCTTGATGATGGCGGAGGCACAGCCGACACCGGCATTCACCTTCAGGGCATCAAACTCACAATTCATGGCGCAGGCCCCGCACTCCATGCAAAGGTCATGGTCCACAATCATGGCCTTTTTATCTCTCATAACAAAAACACCATGCGGGCAGACCTCCACGCATCTCCCGCACCCGGTGCATTTTCCCTGATCAAACTCCAAAGTCGAGACATCGGATAAATATTTCATACAACCCCCCATTGTTTCAACTGATATACAATGATCAGAATAAGGGAAACCGATAGGGCCGTGATATAAACCGGAACCGCTGTTTTCAATTCTTTTTCCACTCCGGAACGGCCGGTAAACGGCGTGGACCCGGTAAACTGCAGTGCCAGATAGGAACTGACCGCGGGAAAGAAAAGATAGGAGAAAAGGACCAAAAGTCCATGGCCTAACTGCGGCAGATCAATCAAACGAAGTGCCGTAAAAATGAGAATCATCCCGGTGATCCACCCCTTGAGGGCGAAGGCGCGCGAGGGAATAAAAGGAAGAAGAAGAGGGGTGATAAAGACTCCGGAAAAGATTGAGACCAGCCCCAAAAACAAAAAGGGAGATCCACCGGCCCAGACCTTTCCCCAACCGAGGCCGCCGGGCTGAAAACCGAAGATGACCAAGATCAACAGGGCATATATAAAATAATGCTTCATGGCCGGCAGGATCTCCATGGGCGTAAGCGCCAGCCGGTCCAGAATACTGAATTTAATGGTTCGCATTTCCCTGCTGGACTTATACCCGGCACAGAGATAGGCAGGGATGTCCCTGGCATAGACCGGGCCGAAGCAGACCCTGAATCCGCTCTCCTGTCTCACCCGGTGTGCCGAGACCCCGGATGCCCCGAGCTGAGGAACGATCACCCTCTTGTGATTGACGATCTTGTCAAGTTGACACTCTCGGATTCGCCGGATGAGTTCCTCGGCGCCGAAGGTCCCCTTGCCCGCCGCGCACCAGACATTGATCCCCTGGGTGTCCAGAATTAGGACCCAGGCATTCAGCCCTTTTAAAGCCACGCGCAGAATATCAAAACTCAATTTGTAATTGGCCGTCACAAAGACGTCGCATTTTTCATCCGGCTCCCCAACCGCATAAAGGCCTGGGGAGACCGAATAGTGCATGCGGAAGGCGCTGATTCTGGATTTGATCAATCCTATCCGGTCAGCCCATGACCATTCGGTTGAGACACATTGCACCTCTCCTGCCGACGTCTCCATGTTCCCTAAAACCCATTCGGGCTTAAAAGAACAGCACGTTGGGGTCTGAACTTTCGTATTTGTACTGCAGCAATCCCTCATCCCGGCTCCTATGCACATCAATGTGAGCGGAAATGATAGTAAAAGAAACCGGGGGGAAAGTCAAGAAGGGTTCTGACCGGGGACGCAGCCACTTTTCCGTCGTGTCCCTCTTGGACTACAGGTTAGAAGAGGCCTATGCAGCCCTTTTAAGTCGTTGTTGAACGACTGATTGGATCACGGAATCAGTCATGGGACGCTTCGGCATGCAACTTCAAGCCTAGTGCGTCCAACACCTTGAGGATGGTGTCGAAATCGGGACTGCGCTCGCCGGAGAGCGCCTTGTAAAGACTTTCACGAGACAGGCCGGCATCACGCGCGACCTGTGCCATGCCCTTGGCACGGGCGATATCGCCCAGCGCCTTTGCAATGAACGCTGCATCGCCGTTGGCCGCCTCAAGACAAGCCTCAAGATAGGCTGCCATTTCCTCCGGGGTTCGGAGGTGCTCTGCGACATCGTAGCGAGTGGTAGTTGTTTTCCTCATCATTTACTCCTATAGGTCGCGTGCGAGGCGCAATGCAGTCTTGATGTCGGCGGCCTGTGTGCGTTTGTCGCCGCCGGCCAGCAAAATTATTACTGTGCGCCCGCGCCTTGTGAAATACACCCGGTAACCGGGGCCGTAATCGATTCGCAATTCGGAGACGCCCTCACCAACCGGCCTAACATCCCCTGGGTTCCCTGCTGCAAGGCGCTCGACCCTGACCTGCACACGGGCGCGTGCATGAATGTCGCGCAGCCCATCAAGCCACTGGGCGAACGTCTCGGTTTTACGAATCTCTAACATAATGTATTGTAGCCATTAGGCTACATAATGTCAATGTTTTTCCGTAGGGCGATTATAGGACTATTGAGGTCAGACGCCGATTGAACTCAATTAATCAAGTAGTCAAGGACACTTACGTTGTCAGGCCTTGATAGGGTGTTTTTCAACATCTTGCCAAGGCTGACAACGTGCCGCTCGTATGGTTATTCCCAAGGCTTTTCTTTATTCAATTTTTGCTGCCAGTGTAATCTTTCATTGTCAAGAATTGCTTGCCATTTAGTTTTCAAGTTAGACACAGGTTCGTCCAGTTTTTTTACCTGCGCGCAAAAGTCCTTGTCTAACCTATCCATCAATTCTTCATTGCTGTATATCGGTAGTGGTGTTGACACAAGACTGTTCCACATGCTTTCTGAATAAACTTGTCTAGATGCCAAGTAATCGATAAGACTAATGAGTTCTTCATATATATGTTTGAAAATTCTAGCATTTGTTTCTGCGATGTCCGAAACAGTTTGCTCGCATTCTTTTCCCTCCTTAGTCAGCGTACGAATAGACTCACATTCAGATATCAACATCATGCAGCTATTTGCTAACTCTCTTAATTCATTAATGTCGGGTGAGGTGTATATTCTTAAATAATCGGTTTTAAATTTCAATTCTCCTAAATTGCTCCATGCAGTTCTTATTTGCGTGGATGTTTCCGATAATGCCAGAAACATCCCTATCTTGCACTCTTCTGCAGCTCTCTTAGTTGGAGAATCCAACTCAAACAACTTGACTTTATTCTCATCGGTAAAAAAAGCTCCTAATCTTTGCTGTTCTGGAACAACTTCCATGTATGCAAGTTCGTATTCTTGGTCTGTAAATTCTGTGTCGCGACCCTCCTTCAAAGCATGAGACTGAATTCCTCCGTATGCATTCTTGGCCAAATCAAACATTCCAAAATAATGGAACAGTGCTGCTTTATTCAATGAAGGTATCTTCATATAGCTTTCCTGCTGTTTGAACATGCTAAAAGCTTTGTCATATTGTTTTAATAAAGCTGCCGTAACACCATAGTTATTCAATCCAAAACCAAAGGCTGAGGAGATTCTTGCTGTTTTAATAGTAGGTTTTAATGATGTCAACATCTCATAATACTGGATAGCTTTGACGAAATCTCTTTTTAGTAAATAAATATCAGCTAATTCTCTAATAAGTATAATGTTCTTGGGAGATCGTTTAATTTGTTCACTCAAATAATTTATGCGTTCATCATCTAAATTGTCGGTGGAAAATGGGAATCCTGCTGAAGTCTTGCGATCAAGTTTACTAATTAGTTCATTGAGTTTATTCCCATCTATCAATTCAATATGCTTACCTTCTGCAAACCTTAAAGCTTGCGAGGTAAAAGATGACCGAGTTATCAAAAGTCCCTTATTTGCATTTTCTGAAATAACAACGCCATATAAATCACGAACAGCGGGTTCTCCCACAGGTTTAGACCAATTCTTGCATTGAACTATAAATTTACCGCCACTAATATCGTCATGTTTAAAGGCAATTATGTCAATGCCTCCATCACCAGAAGCTTTAGTAGTGCTAGCCTCAAATCCCATTCGTTGGAGTAAATCAAGAATCTCCTTTTCGAAAATTATTCCTTTATTCATAGAAGACCTCTAATTTGCCGAGGAGTTGAACGGGGATAGTGCCCCTTTAAGAGAAACCGACCTCCCGCACCGTGCCCGTGAAGGCCTGACACCATGCCCATGCTATCGACCCCTTGGTTCGACGAGATTCATTCCTCCGATGTCTTTTTCATCACACAATGTGCCCTAAGGGTAATAGCCTACAAATGCATATTCCTCGGAATTGTTGCCCTCAATGTGTTCAACCAGATAACGAGTGTTTCGGGAGATTGCTTCCTCGCATAGGCATATGAATGATTGGGCTGCATCTACCATTCCCTCAAATGTGGGAGGAACAACATGCGTTGAAGTTTCCCTGCCAACCCCGAGTCCAAACGTGTTGAGGCGTCTGTTTCTAGTGTCCTGATGAGATCCCCAATGCCCAACGTACCACTCTAAATAAGCCAAACGGTTGGGAAGCGAATCGTCGGCTCGCGGCTCTATATCGGCAGTATGAGCCACCATCTTATTACGGATAGTTCGTAACGTCAATATTGGTCCCGATTCTTTCGGATATTCCACAAGCGAGCCTATGTCCAATCGAAGATCAGAGGCAACCGCCACAATTTGTTTTAAGACGCCCTTGTAGAACCCAAGGACAAGAAAGAGGAAGGTTACGAATGAGTATGTCGTCTCGATGGTCTCGAGACGGATCTCCTCCTCAGTCTTTTCCGTGATAACATGGTCTTGTTCAAAGTCGAAATGAAAATGATCCCACCTGTCGATGATCCGATTCAGAATGGTTATGCCGTCTTGGATTCGGAATAGGTACGTGAACACAAAGGTTTCTGGGGATGCGGCTGAGAGTGAAACAATTATGGGGAGTCTTGCTCTGGAAACAAGTTTTTTCACGATCCGTACCTCTCATCTTGCTTTTTTCGTCAAACTCGAAGCTAACCGGCCGCCTGCTTTTTGGCGGCTCGTGTTGATCGCTTGGTTGGGCCAACGGAGTGTTGTGCCAACTTCATTAGGCTGCGCAATACGGAATTGACGGAGTCTTCATCGGGAAAAGCCGCTGCCACATCCGGACTAAGGAGATCGAGGTTTGTACCTTTATTGTATTCTTTGTAGTATTACCACGAACGCCGACTCCGAGGTCTTCCCTTCGATACTGTTTCCGCGTTTCTTCTTTTTTAGCCGTTTTCATGTTCCGACAAATCATAAGGCGGCGATCCTGCGAATCTAATAGGGTCCGTCCCTAATTCCCGTCCCTATTGTTCCTATTCTGCACACTACTCGACCTGTGCGGCGATGTCCGGGGGCAGCATGCTCTTAAGCTCTGAGTGCGTCTCCACAAGCCGCAGGATGTCGGACAGGTCTTTCTGGCGTTTGCTCTTGCGCCTGCTCTGGTCCGTGTATGCCCAGACCTTCCCTCGAATAACATCTGCCAGACTTGCGACAACCATCTCATAACCCAGGATTTCGTGCCGCTCCGCCCTCTTGATGAAGTCCTGGTAGCGCGGATCCGTTTGAAGCTGAATGCGCAAATCAGAGCCCGATACGGAAAGGTTGATGCTGTGTTCGAACTCCTCCACCTTCATTCCCTTGGCCTGGGCGGCTGAGCGGAGAGTAGGTATCCGGTCGGAGACGACGACCAGATCCAGATCGAGACTCACCACCGGTTCGGCATAGGCATTGACCCCAAGGCCGCCGACCACGCAGTACGCGGCCTCTGTCTCCTCCAGCAAAGAAAGAAGGATCTTAACAATGTCATCCTTGGCGCGAGCGATACTGTTGAAGAAAGTCTTGCCCGTCATGATAATATTCCGACTCGATTCAGTCCCGATTTACCGGCTTAAGGAACGGGTCCCTTCAAGCTTTATATATACCCTAAAAGACTCAGGGGTCAAGGGGAAATAGTTCTATCTCTTTCCCTCTGAGGGCCGTTGCCTTAAGACGGAGGGGAATTGTTTGGTATCCGTGTGGGGTAGAAACATGGAGGCAGTCAGGAGATTCATAAAATCCCCATCCACATTCAACTCCAGATAGGTGATCTTCCGCCGGATGTCGTCCAATTCATGGCGCTTCCTGTTGGAAAGAAGGGAGATACAGGCGCCCGTGCCGGCGCTGTTTTTGAGCGACTCATACGTCCGGATCGGGATATCCGGTACCATCCCGATGGTCACGGCCATCTTCGGATCCATATAGGCCCCGAATGTCCCTGCCACGTAAAAATGTTTCAGGTCTTTAAAGGATACCCCTGCCTTCCGGGTGATCACGGTCAAGGCCGTGTACATGGCCCCTTTGGTTCTGAGCAGATTGTTGATATCGAGTTCACTGATGATGATGTCTCGGCCCGTCCCGGTCTCATCCCCGGAGGCCAGCCGATAGGCCTTCACCCCATCCAGCTCCACCACGGAGGACGCGTTCGAGACGATCTTCCCCCGTTCGTCGATCACACCGCAGAGGAAGAGTTCGGCCATGAGATCAACCAGCCCCGAACCGCAGATGCCCTGCGGGGGACCATCTCCGATGGTGGTGCAAGAAGCCCGGAGCGTCTTCCGGTCGATCCGGACTTTTTCAATAGACCCGTCCGCGGCGCGCATCCCGCACTTCACCACCCCACCTTCGAGGGCCGGCCCTGCCGCGCCTGCAGCCACCATGAGCCAGTGCCGGTTCCCGAGCACGATCTCAGCGTTGGTCCCCACATCCACAAGGATGGAAAGGTCCTCGTCCTCATACATGCCGGAGACCAGTATCCCGGCCAGCACGTCCCCGCCCACGTAGCTCCCCACATTGGGAAGAACATAAATGACGGCGTTTTCATTCCCAATGATCCCAAGCGTCTGTGCCGGGTAGATCTCAGTGCGGTTGATCACAGGGGTGTAGGGCTCCCGGCAGATTTTCTGCGGAGAGAGCCCAAGAAAAAAATGGATCATGGTCGTGTTCCCGGCCACGGCAAGGGCGTAGAGATGATGCCTGTCGATCCCATGCATATTGAGCATGGATTCGATGTTGTTGTTGAAGGAGCGGATGACCATCTCCTGAAGGTCCTGCAAGCCCCCGGGCCGCTCGCAATAATGGATACGGTTCAGGATGTCTTCGCCGTGCCTGATCTGAGGGTTTTCATCGGATCTCCGTGCAAGGATCTTCCCCTTGTCCAGGTCCAGGAGATAGTAAGCGATGTTGGTGGACCCGAGGTCCACGGCCACGCCGAAGTTCCGGTCGGATTGGTCGCCCGGTTCTACATCAATCACCTCGCCCCGAAATCCAAAATTTGCATGTGTCAGTGTGAGTGTCAGTGAAAATTCCGAGTCATGCAGCGTCTCGGAAATCCTTCGCGCCATGGGAAGAGAAACAGTGGGGCGAGGACACCCTGCTGTTTTTTCCAGCATATCCAGGACCCGGTCCACATCTCCCCGGTTGTCCCGAAGGCTGGGTTCAGCCACATGAAGAAAGACCTTGCGGACCATGGGGTCCGGATCTTCCCCGGAAAGAATCTCTGGCATATCATCGGTTTCGGGATCGCTCATCATTGCCGCCTATGCGTCACCGGGTTCAAATCGTTCAAAAGATTTAAACAGTTCAAACCGCTTAAACGGCTTGAACCTCTTAGACCTCATACATAATCTTCCCCATATCCGAGACATCGTACCCGCCCATTTCAAGAAGAATGTCCTTAAACTCTTTTTCCTCACGAATGATCCGGAGGAGCCTCACCATGGCCACGGTTTCAAAAAAGACTTTGGGAATGAGAAAATCATACCTCTCTCGGGCCAGGGGGAGAAAATCCAGGGAAAGGGCGCGGGCCGCGGCCAGGATGCCGACGCCCGCGTCCGCCGTGCCTCCGGCCACGGCCGAGGCCACGCCCATGTGCGTATATTCCTCCCGTTCATATCCGCGAATCAACCCAGGATTAATCCCGAGGTCATGGAAATATTTGTCCGTGAGGAGCCGCGTCCCCGATCCCTTCTGCCGGTTGATGAAGACCAGATCATCCCGGCAGAGGTCCTTAAATTGTGTAATTCCTTTGGGATTCCCTTTCCGGACCAGGAGTCCCTGCTGCCGGTAGACCAGGTTCACCAGCACGACCTTTTTTTCCGGAAGGAGGCGCTGAATAAAGGGGATGTTATATTCCCCGCTCTCTTCATCGAGGAGGTGTGTCCCTGCAAGATGGGCCTCTCCCCTCTTGATCGCGAGGAGCCCGCCCATGCTCCCCACATGGGCTGAAGAGAGGGACATCTCCGGATATTTCTTCTTCAGGAGGTTGGCGAGAACGTCCAGACTGTTGTCATGGCTTCCGATACAGACCAGGGTGTTTTCGATCTCCTTTCTCGAACGGATTAAATGGACCGTCACCTCGGATCGGGCGGCCATCCCCTCGCTCAGGGCGGGGACCCGTACCATGCCGTCTGCGCGCACCAGGGACATGAGCATGCCCGCTCCCCGTGAAACGGGGGTGGCGATAAAACGGCCTTCCACGATTCCGACCTTGACCCGGAGGAACTCCTCCAGGCCCATGGTGGATGCGACCTGCCGGGAGAGCGTGGCCTTTATGATCGCAGGCGCCGGCGCCGGTTGTCCCTGCCAGGCATGGATAACCGGCTTGATAAAGAGATCCAAGGTCAGGACCGCGGAGACCGGATATCCGGGGATCCCGACCACGGGTTTCCCCTGCACCATTCCGAGAATAACCGGCTTTCCCGGACGGATATGGATCCCGTGCACAAAGACCTCGCCCAGATCACGGAGCGCATGGACCGTGAAATCCTGCTGTCCCGCAGAAGACCCTGCATTGACCACCACCAGGTCGGACCGGCCGAGGGCACTGAGAATGTTCTCCTTTAAAAGGCCGAGGTCATCCGGTACGATCGCATGCCTGACGGCCTCCCCCCCCCACTCCTGAACCATGCCGCAGAGGATCCGGGAATTGAATTCAATAATCTTTGCTCCTGTGACCTCCGACCCGGGCTGCACCAGTTCATCGCCTGTGGGGATCACCTCTACAACGGGAAAACGGCGCACCCTGACCTCCGTCAACCCGCCGGCCAGCATGGCGCCCATATCCACCGGACGGATCCGATGGTTCTCCGGGATGATCAGCTCCGTGGCCACGATATCCTCTCCCATGGTCCGGACATGCTGATAGGGAGTGGCGGGCGCCGTGATCTCGATCTCCGTCTCACTGCACCGGTCCACGTCCTCGATCATGATCACGGCGTCCATGCCCGAGGGGAGAGGATCTCCGGTATCCACAAAAATCGCTTTCTCGCCGATTGAGAGCCTCTTTGGAGAGGTCTCTGAAGCGCCCAGGGTATCGGTAAACCGGACGGCCACACCGTCCATGGCCGAACCGTGATACGTGGGCGAAGAGATCCGGGCGGCCACCGCCTCGGCCGTAATCCGCCCGAGGGAAGCATCCACAGGGATCGGCTCTCCAGGGAGGGGCTCAAGCAGACCACGGCCCGACAGCTCGGATGTCCACTTGGCAAGGGCATCGGCCAAAGGGGAATTTTCAGGATAGACCTGTCGTTTAATCATAACTGTATTCTGTATGCTGGATGCTCAAAAAACCCTGACATCAACCTCCTCGTCCTTTTCAAGGCCGAGCTTGTTTTCAGGAACGACCACGGTCCCGGAGGCATCAACCAAGGTGGAGATCAGGCCGGATTTGCCCAGGATCGGCCGCGCCCGGAGCGCTCCTTCGTGCAGTTCCAGGGCCACACGGATGTAGTCCTCCCGACCCGGACGGGAAGCGATGCTCCGTGTGATCCGTGCCTTGACCGTACACCCGATGAACCGTTCCCAAGAGGGGACAGCCTCACCGGACAGAAGCCGGAGCACGGGCCTCACAAAAAGTTCGAACCCGATTGCGACCGCTGCCGGATGGCCAGGGAGACCGATCACGGGCCTTGACTTCACCAGTGCACACAGGGTCGGTTTCCCCGGTTTCACGGCCACCCCGTGCACCAGGACCCCGGGTTCGCCCAGTTCCTTGATGACCCGATCTGTGAGATCCTTGGCCCCCACGGAACTACCGCCGGATAAAAGGATGAGGTCTGTCTCTTGAACGGCCTTTAAGACCGCCTCCTTGAGGCGATCCTCCTCGTCCGGCACGATCCCGAAATGAACCGGCACGCCTCCATGCTGCGCGACGAGGGCCGAGAGATGATAGGAGTTGATGTCCCGCACCTGACCCAGGCCGGGGACCCGGTCCGGAGGGATGATCTCGTTCCCCGTGGGGATCACGGCCACCCTCGGGCGCCGATAGACCCTGATTCTAATGATGCCGATCCCACACAGGGCGCCGATGTCCTGAGGCCTTACTCGGCGCCCGGGCTTTCCGACCGTCCGGTTCTTCCGGATATCCTCACCGGCCTGGATCACATTCTCACCCGGGGCCGCAGGGCGGCTGACTTCAATCATCTTCTCATCCACCGGAGATGCATGCTCCAGCATGACCACGGCATCGGCGCCATCAGGCAGCATCCCGCCGGTGGCGATCTTGACCGCATCCTGTGGACGGACACCCACCGCGGCACGGACCCCCATGGGAACCTCACCCGCAAGATTGAGATAAGCGGGAAGCGTCTCGGTCGCGCCGAACGTATCCCCGGCCCTGACCGCATATCCATCCATGGTCGCTTTTGCAAACGCTGGAAGGTCGACAGGAGAGCGGATCTCGGCGCTCAGAATCCGGCCCAGGGAGGCAGACACGTTTATCTCCTCATCGGGAAGTTTCGATACCTCCAGATTCCGGAGAAAAATCTTCTGCGCCTCCTCCCGAGGAATGACCCCGGTCCGGCCCAGCATGTCCTTGATCTTCTTCCCGGTCTGATCTGTCATCCTGAATGTAACCTTGTGTTATCGGGTTATCCGTCCAATTTCATTTTTTATTTTTATACCATAACAGGCCTTTTAAGACAATGGAATATGGACTCTCATAAAAAAAGCCGCTGTCTTTATGGGACAGCGGCTTTTTTAGAACTGAAACATGACGAATTAGTGCTTCTTGGTCAAAGGCGTGTGCTCATGGCTCTTGGATTTGTCGTACGTGAACCCTTTAAAGAACGGGCTCTTCTCGTTGTGGCACTTCTTGCATGCGGCCTCGTCTGGAGCATTAACGAGCCCTTTGGCCTTGATCTCGTCCAGCTTGTAGTCCCGGTTGGTCATCATCACCTTCATGTAATCCGACCCTGCACCGTGGCAGGACTCGCACTGAACGCCAGGCATATCTGCCTTGCCGTTCACCGTGTGGCATCCCAGACAGGCAGCATCCGTGGTGTAGTCCTTTTCCGGATCAAGCTTGGCAGCCGTCTTGGCCTCTGCGGCCGCACCCGGCTTCAAACTGTCCAATGCCTTGGCCATCTTGGTCTGCTCCCAACTCTTGAACTGCTTCATGTGGCACATCTTGCATTTCGCCACACCCACATAGTCTGCGGCGGAAACCATGCCCGCTGAAACAATAACAAAGAGAGCTGCCACCATCATTATAGTCCATTTTTTCATTGATGTATCACCTCCTTCCTTGATGAATTTAAGATATGTTTATAGATGCATTTTTATATATCAAAGACGCCGGCAAGTCAAATATATTCAGAACTTTTTTTATTTTTTAATAACAGGCGAGATAGGATCGCTATGATCTGATTTTAAAATGCTTTTCAAGTGGATTGTCAACCACAGACAGGAATTATGTTGACTAACAACCTGAAATCCTTTAGTATGAAGGGCCGTGTCCGGCTGCATGAGAATAAAACCTTTGAAACCCAAGGATTAGGATGCATACAAGGATTGCGGTCACCGGCATGGGGGCTGTGACTCCCCTGGGAAATTCCATGGAGGAGACCTGGCAGGGCCTGGTCCGAGGCCGGTCCGGCATCGGCCCCATCACCCGTTTCGATGCTTCAAACCTCCCCTGCCGGATTGCCGGAGAAATCCGGGATCTCCCCAAAGACCCATATCCTAAAAAGCTTCTTCGCCGCCTCGACCCCTTTGTCTTATACGCCCTTACCGCGTGTTCCGAGGCGTTCTCTCAGGCCGGACTCGACCGCTCCGGGTGGGACCGGACACGGGCCGGCGTGGTCATCGGCTCCAGCAGGGGGGGGATCACGACCCTGGAAGCCGGCATGGCCTCGTATGCCCGAAAGGGATTTCAGGGACTTTCCCCTCATCTTACGGTCTCATCGCTGATCAACCAGGCCCCTGCCATGATCTCCATGCAGCATCAGCTTCTCGGTCCGAGCCTTGCCGTATCCACGGCCTGCGCCTCCGGCGCCCATGCCATCGGGGAAGCGGTCAGAATCCTCCGGTCCGGAGACGCGGACCTCATCATCAGCGGAGGTTCGGAAGCGCCCATCACCTCCATGATCATCGGCGGATTTGCCAGGGCGCGCGCCCTCTCCCGGAGAAATCAAGAGCCGGAGAAGGCCTGCCGGCCGTTTGACAGGGACCGGGACGGATTTGTGATCAGTGAGGGGGCTGGAATCCTGATCCTCGAAACATGGGAACATGCTGAATCGCGCGGGGTCAAGATCTTAGGCGAGATCCTTGGGTTCGGCCTGTCATCCGATGCCTGCCACATGACGGCCCCCGACCCGAGGGGAGACGGGATGATCCGGGCCCTGCGGCTGGCCATGAGGGATGCCGGGATCGGGCCGAATGAGATCGATCTGATCAATACCCACGGCACCGGAACCCGACTGAATGACCGGATCGAGGCATTGGCGCTCAACTCTGCCCTGGGCCCTCGGTCTGCGGTGATCCCGGCCTGCGCCATCAAGTCCATGACCGGACATATGCTCGGCGCCAGCGGAGCTTTGGAAGCCATTGCCTCCATCCTGAGTGCCAACACAGGGATCATCCCTCCTATCCTAAATCTCGAACACCCGGACCCGGAGTGCGGTTTGAACTTTGTTTGCGGCGAGCCGCAACGGGCAAGGATAACGACGGTCCTCTCCTCCTCTTTCGCCTTCGGCGGCGCCAACGCGGTCCTGATCGTACGCGGGGCCGCCTTTTGATCTTCGGAATCAGGCGGCCATATTAAGCATATTTATTGACAGATCCTTCAATTCAATTTTATAATATCCATAACGGTTCCAGACGTTTGATTTTCTTGGCCCGATCCAGGCAATCCTTTTTTTTAGAGGCGGCTCATGTTCAAGGTTGATTCCATCACCCCGGAACAGTTTACTGAACTCACCCGTTTGGCACAGGAGCTCAACTCCGCGCTTCAGAAATCCCAGGTGATCCAGATCATCCTCTTAAGAGGCGCCGAGATCTCCGGTTCGAAAGGCGCGTGCCTTGCCCTGTTCAACGAGAAGGAGGAAGCCCCGGAGGTCCATGCCCACGGAATCAGCCGGGGGCTCACCGGCCACATCGCTCCCCTTTCCATGGGACCTCTCAGGGACACGGCATCGAGAGAGGGGTTCTGCCGGATAGACCGCCTCCCGGCGGGCGTTGAAGACGCCTTCCGCACAGGCTTTTGTTTCTCTCTCATTCACAACGGAATCATGATCGGACTCCTTTATTTTTTCGATCACGAGGAGGGCCCATGCCCGGAGAACCGGATGCAGGTCATGCAGATCATCGCCAACTATGCGGCCACGTCCGCCGCTAATGCGGTTCTTTATGAGCAGAGGGAACGGAAGATCCGCCAGTTGAATATTCTGAATGAAGCCGCGGTCTCGCTCGCATCGGAGCCCGACATGAAATCCCTGTTTCAGAAACTGGCCGATCATGCGCTCTTCCTGCTGCGCTCGGAAGCGGCGCTCCTGATCCTGCCGGCGCCGGAATCCAGTCAAATAGAACAGACCTATATCTCAGAAAGCCCGGAGCGCCATTCCATAGCGATCCGGCCCCGGATCTCAGGCATCTTTTCAGATATGATGACCTCGCAGAAAGTGCTGAACCTCCAAACCAAAGACCTTGAGGCAAAAACCATTGACCTCCCCTTTTCTCTGCCTCACGTTCGAAGCCTTCTTGCGGTTCCCATCATCCACCAGCAGGCATCCATCGGGATTCTCATCCTGATCAACAAAGTAAACGGCCCGTTCTTTGACAAGGAGGATGAGGATCTCCTGATCACCTATGGATTCCAGGCCGCCCTTTCCATCGAAAACGCCCGGCTCCACGAACATAACAAGAGGCTGGCCATCACGGACGGTCTGACCGGACTCTTCAACCACCGTGAGTTCCAGTCCAGGCTGCAAGCGGAAGTGCGGCGGTCTGAGCGGTACAAACGCACCTTCTCCTTACTCATGATCGACATAGACCACTTCAAGACCTTCAATGACCGCCATGGGCATCCGGTAGGAGACAAGATCCTGCAGGGGGTGGCCTCAACGATCCGGGAATCGATCCGGGACATTGACATCCCTGCCCGCTACGGCGGTGAGGAGTTCGTCGTGATCCTTCCTGAAACCCCTTATGACCCCGCACAGATCGTCGCTGAACGGATACGGGGAAAGATCTTCGAAAAATCCTACGGGAAAACCCTGGGCAACGAAGACTTCCTGATCACGGTCAGCATCGGGATATCCACCTTCCCCGGAGACGCCGTGAGCCGTGAGGAACTGATCACCAAAAGCGACCAAGCCCTCTATTTTGCAAAACGCGAGGGGAGAAACCGAATCCGGCGTTACGATGAAACCCTCAAGGCCTTCATCGAAAGTAAGGAAGAGCACATCGAGGACATCTTAAAAGACGCCAAGGTCAAGGTCATGCGGGACCTGGCTGCGGCTGTGGACGCCAAAAATCTCTTTACCCGAGGCCATACCGACGAAGTGACCCATTATGCCGTGGCCCTGGCCAAGGCATTGAAACTCTCCAACACCGATATTGAAAGCATACACCTCGCGAGCATCCTTCACGATATCGGGACCGTGAGCATCCCCGATGAGATCCTGAACAAGCCCGGGCCCTTGACCGATGAGGAAAGAAAGATCATCCAGGGCCATCCGCATCTGGCTGAGATGATCCTGCAGAAGGCGAAACACCTGGAGAGCATCATCCCCGCGATCCTGTACCATCACGAACGCTACGACGGGAAAGGGTATCCCGACGGCATCAAGGGTGAAAAGATTCCTCTCATGGCAAGGATCCTCTCCATCGTGGAGGCCTACCAGGCCATGTGCTCCGACCGCCCCTACCGTCAGCGCAGATCCAAAGAGGACGCCGTCAAAGAACTCAGGGAAAACGCGGGCAAACAGTTTGACCCCGAACTCGTCAAGGTCTTCATCGAGATCATCTCCTAATCCAGGCCCAATCCCATAGAAGTCATCAACCTCCGGCAAAGCCTGAGGCTTGACGTTTGCCGGCCCCCTCAAAGGGGCCTATTCGCAGACAGTTAAAAACACCCTCCCTTAACCCCTCCTCTCCTCCCCTTACTACAAGGGGGTCTCCCCCTCTTATTTAAGAGGGGGTCGGGGGGAGTTATCCCTCTGACGTGGGCAAGGGGGAGTTAGGGGTAAAGCATTTCGGTTAACTGCATACTCCCGGAATGGCCAAACTCTAAGAGTCCTCCGGCAGAGCCGGGGGTTTGCCCTTATTTAATCACGGATCATCTCATGGTGGGTATTAAATGCAGTATCAAGAGGGTCCGTCCCTATTTCACACGAATTCTCATGACAGAACTGATGTGATTCTGAAGAGTCTCCAACCGTTCCGCAGGCGTCATCGAGAGCATCCAACGGATAACCGTAAGATCAACGCCATCCTCGCTGTAGGCCGTCTCACTCCCGGGATATGAATTCTTCGACTCATCCATTTGATCTGCCCGCTTATCACGATTCATACTTCCTCAAGATTGACGGCTTAGTAAAAAGTCCTAAAATGGACGGCAAAGAAAAAAGCTCCGGATGCAAGGCACGCAAGTCCTGAGGAATGAGGCGTACGTTAGACGTACGCTGCAGTGACGAAGGACGCAGCGTAACGCCGCAGACGGACTTTTTACGAAGCCGTGTCCGGCTATCTACTTCATGGTTCCCGTATAACAACCCTTCACAGACAACCATCCGGCATAATACTCCGCAATTCCTTTTTGCCTGACCCACAACAAACCGGGGGGCTATCCCCTGTCAGCGCAGGAAGGTTACGAGAGAACGGTTCTGATAGCCCCGGCCTTTCTCCTTCAGAAAAATATTCTGTAACTTTTGGATTCTACAATCGTTTCTCAGAACCGTCCCGCGGCTCTCCTCATAGAGTGACGAGAAGTCTTTTTCGACGGTTGCATAGAGCCCAGCGAGTACCGTGTCACTGGTGGCGGTATAGATATCGAATACCTGCCGCGCCCTCTGAGCTTGTTCCTTAGCGGCCTTTTGTTTCCGCACTGCATTGCGCCAGACCTCCAGCCGCTCCTGCGCGACCGTGAGCCACTCCTTGGCGGCGTCTTGCTTCGTCGGTTCAGGCAAGGCGGCGACTACTTTCTCAAGATCGCCGATTGCGTCAAGGACTCCTTGCGGGACGCTCCGCACATTAGTGAGAACTGTGATCGTTTCAGCCAGCGGCAGAAAGGCGGTTAGTTTCCCGACCGCTGTCCCGCAATTGGTGCCGTACTCGCGGACCGCGTCGATAACCACAGGCGGTGTAGCAAGCGCGGCAAAACCGGCCAAGGTGTTGATTGCTGTTCGCATATTCCCGAGAACCTCGATCAACGGAGTGATTTTTGCTTCTGCTACTGTGCGCTTGCGCGATACCTCCTCCAGATGGTCAATCTTGACCTGGACATGCCTCTTGAGTTCTTCCAGATCCCATGAGTTATCACAAAAGGGACACGCTCCGCCTTCGATGAGTTCCATCCCAGTGGTATAGAAGGTCTCTCGTTTTACACTTGCCGCAACCGCCGGATCGCTGGCAAGAGCGGAAAGATCAGCCGTCACTTCAGCAACATTCGTCGCAATCTGATCGCTAGTAATCTCCGTAATCACTTCGCGGGCCGCTCGAATGTCAGCGATGGCCTGTACCTTGGGAATGCGCTGTGGCTGCACCAGCCCTAGCGTCGACATCCCGTCCTTGAGTGACGTAGTCTCGGTCAGGTCCGTAAATGCTGAGAGACCGAGAATCACGCGTTGGGCGTTTACGACGACGAGCACCTTCTCCTTTGTAAGTTCGGACAGATCTATCGCACGCAGCAGTTTTTCGCGTGCTTCGGTAACCTCTCTATCGAGTGGGACCAACTTCTTTTCACAATCGTTTGCGATCTTCTGCAGTCCGCGCCGCACCTGCTCTACCTGATCGAGGTGAAGCAGCGCTCGAACCTCATCAGCGCGCTTGCCGGGCGCAGCAAGAACGTATCGTATCAACTCCCGGCGCGAAAGCACAATCTCGGGGTGTGCTTTTACTTGTCGGAGCGCATCGAGAACTTCCGGATCGCTCGGCATTACCTGCGCAACTCCTGGGGTCTTGAGGCTCCGCTCGACGGTGACGGTCTTACTCAGGGTAGGGATTGTGACTTTGACCGTTACACGTGCTTTGTCTGGGTCGTTTCGCCTGTCTACGTGGGGTCCGTGCTGTTTCAAGGAAATTTCGCCACTTCCCTCTCCCGACAGACGTGACACGCTTCCTGTTAGGGCGAACTCCAGAGCATCAACCACGCCACTCTTCCCCGTGCCGTTAGGACCACAGACGGCGAAATTCTTCTCTTTAAAGTCGAGGGTCAGATCGCGGATGCCACGAAACTCCTTGATCGTTATGGAATCCACCCTGATCACGTCAGCGACTCCTCTCCTAGGACGGCCGCCTTAAGCACGCTCTCGGTGTACGTCTTATCCTCCAAAAGAGTCTTGCGAAGCCGGGCGACCATCTCAGCCGATACGCCGGCGCCCTCAAGGGCGTGAAGGAACTTTTCGAAAACCTGAGCGGGGACGTCAGGTCTTCCCTCTGTTGTGGGTGATGTCATCATAGAGCGTGTCAAGGTCAGTCCTTCTAACAGTTGGCCGAACCATTCGGTCATGAGGGACGGTTCTTACATTCGGTCATGAGGGTCATGAGGGACGGTTCTTATATCCTCCCTATTTGTCAGAGACTTATCGATCATTTTCCTGACCGTTCCCTCTTGGTTCCGTTCCAAGTTGATTTAGTAAATTTGAACAGCATAAGAACCCCTCACGCTCAAAGATCCAAGGCGAGAAGCCTTGGCCGGAGACACTGCACGTATGCACGGAAAGGGTGGCTTATCCTACGTCAGCAACAGAGGGGTTGTTATGTGAGGACACACGGGAAGATTGAGCCAGACACATGATCCCCCTCACCCCCCGAAAGAGGCTCCGCCTCAAACGGGGCAGGCTTGCCCTCTCCCGCGCTGGGGAGAGGGAACACTCAGCGGCGCGCAGTCGTACGCCCGCGTGGAGGTGAGGTTTTGGGCTCCTGTTTTCTCTTGATGATTTCAGCCAGACTACGAAGCGCCGCATTCACTGAGTCGTGATCGGGGAAATATTCGGCTACATCCGGGTCTATGACCACGACATTGGTACCTTCGGCATATCTCTTCGCGTACTTGCCCCGCACTCCCCCGGTAAAGTCGTATTCCTCAAGCATATCCGGGTCATTCCGCATTCTCTTCATAACGTAGTCTCTCCTTTCGAGTTGCCGGTCTCGCATATACGCCGTCAGGGGAACGGCAGTAATCCTATGCCGGCAACAGCGAAGCTGTCAAGAAAAAGCTGCCGATACGGTTATGAATCATGTTGTATGGGCGGAGGAATCGGGAAACCGGGGAGGCAGAGCCTATCAATATCAAGGTCAGAATTCTTTTTCGTACAGGCTGT
>Ga0210056_1000592_pt1 | contig 30557 bp, 26 predicted proteins | sample CryGeyCG2014_080_2_FD_183965 | JGI IMG/M metagenome (GOLD analysis project Ga0210056, IMG submission 183965) | Groundwater microbial communities from aquifer - Crystal Geyser CG07_land_8/20/14_0.80 (SPAdes) (version 2) | ecosystem: Environmental > Aquatic > Deep subsurface > Groundwater | place...
CTATATCCAGCGTCCCCAAATACTCTCTAAGGTAGAATAGTTTATTTTTCACCAAAAGATCGGGCACAAGGCCGCCAACTAAATACAGATTTTCTGATACATCGCCAAACGCGATATATATGTCGGTCAATACACGCCTAAGTTTGCCTAAATGAATTGGCGAATAATATTCAAATTCCTTGTCCCTCATTTTAATCCCTTTTTAAGAATCTTCAAAATATGATTGGCCTGTTTTTCGCCTCGCAAAGGATTCTTCATAAGATCCGCGTAGAGTTGCAGATTATCCACAACCATTATACCGCTCTTATTTTGAGCCTTGGTAAAGATATCTTGATCAGGCGCTTCTATGAGCGTAAGATTGAACCCCTTGTCAATTTCGGAAGCGGATAACGCTTTTTCGGGAAATTTGTCAAGCGATTCAACATAGACCGATACAATATCGAATATGGCGAAAGGCGCCACTAACGAGGCGCCCGCCTCCTGTGTAAAGGCATATTTGATCCTTCGGCCCGAAAGCGTGGCAGATATCATCTCCATTAATTTCCGAGGGTTTTGAGCCCACACATAATAATGCGTCTTTCTTTCGCGGCGCTTCATTTCAGATTCAACCCATGCGGAAAACAGGTCGTCAAAGTTCGCTAACGCCAGTTTCTTATCTTTTCTCATGACATATCCGGTTTCGATCATTTTAGCTACAACGCGCGAAATGAGGCCTTTGCTTAACCCCGTATTAGAGGCAATGTCTCTCTGCATCCATCTCGCGGACGGCCGGCTAAGAAGAAGTTTAGTAATACGCGCCGACTTCGGAGAAAATATGGCCTGGCTTGCTGTTACCGCTCCCTTTGGCTGCTTGGTTCCCTGGGTGTGAACAAATACGCTTCCACACGATATTTTCGCGTTTCCGCTAAGATCAAGATAACCAATGCCATATTCATCACATATCTTTTTTCCCTGCTCGCTTATAAGCGGGGCAACTATAAGGGGGCAATATGAAGGGTTATTTTCCACAAATTTCTTTAATGTAGCCGCGGCTGCGCGAATATACTGGGGATACCCCGCGGACTTCGCTTCAATACAGAAGCGATATATCTGATTCTTATATTTAGCGGCCGCCACTATATCAACTGTTGTTTGCGTGTGTTTTTTTTCAAACGACAGTTTCCAATTAGTGAGAAAAGGCATCTGTTTTTTTAGAACGTTGCCTGCTTCAGCTATGAGTTTTTTTTCTTGTATATACATATTTTATCTCCTATATAGTGTAGTTTACCAATTAGTAAACCTTGCTATATAGTAAACCATAAATTAGTGCTTTTGTCAAGTCTGCCATCTTTAATCTCTTTTTCTGGTGACGTGGTGACCTTTCTAGTTGCTATACGCTAATCATTCCGGATGTTACTTAAAGTTTCTTAATGTTACTTGATGTTTCTTAAGGTTACTAGGTTCCTTTGCAACATCCCGTAACCTCCCGTAACTTCCCGCAACCTCAAGCAACCTCCCCCTACTACCTACTACCTACTACCTCTACTATCTCTTTAACTATTTCCCGGATGGATTTTTTTGATGTGTCGATTTCGTGGTCGGCCTTCTTGTAATACGGGGTGCGGAAATCAAAAAGCTCCTTTATCTTTTTCTTTGGGTCTTCTACATTTAAAAGCGGCCTGTGGGTATGACGCTTGGTCCGCTCAAAAATAACATCTATAGTCGCGGTGAGGCATATTATTTTGCCGTTATTTTTAAGATTTTTAATATTCTCTTCGTTTAAAACCACTCCACCGCCGGCATCTATTATGAGGCCGTCTTTTTCTGAAAGCTCTTTCGCGACCTCTTTTTCCACATTCCTGAAATACGGCTCGCCCTTTTGGGCAAAAATATCGCTTATGGACTTGCCTTCTTTTTTCTCGATGACATTATCCATGGAGACGTAGTCCTTTTTTAGCTCTTTAGCGAGAGCTTTCGCAACCACTGTCTTGCCAGTGCCCATAAAACCGACGATAACTATATTCATAACTCCCTACTTTATAGTATTGCGTATTGCGTCGTGCGTATCGCGAATTATTTTAGTCGCCACGACATTAGTTTTAGCTCTTAGCTCATAGCTGATAGCTCTTAGGACTCCTATCACCTATGACCTATGAGCTATGACCTAACTACGCTATACGCAATACGAATCTAATATTTCTTTAGCTTATTTACGTAGCATCCGTAACTGCACTTTGTCTCAGCAAGACTATCTCCTCCGAACTTTTCGAGCATTGCCCGCGCTAATTCGAACGCAACAGCGCTTTCTGCCACAACCCCTGCCGAAGGAACAGCGCAGATATCTGCCCTCTCCACTGTCGCGAGGGCTTCTTTCTTTGTCTTCACATCGACAGACTTAAGCGGTTTCATAAGCGTAGATATCGGCTTCATAACACATCGCAATACTATCGGTTCCCCGTTCGTTATGCCGCCTTCTATTCCGCCGGCGTTATTCGTCTTTCTGTAAAAAAACTTTTCTTTAGAGTAATATATCTCATCGTGGACTTCGCTCCCCCTCTTATTCCTGTATCCGAAACCCAGCCCGACTTCAAACCCTTTAATGGCCTGAATGGACATAAGCGACATAGCGAGTCTCGCGTCAAGTTTTCTATCGTATTCCACATGGCTTCCGAGCCCTGCAGGCGCATTTACCGCGATAACCTCAAACATGCCGCCGAGCGAATCCTTATCGTCTCTTGCCTTGTCTATTTCCTTTATCATCTGCTCTTCGGCATTCTTGTCAGCGCAGCTAAGCGAAGACTTTAAAGAAAGCTGTTTTATCGCGCTAAAGGAAAGCCCTTCTGTCTCGGCATAAGCTTTTCCGATCCTTCTTGTGTGGCTTATTATATCGATCCCGAATTCTTTTAAGAATAATTTGCACGCGCTACCTATCGCTACCCTAACGACTGTTTCTCTCGCCGAGGAACGCTCCAGGATCTCGCGCATGTCGTATGTCCCGTATTTCAGGGCGCCGGCGAGATCCGCGTGCCCGGGCCTCGGGCATCTGACAACAGGAAGCTCGTTGATAGAGGCGTCTTTATTTTTCACTAAAATGGTTATAGGGCTTCCGATGGTCTTCCCGCCTTTAACTCCTGTAAGGATCTCAGCAGTATCCTTTTCGATCTTCATCCTCGCCCCGCGCCCATATCCTTTTTGCCGCCTCGCGAGCTCATTATTGATGAATTTCATATCCATTTTAAGCGCGGAAACCATACCTTCTAATATTCCGACCAGAGAAGTTCCGTGAGATTCTCCAGAAGTTAAGTATCTAAGCATAAAAACCTCCATGTTTATCGAACGGCGTACAGCAGTTAGTCCACCGTCCACAGTCCATAGTCCATAGTTAAGACGAAGACTTACGCAATGCTTGAAGCATCTTTATAATACTTTCTGCTTCAGTATATAATTTTTGAAATTTTTCTTCGCCTATTAACTCTCTTTTTTTACCTATATACAAACATGAAACAACCTCAATCCCTGATCTAATAGCATAACCTATAAACTGTTTGAATTCAGGATTACTCTGACCTGTAGAGCCTTCAGCTATATTCAAGACTATTGAATCAGCCGCTCTTTTCACCTGAGAAGTTAGAATATATACTTCTTCTTTTGGGAAATCTCTGGTTAACTGATGAATTTCATAACTGAGATCTACCGCTTTCTTCCAAACCTCTAATTTTTCAAATTTAAAACCCATAAATTTCTTTGCTGTGGTCTGTGGACTGTCGTCTGTGGTCTAAACTTACAATCGGCACTCTATGCCAGCTTAATCTCAGCGTCACCACACGTATCCTCCAAATAAGTAACTTAATATATGATTTCCCAACAATAGCGCCGCTAAACTTGCAAGCGACAGGAATGGGCCGTATGGTATAAGGCTGTCCCCTGTCTTTATCTTAAGGCCTATCCCGACGACGCTTCCGAAGAAAGGCGCTAAGAAAAATGTAAGTATCGTCAATTTCCAGCCTAAAAACGCCCCTATCATAGCCATAAGCTTAACATCCCCAAACCCCATCGCTTCTTTCCTGAAAAGAATGTATCCGAATACGCCAAGCGCGTATATGCTTCCCCCTCCAGCCAAAGCGCCTTTTAGCGAACTCAATAACCCCGCGACATTAGAACTGGCGCCGTGGAGGACAGGAAACACAAAACTTAATATAATACCTATAAAAATGCCGGGGATGCTCAGCCTGTCCGGTATCTCTTTATGCTTCATATCAATGAATGTGACAACAACCAGACATGCGAATAACGCCGAGTAGATAAAGAATTCAGGGCTCACTCCGTAAAACTTAAATAGCAACAATAATAATAGCCCTGTCAAAAGCTCGACGATAAAATACTGAAAAGAGATCTTAGTTTTACAGAACCTGCACTTCCTGCCAAGCAATATAAAACTCAAAAGCGGGATGTTGTCATACCACGGGATCATATGCTTGCATCCCGGGCATCTCGAGCGGGGGCGGACTACGGATTCGCCTTCCGGCATTCTATAGATGCAAACGTTCAAGAAACTGCCTATGCACAGGCCAAATAGAAAAACAAAAATACTTAAGATGGTTTCCATATTTATTTATGCAAACGCGTAATTTGCGCTTCGAGCGCTTTCTTCATAACTCCGACAGGCGCCTGCCGCGCCGTCCAGAACTTGAAGGCAGCGGCACCCTGATAGAGCAGCATGCCCAGGCCGTTCATGGTCTTTAAACCCATCCGTTTGGCGTCTTTTAAAAGAGGCGTTTCAGGCGGGTTATATATAACGTCGCAGACTACCAGGCCCTTGTGCAAAAGTTTTTTATCCAAAAGCTTCGGGTCGTCTTTTTTCATGCCGCAGGGGCTCGCGTTTATCAATACATCGGCTTTTAATATCTCTTCGGCCATTGCCTCCTTATCTTTCGAAGAGACCGCTTTCACGAATGAGCTCGTATTTTTGGCTATACGGCAGGCAAGCGCTTTTGCCTTGTCCTCAAAAATGTCGTATATCACAAGCGATCTTGCGCCGCTAAAAGCCATTTCAAATCCTACTGACTTCGCCGCGCCTCCGGCTCCGAACATGAATATATTTTTACCTTTAGGGGTCTTACCGGTGACAAGCTTAAAAGATTTAACAAAACCTTTTCCGTCGGTATTTTCGCCGAAAAGTTTTCCGTTTTTTACGACAACGGTATTCACTGCCCCGATGAGCTTGGCGCTTTCACTTATTTTATCGAGGTATTCCATCACTCTTTCCTTGTACGGGATAGTGACATTAAGCCCCGAGGCCCCGCGCGCTATAATATTCGCGAAGCCTTCCTTGAATTTTTCGGGTTGTACAGGGAATAAAACATACTCGGCATTTATTCCGAGCTGCTTAAAAGCCGCGTTATGCATGGCTGGAGAGTAGGAATGGCTTACGGGATATCCGATTAGGCCATATAGGCGGATCTCATCCATCAAAGGATTATTATTTCTTTCTCTTTTTAAATGCTACCTTATTTATAGCATTGACGTAGGCCTTGACGCTGGCTTCGACGATATCGGTACTCGCACCCCTTCCGGATACAACATCTTTCCCGAATCGCGCCAGGACTGTAACTTCGCCCACGGCATCTTTTCCGCTTGTAACTGCCTTCAATGAATAATCTAGAAGCTTACCTTTTATCTTAGTAATTTTATCGATAGCTTTATAGCAGGCGTCGACAGGGCCGTCCCCGTTTGAGGCGCCCTGGACAATGCTGCCTTTATATTTAAGTTTGACCGCGCCTGTCGGAATAGTCTTGGTCCCGCTTGTTATGTGCATATACTCAAGCTTGTAAGTTTCCGGGATCTCCGTGATCTCGTCTTCTACGATCGCGACTATATCTTCGTCATAAACCTGTTTTTTCTTATCAGCCAGGGATTTAAACCGGTTAAACGCCTTTTCGATGGATTCTTGCTTCAAGTCGTAACCCAAAGAAGCAAGCCTGGATGAGAAGGCGTGCCTTCCTGAATGTTTGCCGAGCACAAGATTCGAGCCCTTGATGCCGATGTCCTCGGGTTTCATTATTTCATACGTTGTCCTTTTCTTCATTACGCCGTCCTGGTGTATGCCGGCTTCATGCGCGAACGCGTTACTTCCGACAATGGCCTTATTCGGCTGGACATTGACACCCGTGAGTTTGCTCACAAGCCTGCTTGTCTTGTAGATCTCTTTTGTATTAATGGATGTAACAGCCTGGAAATAATCTTTCCTTGTGGCAATGGCCATAACTATTTCTTCAAGCGACGCGTTCCCGGCCCTCTCGCCCAGGCCATTTATAGTGCATTCAACTTGTCCGGCACCGTTTTTAACCGCTGACAGTGAATTCGCTACGGCAAGGCCAAGGTCATTATGGCAATGGACACTTATCATCGCTTTATCTATATTCGTGACATTTTCTCTTATGTCTTTTATCAACTTGCCGAATTCATAAGGGGTCATGTATCCGACCGTATCGGGTATATTAACTATAGTGGCGCCCGCGTCAATTACGGTCTCCACAACTTTGTAGAGAAACTCTTTTTCGCTCCGACCGGCATCTTCAGCCGAAAACTCGACTTCCCTTATTTTCTTCCTGGCATACTTAACCGCCCATTCCGCGATCTTCAAGACTTCAGCAGGCGTTTTCTTCAGCTTGTACTTCATATGTATAGGCGAAGTCGCCAAAAATACGTGAACCCTATTGTGTCTCGCGTATTTCACGGCGTTAAACGCCGCGTCAATATCTTTAGGCATGCAGCGCGCCAAGCCGCATATTGTGGCCTTCTTCATAAGTTTGGCGATAGCCTTCACTGCCTCGAAATCCCCGGGGCTCGAGATGGGAAACCCTGCCTCCATGACATTCACGCCGAGGCTTTCCAGCTGTTTGGCTATCTCTATTTTTTCCTTTACGGTAAGAGAGCATCCCGGAGCTTGCTCGCCATCGCGGAGCGTTGTGTCGAATATGATTATCTTGTTGTCATTCATTTTTTACCACCTCATAAATATATCAACCAAATAATAGCAACTGTCTTAGCTCATAGCTCTTAGCTGATAGCTCTTAGGCATTTTCTATGAGCTATGACCTATCAGCTATCACCTAAACGTGGGTAGCTTTCACTTCTTCATCCAAGGCATCATTTCGCGCAATACCTTGCCGACTTTCTCGATCGGGTGTTCAGCCTCTTTCTTGCGGAATTCGTTAAAATTCGGCCTTCCTTTTTTATTCTCCCGGATCCACTCTCTGGCAAACTTTCCTGATTGAATTTCTTTCAAGATCTTCTGCATCTCTTTGCGGACTCTCTCGCTTATAACACGCTTACCCCTGGTGTAATCGCCGTATTCCGCCGTATCCGAAACTTTGCTGCGCATTCCCTGCATACCGACTTCGTAGATCAAGTCTGTAATTAATTTCAATTCGTGCAGGCATTCAAAATAAGCTATCTCAGGCTGGTAACCGGCCGCAACCAGCGTATCAAAACCGGCCTTTACCAGTTCGGTGGCGCCGCCGCATAGAACAGCCTGCTCGCCGAAGAGATCTGTTTCTGTTTCTTCTTTAAATGTTGTTTCTATTACCCCTGCCCTTGTCCCGCCGATAGCCTTGGCATAGGCTAAACCTAATTGCTTTGCTTTACCCGTATGATCCTGGAAGACAGCCAAAAGACATGGAACTCCTTTTTGCTCCTCATACATACGCCTCACAAGGCTCCCGGGCCCTTTTGGCGCGATCATAAACACGTCAACATCTTTAGGCGGAACTATCTGCTTGAAATGAATATTAAATCCGTGCGAAAATACAAGCGCTTTACCTTCTTTTAAATTCTTCTTTATAGAGCTTTTATATACATCGGCCTGAACATGGTCCTGCGTAAGGATCTGTATAATATCCGCGTTTTTTGCAGCTTCTTTGACATCGACGGGTTTAAATCCGTCTTTTACTGCTTGCTCGTGATTAGGGGTCCCTTCGAGCTCGCTTATAACAACATTCATGCCGCTATCCCGCAGGTTTAACGCCTGGGCTCGGCCCTGAATACCGTAGCCTATGATAGCTATTTTTTTATTTTTTAGAATTTCCAGATCTGCGTCCTTATCATAATATACTTTAACCATTTTGCTTACTCCTTCTTTTTAGGTTTTAGGTTCTTGGTTTTAGGTTCTTTATTATTTCCCAAAGTTATTTCCTGCTCTGTACCGATCGCGATCCTGCCCGTCCTCACGAGCTCCCTAATACCGAAAGGTTTTAATAATTTGATCAGGGCCTCTATCTGGATCTCGTCTCCGGTTGCTTCGATGGTCAACATCTTGGAACCGGCGTTGGCAATTTTGCCTCCTGACGATTCGACTATTTCTATTATCTCCTTACGCGTCTTTGGGGTTATATTGACCTTAAGCAATAGAAGTTCCTTCTCTATAAAGCTCTTTCCGACATAATCGTGGACTTTTATGACGTCTATGAGCTTATTGAGCTGCTTCTTGATCTGCTCCAGTGTCTTTTCGTCGCCTTCGGAGACGATAGTCATCCTGGAAACTGTCGGGTCTTCTGTCTCACCGACGGCTAAAGAATCTATATTAAACCCTCTCGCGCTAAACAAGCCGGACACGCGGGCCAGGACACCGAATTTGTTCTCGACTAGGACTGATATTGTGTGTTTCATGCTGATTACTCCACTTTATACAGCGTATCGTGAATCATACGGTTAGCTCGTAGCTCATAGCTGATAGCTCTTAGGACTCCTATCACCTATGACCTATGAGCTATGACCTAACTCAGCAGTTCTCCGTACGTCCGTCATGCCATGCCCTCTATCATCCTGTTGATCGCTTCGCCTGCGGGCGCCATAGGATAAACATTCTCTTCATTTTCGACGATAAAATCTATTAACACAACATTATCAATAGATAAAGCCTTATCTATCGCTTTTCTCACATCTTTCTTTTCCTTAACGCGAATACCTGCCGCGCCATAACTCTCGGCAAGTTTAACAAAATCAGGGCAGGCGTTATCCTTAAGGCACGTGTAGGAATATCTTTTCTTATAAAAGAGTTCCTGCCACTGCCTCACCATTCCCAGACAGCCATTATTCAGGATCATTATTTTAACGGGTATTTTATTGCTGACCGCGGTCGCCAACTCCTGAATGTTCATTTGTATAGAACCGTCACCCGCAATATCTATAACTGTCTTATCAGGCCTGCCGAATTTTGCGCCTATCGCAGCCGGAAAACCGTAACCCATCGTGCCAAGCCCCCCGCTCGATATAAAAGTGCGCGGCTCGTCATATTTGTACCACTGCGCTGACCACATCTGGTTCTGTCCAACCTCAGTGCAGATTATAGCCTTCCCTTTGGTCGCTTCATAAATTTGCTCAATAACATATTGCGGACGCAATTTCTCATCCTTCTTGTAGTAAAGAGGATGCTTATCGCGCCACTTCTCTATTTTGTCCGCCCATTCGCTCGCATTGACCTTTTTGACAAACTTATTTAGTTCCTTTAAAACGCATTTGCAATCGCCGACTATTGGAATATCCACATCAACATTTTTGCTGACATTGGCCGGATCTATATCTATATGAATTATCTTCGCGTGCGGGGCAAACGCGTCAAGCTTCCCGGTAACCCTGTCGTCAAATCTCGCGCCTATGGCGACTATAAGATCTGATTCCATGATAGCGTGGTTAGCGTAAGCTGTCCCGTGCATACCCAGCATGCCCAAAGAAAGTTCATGAGTCCCGGGAAATGCGCCCATGCCCAGCAAGGTAGTGGTAACAGGTATATGGGTCTTCGTGGCTAACTCATAGAGTTCTTTTGCCGCGTTCGAAATAATAACCCCTCCGCCGGCGTATATTATCGGCCGCTTACTTGATAGTATTGCTTTTGCCGCTTTTTTTATCTGGCCTATATGCCCTTCGTAAGTCGGCTTGTAACCCCTAATATTAACTTCTTTCGGATAATTAAATTCTACCTGTTGCAGCTGAACGTCGCTCGGTATATCTATAAGCACAGGCCCGGGCCTTCCGGTCCTTGCAATATGGAACGCTTCTTTTATAACGCGGGCTAAGTCTTTGGCGTCTCTCACCAGGTAATTGTGCTTAGTGATAGGACGCGTTATCCCAACCATATCCGCTTCCTGAAACGCGTCATTCCCTATTAAAAATGTTTTTACCTGGCCTGTAAGCGCAACCATAGGTATAGAATCCATATAAGCATTGGCTATCCCTGTAACAAGATTGGTCGCGCCCGGCCCGCTTGTCGCAAGGCAGACTCCGACTTTTCCGGTTGCCCTCGCGTAACCGTCAGCGGCATGCGCGGCTCCCTGTTCGTGACGCGTCAAAATAAACTTCACCGGGGCGTCGTAGAGCTTGTCAAAAATAGGAAGCACAGCTCCGCCCGGATAGCCGAAGATTATATCGACCTTTTCCATCTTAAGGGACTCCAGTAATATTTCCGCACCGCTTAACTTCATTGTTATTGCTCCATACTTTGCGTATTGCGAATCGTATTAGTCACCACGACATTAGTTTTAGCTCTTAGCTCATAGCTGATAGCTCTTAGGACTCCTATCACCTATGACCTATGAGCTATGACCTAACTACACTATACGCTGAAAACTGCGCCTTTGCTCGCCGAAGTGACAAACTTCGCGTATCTCGCGAGATATCCGTCTTTCACTTTAGGCTCTGGCGCTCTCCATTTACTTAATCTTTGCTTGATCTCCAGATCCGACAGCTTAACGTCAAGCGTTCGCTTCGGAATATCCATAGAAATAATATCCCCGTCCTGCACAATGGCTATAGGGCCGCCTGCCGCTGCTTCGGGAGAAATGTGCCCGATACATGGACCTCTCGTCCCGCCGCTGAACCTTCCGTCAGTAACGAGCGCAACGCTTTCGCCAAGCCCCATCCCCACGATAGCGGAAGTGACTGAAAGCATCTCCCTCATGCCGGGCCCGCCTTTCGGGCCTTCGTACCTTATAACCACAATGTCACCTGCTTTTATCTGCTTATTCATAACGGCTTCCATAGCCTTTTCTTCCGCGTCGAAAACTCTCGCCGTTCCTGTAAACGTCATCATCTTGCTCGAGACAGCGGCCTGTTTCACGACAGCGCCCTCAGGGGCAAGTGAACCTTTAAGAATAGCTATTCCGCCTTCATGGGCATATGGTTTATTCATAGGCCGTATAATTTCATCTTCGTACGGCTTAGCTTCCCTTGCGATCTGATTAATTGTTTTGCCGCTAAGCGTAGTGCAATTTTTTAGGATCGACTGCAGCCTGTTCAAAATAACAGGAACTCCTCCGGCCCATTCAATATCTTCCATGAGATAGTCTCCGGACGGTTCAATACTTGTGATACGCGGCGTATGCCTGCTTATATTATCGAATAGATCGATAGGCAATTCTATTCCTGCCTCATGCGCCATAGCTATCAGATGAAGTACCGTGTTGCTTGAACCACCCATAGCCATGTCGACCATGATCGCGTTCTCGAACGCCTCTCTTGTCAAAATAGTTCTCGGTAAAACTTCGCGCCGCACAAGATTGACGATCAACTCTCCGCTCTCAAGCGCGATCCTGTCTTTATTAGCGAAACCTGCCAAAGCCGTGCCGCAACCGGGCAAACTCAAGCCTAAGACTTCCACAAGACAGCTTTGCGTGTTCGCTGTATAAAGCCCCTGGCATGACCCCTGCCCGGGACAGGCGCACATCTCTATTTCTCCTGCTTCTTCAGCCGAAATTTCTCCATTTTTAATTTTCCCGACAAGTTCAAATGTATCCCTCACCAAGGAAAGCTTCTTACCTCTGTATCTCCCTGAGATCATAGGGCCTGCCGTAACAATGATAGAAGGAATGTTGAGCCTGGCGATAGCCATAACCATGCCCGGTGTAATTTTATCGCAATCTGTAAGACAGACCAATCCATCGAAACAATTCGACTTAACAACGCTCTCCACGGCATCGGCAATAAGTTCCCTGGTAGGCAGGGAATATCTCATTCCTGAATGCCCCATAGCTATACCGTCGCAAACTCCAGGTATCCCAAAGAAAAAAGGAACTCCGCCGCCGCTGGCTATGCCGCGCTCAATAAAGCGTTCCAGCCGCCTCATGCCTATATGACCCGGTATAATGTCAGAAAAAGACGTAGCTACACCTATAAACGGCTTTGCCATATCCCGCTTACAAATACCGGTAGCGTACAAAAGCGCCCTATGCGGCGTTCTTTCCGGACCTCTCTTTATGCGATCGCTTCTCATATATCCTCTCCATATATAGTATGATTACAGTGATGAAGAAATGATTACAGTGATAACCTCATCACTGTCATCAATCTTTTTATCACTGTCATCATAATTAATCTTTCCTATCCTCTAAATTAAGGTGCTGATTATTATATAAAATATGACCTATATTGTCAAATGAATTAGGATGGGCATGGCAGTAATAGAGGCGAACAGCGTACGGCGAACTGAGAAGTCACCACGTCACAAGGTCACAACGTCACCAGCAAAAGATAGTAGATGATAGAGTACCAAATCACAATATACAAATCACAAATTACAAACAATAAACAATATACAATGACCAAAATTACAAAAAAGAAATTTTGTTTATTGTGATTTTGGATTTGTAATTTGTTTGTGATTTGGTGCTTGTAATTTGGAATGTATACAAAACCTTTTAACTGGTGACTTGGTGTCGTGGTGACTTGGTGACTTTGCTACAGGCTAGGGCTTCATTTTCTTGTAAACTTCGTAGTAGTGAACGGCTATACCTAATAAATTGGGGGTATTGAAGTAGTTCCTGAATTTGGCCAGTTCCGCTTCCATATACGCTTCGCCTTCCTCATAGAATGAAACGCGGTCGGCATAAGGATCGGGACTGTTATCCTGCACTTCTACGGCAACCCAGGTAGGCCCATAATTTATTTCATTTTCTGCATTATCTATCATACCGTTAGTCCCTTCCGCAAAATCTCTGTAATCCATAATACATACTGAATCCGCTATATCACTTACATATTGGTTGAGCGGCCTGGCTGTTTTATCACCGTTCCACGTATCAGTCATCCCGTCAAACCAAAACGGAATAACGCTTATAAATGGGTATCTAGCCGCAATTATATTCTTACAACCCTGAACCCAGTCTATATACCACTGAACCCTCATGTAAATATTGCTTTGCCATCCGGTCTGATCTATGGCATAAGGTTCCGTATCGTCTATGATGCCGTCGAATTGCCCATAAGCCTCTACGGCTCTTACATAATCCCAGCCTTCTTCGCTCGAAAGCATCTGGCCTTGGACATTGGCGCTTTGAGGAACCGCCCACCAGGGCCTGCCCTGAAGGCCATAGACTTTTATATTCTTTAAATGTGCTTCATTTATAAAAGCTGTATAAAAACCCTTGTCAATATCGGTCCCGCAAACCACACCTTGGCTGTTTAAAAATATAGTACTTATGCCTTTTACATAGCAGAAATCGAGAAGCTCTTTTCTTTTTACGGGATTATTAACAATGCCTTTACCGCCAGGATTGAATTCCCATCTGAAATCTTCGGACGAGACGCCTTCGTTTTCAGTGACCCTTATAAAATCTATCCAGGCGTGGCCTTTCGCGCCCGTAGTAGGATAAAATCTCAGCTGTACGACTTTATCAGACCAGTTGGCATTTGCCGAAAGGTCAAAAGAATAAGTATGAAGATCCCCGTCATTATTAATAGCGAAATTCACGGAATTTTCAGGCTTGTACTCGGTATCGCCTACTTTCTTCCAGACAAATTTCGCTTCGTTAAAATCCGTATCTATAATTTTGTAAGATATGCTCACTTTTTTAAGTATAGAAGTATCGATAATAAGTCTCGGGCTTTCCATCGATGAATCCGAGTTTTTTAGTGCAGTGTTTATAAAACCATCACCAATGATATCAAAATTTCCAAGATCTCCTTGCGGCTTCCACCCCTCTGAGCCACCCGCGTCCCACGCATACCAAACAAAAATTGCCCTGTCACCTAAATTGCTGGGCTGGGCGTCGTTGAAAACTCTTATCGACGCGGCCGCTTCTGAAACGTAATTACTATCAGATGCCTGGAGCGTTACATTATAATCGCCCGGGGTATCATAAATATGCGTAGTAACCGGACCTACTGCCTGCGTGCCGTCCCCTAAATTCCACACGCAACCCGGCGTCCATATAGGATTGTAGATAGTTTTAAAATCGATCTGCAGAGGTGCGATGCCTGTCTCGGGGGCAGCGTCTATGGATACGGCATGCAGCGGTTTTTGCACCGTTATTAAAACAGGTGCCGCGGAAGCCGTAATTCCGTCTTTATCCCTGATGGTTAATCTTACCGTATATAAGCTTGACGGGTTGAAGGTATGAGAAATCGAAGTCACATCAGTGGCTGTTGTGCCATCATCAAAATCCCACCAATATTTTCTTATAGGAACGGGGCCGCTGGCTACAGCCTCAAAGTCAACCTTTAGCGGCGCTTCGCCTTCGATCACAGACGCATTAATAGAGCATGTCGGGAAATCACCCGGTGATTTAATAATTATAGTTATAGTTTCGGAATTGGTTAGTTGGCCGTCTGAAGCGGTAAATGTAACCGCATATCTGCCGACTTTTACAAATTTATCCAACCAACGAAGTTTATACACGACATATCCGGGCTCTGAAGATTCCTGGAAAAATCTCGCGCCTGCCGGCAAATTAACCGCTGTTATGGTAAGGGCATCCCCGTCATTATCCGTGGCGGTGATCGCCTTTATAACAAACGTCTCGCCTTCTTTGCCCTGCTGGTTGCCTATCGGATTAAGCCTCGGAGGCAGATTGACATCGTCTATTGTTATAGTTATGGCCTCGGAATCCGTGAGTTTCCCGTCAGAAACCGTAAAGGTGACATTGTACACCCCCGGCTTGACAAATCTATCAAGCCAGCGGAGTTTGTATTCTATATACCCGGGCCGTGAAGCTACCTGGAAGAATCTCGCGCCTGCCGGCAGGTTTTCTGCCGTTAGCGTAAGCATATCCCCGTCAGGGTCCGAGGCCTTAATAGCCTTTATAGCGAAAAGCGTGCCTTCTGTTCCATGCTGGTTGCCTATCGGATACAGTTCCGGAGCATCATTAAGGCTATGTATCGTTATAGTTATAGTTTCGGAATCTGTCAACTGCCCGTCAGAGGCCGTAAACGTAACCGAGTACACGCCCGGAATGACAAATCTGTCGGGCCAACTAAGTTTGTATTCTACATATCCGGGTTGCGAAGTTACCTGGAAGAACCGCGCGCCGCTAGGCAGGTTATCGGCTGTTATCGTTAATGTATCGTTGTCCGGATCCATCGCTACGATCTTCGGTATAACGAACGTTTGGTTCTCATTCCCTTCCTGGCCGCCTATAGGCTCTAGGACGGGCGGGTTATTCGAACTGACAACATTTACAGTGACAAGCACCATATCAAAAGTTTCCGAGTAGGCAAAATTAGAAAAGATCATCCCGCCTATTATCGCAAGGGCGATAACCGCGATGACCTTCCCGGCATGTACACTATTCAAGCTAAACATAATCCGCCTATTTTGCCTTTCCCTTTTCTTCTTTTATACTTGCCTTGCCTTTAGCGTCAACTATAAATTCAAATTTCTTATCAAAACTCTCTTCGCCGAATTTCATATTAAGTTGGCAGCTATACAAACCTGGGCTGATCTTCTTTTTTGACCAAGCCTCAAAAATATAAGTCTGGCCCGGAAGAACCGGGAAACCTGCGTCATTCAAAGAAAGCTCTACAGGTTTTTTCCCTCTCTTTTGTATGAGCAGCTTGCCCTTCGGCCTGACATGGACATTACCAGCATTCTTAACCGCTACGTCCGCTTTTAAAGGATTTGTTTTACTAATTATGATATCTATAAGTTCGCCTTTTACAATCTCTGTACCCTTCGCTATGACATATAAAGCGTTCCCGACGCGGCTAACCACCGATACAGAACCGCCCATAGGGGCCGGGCCCGTTCCGAAATAGATCATTGCCGAAAGCTCGCCCTTTGTTTCTTTTGGTAAAGTTGCTTTATAATTAATTATTCCTGTCTCGCTTGGTCCTAATTTTAATACTTTTGGGCTAATCTCAAGCCAGGCAAGAAACGGCGTTTCGCCTGCAGCTGTTTTCCCGACATCTTTTGCTGAAGACCAATCCTCAGCGCTCACTTTAATTTCTACGGCTGAACTATCGGGATTGGCGACATTGAAACTGCCCTCGTAACTTTCGCCCGCCGGGATCGTCACCTCTACCCTGCCGGGAGTAACAGTAAAAGCCATGGCCTCGGGACTAAAAAATATTATTACCGCCACTACTGGCAGAATAATCAGCCCTGCAGAAAATATTTTACGCATATATTTTAATAGATAGACTTCGGCCACGACCCCTCCTTGTCTGGGCATAATCCGTCCTTCAGTTATTATTGCCAAGCTAAAACAAAATTACGCAGATAACCATTGGATACACCACGGCTATCTGCGTAAGAATGTTTTATAAAATAATCCGCTTGCGATCTTAACCATTTGTTCTCTAGAAATATCAACCTTGAAATTATTGGTTGATTATTTCTACTGTCAGCGTTGTAGTATAAGCTTGCGCCTTTACGCTTGAAACATCGATTCCAAGATAGTTCGCAAACCCTCCCGGAGCTAGCTCTGCGCCTTTATAGCACAGCCTCCTCCAAGTACCCGGATCAGTAGTATGCTCATCCTTTTCCGGTATGCGTAACCATACTGCGTCTGCGCCTGCCCAGTTAGCATCACTCTCTTCGTTAGGTGGTATACCCGTTCCGCCAAAATTCGCATTCCATGCTTTTAATGGCATATACGTAGTACCGTCGGCTCCCTTTAAACCGGCCTTCTCAGGCTCTGCGCCGTTCAACGGAGAGTTATCAGTAAATGTCCTGATCGTCCAAGCATCAGTACCCGCGTAGTAAGTAACCGTCATCGGGCCAGCGTGAAAACGATGGTTTGTCTGTGTTCCTGCTACTGTTCCGAAAGCGATAGCTGTCTGCGTAATGGCTACTGAAGACGTACCTGCGCCTACAGTCGCTGTTACACTAACTGTATCACTAGTAGCGGCGAATGCTGCCGACGCTACACAAGCGACACCAAGAACTAACACTGCTATGATTTTCAATGCATTTCTCATCTATTATCACCTCCTTTCGATTTTATATTTAAAATTGATTACAGCGATGGAAAAAAGATTACAATGATATGCTTATCACTGTAATCAGTCTTTCATCACTGTCATCATACATATAAAAGTTTTAATTATAATTAGAGTGATATACCTAACAACACTTTTGATACACTTTTTTTAAGTTTACACTATAGTATAGCATAATTTAAAGCCAATAGCAACTATAAATTATAACTTTTTTAACTTTTAACATATTTATGCAATTATTTATAAAATAATGAGTTACGCTTGCGGCATTATATTAAAAAAGGCGTATTTTTTTGGATACCTTTGTTATTGGTAGGAAATTAGTATTTTGAAAGTCTGGGCTTCGCTAGAGACCTCTTCCTGAAAAGGCGGGAAAGGAGAAGCGTCCTTGACGCATTTTAGGACTAATTTTTTAAATTTATCGTTGCTGGATTCCAAAATTTTTGGCTCCTTCTTCAATTTTCCGTCCGGCAATATGCTAAATTCGACATACACCTTGCCTTTTATGGACGGATTGAGATTTTGATTTACTAACTCGTGTATTTTACTTTTAACGAATTCTCTATACGCCTCGGGCGTCTTTAGGTTCTGCGCGGCTGGGGTAATCGGCTCAAGTTGGATCGGCTCCATTAGTGTTTGTTTATTCTCATTTTTTTCTTTCAGTTCTGTAACTTTAACGCTTCCCAAGCTCGGCTCGCCGGGAACAGATCCTTCTTTTTTTTCTTTCTTAAGAGATTCTTTGTTCTTCCCCCTTATCTTAAAAAATTCTTGATCATTATATAAATTTTCTAAGTCACTTATAAATGTACTGTAATTAGTCTTATCGCTTACATCAGTATCACCTGTTATTATGTGTGGTGTAATAAATATGACGAGTTCAGTTTTTTCGGGAGAATCTGTCGAGCCTGTGGTTCTACTTCTAAATAAACTTCCTATCAGCGGAATGTCGCCGGCTATCGGAACCTTATTGACATCTTCTTCATCCCTGGTTTCCATGAGCCCGGCTATAACTATCGTCGTCCCATCTTTTACCACAACGGTCGTCTCTGCCTGTGATGTTTTGACGATAGGCACTGTATCGTTAAATTCCCCGTATGTTAAATCATCTGTTTTTGAACTTACCTCAGGCTTTATTTTCATAGTTATAAAGTTATCTTCGTTAATTGTGGGGGTAACGTAAAGCTTTACACCTAGATCAAGGTATGTTATTTGGTAAGATCTTACCTGCGTTCCTGTGCTTGGTATACTCGTAGTAGAGGTAGCATAAGGCTGATTTGTCCCCACTAATATTTTAGCTTCCTGATTATTGGCTGTAACAATTCTCGGCGATGATAAAATATTTGTCCGCCCGAGAGTTTCAAGCGCCTTTAAAGTTACCTGGTAATTCTTACTGTCTAGATTTCCTGCAGAAAACGCGATCCCCGAAGCAGTGCTTGTCGTGGTCGGGACAATAGCGCCAGTAATAGCCTTGAAATTACTTCCCAGTTGTCCGCTTATACCGGCAAAAACCGCGTCCCAGTTCACGCCTAATTTGTATTCGTCGTTCAAATCTATCTGGATTATCTTGGCTTCTATCAACACCTGTTTTGTTTTTTCGTCAAACGCGGCTATCAATTTATCTAATTCTTTTATCCTCTCCGGCGAGTCGGTAACAACCACCTTATTGGTCCTCTCGTCGATATCGACAGTCCCGAGCTTGCTTATGGTATTGGTCAATTTCTCCTTTAGTTTCTCTGCGGTCGCGTAGTTCAGGCTATATACCTTTGTCTGGGTCGGGGCATCCAATTCTTTTACAGCCTCAACCATACTGAGCATGGCATCGGGCGTATCTTTGATAATAAGCGTGTTCGTGCCTTCGTCGACCGCTATCAGCCCTATTTTAGTTTTGATCTGATTAAGGGTTTTGCTGGCTTCTATTGCCTTGGCGTAGCGAAGCTTTATAGCCTTGGCCTTGATCCGTTCATTGAATTTTTCACCGTATAATAATTCGTAGTCACGCCCGGACATTACCGTTATAATGTCGCCCTTTTTCTCGTACGCGAGATCATTGGCTGCCAAAATGATCTCAAAAGCATTCCACGGGTCTACATCTTTTACAAACAGGGTAACTCTCCCTTTTACATTGTTGCCGGCAACTATATTTAATCCGGCCTGTTTGGACAGAAGTTTTAAGACGTCGATCATATCCATGCCTTTTATGTCTAAAGATATCTTCCCGGGCTTACCAGTTACGGCAATAGGCCTCTCAGGCTGTACATTGGTTGCGCCCACTTCTGCGGCCTCTACGAAAGGTTGCGCATCATTCATACCCCCCTCTTGGACCTCTTCCATCGGTGGATTTGGCCCCACATCCTCTTCGGGAAAAGCCGGCGCCCATATTAATAAGCAGACCAGAAAAATTAAAACTGTTTTGTATCTCATTATCTCTCCTTTTGAATATTTTAAAAGTTTACATTGTGAGTTCGAACTTCTCTCCTTTATAGTTCAATATAACCTTATTCTCCAATATATCTTCAACAGACACGTCGTTAAGACTGTCTCCTTTGTAAACAAAATGTGTTTTGTTACCTTTCTTATCTTCTATGGCAGCCTGCAATTTATCCCCTTCTATAATGCCTATCAAGCTTAAATTCTCTTTTACGTCCTTTAAGTTATCACCTACAGCCCTCTGCTCTTCTTGGACCAAGGGCCTGAATATGTCCCTATTTTCCATATCCTTAGAGTAATAGGAATACGGTTTTGCCGTTTCGGCTATCATTTGCTTTGCGGTGCTTTCTTCCTGTTTTACCTCAGCGGCGGCATTCTTTTCATCGGTTGTTTTATCTGTTTCGATGACGCCGGAATCGCCGGCAACTATTTTATGCCTGTAGAACGGCGTTAAGAGCGCCGAATCTACTACGAAATAAACAATTATTCCTATTAATAAAAATACGAATATTTTCGATAAATTAGCCGTAAGGGCTTCTTTAACCTTAGCGATATTAAATGAAGCGAACAGGTCCTTTACGCCTGGTTTGCTTTCTTTTTTAATAACCTTGTCGTTGAATACCCTTTTCTTTTTTATAAGCTGCAAAAGTTTCTCTTCCGGCGTGATGTGAAGTTTCATTAAATATCCTTTTCCCTTTCTATAATTTTTCCTATTATATCTTTGTCTACCTTGTCTTTGTCGTGCATCACTATCTGTTCTAGGGCATTGTGGCATATCAAAGCTATACGCCTCGGATAACCCTGGCTGGCCTCATAAACCATATCTACAGCGTCATCAGTAAAAAGTACGCGCCCGGAATTGAAGCCTGCCTGCCGCAATCTAAACTCGATCAAGCTTTTTGTTTCCGAACGGTCAAGGGGATTTATTATGTATTTCAAGCTTACCCTGTCGATGAAGTTTCTTATTCTCTTTATCTTAGGCAGGATCTCCATCTGCGCCATCAGGACTAACTGGAGCAATTTGTAATCGTTTGTTTCATAATTCATAAGAGTGCGCAATAATTCAATGTTCGCGGGCGTAAGTTTTTGGGCCTCATCTATAAATAAAACTATTGTCTTATTAAGGTCCACCCCGTTCCTGAAAAGGTACTTTTCTATTTCCTCTTTATAATCCATAGTTGACCTGAAATTAGGGTTAATGCCGAATATTTTTACAAGGCTTGAGAGAAACTGGAACTCGGATTGGTAAGTAGGGTCCAAGATCATGTGCAATATGAATTCTTCATCCTGCCCCAGATTCTGAAGTAATGTCCTTAAGAGGGTCGTTTTTCCTGTCCCCACGTCTCCCAAAATTAAATTAAGCCCCCTTCTTAGCCGTATGTTTATTTCAAGCCTGGTAAGCGCCGTTTTATGAGGGCTTGATTCGTAGAAGAAATCCGGGTCCGGACTCGTTGAAAAAGGTTCCTTTTTTAATTTTAGAATTTCATAGTAACCCAATTATTGCTCCTTTGTGAGGATTTGCTTTATTTCCTTAAGCGATTTTGCCTCGTGGCGCAATTCCCTAATGCGTTTTAAGCTTTTTATTGTGGTATCGTCAAAATACCTAAAATTAGTGCCGAAACTTCTTCCTACTTCCTTGATCAAACCTAACTTTGAATAATACTTAAGAGTGTATATTGAATAACCGCTTAGTTGCGCTAAGTCCTTTATTAGATATACATTACGATTTTGCATGATGACCACTCTCTAGGTAGAGAGTATACGTGATTTTTAAATCTTTGTCAAGGCGTATTTGAAATTATTGCTATAAATTGGCTTGATTAAGGCAGGATTCTCACTACTACCATTTGCCCTTTTAGAAGATCGCTTGAGGCGCCCTTTGTGGTCAGTGAAAGCTTCTCTACATCCAAGAACTGGCGTGAATTTTGAATTCCGTATAAAAATTTGCTGAATCCCGAGATATTGCCTTCCGACTCTACTTCCACTACATATTTTTTATAATATCCGGATTCTCTTGATTGCCGCGGTTTTATATTTGTAATACGCACGCTTGACGAGCTGGCCAATTTTTCCAGTTCGTCCAATAGCATGGCCATCTCTTCTTCTTCCGAGGCATTGTCTAGTTTTATAAAAGACGATACGCTTTTATATTGATCCATTATATCGCGCTGCCTTTTTACAACTTCAGCGCTTCTCTTTAATTTCAGCCGCATAATTTCTATTTCGCTATTGAACCCTATCCATTTTTTCGCAATAGGCTCCAGGATAAAGTTATAAAGAACACTTAATATTATCAACCCTACGCATAAAAATAATACCGCCTTCTCGCGTTTCGATAATTTTGGAATTAGCATTAGGATGCTTTTCATATTTTAAAAACTCTCCAATGGCGAATATACTTCAAAATCGGTAAGGTCGGAATTCTTTGTCTTCCTTTTTGACGCGTACCTGAGCTGCACATCTTTAAAATATTTTGACTTTTCTAATGTGGAGATATATCCGAAGACCTGGGCCATGCCGGGTGAACTGCCTTTCAACGTGACCCCTTTGCCCCGATCAAATATAACTTGGGTTAGATAAATATTTGACGGCGTCACGGCATATACTTCCCTTATGATATCCAGGCAGGACCCCTCAGCCTTTAACTTCTGCACCACCATTCTTGACATTTTAGATTTTTTGTCCAGATTATCGGCTTCCGGGGCTATAACCTGTAATTTTTGCTTCAATATTTTTAAATAAACCTCTTTGTCGTGGAGTTTTTTGAAAAAGAGCCCGACTATAACAAGCAACAGACAGCCAGATAATATGGCGATCTTGGCCAGGTTTCTATATTTAGTCTTTTTCTTCTGGATCGATTGGATAGAGGCCGGTAAAAGATTTATCTGAAGTTTTTTGTAATCCGATGCCAGCGCTAGCACGCTTGAAAAAGATAATGGATGACCGGAATTCTCAAATTTCGCTTTGGCATTCGCGCTTATTTTTATATTTACCAACTGAGGCACAACTTTTACCGGAAGCTTCAGTTCTTTTTCTAAAATTTCCTTTATATCGGATTCGTCTTTACCTGCGCCTCCCGTTACTATTACTTCACTTATATCCTTTGGATCTTCTTCGTGCTCATAAGTATTAAGGCTTAATTTTATCTCATCTATCCAGTCCCTTATCTTTGCCTTATCTTCAATACTTTGCAAGCCATGCCCAAGGCTCCTTGAAAAAATAAGGCTGCCGTCATGATGGATCTGCAGCTCGGTAAAGAATAGATCAATATCCAATAATACGGAAACGTCATCCGTAGGGCCTGCAGCCACAGCCTTCGTAATAACTGAATATTCGCCTATTGCCTCTGAGCTGAGCGCTATAAATTCCGGCTCCAGTCCGTTTATCTTCAAAGGGGCAAGATATTTATTCAGCATGTCTTTATTAAGGACTACCAGCATGACTTTTGAGTAGCCGTCGTTTTCTTTTTTAAGTATTTTATAGGAAATTACGAGCTCGTCTTGAGGATAAGGAATTTGCTTAACCGCTTGGAGCCTCACCATCTTCTCTATTTCATTCGGGTCTGTAGACGGCAATTTTTGGTATCTAAGTGTCACGGAATGCCGAGGCAAAGAAACGAGCAGGGTAAATCTGTTTGATCGGTGAGGGGTTATAAGTTTTTTTATTGCTTCTGCCGTTGAGCTTTCGCTTTCTGGATCCACTCTTTCGGCGGATATGTCTATAATTTCGTACTTTTCTTTCTGCCTTTTCGAAAGAGCTGATTTTATCCAACCCTTGTTTATTTCCAAGGCAAAAATCACGTCCTTCTCAGTTCCAAAAATATCCTTAAGCGATTCTAGATCTATCTTTAAATTTTTAGTATTCATACCAGGATTTTATCTCATTATTTTTATCAGAACGAAAAAGTATAGCATCTGTTCTTTTCAATATCTTGCCGTTCTTGGTTTTGGCCGTCACGCAAACCCTGAAATTACTTGAGGCCGAACCAAGCAAGAAGACGCTGTTCAAATTGCCTATCTCTGAAGCCTCCGCGGCCGACAAATCTAAAGCTTCTGTCAGGTTCGCGATATTATTGAAAGCATTGTCATCGTCTGTACCCTCTTCGCCGTCATCGCCGGCCCTGTATTTCAAGATCTTCTGTATAACGATTTCGCTTAAACCGAGCGCTTGCATTACGCGAGAGTCGGCGGTATTAAGGTTAACTTTTCCATCGCCGTAGACCGTGATCAAGTCTTTTATATTATTAAAAATTTCGGGCGTAACGCCTTTAACCAGCAACAATTCCTCCGCGGTCTGGAGCGGGCCGTTCTTGCATGAGTATGGAAAATCTAACGAGAGATAATAAGCACTCTCAGCTCCATCCGCGTGCGGGATATCGTCCTCATCCCTCCAGTCCAGAATTGAGTCGGAGATCTCGTCTGTCACGCTTGGTAAATTCAATAAAATTTCCTTCGGAGCTCTATTTATATTTATTCTTGACTGCTCATCCATAGCGCCATAAAATATCTTCTCGGAATTTTCGGTTTTACGGATATAATTTATCGTAAAAGACTCATTCCCAAAGGCAACATCTTTAAAAAACTCCTCGCTGTTGCTCCAGCTCTCATTGAGCGAATCGCAGTCCGCGGACTCGTCTTTTGCAAGTTCTACGCCAAGCCTCGCCACGGCGCCTTTTGTCAAATAGAGCAGTTTTAATAATCTTACGTTATAATCGGTCAACCTTGTATCGATGGACATCCTGAACCCCATGCCTAAAGCAAAGGCTATCAATATTGCCAATATCCAAATAGTGACAAAAAGAACGACACCTCGCGAATTCATTTCTTCATTCCGTCCCTAAAACAATAAGTTTCCCTGCAGGGATCGATATATACTTTACCAGATTCATTCCTCCGACGGAAAGTGTGATCCTTACGGCTTTCGGCATATTATCCGGATTGTCCCAAGTTTCAGACCACGCAATATCTCCTTCGGCACTTTTGTAAACATATTCGATCTTAAAATTATCTAACGCCGTTATAAGCTCCCGCCCTTCTTTTTCGTCTATATTAAACCCACCTTTAGCGACAGACGATTCCTTCTTGAACAGGTCGAATTTACCGGCTTCTTTATTTGATGGATCCAGGTAATAACAAACCCTGTAGATCTCTCTGTAAGCAATATCTTTGGTCACGGTATTAGACAGATAGCAGAAATATAGCTTGTTTTTTTCTCCTGTGAAATTTAGGCCTTTGTAAGGGACCACACATCGCAAATCCTTATTTAAATGCTCCAGGATAGAATTCATATTCGTAGAAACTTGCGCGACTGACCTTGTCCTCTTCCACACGGAAAGTCCGGTCGAAAATGTGGAATAGATAACCGATGCTATTATAGAAAAGATCAAAATTGCTACGAGCAGTTCTATAAGAGTGAACCCCTTTAAATTATGTTTGTTCATCTTCGGGCATTAGTGTGAATATTGTTAACTTATAATCCTCGTTACGTTCTTTCCAATTTATATTTACCTCTACATCCCTCAATCTGGCGTCTTCCGTTTTTGTAACTTCGACATTCCAGCTGAATGCCGGATATCCTTCGAACGTCCCTTTTTCGGGCCAGATATCCTGAGGCGTGTTTTCCAGAGTGAAAAATACTTCATCCGCCAGGAAACTTGCCGCATTATAATATTTTGTATTTTCCAATGCCTTAAGACATGTCGAAAATGAGCGGGATACTGTTGTAAGTCCTACGGCCAAGATAGCTACCGCTATTATTACTTCAAATAATAAGATCCCTTTACTATTTTTCGGTATCGATCGCATTAGCCTGGCCTGTTTCTTCCTTTACCCTTACAAGTTTTACCCTGCCGTTTTGATTCTTCAAGGAAATCTTAAAATCTTCGCTTCTCCCGCTTGGATAAAAAACCAGGGTTGAAGCAGCGCCTTCTAGGTCGATTCCGCGCGGCGTTGAAAAAACTCTTCCAAGCCTTCCTGTTACCCGAGTAAAATAATCCGGCTTTGATGGGTCATTGTTTTCGGTCAGCCAATATATGTTTTTTTCAAAGTCAAAATAAATTTTTGTAGTAACTATTTCGGCAACAGCCTTAGCTTGGGCGTAATTCATAAATTTGGCTATATTATACGAAGCTTCATCAAGCTCTATATCAGAAAAAGTTTTTCTGAACAAAGGAGTTGAAATGCCCACCAATACAACAATAATAAGCGCGACTAACGCGAGCTCTATGAGCGTAAACCCCGTTACAGATAGGAAACGCTTCATACGATTTTTGAGATACCGTTTCCCCATACCCGATTTCAAATATTTTTCCCTTGCTGAAGCATCTTGTTTGTCTACGCAAGCCCCGTTAGAAATAAGATGCCAGCGGTATCTGTCATTTCTAACGGGGCAAGCTTCATAATATATTAATTCAAAAGGACCTCTGCCTTTTGTAGAAAATACTCTACCGTTATTATGCTCCTCAAAGCGTTTCCGTAAATTATTGGTAAAACCCGTATACAGTTTACCATCTTTTTTACTTTTAATTACATAAGTATAAAACATAATTTGTAATTTGTATCTGTAACGGGGTAAATCCCTTTTTGTTCTTTCTTAGAAACCTCATTATTTTTCCCAATTGACGATATCATCTTCGCTTTCTACGCCGTCAGGCCCGTAACTTGATAGGTCATAGTCATGCGGATTGTGGACTCCCGGGCAAGCGTATTTATAAGAATTACCCCACGGGTCCATGGGCTTCTTTTTAAGATAAGGGCCTTTCCAATCTTCAGGCGCGCCAGAACCTGTCGGCTTTGACCTTAGAGATTCGAGCCCCTGTTCGGTCGTAGGGTAAGTGCCGCCGTCAACTTCATACAGGTCCAGCGCCAAGGCAATATTTGCCTCTATATCCGCTTTCGCGGCTGCAATTTTCGCTTCCTTGGTTCTTCCTGCCAGGCGCGGCACAACCATTGACACCAGGACTCCTATTATTATCACTACGAGCATGAGTTCGATTAAAGTAAACCCCGTTAGAGATTTACGTTTGCAATCCCCATTAGACATCTCTAACGGGGTAAAACCTCTTGTCCTCCTCGCAAAATGGAACATTATTTTCCCCCTTTTATTTTTTTCCTACCTACTACCTACTACCTACTGATCGATTCCTACAAATCTACCTCACCATTATATTAAACTGGAATATAGGTAAAAGCATAGAGATAACTATAAAGCCCACTATGAGGCCCATGACTAAAATCAAAAGCGGCTCAAGCACCGTCATCAGGAGCCTTATCACCTTGTCTGACTGAGATTCGTAAGAAGAGGCAACCTTGAAAAGCACGTTTTCCAATTTTCCGCTTTCCTCTCCGACGCTGATCATGTTTATAGTATAAGGCAACAAATGTTTTGCGTCCCTCAAGCTTCTCCCGAAACTTGCGCCATCCTTAATGTCCTGGCGGGCTTTTTCTAATTCAAGCTTTATCACTTCGTTCTGGACGGTGTCTATCACCGCATCCATAGCCGGCAATATAGCTATGCCGCCATTTAAGAGCGTGGCCAGGGTCCTTGAGAGCCTTGCGACCTCTATTTTATTTATTAAAGACCCTATTATCGGGATACGCAGTTTTATTTTATCAAATATTAATTTACCGCTGGTTGTTTTTGTCCTGGTTTTAATCGCGAACGCAATAAAAAACACCCCTAAAATCACCATCCACCAATATCTCACTAAAAGATTGCTTACTGTTATCAGGATCAATGTCGGTATTGGCAGGGCCTGCTCCATATCTTTGAACATGGCAACCATTCTTGGTATTACGACCGTCATCAATATCAAAATAGTACCGAGGCCAACCGTGCACATAAGCGCCGGGTAAGCCAACGCCTGCTGGACTCGCGAGATCATCTCCTCTTCTTTATCAAGAAACTCCGATAAGCGGATCAACGCGTCTTCCAACTTTCCGCCCAACTCTCCGGATTTGGTTATGTTAACATAAAGATTTGAGAACACGTGCGGATATTTTTCCAAGCCTCCGGATAGGCTTCCCCCGTCCCGGATTGTCTTAGACAGATCGTCTATCACGAGTCTTAGCTGTTTATTTTCTGTCTGACGGCTTAGAACCTGGAGACTTTGAAGGAGCGGAACGCCTGCGCCCAGAAGCTCGGAGAGCTGACGGGTGAAAATGCTAAGATCGCTTAAGCGTATTTTTTTTCTTCGCAGGGGATACGATGTCTTTCCTGATATTGAGGCGGAGCCTTCTTCTTCGACAGAGATGGGAAAATATCCCATCCGCGATAATTTATTAACCGCACCGTCGTAAGTTTCGGCGTTAATGGATCCTTCTAGAAAATCCTTAGGGCCTTTTTTAGCCTTATAAATATATTTAGGCATATAATCATTATATATTTATAAGGAATATAGCATAAATAAGGGGAAATTTCAATGTGAAAACAAAAAGGGTTTGTGATAGCGATATTTTCTAATTACATGGTGAAAAAATAAGTATCCAACTTTATAATATTAAAGCTAAAATCTCTGTGCGTTGAAATTCACTTTAAAATCACAGCCTTTTACATCTGACGAGGTTGGGGTGCCACCAACGCTGGCTCCCGTTGGTTTAAAAAGATCTAGGTTATATAAGCCGCCAGCAGTGATAGTATAAGTAACCGGCTCGCCATACATAGACAATCTATATAAACCCGAGATTGTGTAGTTACCCGAAGCGTCGGTTACTACAGTTATGTAATGCACAGGAGGTTTTATGGAATAGACGTTGTTCTCTCCTAATGCATATGCTTCCATTTTAATACCGGCTAAGTCCTTTTTAATGCCGGTGCTGCCATAATCGGTCACGTCGTATATTTTACCGGATACGCTATATGTAGCTTGGGTATATGTTGTCAAGCAGCCTTTAAATAATCTTGTTTTAACACCATCCATTATTAAATAAACTAAAGAGCCTATTTGCTCAAGGTCTTCATCGGAGCAGGGACTAAAAACATGGTCAGGTTTTGACATAACAACGGCATAACTTCCGGGGGCAAGTCCTGAAATCTTGAAGCATCCGTTTTCACCTGTTTTAACGGTTTTGCCTCCTGCGCTTACTGTAACGTCCGGTACCCCCCATATGCTCCCCTCCGCGCCGCGATAAACCCGGCCTTCAACACTAAGTCCGACAAAAGAGGTTTTTAATTTTTCAATATCCGAATTTTCGATTTTAACCGGAATACTCTCGGGATTAAATGTATGCCCTGATTTATAAAAACTTAATGTATATGCCCCTTTAATAAGGCCTGAAATCGTGTAATTTCCTGAGTTATCTGTCATAGCTATTTTATTTCCTACAGAAACTTTAACACCGCTTAGCCCTGTAACGCCATCTACATCGTACACCGTTCCTGAGATGCTGAAAGTATCTTGGCCCCCACCTGAATTTATCACAAACTGCACATCTTCTTCCATAGCATGCGCCCACCAACCTTCAAATCCTCCTTGGCCATGGAAAGATTCCTCTGTAAGGAGGAATTTACAACTATATGTTCCTGGAGACATGCTAACATCATATGTGGGCAAACGTTCCCATTCTCCATATAAACTTATAGTTGCAGATGGATAATCAGCTCCGCCGTACGCCGCATGAGTAGGATTAACATCAAAGGCGTGGTTCCCCACTGCCCCATCATTAGAATCCGGGTTTCGTTGCGAAGTTTTCCAGAAAACGTGAAAGCAACTTTGTACTGAAAAATCCACTGTAGCGTTACCATTTTCATCTGTTACAAAATAACCAAAGGGACGATAGCCAGTATACTTATACTTAAGCCCTGTTGGACTTGTCGGATCGGCGATATCCTTTCGGGCCATATAGAGTACATCATTAGGATTGGGCGAAGAACCATCTCCTTTGTCATTTAGGTTCCATCCATCACTCCAATATGTCCCCTTCCACTCTTGTTCCCACCAACGACCCTTAAAACCTATTAACTCACTTGTTTCTGTGCTGGGTTCGCCTAGCAACTTGAGTTGATAACAAAAATTAGGTTTTAAATTCTTAGCGGTCAGTGTACCACGTAATGTTTCGCCGATTGCAATATAAGTTAACCGAACATCAGCATTATCATAAGAATAAGTATTCCTATAGCTCTCGCAATAAAGCTGATTTGCAATGTCCATCCACCTATAATTGGTTTGTCCCAATACCTTTCGAAACTTTACATAGGGCATTTCTACTATTACTTTGATTTTCTTTGTTATCGATAATCCATTGCCTTCACCTGTCATATCATCGGTGGCTGTAAATTCGAACTCATGCACATCTGATGTGTTTATATCCGATGGAACATCCCAGGTTAGATTAGGTATAAAACCAGGATCTACACTCTTCCATGTGAATACTGCCCCTTCCGGCATTACGCCTGGGTCCTGTCGTACGCCATTTAAGTACCATCTACATACATAAGCAAGCTGTTGGTCTTCCGGATCTTTAGCCAGGACTTGGACAACAACTTTTTCTCCTATTATAACTTCTTTGTCCTGTGGCTCGATGACCCAATAAGGAGGTTGATTTGTAGGAAGAATTGTTATAGTTATAGTTTCAGAGTCTGTCAGCTTGCCGTCCGAAGCCGTGAAAGTCACATTATAAACGCCTGGCTTAACTGATCCCGCGGCCCAGCGCACCCTATACTCTACATGACCTGGTTCTGAAGAAGCCTCAAATAACCGCATCCCTTCCGGCATATTCTCAGCAGTCATTGTAATAACATCTCCATCGCTATCACTGGCCGTGATAGGCCTTATAACAAAAAGCTCACCTTCTTTGCCTTCCTGGTTGCCGATTGGATCCAGTACCGGCGCAAAGTTAACATCTTCTATTGTTATAGTTATAGTTTCAGAGTCTGTCAGCTTGCCGTCCGAAGCCGTGAAAGTCACATTATAAACGCCTGGCTTAACTGATCCCGCGGCCCAGCGC
>Ga0210056_1000601_pt1 | contig 30296 bp, 27 predicted proteins | sample CryGeyCG2014_080_2_FD_183965 | JGI IMG/M metagenome (GOLD analysis project Ga0210056, IMG submission 183965) | Groundwater microbial communities from aquifer - Crystal Geyser CG07_land_8/20/14_0.80 (SPAdes) (version 2) | ecosystem: Environmental > Aquatic > Deep subsurface > Groundwater | place...
ACGGTGCACGGTAAAACGGTCCACGGTGCACGGTAAACGGTTCACGGTCCACGGTTCACGGTGCCCGGCAAACAGTCGTTCCCATGCCCATCGCGGTCTTGATGCCGGTGCCGCAGTAGAACGCGAACCGGGCCAGCGTGTGAAGCTGCCGCAGGAACGGCTCGTCGGCCAAGGCGTGCTTCGTCAGGTGCCAGTCCACCTCGCCGACGAAGCCCAACTCGCGCCCGCGGGGGAACTCCAACATCCGCGTCCGCAGGTCGTGTCGGGCGAGGCCGACGCCGCCTTCCACCTTGGCGCACAACTCGTCTTCCTCGAACGGGAAGCCGGAGAACTCATTCCACCGCCGCACCCACGACCGGACGCACCGCACCGGATCCGGCAGCGGCCAGTTCACGCGCTCGCCGCCCGCCATGCGGACACGGAAGGCGGTGGGAGACGTGAAGCGGAAGCTCAGTTGCTCGTGCACCGTTGACCGTGAACCGTGAACCGAGTGAGCGTCCGCGTCGCACGGTTCACGGTAAGCGGTGCAAGGCGCACGGTCCACGGTGCACGGCAAACGGTTCACGAGCTGTTCGTAGGTCTCGTACCTCGCCTCCGGCTCCTCGTCGCTCCCCACGCAGGTCACCCGCGCGATCAGGAGCTCCGCCTTGCTCAGGCGAATGGTCGGCTGCCCCAACGTCAGGATCGCTTCCGAGAACGGCCGAAACAGCGCGTCATCGAGAAACGAGATCCGCAGGCGGCACTCCTGGCCCGCCGCCAGCGCCACCGCCCGGTCGTGAACCGTGAACCGTGAACCGTGCACCGAACGACCGCGCCCTGCCGTGCGCGACGCGCCACGTGTGTCGCCCTCCCGGCCAACGGGGCACGGTTCACGGTGCACGGTCAACGGTGAAACGGCGAACGGCTTGTTCTCCCCCTTGCCATGAACCGCCTCCGCCACCTCCGGCGCGGCAGCATCGAGCAACGCCAGGAACGCGGCGTGCGCCAGATGCCCCATGGTGTTGGGCAGCGTGGTGTCGGTGGTTGCGTGGAGGGTGAGGACGGTGGAGAGGGGCATGGGAGGATTTGAGATTGCAGATTTGGGATTGGGGGCTGGCGAGCAATCCCTCGACAAACTCAGGACGGGCTCTGTTCCACGGGGCTCGCCGCAGTCTGCTCCTCCGGCTGCCACCGGAGGTAGAACAGCCGTGCTTCTCTCGCCTCGCCTTGGGAATCTCTGGGCCGGTAGCGGAGCGTTTCTCGATACCCCTCGCGGTACCCGCGGATGAATGGTTTGGGGATCTCAACCCATCCCCGCTCAACGTCTGGGAGGGCTGCCTCGATGACCAAGTCCCGGAAGTACGCACAGCCACCGTAGTGCAGTTCCTTGAACGCAATCTCGTATTCGTTCCCGTGCCGGTTGAAGTAGCGGCAGAACACCCGGCAGTCCTCAGCTACCTTGTCGGGGACCGTGGCGCATCTGCTGAGCGGGACGCTCACGGCATGACTCATTCGTTCCCTGTCTGTCGTCAGCGTTACCGATGGCTCCCAACTCCGGGTGACCACCAGTCCTTTGTCGTGCAGAGGCTTGTTTTCCAGCCGGGCCTCGTACACGTACTCGAAGAGCATGTCGAAGAGGATCTCGGCGCGGTAGTCGAAGGTGACGCCTCGCTTCATCAGCGGGAGGAAGTCGTCGGGGCGGAACGGTGCGCCGTCTCGCTCACGGATCGCCTCGAGGAACAGCCGTTCCTGATCGTCGGTCAATTCGCGGACATAGGCCGGGATGCGGTTGCCCACGACGACAACCTCGGCGTCGGTACGTTTTCCCCGCCGATTGCACCGGCCGGCGCGCTGCACCAGGCTGGCGGGGTTGCACAGCTCGGTGACCAGGCAGTCGGCGTCGAGGTCGCAACCAACCTCGATGGCGCTGGTGGTGACGAGCGTGTACCTCTCGTCGTCCAGCTCGCGGCGCTTCAACTCATCGTACACCTTGCGACGCTGCGGGCCATCGATGCGCCCGTGGTACAGCAGCGGCTTCTGCAAGGCTTCCCAGACCGTCACGGCCTCAGCGACGCTCTCCACCGACACGATGACCCGTTTCCCGTCGCCGCACCGAGGTCGCGCTGCCGCGAGCAGGGCTTCGGGAAGCGTCTGGTTGTCTAGTTTGGGGACGTACCGCAGGGTCTTGGGGTGGGTGGAGGCGCTGCCGAGATGGTCCACCACCTGCAGGAAGTCGAGTTCCTGGGCGTACTCCTGGGGCATGGTGGCAGTCATGACCACCGTGTCCAGCCCAGCCGTGTAGAGCGCCTTGAGGAGCCGGACAAAGTTGGTAAACGCCGTGTCGTCGTAGGCGTGGGCTTCGTCGAAGACGAACAGGTTGCGCCGCAGTCCGTGGAAGACGCGGAAGGGGAAGATGAAGCTCTTCCGCTCCTCGCCGAAGCCGAAGAAGCGGTAGAGGAACTTGTCGAGGGTCGTGACGATCACGTCGCCGTCGTAGAGGTGGCGGCGGGGGTTGTACTGGGACTCGGTGACCTCCCTCCCGCCCTCGAACAGCCGGCGCTTCGACTGCCCGCCGGTGTCCACCACCAGCGACAGGCGTCTACCGTCCTGCGACAGGCGCGTGAACATCCCAGAGATCCGGCCGATCTGGTCTTCCACCAAGCTGCGCGCAGGATAGACCATGAACAGACGGCGGCGCTTCGCCTCGTCCGGACGGAGAACCGTCGCGAGGCTGGGCGCGAGGACCGCTTCCGTCTTGCCGCTCCCGGTCGGCGACTTCAGCAGCACGGCGCAGTCGTCGGCCCCCACTCGCTCCCACATGGCAGCCTGCATGGGGTTCGGCTCGAAGCCGGTGATGGCGTGGAACTGGTCTAAGGGCTGCATAGGGTGACCGTCCTTTCCAGCAGGTCGTCGGGCGCCCACTGCTTCAGCGCCTCGGTCAGCTTGGGCGGCGTCCGCAGGTCGTCGGACACCGTGAACTCCGCGTGCGCAACGACCAACGGCAAGGGGGAGGGGGCGAACGGGAACGGCTCCACCTCCACGGTCAAGGGGTCGTCTTGGCGCTTGCGCGAGTGCAGCTCCATGAAGGCCCGCTCATCGGCGTCGCCGCTGAAGGCGTAGCTCTCCGCTTCAGCCGCCACCTGGTCGCACATCTCCAGCGTGTACAGGTCGAACGGGAAGTTGGCGGCGTGCACGTCGTCGAGCTCGCGCCTCAGTCGAGCCTGCCACTCCGCCACGCCGTCCACGCTGAACTCGTGGTGCATCTCGATCAGCGCGCCGACGTACAGCTCATCGCACGACACGCGGAAGCGGTGTCCGGCAAAGGAGTAGCCCCAGCGCCCGTCGTCGTGCGTGACGCGAAACGTCACCGGTTTGGCTTCATCGTGGCGGTGGGCTGCCTCCAAGAGCTGGGCTTGCGTCTTGGCGAGGTCACACTCGCTGGGCGCTCGATACGCAAGGTCCGGCGACCACGCTTGCGCCAGCCGGGCGACGTTCTCGACGTGGCTTGCCAGCGCCACCACCGACACCCGCTTGGGAGCGCCGGGTGGGTGGAAAAAGAGGCGGGCGACATCCATGAGGGACCTCCTTGCCGATCGGGAAGAGCGGCAGTAGAATCACGTTGCGAAGGAGAGCGCCATGACTCAGAAGCTCAAGGTCATCCCCGTGACTGTACGGGACTCGCTGCTGTTCACTATCGAACTCCTGGACGAACGACCGGACGGGTTCTCGGCCTGCGTGCCGGAACTGGCCATCTACACCTGCGGCGCCACGGAAGCCCAGACGCTGAACCGCGTCCGCAAGCACGTGGCGGAGAAGTACGAGGACTTGGTTAGCAGTCCAGTGCCGCTGAATGAGAATGAGCGAGAGTGGCTGCGGTACTATCGGACGGTGATTGGGCCGGGTCGTCTTCGAATCGGAGGCAATCCAGGAAGTACGCTGCCTGGTTGAAGGCGATGCTCCACCGCCAGCGGACGTCGCCTTGGAGGTTTCGGAGGCGGATCCATGGCGCCCCGGTGGACGAACAGGTTAGCCAACCTGTTCTACGGGGCGGGACGGAAGTGCACCACCGGCGAAGGCGTTCAACCTCACGGCCCTGGGTGGTCACCATGGGGCCGCGGAACGGGAACCTCCTTCCACGCCGAGGGCGTTGCACGATCATCATCTTCGGTGGCCTCGTCGAATGCCTCGCACACCGCCACGGCTTCCTCTTCGGCCTTCCGCGCTCGCCAGCGGGCCCACAACTCCGCGTGGGCAGCGAAGGCAGCCGTGCCGAGGATGATCTGGTACCGCAGACCTGCCGCGTCCGAGGTGTCGACGAGGAGGTCGCATGCCATGAGGCGACGCGCGCCGAGGTAGCCTTGCAGCGCCCCGCGATCGGCGAATCGGGTCACGAGACACGGGAGGTACCGTTCCTCGGTGAGTCGGCGGACCTCGGGCGGAATCGCGATCTCATGATCCTGACCATGGGCGCGGTAGGTCAGGCGCAGCCGGAGCCCCTTGAGAGCCGTTGGATGCCCCCAATGCTCACGGTCGAACTCCTCCTGGGCTGTGTCCATGGCGTTGAGCGTGAAGCCGACTCGGCCTCGCGGGCTACGGAATTGGTCAACTCGAACGTAGCAGTCACACCACTCCGGTCGCTCGCCGATGGCAGCGGAGAACTGCCGCCAGTCGAGTAGCGTGAAGTCGTAGTGCTCCAGCACGTGGAGCAGGTCGTAGTAGCAATGGTCGGCGCCGCTCTGGAACAGCCGTTGCGGATCGTGGATGCCGCAGCGGAGACCCACGTCATCGCCGCGGAAGCGAAAGAGCGCACTGAGCAACGCGTGGCGCGATTCCACGTAGTCGCGCACTCTGGGGCGCCAGCGGCGTAGCGCCCACTGCACTGCTTCCGTGCGCTTCTGGTCACTCAGCCGCTCGAAACCATCGGGCTCGCCCTTTCTCCGGTACTCATGCCGCAGGTAGCCGACCGCGGACGTGTGCCAGAGCCGGTCCACGAACTGACTCTTCTCGCCCTTGCGTTCCGCCTGAAGCAGCCGCTCCCGATTCAGGTGCGCACGAATGCGCTGTTCGCACAGCTCTGCTGTTTGCGCCGACGCTGGGGCGAACAACCTTCTGACTCGCTCGAACAGCCGTTCCGGCGCGTCCCAGTCCGGCGGCATGATCCGTTTCATCTCGTGGATCGGCCGGTAGCTCTCCAGAACCGCCCACGAATCGAGGTAAGCAAACAATCGGTTGTCTTCCCCGAGGGACTCCGCAGCCAAGCTCGCGAACTCGGGACGCGTGAAGACGGTCTTGCCGGTCTGCTGCACCGCGGTCAGCAGCTTGTCCGGCACCAGCGCGACCGCTTCGCTGGGGATGTCCGTCTCCACCTTCCCCAACACCCGCCCCGCTCGCCCGATCCGCTGCACCAGCTCCGGGGCGAACGGGGCTTCGCAGTAGACGAAGTCGAGGGGCTGGCGCGGCTTGTCGAGCCGGTCGAAGTTGTAGCCGATGTCCACGGTGGGAGTGGCCAGGAGCAGTGGCCGCTTCTTGGCTTGCTCTCGCGCTTCCCGCCGTGCCGGACCGACAATGGCCCCGAACTCGTCGGGCGTGAAGCCGCTGCGTCTGAGCTGTGCCCCCAGACGGCTAATGCGTGCCAGCGAGTCGCTGACGATCACGCCGTCCTGCGAGGCAATGCGGTTCCGCAGCAGGGACACTGTCTCCGGTTCGCCGAAGAGCTTCTCCAGACTGCCTACTCGCAACGTCAGGTCCAGGTCGGTCAGTGCCTTTGTTCGGGACAGGTCCCGGCTCTCGTCCGGCTCGTTGCCCGGACTGACCTCGGTCCACCGCTCGCCGAACAGCTCGGTGAGGTAGCTGCGGAGTTGGTCGTTCGGAGTCGCCGACAGCAGACACACCTTCCGCGTCCCGTCGAAGTAGCCGAACTCCTGCGAGAGCGCGAAGAAGAACAGGAAGCAGGCGAGCTGCTTGGCGTTGTAGTAGTGGAACTCGTCCACGACGAGGTAGTCGAAGCGGGTGATGAAGTCGGTCAGGAGGTTGCGCGTGTCAAGCTGGCTGTAGGCGCCATAAAGGGCGAGGTAGAAGAGGTCAGGGTTGGTTACGAGCACGAATGGCCGGCGGCCAGCGGACGTCGGATCGACGCGGCGGGAATTCTGAATGAGGTCGTGAAGCACCTGGGCGTTGCGCGAAAAGTCGTTCGTTTCCCGCTCGGCGTCCGCCAGGCGTCTCAGCACCGAAGCGTCGACGCCAAGCACATGCAGGTCGAGGGCGTTGTCAGCGACGAATCGTCGCGCCGCTTCGACGTGCTGGCGGATCAGTTCGTTGGTGGGGGCGATGAAGAGCGTGTTGGCCGTGGGCGCTTCCAGGAGGCGGAGGAGTGCTGCCGTGGTCTTGCCGGTGCCCGTGTTGTACGTGTTGACCACCAGATCGTGGTCGCGCAGTGCCTCGACGGTCCGCCATTGGTGGTAGAGCGGCGGCGGGGTTAGGGACCACGGATTCTCTTGGCTCAGTTTCTCGTGGTGTTCGCGGAGCAGGATGGTTGCGGAGAGGTCCATGTCGGGTTCACCATGGCGACAGGTCGTGGATTGCCCTCGGCGGTGCGGCGTTGTGGAACCCCCGTTGGGGTTCGGGTAGGTTGGCGGGTGTTCGGTTACCCAGGGTGGCTTCGCGACCCTGGGCTGTGATGTGGAACCGCTTTGCGGTTGGGCGTGGCGGGAACGCCGAAGGCGCTCAACACCAAAGCCCAGGGCAAGGGCGGACTCCGTGAGTTCGCACGTCGCCCTGGGCTTTGTCGCGTAGCGACACCATCCATACCCCGTAGGGGTTACACAGAACGCCACAACCGGGCGGCGAACCGCATTCCTGCGGGCAACGCGGTTCCGTCGGGCAACTCGTGGAACTCGCCATCGAGGTGCGCATTGCGGATCAACGGCGCCGGGCGCAACGACAACAGGTCATGGACGCCAATGTCGGTGTCGGCAGACAAATCGACCGGGTTGAGGTAGAACGGCACCACCCGCTTGATCTTCTGGACCGTGCCAAACCGCTCCTCCCGCGGCGCCACCTTCGCCTTGCTATCGAACTTCCCCAACCGGACGTACCGTGGAATCTCGACGGCCGCTTCACTGAGCACGAAGAACCGCGCCCGGTTCCCTAAGGCCAGCAGCTTGAGCCGCCCGATCTGCGGGAAGTTCGCGGCGCGCGCGCGCTTCTTCGGATCGAAGATTCGCGCCCGGTCCACGGTGATGGCGTTCTGCTCCATGCTGAACCACCAGCCCTCGCTCAACGCATTGAACTGCGTCAACGTGAACCGTGGCGCGTGGGTCAGCGTCGCCGGGGTTACGTAGATGCCCCGAGCATTCAACTCGCCGAGGTCACGCTCGTAGGTGATCTCGCCGTCGTTGTGGTAGGGAGCGCGACAGAAGCCGAGGGCGTAAGCAAGCGCGTAGTTGCCGATGACAGGTTCTGTCTGGAACAGGTTGCTGACTTCCCGGCTGGCGAAGAAGAGCGGCTCCATCAGCTCCAGCTCGCAGCGGTAGATGTGCATGGCTCACCTCCGCAGCCTATGAGTAGAGACCTGACAGCCGCTCCAACAGCGCCTTCACCTTGTCAGCATCGGCGAACACGTCACCGACTTCGCCCACCAGGGCAGTCACCTCGGCGTCGGGGAGACGGTGCTTTCGACCGACGACCTCGTTCCAGAGCGAGTCGATGGCTGCCTTTGCCACGGCGTCCACAGCCTCGGAATCCAATGGGAACGAGAGGTCGCCGTCGGGTGCCTGTGCCTTGAGCCGGTCGTAGACTTCCTGCGTTAGCTCCAGGTTGCTGAACAGCTCGCAGTCGCTGAAAACGACGCCCAACAGCGTATTGCTCATCTTGCCCAAGCGCGACGAGATCGCGCCGTAGCGCCGGGTCCGCAGGAGGTTGCCGAGAACGTAGCGCAGCTCGTCGGGCGTCACGTCCTTGAGCGTTTCCATATCCAGAAAAACAGCGCCCGGCTTCACATAGGGGTCAGCCTGGATGCTGTGGGAGGCGTCGCCGGTCACCGGGTCGCGCATGGTGCCGTTGTCGTAGGGCGCGTTGAACGTCCGCTTGCCGGTGATCATGTTGGCCGGCAGAACGCTGAAGGCATCGTCAGTCATCACCCGCGACTTCTGCGCGCCGCCGCCGCCCACGGCGTATCCGTAGATCATGCAGTCGGCGCAGATGGCGCACGGCTTGTTGCGGTTCAGCCCGCAGCGGTCCTCTTCCTTGCCTTGCCTCGTCGCGCCGTCGAAGAACAGGAAGCCGTGCTCGCGCAGCAGCTCGCGGCCGGTGCGGCGTTCGACAGCCGTCTGCTTGCGCTTGCTGATGACCACGCGGGAAAGCTGCTCCTTGTTTGCGCGCCCGGCGAAGGTGAGCTCTTTGCTGAGGTCCTCGCCGGAGCCTTCCGTGCGGAAGATGACCTCCGACTCGGCCTGCCTCCGCACGAACAGCGTCACGTACTTGCCGTGCGGCAGGTTGTCGTACTTCTCGGCAAGCCAGTTGGCGTATGGTTCGAGAGTGCTCATTCAGTCCGTCTCCTTTCTCTTGCCGATCTGATCGGCAACAAGCTGGATGAACGTCGAGCGAATGCGGCGCCGGCGTTCCAGCAGGTCGTTCAGGCGGCCTTTGTGGACTTCCTTGAAGACCTTGTTCCAGAACACGTCGACGAACTCGGCGATGCGCTGGATCTTGGTTTGCCCCCAGTACTTCGCCTCGGTGACGCGCTCGATGGACTCGCCGATCTCCTTGCGCAACAGCGCTTGGATCTCTTCCTCGGTCTCCTTGTCCGAGTCCCAACGTTCAAGCACGTCGAAGGCAACGTCGAGAGGCTTGGCCAAGGCGGTGTCTTTCAGGCTGTCGCCTTTCAGCTTCGCCTCCCAGGCGATGGTGGCCAGGTCGCGGATGTATCCCAAGATTGCTTCCCCTCCTTTCCGTGTGACGATCTCCGAGACCAGTGGGCAGAGCTTCCGGAGCAGACCAAACCGGAGCTGCTCCTGCTCGCCTCTGGACTTGCGGTCAACCTGCCGATGGGTGACGGCAAACAGCTCCAACGGGTCGCCGTCGAGGGCGCGCACCAGCGCAACCAGTGGGTCGCCGCCCTTCGGCTCAAACACCAGCGGCTTCACTTGGTGCAGCAACACCATCAGGTCCCACAACTCGTGGGACTGTTGCCAAGTCAGACTGCTGGCAGGCAGCAGTCCCCGAAACGCCGGCGGGGCGCTGTCAATGAGGAAGTCCACGGCTTCGCCAGCAGACAGAGGCGGAATGTCCGAGTCGCTCAGCACAGCGCGGCAGCCCACGAACAGCTTCAGGATGAGCGCGTTCTCAAGGGCAAACAGGAATCGCTCCGTGTCGTTGTCGCCCGGCGCGTTGACGGGCTCGGTGATCACGTTGCCAATCACTTCGGAGAATCTGGGCACCGGATTGCCGTTGACCTTGGTGGGGGCAAAGCGGAGAGAGAGCTGACCGGACTCCCGGAAGTCCTTGTGGACCTCGTCGACCTTGAGCAGCGCGGAGGACACACCGGCGCCCCGCCAGTCGCCCAACTGCTGACGGAAGGCATTGAGGTAGTCTGCCGTGAAGAACGAGTAGGGGTAGAGGTGGGCGAAGTAGGTCTTTGACTTGCGGATCACGTTGTAGCTGAGCTTTTCCAGCAGGAACTGGGCACGGCAGACCTCACACACGTTCCGCTTGGGCTCGCGGGACGTGCCGCCTTCAAGCCGATTCGAGAAGTACTGCACCTTCACATTGGCCGGCACGTCGGCGGCCATCCAAGGGCCGGTGTCGAACTCCGAGCCGCACACGCTGCACTGGACGTGTCGCGACGCCACGTAGCGACGCAGAGACGCGGCGAAGTCCCTCTCGGAGGCCCCGATTCCGGAAAAGCTGACCTGCCCCGCCACGTACCCGCTCAGTGCGGCAAACTGGTCGCTTGTGCTCCCGGGGAGGTCCACCAGCGTTGCGCCGTCAGCGCAGATCCGCGCGTATGCCTCCTCGAACGTCAGCACCCCCGCAACGCGCAGGTCCTTACCGACCACGTACGCACGATCGTACAGCGCGTCAAACACGGCATACCGTTGCCGGTGTTCCGCCGGCACATTCAGCAGCCCGTAGACACGTTCCCACGAGTCGAGTTCCGCCTTCGGGAAGTGCTTCTGCAGGTAGATGTAGTACGTGCGGATCAACTCACCCAACCGCAACGCCTCGTCGTCCGGCGGGAGCGTGAAGCCGCCTGTCTCAAGCTCCTTCTCCGCGGTTGCCAGCAACGGGTCTGCGTTGCACAACTTCTTCCCTTCCGGCGCTGCCAGCTTGCGCGACAGCTCGACCAGGCGGCGCCGAATGGACTCGTTCATGGTCTCGTAGCGCGCAGGCTTGGAGGCAGTGCCCTTGGTGTAGACAGCGCGGGAGACGAGGTTGTGGACCTCGCGGAAGATCTCACGGAACGGCACGCCCAACGCGAGGCACTTCTCATCGACTTTGATGCCCTGCGCCCCGCTCTTGATGAAGTCGGCAAATCCCGAGCGTGTCTTGCCTGCCAGGGCTTCCGCGACGCGCTCACCGACGCCCCTCATGTCCGACTCATCCATCGACACCTGCCGCCCCGTGTCCTTCAGATACGCCACCCCGTCCGGGTAGTACAGCAGGGGCGTTAGCCCCTTGGCGGCGAGATGATCGACCACGGCGTTGTGAATCAGGTTCGTGAGGAGACCGCGCGACTCGCTGACCTTGTGGGTGACGAACTCGTACTGCGTCTCGGTCGCCTCATTGAGTCGCTTCAGGAAGGTGGCCTTGTACCGCCGCTCCTCCAGGCTGTGCGAGAGGTCCACCGTATCCACCGCCCGCATCAATGGAACGAGTCTCTCCAGCCGGTCGCGGCCGAGGCGGTACGGGTCGAACGACTTCACCAGCGATTCGCCGGCACTGCTGTAGTGGCCGGAATGAGCGCGCACCAAGTGCCAGACATCAGGCAGGTAGTCGCGCCAGTCCGGGAAGAACCCCTCGGCTCCGAGGTCTGTCAGCGCCGCCGCAACGTTGTCCTGCGAGGTCAGCGCATTGAACGGGACCTCCTGCCCATCGGCAAGCGGCAGCTTGTTCAGATCGTGGACCGTGTAGGCTGCGAAGAGCACCCGCGTCTCGTCGTCCGTGAGACCGACCAACGGCGCCAACCGGCTCAGCAGGTACACGCCGTTCACGACGTGCGTGAACACCGACTCGCCCTGTTTCGCGCCGTGCTGAGGTCGGTGCTTGAGGGCAGCCAGTGGACCGTCGAGCATCGTCCGGGCGTATGCGTCCAGTACGGGCTCCTCGACGCCGACGCCGATCAGCATCAGCAGGTCGTCATCTTTCTTCGCCATTGAACGCCTCCGTGTTCAGTGCGCGCACCCGCTGTCCATTCACCTCATCCACTCTCCAACCCTCCCAGTTCTCGGTCAACCTCGAATCCCCTTCCGCCGCCACCCATTCCTGCACGATCCGCCCCCACGCTTGGCTGCGGGGCGTGGGCTGGAAGCGGGCCAGCAGGTCGGCCGGGATTGCGCGCATGGGACTCGGGTCCTTTCGGTGGGTAGTCGAGTTCCAGTGTAGCGGGTGGGTGTCGCAGGTACGGCGACAGGGCCGGGAATCGGTGGTCGTGGTCGGTGCGCCCCCGCCACCCCAACAGGTTGGCAACCTGTTCCACGTTTCGTTCATGCCCCACGGTACACCTCCAGGAGCGCCGCGGCTACGTCCTTCATTCGTTGGCGCAGTTCAGGCGGCTCCAGGACTTCCGCCTCGGGGCCGAAGCCGAGGACCCACCACGACAGCTCTTCGGGGTTGGCTTCGACGGTGAGCAGGATGGAGCCGTCGGGCTGGTCCTCAAGTTGCTGGGTCGGGTGCCGTTGCTGCTCGCGAATAAGCGGGGCCAGGCGCGGGGCGAAGCGGACGCGGACGAAGGTCGTGTCGCCGTGAATCAGCTCCCAGGTCGGCGCGAGGTAGTCTTCCAGGGAGAAGTCGTCGGGGTAGTGGAACCGGTCACCGGTCGGTTCCACGGAGTGGAAGCGAACGAGCTTGAAGGTGAGCACTTTGTCGGCTTCGTAGCAGAAGGCGGCGAGGTACCAGCCATGGCGGCGGAAGAAGAGCGCGTAGGGGTCCAGCGTCCGGGGTTGGGGCGTCGAATCGGCCAGTGCCTGATACTCGACGGCGACCCGCCGTTGGTTTAGGAGGGCCCGTTCGAGGGCGACGAACAGCTTGCGCACGGGGCCGTACTGCGCGCTCGACTGCAGTTCGACGCGCATCCGCCCCTCCATCCGCGCGGAAACGGCTCCCGTCTGCTTTGAACCCAACGTCTCGATCTTGGCGAGCGCACGCTTGAGCGCCGGCGCGAACGGCGTGTCGGAGTTGACAGGCGGCGCAGTGGCGGCGAGCCGCAGGGCAATGATCTCGGAGACGGTGAACTGGAGGGGCGGGGCGTAAGCGCCGCGGAGCAGCCGATAGCCCTCGGGCCCGGAGACAATGCCAATCCCCAGCCCTTGAAGTGCCAGCAGATCGCGATGGATGGTGCTTCGGTGCACGCCCAGGTCGCGGGCCAGCTCAGCCGGGCGCTTGCCGCGTCGGCTGTCCAGCGTCGTCACCAGTGCAAACAGCCGTTCCGCTCTTGGCAGACCGTGGTTCAACTCGGGTTCGCCTCCGGCCGGGGAACCGCTCCCCGCGCCGGTCTTACACTTCGTCTCAGGGGCCGGCGGACCTTCTCGCCCTGACAGGCGGTTACAGCACTGACGGCCGAGCGACAAGCGGCCGCTCTACTCCTTCGGCTTCTCCTCCCGCGGTCTGTACAGCAACGGCCGCCGGCACTGCAGGACCACCGACCGCAAGTCCCCGTTCGCCACCGGCCGGTTGTACTGGCCGTACATCTTCAGGCTGTCGGCGTCCGGGATGCCGCGCTTGACTGGGTCGGGGTACTCGCCGGCCTGGCGCACTTCCTCTGGCCACTCGTAGTAGCGCGGGCGGTTGTCGAGGTTGATCGCGGTGATGAGCGGCGGGTTGCTCACGCCGTACTGCAACCCGGCGAGGAACATCCCCCACGGGTCCATGAGGTAACTGCGATGGTCCGTCTCAGGGCAGCCGCCGGCGGCGCGGAGCAGGTAGTAGCCGTTGTCGAGGCAGCGGCTGGCTTCGCGCAGGCGGATGCGCTCGCCATAGGGGCCGGCGTCTTGGGTGCTGAGCAGCATCAGGTCGACCTTGTTGAGCCCGGCGACGCGGTCGATGTCGGGGCTGCCGACATCGGCGCAGATCTTCGTGCAGATCCGGCCGAAGTCCACGTCGAACACCCCCACGCGGTCGCCTTCCCGGTAGGTCTTCCAGCTCTTGTCGGTGGTCTGGAGGATCTTGGTGTAGCGGCCGACCTCGGCGCCCTGGCGGTCGAAGAGAATCGACTCGTTGAACCCATTCTCCAACTCGCCGGCGATGAGCACATACATGCTGCTGCGTTTGGCTGCTTCCGCAAGCCGCGCCAGGTAGCCCCGGTTGCGTTCCTTGTTCGTCTCGACCTCGGCTTCGGTGTTGTACCAAACGTATTCCCAGAGACACGCAATGTCCACGCCCTGCTTGCCGCATTCGTCCAGCTTCCCGATCAAGCGGTCGAAGTCGCCCTCGCACTCGATGGCCGCCGCTTTGATGACCTTCTTCTCGCCGCGCGTCGGTGGCGGTGGCAGCTCGGCGGAGGTGATCAGCGCGAACTTGCCCGCCGTTCCGTACCCGCCGTCGCGGGGGCTGCCGCCGAGCTGGCTGCGGGGGATCGTCGCCAGCGCCACGCCACCCCGGTGCCCCGAGTCCGCCACCGTGTGTCCGTCGGGCCCCAGCACCTGCGCCCTCCCCAACGGCCACGAGGCCGTCCACGAGAACTGGTCGGCGTAGCCGCCGTAGCCCTTCTCGCCGGCGTACTGAGCGACGGCGAGGAACAGCCCGTTCTCCGCCGCCCGGCCCCGCAGCGTCAATGAGTAGTAGTGCTCGTCCCGATCCGGGAACGGCTTGGTCGACCAGACCACCAGCGAGGCGCCGCGGCGCCGCAGCACGGTGTCGATCTCCGGGAAGTAGTGGTCGGTGCCGATCTTCATGCCGAGGCAGCCGAAGTCGGTGGCGAAGGTCGGCAGGTCGTCGCCCAGCGCGAGGCCGTCCTCGTAGGGCAACCGGTGCGACTTGCGGTACTTCCCGAAGATCTTCCCCGCCCGGTCGCACAGGAACGAGGTGACGTAGGTCTTGTCGCCCTCCTGCTCGCGGAGGTTGCCGACGACGTACATCCGGTGCTCCGCTGCCTTCCTCGCGATGGCTTCCGACGCCGGGCCGGGGATCGGTTCCGCCGCTTGGTACACGCACTCCTGCGGCAGGCAGCCGAGGTCGGCGCCGAGCTTGCCCGCTTCGTCCAAGGCGGCGAGTGTCTCGGCCAGCGTCCGGTGACCTTCGTCCCAGACCAGCGAGATCGCTGCCACCTTGACGCGTCGAATCCGACGTTCCACGACCTCGACCTCCATCGCCTTGCGCGCGCCGGCTGGACCTTCGAGCGCAATCTCGTCCACGACAACGTCGGCATTCGTGCCCGCCTTGTTCGCCACCGCGACGATGACCGAGCTGACAAAGCCGTCGGCCGCGCTCTTCCCGCCTCCGGCACACCACTTGCTCAGTTCCTCGTAGGCGCTCTTGAGGGTGACCTGCTGCCACTCCTCCGACGCGCCGACGCCCGGACCGTGGTAGATGAACCCGAAGGGTGAGAGACCGATCTTGATCGACACCGGTACGTTCGTTCTCACTCGGAACGAGACGGTGTCGAGCTGCGGCACGAGCGGCATGCGTTCGGGCAGGTTGTAGGTCCAGTAGGACAGGTTGTGCGCCACCTCGGCCGGGTAGCTGGCGCGAAGGTGCGCGGCAGCGGTGCCGTTCAGACCGATGCCGGGCTGGACGGCATTGACGGCAACCGTAGCCGGCACGTCGCCCCAGGTGTGAACGAAGGCCGACTGCCCGGCCTGATCGTCGAAGGTCTGGCGGAAGAGATCCTCTCCCCACACCGGGGCCGACAGGGAGAGAACCAAGACGGTGGAGGTGAACCTGCGCATCGAGTCTTCCTCGTTTCGCCAAGGGTCTGCGGGAGAACACGCAGAGGGTAGCCGATTCTGCTGCCGACGGCGAGTCGCCGCGGGGTCACCGCCCGGCGCGGCCGTGGTGCACCCGGAACAGCCTCGCCAGTTCGCTCGGTAACACCGCCCCATGGTCGCCAACCGCAATCTGTTCACGGAAACCGTGAGTGACCAGACGGAGGTAGTTCCCCTGCCGATGTGGAGGAGGTAGGTTCGTGTCCACGCGTGCGCGCCAAGGCCTCCGCCGGGGAAGCACAAATCTGCTTGGCCGGACCTCCCCACACCGGGTAGAATACTCGCCATGCCTGCCGCACATGCTGTACTGAACCGACTGCTGGACCCCGTGGGCCGGTGCTTCACGCTCGAAGTAGCGCAGCGGATCACGGAACTGCGTGCTCCCAAGTACGCGCAAAGGCGAATCGAGGAGCTCGCCGCCAAGTCAACGGCGGGGACGCTGTCGGAGAACGAGCGTGGGGAGTACGACGCCTACGTCTCCGCTGGGAGCTTCGTCGCCATTCTCCAGACGAAGGCGCGCAGGCTACTGCGGGAAGCCCAGAGGCACTGATGGATGTCGCTCTCAGGGAGCTCGTCATCCGACGGGCGAGCAACCGGTGCGAGTACTGCCACCTCCACCAGGAACACGATCCCTTCTACGCCTTCCACGTCGACCACGTCATCGCGCAGCAGCATGGCGGCGAGACACATCCGGACAACCTCTGCCTGAGCTGCTACCGGTGCAACTCCCACAAGGGCCCCAACATCGCCAGCCTTGACCCCGCCAGCGGGGAGTTGGTGCGCCTGTTCCACCCGCGCCAGGATCGCTGGGACAACCACTTCACGTGGGACGGCGCCGTCCTCATAGGCACGACACCCGTCGGCCGAGCAACGGTGCAACTGCTGACCACCAACCATCCCGACTACGTGCTGCTGCGCGAGCTTCTGATCGAGGAAGGCGAGTTCGCCCCGTAGCCCGGTATCGGCGCGGCAATGCGCCCGCGCGGGCCATCGTCGCCAACCGCGACCTGCTCGCGAAGACCGTGGTTAACCAGACGAAGGTCATCTTCCTGCCGACGTGGAGGGTGCACCGGCTCTCCACGAGCCAGCCGCCAGGCTGCTCGGCTGCCGGGAGGGGAAGAGACGCTCGGGTCCTGCCATCATCTGACGACCGGGTCTCAGACAGGGGGGTAGATGCGTCCTCCCACGTCTGGCCACATGCTCTCGTCCTGACTGGGAATGTAGGTGTTGCCCGAGACCCATCCAGTCTGCCTGGGCGTGAGCCATTTCGTGTGCCCGTCGGCGAACCAGTAGGTTGCCCCTTCGGAATGCCGGCGGGCTCCTTCACGCGCCAGCATGTTGTAGTCCATTTGGCTGTAGTTGCGGGAGTCGATGTACGGACAGCCCGCTGCCGAGTAGAGGTCCAATAGGCCGATCACCCGACTGGGATCGTCGAGTTGGCTGGCGTGGACTCCCGACAGGGCGCACGACGACATTCCGAAGCTGGCGTGAAGGCGGGAGTTGCGCACCGAGCCCCATTGGCGCCGGAGCGGGTCGTCGGGGCACAGCAGGAGCTCGCCCGAGCTGTAGTACGAACGCGCCGCGTGCTGCCAGGTCGTGCTCTGTGCCTGCGACGGGATGAACGACCCATACGGGTATTGCTCATCCCAGTCGCTGACGTACAGGGTCAGAGCCACCCCAAGCTGCCGCACTCGGCTCCCGCACACCACCTGTCGGGCCTTGCGGCGCGCCGACGCGAACACAGGGAACAGCAGGGCCGCGAGGATCGCCAGGATGGTGACCACGATGAGCAACTCCACAAGCGTGAAGCCGCCCGCGGCCTGACGCCGGCGGCTCCACCGCCACGCCTGGAGTGTCAACGGGGCAGCCATTGCTGAGACCTCAGAACTCCACCCTCGTCTTCGGGTCGTCGCGGCTGGGCGCGACACCTCTCACTGACAGCAGTGGCCCCGACAGGCGGAACCGCAACTGCCAGGCGTAGGGGCGCACCAGGTCGAGCGGCAGGTTCTTGCCCTTCGGTGACGCCTGCACCGCGGCGTACTCCTCCAGCCGGCGGCGGACGGGCGCCGGCAGGACATCCCAAGGCGCCACGCGAGTGCTGTGATCCTCAGGTTCCGGCATGGAACTCGTCCACACGAGGTCCAGGTTGGCGAGGAGAGACCGACACAACGCGTCCTTCGCTTGTGCCCAGTCCGCTGCGGCGGGCGCGGGAGGGTCGGTGTGAAGTCGCGGTGGGGAGTCAGCATCTGGCACCAGCAACTCCATGTGCGCCGTCTCATACGACAGCCAACGCGCATTGAGCAGCGCCGCCACTGCCGCCGCGAACTCGCGACTGGAGACGTTCGCCGCGCGGACGGTGATCGGCCACGAGGCGAGGTCCTCCGCCACGTACCGCAGGAGGGGCGCCGCGGCCCGGTCGCGCATGTTGACCACCTCAGCGGGAACGCATAGAAAGGTTGCCTCGAGCACCTCTGCTGTTTCCCGGCACTCGGCCCGGAGTGCGACGATCCGATCGGACGCTCCGGGTGCGCCGACCTCGGCGGTGAGCCCGGGCAAAGGCCAGAGGACGTTGCTGCGGTTCTGCGGGCCTGCGTTTCCCTCCGGGAGGTAGCCGGTCATCTCGGCCACCGGGCCGTTCTCTCCTGACAACAGGAGGTGCGTGCGCCTCGCCTCGCCCCCGGCAGCGTCGGCTGTCGTTGCGTGGACCACCACGTGGGTCTCCAGGCGAGGCACCCGGGCGGTTAGAGAGGAGCGAAGCCTCCCGTCGGTGACGGCCAGCCGCAAGCCGTCCCGCGACAGCGCGTTCTGTTGCTCCTCCTGGGAAAGGCCGCACCACAGGTCGGTGGCGTCGGCGCCCTCGAATGCTGCACGTAGCATGGGCCGCAGTCGTGGACACCACAGCAACAGGGTCAACTCCTGCCCCTTGTTCAGGTTGGCGCGACGGAGGGTGATGACGTCACCCGCATCAAGGGTGTCTCGGTCCAAGAAGTAGTCGAGCACCGCCGGTGCCACTTCCGCCTTGCTGTCTTCGACCAACCGCTTGCTCCGGAGCACCGCCAGAGGGCCCACCGCCGTCCACTCGTAGCCACAGGCCGCGCACAGCGCGTCTAAGGCGGCGCGCCGCGTGCCCCCGGGGAAGGAGAAAGGTCGAGGCGTGTTGAGGCTCCAGCGGTTGGGACCGTCTGCCACGAGGTTTACCTCGGCCCTGTCGGCGAAGTCTACCAATAGGTGGGCGACCGGCGCCGGCGGGAGATCGAAAGGCCCGAGCCGGGACTCAAGCGGGGCTGGCGCTGCGTCCGCAACGGCAAGCGCGAACAGCGCAAGTGTTCCGCCTACAGCCCACACTCTGCCGCCCCACGTGTACTGCATGTCCTATCTCCTTTCCCGCAGCTTGGCAGCGTGGCGCGCTCAGAAGGAGACTCGGCGGGCGTCGCCTTCCTCACCCACCAGCCACGCGTCGAATGAGAAGAACGGAGAGCCGCGTCCGGGCCGCAACCCCAGCTCGGCCTCCTGGAGTCTCTTCCAGTCCAGTTGCGACAGCTGGTGCTTGAGAGCACTGTGCTCCTGCGCCCACGTGAAGTACCGGCCAAAGGCATCCTGGACGTGAGGCGACGTCGCCCACAGCGGGATTCCCAGCGGCTTCCCGTCCTGGAGCGTGTCTAGGCGCGTCCGGTTCAGGACCGAGTAGAACGGAGAGATGCCAGCGTAGTCTTGCCAGCGGAGCCTGGGATCGGGCCCTTGCCGAGCGAAGGGAGACGGGCGCTTGTCCACCCACGCCTCCACCACGGACAGGAGCTCTGCGGCGCTACGAGCGCGTTCTTCCTCTGGCCGCGGGCCGAGGACTCTGTAGGCGCTCCCGCGCGGCGTCCACTGTGCCTGGAACGCACGAGCCAGGGCTTCGCAGAACTCCGGACCCGTCACCGTCGGTTCGAGACGTACAGTCATCACCGCCTCGGCGAGATGGCGGTGGGCGACTGCCTGGAACATGGTGCTCCGCCCGGGCACTTCTGGGCCCGGAACAGGAGAGACCGCCTTGAGCAGATCTGCAAGCCGACAGTACTGCACCTGCAGCGGCCGCGGTTGAAGGTTGCGTTTGGCGTCCTGCGGTGCGCCTGCGCGCTCCAGCCGGGTTCGCAGTGCTTCGGACTGCCAAGGAGCGAACACGCGGTCTACCTGTCGTTGTGAGCTGTTGGCTGTCCGTCCGGCTTGCACCGCCGGCCACAGGGCTTCCACGTGGAGCACTTCCTCGCGGCCGATGCTGAAGACGACCGTTACCCGTCGCTCATTGCTGTTCGCCTCCACCAACCGCAGCTTCACTGCCGACGGGTCCTGCCACAACCGGGCAGCGTTCGCGTCTGCGTCGCCCGCGTGCCGAACGAGGACCATTGCCAGCAGGTCGCGCTCGCGCTGGTTTAGTGCTTCGAGGGTTGTGCCCTCCATGGACTGGAGACTCGTTGCCTTGCGCCGCGCCAGCGACGCCACCAACTCGCAAACCTCCGGTCGGGTGCGCACCAACTCCAGAGCGTCCCGGAAGGCCTGCCCGTACCATAGCACCGTGCGCCACTGTTCCGGCGTGAAGTCCGCGCCCGTCAGCGATGGCACGTCTGCCGACGACAGGCTGCGCCGGATGGCAAGCCACGTGACGGTGGTGGGTGACACGTCGTCAGGGTGTGGCTCGGTGCGGCTCGGACGCGCGACGACGACCTCGTCCACTGCCTCCCATTGATAGCCGAACCGTTGCGCCGCAGCATCCAGTATCTCCCGAATCGTCGCATCGGCCAGAACGAACGGCGACGGTGCGAAGGACCGGTACCCCGTGTGCGTAAGCGCCACCACAGAGAGCCTGCCGGCGTCCGCCACAGCCATCAGGACCGTCGCCATGGAAGCTCGGTCCACGGAGACCGAGAGCCGTCGCGCCAGGGCTGCCTCCGCGGCCAGCCCGGGGTGCACAGCCGGCGCGCAGACCCACACCAGCGTAGCCAGCAGCAAGGCGAGAGGGTGCGCTGCCCGCCGAACCACCGGGGAAAGCCGGCTCTTCGGCACAACTGAGTGGATGGCGGCCATTCCTGTGCTTTCCTCCTCTCTTGCCCGCCTCGTGGCGGTGAGCCATAGAGCGGCCGTCGGGCTGGAGGTCACGCGGAGCGGTGCGCACTCCAGCCCGGCAGCCCGCTCAATGGCTCCAGACCCCTCCAGACGCTAACCCTGGCCCCAGCCAGGAACCATCGTCAGGAAGAAGTCGTGCCGGACCTGCTCGTCCTCTTCGATGGGGACGAGGTCCTCACCGCTGTCGCCGTACATGCCAAATGGGTCTCTGGCTTGAACGGTCAGCAGACCGACGCCGACCATGGTGCTATACGCGCCATCCCAGCCTGTAGATGCGCTCAGGTTGTTGTCGATGTAGATGTCGATCGACGAGATGCCCGTCTGGGTGCCGGCCTCGTACACAAAGCCGTGGAGCTCCTCCGGCTCGTCGAAGTCAAGCTGGAAGTTCTGCAACGTGACGAAGTTGCGCACGACGTTCACGTTGATGGGGTCCATCGGGTGATACATGCCAGCCTGTGCCTTCGCCGGGTGTGCCCCAGGCCAGACAAAGTCCATTCGGTACCAACCATTCCAGTCTGTCGTCACACTTCGTTGGCTGTCGACAAGTTCGACCTCGGCGCCCTCGATGGCGAAAGCGGTGTGAGCGTCGGTCACCCAGCCAGCGATTCCGCCGGTCACACTGCGGATCGTGACGACGTTCGCCAGGTAGACATCTGTGTCGTTGCGCCCCATGGGCCCCCCGAAGTTCGCAGTGTCCGCGATCCCCCACTTGTCGCTGTACATCGTGTCTTCGTCGACTGTCCAGGCGCTCACCGCGGCGGTCCACGCCTCACCCGTCTGCGGGCCAGACTGATGCAGCACGAAATCTCCGAACTGGCCGCTGTTGATGATGGGGTTGGCCAGCAGTGGGGGGCCCCACCAGATGTCCGGCACGAAGCACTCCTCGTAGTCCTGGGAGGGTGGAGGCACCACGTTGGTGTCCTTGTCAAGCGCCGTCACCTCGTAGGTGAATGCGGCGCCAGAGTCCGCTGTGGCGTTCGCAACGGCCGCCTGTATCGCCGGGTCGGGGTTCCAGACCTGGGCCCAGACTGTGGAAGTCGCGAGGGCGGCAGCAGTCACCAGCAACAATGCGCGATGTGTCGATCTCCATGGCTTCACTTCGAGTTCCTCCTTAGGCACGATGTGGTCCTGTCCTTCTCGTGGTGCTCAGCACGACACGTGCTGAGTCCGGGCGGTACCGTCAACCAATTGCCCGGTTGCCGGCAGGCAGAGGCAGTGCACTACGGAGGATCTCGACCCGGGCGACCCCAACCTAACTGAAAAAGACCCCGCTGCACGGAGTGGGCGCCGATTGGCGCTAGGTGAGTTGCGCTGCCGCGGCAGTCCCGAGGGCGTGGCTTGCGCTGGGCTTTGCCGGCGGGGGGGAGGGGGGGGCGTGCACTCGTGCCGTGGCAGTCTTCCCGTCGTCAGGCGCGAGCACAGACAGCTTCCCAACGTGGTGCTCTCCTCTGACGCAAGCCGCGTTTTGGTGACGCCAACTCCGACGAGACATAGCACTTGGGCCTTGGAGCGTCCCCGGTGGACTCTGGGACGGAGAGGTTGAACTCGGCATAGAGTATAGCTCAGGGAGCGTGCCGTTGCAATACCCGGGTGGACGTGCGGTGGCGTGCCGGCCACAGAAGGACCGCTGCCTCTGGATCGCCAGCAGGGGCGCCCGCCTACGCCGAGAAGTCACCACGCGCTATGAGCGACCGATGAGTCCTGCTTCGGAACGAGCCGCCGAGCACAGGGCGATGGACGCCACGCTCATCGCGCGAAACCGACCTTCCCCGCCGCGAACTGAAACAACGCGAACAGCGCCTCCTCCGCGCCCAGGACCTCCGGCATCCGCATCCAGACGTACAGGTTCTTCCCGTTCTTCGGCGCGGAAGTCTTGTGCTCGACGTAGGCGATGCCGTCGCCGTACCACTTGCCGGCGGCGTCCGTCAGTCGGGCCAGTGGGAGGTAGACGTCGCCCTTGGCGACCAGCGCCTGGGTTGCCGGCCGCCAACGCTGGTCGCCGGCCGCGGGGAAGGGCGCCGTGGCTGGCACGCCGGGGAGCGCCTGGGTGTCAACGTGAAAGGTCAACTCGGCGCCGGCCGGCGGCTGCTCCCAGCCCCGCACGTTGGCGCCTTCGGGAAGGTCGTCGCGTTGCCCGGCGCCGCTGCCGGCAATCGGGAAGCCGAGGCGGCCGGCGGCGAGGTTGGGCTGGCCGGTCTCGTCGTAGTAGAACGGATATGGCTGGAACGGGATCGTCATCAGCAGGCCGCCCTCGCCCAGGTAGCGGACCAGCGCCCGCTCCACGTCGCCGTCTGCCTTCAGGCTGCGGACATAGCCTTCGCCCGCGGCGTGCAGAACCAGCGGCAGCGCCTTGGCGTTGAAGACCTGCGGGTCGAGCAGGTCCCCCCACGACAGCTCCTTGATCGCGACGCCGGTGTCAGCCAGCCAGAAGACCGCCTGGCTGCCGTAGTCCGGCAGGATGCCGACGGTCTTCCCCGCGTACAGCTTGCGCAGCGCCTCCGCCTTGGCGGGGTCGAGGGCTGCCGCCGGACGCGCCTGCGCCTCGACGGCCGGACGACCAAGGAAGCGCGGGGCGTACTCGGCGCTGAGCTTGAGGTACTTGTCGCCGTCTTCCCAGCTCGGCTCGATCTCGGAACCTTCGTGCCACTCGTTCCAGGAGGTGATCAGCACCCAGTCAGGGTCGGCCTTGACCGCCTCCTCCCAGAGCACGCGGTAGGTCTGCCCGTCCTGCCGCCAGGCGTCCAGGCCGGGCTTGCGGATCTTGGTGTCGTCGTAGCCCGGGATGAGGTCCAGGCAACTGACCCTTCCGTGCTGCCGCGCCAACCGCACGGCGCCGGCGAAGTCCTTTGCCGCCAGCGCGCGCAGCTCGTCGGGTTTCTTCTTCTGGACCCACCCGCAGATGTTGTAGGTGTGCAGACCGTCGAAGACGCGGGCGTAGCTCTCCTGGTAGCCATCGGCGAAGAGCAGGAAGTCGCCGTCGTAGCTCGCCCTCACCCCGTCGAAAACCGCCGACCACGACTTCAGCGGCACCTCGCCCATCACGCGTCCGTAAACGAAGATCACCGGCTTGCCGTCGACCTTGAGGAAGGGCTTCCGGTTGCCGTATTTGTTGAGGACGTACAGCAGGTCGCGAACGGCCTGGTCGATCTGTGCCTGCCCCTTGCCCGGGGCCGTCTCCCAGTAGACGGTCACCTTGAAGTCCGCCTTCTCGGCGCGGTCGATAACCGTCTCGAACGCCCGGTCGTCGAAGGTGCCCTGCCCCCACCAAGTGGCGATGAAGCCGGTCAGCCCCGCTTGCTTTGCCTGCGCAATGTGCCGGTCGATGACCGCCGGGTCGTGCGAGTCGTACGCGCCGGTGGCGGGGTAGTGGGTGGAGGCTTCGAGGTCGTGGTTTGCCGCGTCGATCTTGCCCCAGTGCACCACCTGCCCATGCCGCGCCGGCAGCCCGTACCACGTGTAGTAGAACGCCAACACCTCGCGCGGCACCCTCGTGTACCGACGCTCCGCGCGGGAGCGCATGAATGCCAACCTGCTCGTCTCTTTTCCCAGCAACCCAAGGGCGTCCGCCCGGGTGAACTTGAGGGAGTCCGACGCATCGCCGGCCGCCTCAACGCGCACGTCGTCGAACAGAACCCGGGTGGAGGGCGCGCCTGCGTTTCGCCGCGCCCCCAGCACAATGCCGCCCGACGCGACCGCCGGCGAGGCGTTCCAATCGTTGTCGGTGGCGTCGAGGATCGTCTTGCCGTCCAACGCCACGGCAATCCGTCGCCCCTTCGCCGTGACGGTGACGCTGTGCCAGGCGTTGTCCTTGATGGTGACCGGCGACTGGGCGAGCGGGTTGGCGTCGTCTGTCTGCGTTCCCGCCGACGCTTTGTGCAGTGCCGTCATGCGGTTGGAGAAGCCGACCGTGTAGCCGGCTGCCGAGTTGCGATACCGCACGCCAAGCCACGGGCCGTCGCGCCAGTCGCTGCCGAGCGAAACGACTCTCAGCCGCAGCGAGAGTGTGTAGTCCGTCCACTCGTTCCGCCCCGTGCGGGCGCCAGCCACCGCGAAGTGCCCTTCGCAGTCGGCACCCTCGAAGCCGGCCGGCGTCACGTGCCACGAGCCGGAGTCCGTCTGCCACAGCGGGGCGCCGTCGGCGCCTGGCCGGTAGCCACTGAAGTCGTCCTCAAACAGGACGGTGCCGGCGACTGCGGCGACGGAAAGCACGGCAATCGCTCCCAGGCAAGTTCCCAGGGCCAATGCACGGTTCACGGTCAACGCCTCCTTGGTCCGAGTCATGTCAGCATAGCACGGCCGGCGGCGAGGTCAAAGGCCGGACAGGCAGGACCGCCAACTGGCAGGGGACTATCCCGTCGCGGAGAATGTGAAAGACCTGCCTCCTGCCGCCGGGCGGAGTCGCGGATCGCATAGGTCCTATGGGTCGCATACGTCCCCCGGAGCCCTCAATGACCCTCTCCCTCAAACCCAACTGGCCCGAAGCCCGCGAACGACTCGAAGCCTTCTGGCGCCTGGAGGTGCTCGACCGGCCGTGCATCGCCGTCACCGCGCTGAACGGACCACGCCGACCCGTTCGCCCACCGCGCGACGCCCAGGAGAAGTGGACCGACCCGGACTACCTGGTGGAGAGCCTGACTGCTTCGTTCGAGGCGACCTACTGGGGCGGGGAGTCGCTTCCGGCCTCCACGCTCCTGGTCGGGTACTGCTTCGGTCACGGCGCGCAGTTGCACTACCACGAGCAGACCATCTGGCAGAGCCCAATCGTCCACGACTGGAACGCGCCGCCGAGCTTTGCCTTCGATGAGAGCGACCCGGGTTGGCGGCAGATCGAGGCGGTGGTTCGCGCCTTGGTGGAGAGCAACGGCGGAAGGTACTTCGTCTCCCATCCGGCGATTCTCCTGCCGAATGATCTCCTGTCGGTGTTGTGCGACCCGACACGGTTCTGCACCGACCTGCTCGACCACCCGGAGGCAGTCAAGCAGGCGCTGGCCGAAATGCTGGAGACCTGGTTCGTGCTCTACGACCGAACCCGGTCCCTCCTGGCGCCCACGCAGGACGGCACTGCCGACTGGCTTGGCGTCTGGCATCCCGGTCGGATGTGCACGATCCAGTCCGACATCTGCTGCATGTTGTCACCGGCGATGTTCGAGGAATTCATCCTCCCGGAGTTGGAGGCGTTCAGCAACCGACTCGACGGCGTGATCTACCACCTCGACGGTCCCGGCGCCCTGAAGCACCTCGACCGGCTGCTCGAGCTTCCGCGGCTGCACGGCATCCAGTGGACCGCTGGAACGGGCCACCCGACCGGCCTGCATTGGCTGGACCTCTACAAGCGGATCCAGGCCAAGGGAAAGGCGGTCTGGGTCTCCCTCGACAAGTCCGAGGTCCCCACGGCCGTGCGGGAACTGAAGCCGGAAGGGCTGTTCATCGCGACCGGCGCAGGATCGGTGGAGGAGGCGGAGTGCATACTTGAGGACGCGAGGCGGGCGATGGTCGCGTCCCAGTAGTAGGTGAGCCCCTGGCGCCCGTGCCCGTGATACATCCCTGCTACACTGCTACCCATGGGGCGGCTGCGGGAAAGCTGCTCGGTCCTCCCCCCGGGGCATCCTTCGAGCTGGAGGAATAGACGATGGGAGTCACCTACGAGACCGTCCAAGTGCGCAACATCCTGACCCAAGGCGAGCCAGTCGACCTGACCGTCAAGGTCGACACCGGCGCGACGATGCTGGTCATCCCGGGGCCCTTGCAGGAGCAGTTCCAGTTCCCCACCATCCGGCAGGAGACGGTTCAGTACGCCAACGAAGAAAGGGCGCGCCGCGACGTGGTGTACGGGGTTCAAGTGACCGTGTGCGAACGGACCGGCGTGTTCGAGGCCATCGTCGAGCCCGCGAGGAGCATCGGACTCCTTGGAGCGATCGTGATGGAGGCGCTGGACCTCATCGTCGAGCCACGCTCCCAAGGGCTCTACCCCAACCCACGGTCGCCCGATCTGCCGATGGCGGATGTGGAGTAGCCTTGCCAGCCCACCCGCGCCCTCGCGCTCGGCAGACCGGGACGGCTTCAGTCGTGCGCTCCAGCAGTCACCGGAGCGCTCAACAACCCGGCGTTGAGGCGCGCGATGGTGTTCGCCGTATCCGACTCCACCCGCAGCACGCGCACACCGAGGTCCGCGCCTTCCACGTCCTCAATGGCTGACCGAATCGCCTCCTGCAACGAGGAGGCAGCGCGCTCAACGTCCAAGCGGACGATGCCTTGCCGCATGCTGAGTTCGATGTCGCCGTCCGTCGCAGTGTACAGGGCGTCGGCAAGCTCCGAGGTTAGCTCGGACACGCCCGACAGGATGAGAGTGAACTGGTGCTCTTGCATGGTCGTCTCACGCTGACGGGCTGTGCTGGGAGGAGTGCTCGGCGAGGGTCTCCCGACCCCGCCGCATGGCCGACCGGAGGTCTCCAGAGCTCAGTGAGACCTTCGGTCGGGCGTTCCGAGGCGGTCGGAGACCTGCCCCGAGCCAGTCCCCCCGGCGACTTGTTTACGCCGCTTTGCCAAGCGGCTGCAACAGGGCAATCTGCTTCGCCCCCTCGCTGCGCAGTGCATGCCAGAGGTCCCAGTCTTGCTGCAGTCCAAGCCAGAAGTCGGCGGACATCCCCAGAACGCGCGCCAGTCGCAGGGCAAGGTCGGGTGTGACCGCGCGCTCGCGACCGATGACTCCCCGGAGTTCGGACGCCGGCACGCCGAGCCGCATGGCGAACTCGGACGCGGGGATGTGCAGGGGGTCCAGGAACTCCTCAACCAGCATCTCTCCGGGGTGGGTCGGAGGCCGGTGCCGCGGCAATCGGCGCGACACCAGACTGTCGCCGGCGCCGGGCGCCAACGGGGCTTCGCACGTGTCAGTGGTAGTCGACGATCTCGACATCCTCGGCATCTCCTGCCTCCCAACGGAAGCACACTCGGTACTGGTCGTTGATCCGGATGCTGCGCTGCCCGGCTCTGTCGCCCCGGAGTCGCTCGAGGTGGTTGCCGGGCGGGAGCGCCAACTCCCGTAGGCTGCGCACCCGGTTGAGCTGGTCCAGCTTGCGGCGAGCGACGCGCCAGAGGATCACCGGGCGGGTATGCCGGGCCGCACGCGTGTCGGCTCCATCGAAGATGTCCTGCGTGCCGGCGTCCTGGAACGAGCGGATCACGGGCGGTATTCTACGGCAGACCGATACTCCCGTCAACAAGCCGGTCTGTCCCATTCAGGGCGAGGCAAGACAGCACTGCCTGACACCATGGTCCCGTAGGGCGCGAAATCCCTTTCCGCCAACCGATCGTGTTCCGCCCGGTCAGTGGTGAGCGTAAGGCGGAGCGGGAATGGATTTTTCGCCCTACACCTCGATTCCCATACGCCCTCCCCTCGGTCCTCGGCCTCCCCGTCGTCCCGCCCACGTCTCCCGCCATCCGCCATCCCCCATCCGCTCCTCTTCATCCTCGGGCACCGCCACCAAGGCAGCCTTGGGCTGACCGCGGGTGGTGATGAGGATCGGCTCTCGCTCGCAATCGCGGAGGTAGTCGACGAAGTGCGACTTCAAGGGGCTGGCGCGAGGCGTCTGGCACTTCCACGTCCGGGCTGTTGCCCGGGTGGCGAACTGGGGAGAGGCGGGGCATTGGGGGTCTGAGTTGCAGAAGCACCTGCTGGGGTGATACAATGCCAACCTCACTTCCGGCGAAGCTACCCGGAGTGATCTGAGGTCTGTGATGCGGTACCCAGTATTGCTGAGAAAGCGCACCGAAGGAGCTTACGTGGCTCTCGCACCCGTGGCCCCTGACTGCCTCGCTGAGGGAAGGACGCGCGACGAGGCTCTGGTCCGGCTCAGAACACTGCTGGAGGATCGGTTGGTCGACACCGAGCTCACCACCATCGACATACCGGGGCCCGACCCATCCGATGGCGACGACGAGAATGCCTGGCTCGCGACGGCCGGAGTCTTCGCTGATGATCCCCTGCTGGAGCCCCTGCTGCAGGACATCTATGCGGCCCGCGACGCGGAACGGCCGCCGAGGTAGCCTTGGCTCTCTACGTCCTGGACACCGACACCGTCACCTTCCAACAAGCCGGACGCGAGGCGGTTCTGCGGCGGCTTGCCGCGGTGCCCGCTGAGACGGTCCATACAACCGTGGTGACGCTGAGAGAGCAAATGCGCGGCAGGTTGGCCGAAGTAGATCGGGCACCCGAAGGGCCCGCCCTCGTTCATGCCTACCAGCGACTGCGGGCGACGCTGCGCTACTTCTGCCGAGTCAACGTTCTGCCCTTCACGCCCGATGCCGCCTCGACGCTTGCCGAGTTACGAGAACGCCGGTTGCGTGTCGGCACTCAGGACCTCCGCATTGCCGCTATCGCGCTGTCGGTCAACGGGATCCTTGTGACCAGCAACCGCCGGGACTTCAACCAAGTCCCCGGGCTCCGGATCGAGGACTGGAACCACGGTTGAGGCGCCTCGGGAGAGTCGCGTTACCCCCCTCACAACGGGGTGCTCTGGTCACCCACCCCTCTCCTCCCGCGCCCCGCCGTCGGTCGCTCCGCGTCAGTCGTCACCCGACGCTTGTCACTCCTTCCAGGAACTCGTCATGTGGAATGCCGCCCGTTTGACGGATCGCTGTGCCGCTTGCTCGCAGCGGCCCCAGAATGCCGGCGTAGGGGACAGTAGGAAGCGCCAACGCTCCTCTTCGTCCTCCGGGACGGCGACCAGCGTGGTCTTCGGCTGGCCGCGGCCGGTAATCACAACGGGCTCTCGCTCGCAGTCTCGAAGATAGTCGGCGAAGTGCGACTGCACGTCGACGTCAGTGGCTGTCTTCATGCGTACCACTCCTCGCCGCCCACGACTAGGCGATTCCGGTCCTTGATCCCGGTAGCAGGGACCCGCACCTCCTGGCTGGCTCCGTCCACCTTATGGAAGACGCGAAAGCGGTTGTTCAGGCCGCTGCGCAGTTCCCAGCGGCGCCAAACGGCGACGGCCGGCTCAGCGGCCTGCAATTGCGCGTCTCGATGTCGGGCTGGAAGCCAAGTTGAGTCCCGATGGGTTCCCGGATGCCGAAGCCAGCAACCCCACTGCCTCCTGCGTGCGCGGGGGGTGACGGGGCGCCGCTGCGACCGCGGTTGCAGCGGCGCTTCGCGAGTGCGGTGCCGTTCGGCTTCTCCCAGATGACCACTGCTCTGAGGGCTCAGTACGAGTGACCGTTCACATACGCGCTGTCTAGACTACCGCCATTGTGCAGTGGCCCCACATTCCGTGCGAAGCGCATCGATTCCTGATCCCCCCCGAAGTCAAACACCACGTTGATCGTGTCTTCGAACGTTCCGGCGTATGTGTAGTAGGAGCCGTGCTCTGATACCCTGACAACGGTGGCAGGGCTCGTAAGAGCATTGCGGTACGCGTTGCCAACGCGCATGCCGGTGGGCCACAGGATCGGCGGCCAGTAGCGATCGTTCCCGAACCACGGGTCGTCCTTGCCGAACAGCTTGAACCCTTCGGCATCGACTCGCCAGTACCCTCTCTCGCCGCCACCCATCTCGATGGTGGTCACCTCGATATCATGCATCAGCACCTTCTCGCCTACCCTGAACGTCACCAAGTCGTACTTGTCCAGGAGAATATCATGGTAGTCGCCATGGTAGTCGCGGTAGGTCCAGGAGTTGCCGGCCGCGAGCGGCACGTATTCCGTGCAGGTGAACGTCGGGGAGGGATTCGGCGTCTTGGGCAGTGCCACCGGGCTGCCGCCGTTGGGCTGCTGACCGAACCACGAGGTTTCCGGATCCGGTACCACGATGTCCTCTGTCCACAGCCCATAGCCACTTGCGGTGATCGACAGTCGCACGGGTCCTTCAACGAGGTTTTCAATCTGCCACCTGCCGTCCTGGTCCGTAGTTGCAGATGCCCGGGTGGCGACGGAGACGGTTGAGGCGCGCGATGGTGTTCGCCGTATCCGACTCCACCCGCAGCACTCGCACACCGAGGTCCGCGCCTTCCACGTCCTCAATGGCTGACCGAATCGCCTCCTGCAACGAGGAGGCAGCGCACGCAACGTCCAGGCGGGCGATGC
>Ga0210056_1000603_pt1 | contig 30265 bp, 24 predicted proteins | sample CryGeyCG2014_080_2_FD_183965 | JGI IMG/M metagenome (GOLD analysis project Ga0210056, IMG submission 183965) | Groundwater microbial communities from aquifer - Crystal Geyser CG07_land_8/20/14_0.80 (SPAdes) (version 2) | ecosystem: Environmental > Aquatic > Deep subsurface > Groundwater | place...
CCGGCGAAGATGCCTACCCGGAGGACTATTCCCTGCCCTATGAGCTCCTTTCGACGCGAACATCGGATGGGCTGACCCTCCGTGGATGGCTCATTCCACGCAATCCAAACCGCGGGACGGTGATGTATCTTCACGGAGTCGGGGACTGCAAGTCGCAAGGACTCCGAGTGGCGAAGCTCCTCTCCGACAATGGATATCAGGTCGTCCTGATGGACTCTCGGGCGCACGGGGAGAGCGACGGAGATTTCTGCACTTACGGCTACCTCGAGAAGGACGATTTCAGAAAGGTTATCGACGAGCTTGAAAGGCGGGGGCGAATGAACGGACCTCTGGCGCTGATGGGGATTTCCATGGGGGCGGCGATAGCTCTTCAGACTGCGGCCCTAGAGCCGCGCGTGAGAGGTGTGATCTCTGAGGCTTCGTTCGTTGATCTGAAGACCGCACTCCTGGAATACCAGTATCAGTACGTGCGCCTCCGTTCCCGGCTGCTCAGGTGGATTGTCATCCGGCGCGCCGAGCAGGTGGGAAGGTTCCGTATCAGCGATGTCTCACCTCTCCGGGCGGTAGAGACCATCCGGGCGCCGCTTCTGTTCATTCACGGGCTCGAGGATCGGCGTGTCGCGCACGAGGAATCCGAACAACTGTTCGCGAACTGCGAGTGTCCGAAGGAATTATTCCTCGTTCCCGGCGCGCATCACACGGACGTCTGGAAGGTCGCGGGGAAAGAGTATGAGGAGAAACTGCTTGAATTCCTGGAAAGACTTTCAGATCACGCCTAAGGGATCCTCCCTCATTCACCATCCATAGGCGTCATTGCGGGGCAGGAACCCCAGGGGGACGTTCCCGCAATGACTTTTGCATCCATCTCACCTACATGTTCAGCCAGTAGCTCACCTTCAATGCGATGACGTTATCCGAGGGCGCACCGAAGATGCCGGTCGCATCGTGGCTGAAGGAAGCCAGGTAGGAGTCGAGCGCATCACTTCGTGATTGCGTCCAGACGAGGTACAGGATGCTCCCGGGAAGGTACTCCCAGCGCAAGACGGCATTGAGTGCAAACGACCGCTCGGTGAAATCGGGGTTTGGCGAACCGGTCACCGGTGCGAATGAATCGTCCGTCACAAGCTTCCGGAAGTCCTCAAATCGGCCGTGCGAGAAGAAGAGCTGTGAGTAGAGCTGCAGCGTGAGGGTCCGCGTGAAGATCACCGTTCCGCGGAGTGTAAGGTTGATGTAGTCGGTGGTGCGGTCCGCGAAGATGCTCGTGACCGTGCCCGCGCTGTCGGTCAGGTTCTTCACCCACGACTCACGGTGATTTGTAAACCACGGCTCGGCACCGATCCAAAAGTCCATCCATGTCGTGGGCTTGATGTTCATCCCGACGCCAACGCTGTACCCCCGCTTCCCTCTGTCATCGATGTCGAGTCCGGTCGTGAAGTTGCCGGAGATACTCCCCCTCAAATCCGACCCGACTTCCCACCTGAACGAGTACGCCCTCGGCTTGCGATACAGGCCGTTGCCTCGTGTCTCTCGGTCATCGTAGAACCCGAAGCTCGCCTCGGCTGAAAGGTTCGTCCACCAGTAGTTTAAGAACTCAGCATATCCGTCCAGCGAGAAATCGCGGTTGATGTTCGCGGCTCCATAGTTCCAGCGGAAGTGGACGCGGCTCTCGACATTCCAGCTTCGTAGCAGATCGCCCGGCACTTCATCCTTGTATTCGATTTCGGTCTCCACTCCGTGGTCGTTGGGACGGCGGAAGTAGCCGACGTCGTTCACGTTGTAGCTCGGTGATGTGAAATCGGCCGAGAGCGAGCCGAGCCAGTGTTCCCCGCCGCTCTTTTGGAAGTTGATTCTCCCCGCCGAGCCGGCGATGCGCGACTTGTCGCTCGTCCGCATCGTCTTTGAGAATGCAAGGAACCCATCTACCTGATACATATTTTGGAGGAACCGCATTGTCCAGTCGACGCCCCCCGTAAGAGCCGGTGCCCCCTGCTCGCGAGCGACGGACGTCATGATCACACCAACATTCGAGTTCAAGAGCACATCCTTACGGAGGCGGAGCACGCTGTAGCTGCTGAACGGCTCTACCATCTCATCGTACCGGCGGCCGGATGAATCCTGGACGACGGCGCTCATTCGCTTCGTCATCGCCTGGAGGAGTCCGACCGAGATTCCGTTCTCGGTCTTCCCGGTGATCTTCGCTGCCCCGAGGACAGTCGTTGAGTTTGGCATGCTGACAAGCCCGCCGCCCGTGGAGATGGCCGGCTCCGCGGTTGGCGCGCGCCCGATGCGGCGGGAGTAGTAAAGTCCAGATCCCTCGCCGAACGTGTTAAACTGGAGGATATGGTTCCCCTCGATGAAGAACGGGCGCTTCTCCGGGTAGAACGTCTCGATGGTCGTGAGGTTGAGGACCGCCGGGTCGGCTTCGACCTGTCCGAAGTCGGGGTTGATCGTCGCATCGAGCGTGAAGTTACTCCCGAGGCCATACTTGATGTCGGCGCCGCCGCTGAACTCGTTGTACTGTCCATTGCTGTGCTCCAACGTCGGTTGAACCATGAACCTCTTTCCGACCAGGTAGGGGAGAACTTCGAGCCTCACCGGCATTGGAAGCGAATCAAGTCCGATCAGCGAGCCGAAATGCGATGTGAGCCCGCTCTGCTGGAGGCGGATCAAGGCCCAGTAGTCGTTCTCCTGGTTCCGGCTGATCATGCGGATGACCTCGAATCCCCACTCTTGCGGGAGTATTTGGGGATAGCGAAGTGATTGGAACGGTATCTTCACCTCACAGGACCAACCGTTCGAGAGAACCCGCGTTTGGACATCCCACACCACATCCCACGACGCATCCTCGTCGTTGCCGTCGTTGAACTGTTGGATGTCGGTCTTCACCCCTGCCGCATTGATGGTGAATTCATAATTGTTCTGATGGTCATGGAACGTATCAAACCTGAACGAAATGACATCCGACTCGACCTCGTTGTCGCGCCGGGCGAGCTGGGCGACGATTTTCTCCGGTTCATTGTCGTACATCATTGCACCAAAGTAGATGGCATCATCATCGTAGAGGATGCGTACCTCCGTCCGCTGGGTGGCCGGTTTCCCCTCATCGGGAAGCCTCTGGAGGAAATCGCCGGCCGGAATCGCGAGGGTCCAGACCAAATCGTTCAGGAATCCATCGATGACGGGGGCGCTGTTGACTTTGACGGCCCGGACGTTGCGGGGATTGTCACCCGACAGTGCGGTGTGGTAGCACAACGTTGCGAAAGCCATTGCGGCAATGAGAAGAGGTCGCCGGGTCTGTATCAAATCGTTCTACCTGTTCCGTTTATTGTCGTGGGTAGTGCTGCAAAAGGCGAGAGTTGAAGCCTCTGAAAATACAAAATTCCATTCGAACCTACAATAATTCAAGGGCTTGCAACTTATTTGGGAATTACTTAGAATTGTGATGTCTTCACACGCAGGAAGAGGAGGCGATGGCGTCGCGTCGATGAAGCAGGCGGGAATCAAGAAGCTCTACTACTCAATCAGTGAGGTGAGCAAGATCACCGATCTCGAGCAGTATGTGCTCCGGTACTGGGAATCCGAGTTCGAGCATCTGAAGCCCGCAAAGAATCGGGCGGGGAACCGGATCTACACAAACCGCGACATCAAGCTTATCCTCTACCTCAAGAAGCTTCTCCGGGAAGACGGCTACACCATTGAAGGTGCGAAGCGGATTCTCAAGACATACCGTCCCGACGATGGCAGCGAGCAGCTGGAGCTTCTCGGCGGCAGAGAACCGTCTGCCGAGCCTCAGAGTGTATCAGGACGCCTCAAGGACGATCTCATTGAGATCAAACGGTTCCTTGAAGAATTGATGGTGCGGTTGAGCTGATGCCGCACCGAACGACAACGGAACGTGGCGCAGCCCGGTAGCGCACCTGAATGGGGTTCAGGGGGTCGCGGGTTCGAATCCCGCCGTTCCGACAAGCAAACCCCGTTTTCCCCTACCTGAGCGATCCAAGTGGGCACTTGTTGCCTCCAATTTTGGAGGCACTCATGTTCTTGTCCAAGAGTTCCCGTCGCTACTATTACCTCTTCTATCTCGACCAGGCCGGGCGGCGCCACAAGATCTCAACTAAGTGCAAACTCAAGTCGGATGCGTTGGAGTTTCTAAGGGACTTCGACCGAGTTGCGAAGGAAAGAACGGCTCGCCGTCGGCAAGTCACTCTCTCAAAGTTCAAGGACGAGTATCTCACATACTCCAAAACAAATCACTCGCCGAAGACAACCGAGATCATCGCAACGTCGTTCCGTGAACTACTACGAATTACGGGCGACATCTTGCTCGTCGATGTTGACACGAAAGACATCGAACGTTTCATCACCAGGAAGACTGCAATTGCCTCAGCACGGACCGCGCGAACATATCTGGTAACCTTGACGTCTGCCTTTGAAACGGCAAGACGATGGGTGGATATATTTCTGGAACGTGAACGAGACCGGTTGGCCACCTATGGTCGTTGGAAGGAAAATTCTTAGCTTTGGTATTCGCGCGCTCACAAACCATGTATGATTACCGAAATGCCTCAAGAAACCGTAACTTTATGGAGAAATACCATTCATGAGGATAATAGTAACCTGCTGGCAAAGGACCCCACTGCCAATCATAATAGTATTTGAAACCTGTAGGTTTGAGAAACTTCCGATAGCCGATCTCAAGCCCGAGACATCTCGGCAGACGCACACCAGCGAAAAACTCAAGTGCGTGAATGTCAAAAGCCTCGTACTTGGACTTATAATTCCCCTCATTTAACTCACCTACAGTTACATAATGATACCCAACACCAAGAAATCCGCCAGTGGTAAGTGGGTAGACCTTTGTTCGTGCTTCAAAAACAAGCGATAGAGCTCCAGTACTTCCAATTCCCGCTTCTGCAGCAAATATTCGTGAAAGAGGTAATTCCCCCGATATCAAAATTATTAGCCTATCACGATCATCAAAGAGATTCCGAGAGCTAAAGGGAGAAGGAATGACCATATCAGCCCCAATATTCAAATCAAAGTGCTGTGTTTTCGTGGCTTGACTCGAATCTTGACATGTGAGCGGTTCATCGAAGGAGGGTATTAGAACAGAGGAAGTCCACCAAGTAGTTCCTTTGTTCTGCCCGAAGTCCTGGTAATAAACCGCCACCACCGAGAAGAGCACAGCCGCTGCAAGAAGTGCTATGTCTCTTTTCATCAAATTTGCCGTCCTAATTCCATTACCTTAAATTTAGTGTCAATTCTCTCGTGGAAAAACTGTGGAGCGAATACAACTATCTGGCGAACTGTGCTTCAACCTCGCCTTACCAAATGGACAAGCGTCGTGGTTACAGCTGTTAAATGAAGTTTGGCGCACTTACTGTCAAGGGCCATCATATTCCCCAGGTGGGCCAAAAGTATTCCCCCACCTGCTGCACTTATGATTGATAGTATACAAAGTCCTTTGCCGCTTGTCAAGTAGCAGGCCAACGGCCCGCCATTGGCAGGGATATCGGTGGCAAGGTAGACGATGAAGCGCTTGATGGTCATACGGTCAATCCTCGTCTGATGTAACTTGAAGTTTTTTTCTGTATGACTGGCCTTTGATAACGATCTGGTGGCTCGTGTGTGCAAGGCGCGCCAAGGCGGTCTTTTGATGGCGTTGGCTCTTCACCGGATCGGGGAAGAGCCCCGGCCTGCCTGCCGTAGGCAGGCCAGTCGGTCATTGCACGGTTGGACGTGAGAATGATGGATTTCGAACGGAAGCGCCCATCGACCAATCCGCCCATGGCGGACGGCTGAGAGTTGGTCGATGGTCTTGAAGCCAAAGTCGTCGACCACGCGCGGGGAGCTTGCCTCTCCGATTTTACCCGTTTGAATCTTAGCTGGACGCGGCGTAAATTCAAAGGGGACTATCGGTTCACGCAGGAGGGGAAATGGTGAAATTCGGGGAAGAGCTGCAGCTCTACCGACAGAAGAAGAACATTTCACTGCAGGAAATCTCGGCGGCAACGAGAATCAACATCCGCTTTCTTGATGCAATCGAGCGGGGCGACTTCACCATCCTGCCGCTGACCTACATGCGGGCAATGCTCCGAGAGTACGCATCATATCTTGACCTCGACCCCAACGAGGTGATACAGGCGTTCGACCGGGTCTACGGTGCAAGACCATCCGATGTCAACCTCGGTGCACCTCCGTTGAAGCCCGAGCCAGCGCCCGCTTTCCACCCGCTGAAGACCGCGCCGGACACAGGACTGCCCCGTGAGCCGATCTTCTCGAAAGGAATCCGCCAGATCATTCAGGTGCCTGCCTTTTCAATCGGTCTCGCGTTTGTGGTTGTCGTCGGCGTCGTGATCTTCTTCCTCCTCCGCAACAGCGGCTCCCATGAGGCGGTGAAGGAGACACCGTTCGATCAGGTCGCAAAGGAGAACGAAGCCCGTCTCTCGCCGGCCCCGGCCGCGACAACCGCGGATGCCGCTCAGCGGCCGGACAGCCTTGAGTTGCGCGCGAAGACAAACGATACGGTGTGGATTCAGATACGCTCCGACACTGGCCAGGTGCGCGACATGATCCTCGCCCCCAACGCATCGTACGTTTGGAAGGCGAAGCAGCGGTTCAACGTCACCGTCGGAAACGCGGGGGGGATCACGTTCACCCTTAATGGAAAGCCAATCGGACAGATTGGGAAAAAGGGAGTGGTGGTGCGCGACTTCGAATTCAACCGGAGCCGCCTGCGCTACTAACATAGCGCCGCAGAGCCTTTCCAAGTTCAATCCCGGAAGAGAAACCGGATACTCCGATGAAAGCCGCGACAACGACAGCTCTTGCACGCATCGAGAAACTCCGTGCTGAGATCCGGGACCACGACTACCACTACTACGTACTCGCCGAACCGATCATCTCGGACTATGAATACGACCGGCTCATGCGCGAACTGCAAGAGCTCGAACGCGAGCACCCCGAACTGATTACCTCCGATTCGCCTACTCAGCGGGTCGGCGGGGAGCCGACAAAGGAGTTCCACACCGTCACCCATGCCACCCCGATGCTCAGCCTCGCCAACGCATACTCGGAGGAGGAGATCCGCGATTTCGACCGGCGCGTCCGGTCGCTCCTGAGAAAAGACCATACGGCATACACCGCCGAGCTGAAGTTCGACGGCATTGCGATCAGCCTCAAGTACCGCGATGGTGTCTTTCGCCAGGGAGCAACGCGCGGTGACGGGATGCAGGGGGACGACATCACGAACAACCTGAAGACCATCCGCTCGATCTCTCTCCGGCTGAGGATCAAGGACCCGCGTCTGCAGACAATCGAAATCCGCGGCGAGGCCGTCATGTGGAAGAAGGACTTCCTCAAACTGAACGAAGAGCGTGAACAGGCCGGTGAGAAGCTGTTTGCGAACCCGCGGAATGCCACGGCGGGAACGCTGAAGCTTCAGGATCCGAGGATCGTCGCCGAACGCCCGCTCCACTTCGTGGCGTACATGCTCCTGGCCGACAACGCCGGCGTGAAGGGACAGCACGAGAGCCTCCGGCTCATGGGAGAGCTCGGTTTCCCGGTGAACGAGCACTCACGCCTGTGCGGCTCGATCAACGAAGTGATCGCCTACTGGGCGGAATGGGAAGAGAAGCGCGACTCGCTGCCGTATGACATCGACGGCGTAGTGGTCAAAGTCGACTCGTTCAGTCAGCAGACGACACTCGGAAACATTGCCAAGAACCCGCGCTGGGCGATCGCCTTCAAGTTCACTGCCAGAAAGGCGGAAACCACGCTCAACGACATTGTCCCGCAGGTCGGGAGGCTCGGTACGATCACACCGGTCGCAATCCTGACGCCGGTCTCTCTCGGCGGGACAACTATAAGTCGCGCGACACTCAACAACGAGGACTACATCAAAAGCCTTGACGCCCGCGTGGGGGATACGGTCGTCGTCGAGAAAGGCGGGGACGTCATCCCGAAGATCACCGGCGTCCTTCACGAGAAGCGACAGAAGGGATCGAAGCCGTTCGTCATGCCTGGAAAATGCCCCGAGTGCGGGTCAAGGCTCGTCCGCCCCGAGGGAGAGACGAACCTCTACTGCGAAAACGTAGAATGTCCCGCGCAGGTGCGCGGCCGCATCGGGCACTTCGCATCGCGCGGCGGGATGGATATCGAGGGCCTCGGCGAAGCCGCCATCGACCAATTTGTGTCCGCCGGGCTCCTCTCATCTTATGCCGATATCTACCGTCTCCACACACACCGGAAGGAGATACTCAAGCTCGAACGGTGGGGGGAGAAAAGCGTCGACAACCTTCTTACGGCGATCAGCGAGAGCACAAAACGCCAGTTTCACCGGGTCCTCTATGCCCTCGGAATCCGGCATGTGGGCGCCGGTGTCGCCCGAGTTCTCGCGGACCACTTCGGATCGATCGAGGCGCTCCGCAGGGCAGATGAGGCAGCACTCACCGCCGTCTATGAAATCGGAGAGAAGATCGCCGCCAGCATCGTCCGGTTCTTCACCGACCCGCGGAACCGTGATGCGGTGGAGAACCTGAAGCGGGCGGGCGTCACGATGTCGACGGAACAGAAGGAAAGGCGCGGGCCCCTCGTTGGAAAGGCCTACGTCCTCACCGGCGCATTGAGCCGGTATGCGCGTGAAGAGGCGAAGCGCCTCATCGAAGAGAGAGGCGGCACGGTGGTGTCGAGCGTGAGCAGCAAGACCGCGGCTCTTATCGCGGGAGAGGATCCCGGCTCAAAGCTCCAGAAGGCGCAGGCGCTCGGTATCCCGGTGATCGACGAAAATGCATTTGAAGCGCTTCTAGCTGAAAAGATGTAAATGCAGTCACGAATGAACACGAAAGGAACCACTTTCCATGAATTGCATTTCTGGGCGGAATTTGTGATTTTCATATTCTGATGATTGCAATGCTCGAGCAGGTCCGATTGTCAATCGGACTGCAGTACGCACGGCTGCGCTTTCGTTCGAACCACGACACCGCGCGTCTGATGACGAGGTTCTTCACATCGGCGCGGAGGATCCTCGTCGTCCTTCCGTTCAACGATGAAGATCTCCTTCATGCACGCGACATCGTCGGCTGGTTCGTGAGACAGTTCGGAACCGATTCGACCGTCCTCCTCACACCTCAGAATTTCGTGGTCAGGGAGATCCGCGAGACGCCCCGCGTAATACACCTGCGGAAGGATGCGTGCTCGGCCTTCTTGATCCCGAAGCGTCCGATCATCGAGGAAGTGAAGGCTGGCGGGTTCGACGTTGCGATTGATCTGAACAGGAATCTGGTGCTCCCTGTCGTCTTCCTGCTGAAAGCGGCCGGAGTTCCGTTCCGCGTCGGCTTCGACATCCCCCGCATCGGCGATTTCTATAACGTGCTGATCCGGGTGTCGCAGACCGAGCTTTCGGGGCGGTATGCGTCGTTCTATAACCATCTCTTGATGTTCTAACGATGGCAGGTGATGTATGAACTTCGAAGTGACAAAGCACGGCAAGGCAACGGTTTTCAAGCTCAAGGAGCCGCGGCTCGACGGCACGATCGCCCCCGAGCTGAAAGGAGAGTTCCTTCTCATCACTGGGAAGAAGGCAAAGGAGCTGATCATCGATCTAAGCGACGTCATGTCGTGCGACAGCACCGGATTGAGTGCTCTCCTCATCGCGGAACGGAAGATGCGGGACCACAGCGGCGTCGTCAAGGTCCTCGGCCCCAGCAAGGCTGTCCTCTCTCTTCTGAGGATTTCACGGCTCGACCGTGTCCTCGGAATCTATGCGACCCTCGACGAGGCGCTGAAGGGATGAAGTCCCGCGGCTTCGTGCCGCACGGGGTCATCCCCCACCGGTGAGATGCCAAGACCGTGGACAGGACACACAGCTGGATCGGGATACGTGTTCGTTCACGGGTCGCAGCCGCCGGAGAAGGAGGCATTCTCATCACGAGCGCACGTTTGTCCCACCTCTGATTTCATCTGATGATCTACCATTGACGGACCCCCGGCTACGTCCGGGTACGCGTTGAAGCGGGGCCGCATCAGGAAAGGAACGAAATGGGATTTTCTGTCGTCGATTACGTCATCGTTCTTCTCTACCTCGTGGGTGTCGCCGTCTTCGGCGTTCTCTCCGGCGGCAAGCAGACTTCCACGAAAGATTACTTCCTTGGGAGCCGGAAGATGCCGTGGCTCGCCGTTTCCTTCGCGGTCGTGGCAACCGAGACAAGCGCGATCACGTTCATCTCCATCCCCGGACTTGCGTACCTCACGAACCTGAGCTTCCTCCAGATCACGCTCGGCTACATCATCGGACGTATCATCGTCGCATTTCTCTTTCTTCCGTCCTACTATCGCGGAGAGCTGGTGACCGCGTATGCGCTCCTCACGAAACGGTTCGGCGACAAGACGCGCAACTATGCCTCCATCGTCTTCCTCGTGACGCGCACGCTTGCCACGGGTGTGCGGCTTTTCGCAACGGCGATTCCCCTCGCGATCATTTTCCGCGGCTACCAGCTCTTCAGCGGAATGCCGGACGTTTCTGTCTACTTCATCGCGATCTCCATCATCACGCTTTTCACGTTTATCTACACGTACACAGGCGGCATCAAGGCGGTCATCTGGACCGATGTAATCCAGATGTTCATCTACCTCGGCGGCGCCACGGTCGCGTTCATCCTCATCCTCAACCGGCTTCCGGAGGGATGGGCATCCGTCGTGCAAGCGGCGGCACCGCACGGGAAGCTCCAAATCATCGATTGGGGATTTAGCGGGGGCCTTGCCCATTTCTTTACCGTGAAGTACAGCCTCATTGCCAGCATCCTCGGGGGGACGTTCCTCGCAATGGCTTCGCACGGGACGGACCAGCTCATCGTCCAGCGGCTCCTTGCGACGAATTCGCTGAAGAACAGCCAGAAGGCGCTCATTACAAGCGGCTTCTTCGTCGCGCTCCAGTTCCTCTTCTTCCTCGTCATCGGCCTCTCCCTCTACGCGTTCTACAACGCGATGCCGTTTGCGAAGGGAGACGAGGCCTTCCCGAAATTCATCATCGAGCAACTCCCGACCGGTGTGAGCGGATTCATCATCGCGGGACTCTTTGCAAGCGCGATGGGGTCGCTGAGCGGTTCGATCAACTCACTGGCATCATCAACGCTGATCGACCTCTACAAGCCGTATTTCGGGAAGGGAAACTCCGATGAGAAAGACCTGAAGCTGTCGCGGACCCTCAGCGTCGTGTGGACGCTTATCCTGGTCGGGACGGCTTTCCTCTTTATCAAGTCGAGCGAAGCGGTCATCGAGGTCGCCCTCTCAATCGCGTCGGTCACGTACGGCGGGCTCCTCGGGACATTCCTGCTCGGTGTCCTGTTCAAGTCCCCGAACCAGCGCGACGCGATGCTCGGGTTCACGGCCGGACTCATTGTCTTGATCGTTGCCTTTTTCTTCACGCCGATTGCCTGGACCTGGTACACGTTCATCGGCGCATCCACGACTGTGATCGTCGGGCTCGTCTCGTCGAAGATCGGCCGAAAAACACCTGCGTGAGAAACGCAACGACGGACAAACACAGTAGAAGACAGATTCCGCGGATAGAGATCCCACAACAAAGAAGAGGACGCAGATGTTGCGTGTGGTTTACGACGAAATCCTGATCTGCGTTCGTCCGCTCTCTGCCGTGCGATCCGTGGTTTCATTCTGTCTGTCTCACCATTTCACGGAGAATGATTCATGCAGCTCACGTTGACGGACTGGATCGTCATCGCCGCGTACTTCCTCTTCAACCTCGCCATCGGGCTCTACTACCGCAAGCGTGCAACGCAGAGTGTGAGCGATTTCTTCGTCGGCGGGCGAAAGGTTACCTGGTGGCTCGCCGGGACGTCGATGGTCGCAACCACATTTGCGGCCGACACCCCCCTCGCGGTCACCGGACTCGTGGCGCGGAACGGCATCGCTGGAAACTGGATCTGGTGGAGCATGGTCTTCAGCGGCATGCTCACCGTTTTCTTCTACGCCCGGCTCTGGCGCCGCGCAGGTGTCCTCACCGACGTCGAGTTCGCAGAGATCCGCTACAGCGGCAAGCCTGCAAGCTTCCTCCGCGGCTTCCGCGCCCTCTACCTCGGACTCCCGGTCAACCTTATCATCATGGGGTGGGTAAACCTTGCCATCGTGAAGATCATGATGCTTGTCCTCGGCGTCGGCAAGGTCGAGGCGCTCGGCATCGCCATCGTCATCATGTTCATCACCGCGTCCATCTCCACGCTCTCCGGACTCTGGGGCGTCCTCGTCACGGACCTCTTCCAGTTTGTTCTCAAGATGGGAATGGTCATTGTCCTCGCGATCTTCGCGGTGCAGGCGAGCGGAGGGATGGACGCCCTCATGAACAGCCTCCATGCGGTCGACCGTAGCCGCCAGGCGACCGGTTCCGTCCTGTCGTTCATCCCGGACCTCAACTCCACCTGGATGCCGATGATCACGTTCTTTGTCTACATCGCCGTCAACTGGTGGGCCTCATGGTATCCGGGGGCCGAGCCGGGTGGCGGGGGGTACATCGCTCAGAGGATCCTCTCCGCCAAGGACGAGAAGAACGGCCTCCTTGCCACGCTCTGGTTCAACATCGCGCACTACGCGCTCCGTCCGTGGCCATGGATTCTCGTCGCGCTTGTTGCCGTCGCTCGCTACCAAGCTGATCCGTCGTTCGCCGCCGATCCCGAATCCGGCTACGTCCGCATCCTAATCTCGGACCTCCCCGCATCCCTCCGCGGACTCATGATCGCCGCCTTCGCCGCTGCGTACATGTCCACAATCGGCACGCAGCTCAACTGGGGCGCGAGCTACCTTGTCAACGACTTCTACCGCCGCTTCATAGTGAAGACCAGGCCGGAGAAACACTACGTGAAGATCTCGCAGGCGGCGACGATGGTCCTCATGATCCTCTCGGCCGTCGTGACGTTCTACATGGATTCGATTGCCGGTGCCTGGATGTTCCTCATCGCCCTCGGGGCGGGAACGGGGCTTGTCTACATCCTCCGGTGGTTCTGGTGGCGCATCAACGCCTGGAGCGAAATCTCAGCCCTTGCCGCGGCGTTCATGACGTCGCTGATCGTCCAGTTCGGCTTCCACCTGGACCAAGGGACACCGAAGGAATTTGCGTACATTGTCCTCATCACCGCCGGCGTCACGAGCGCGGTTTGGCTTGCGGTAACCTTCCTCACGGAACCTGAACCGAAGGAGGTACTGCTGGCGTTTTACAGGAGGGTGCGCCCGAGTGCTGCCCTCTGGGGGCCCATTGCACGCGAAGCGACCGACATTGTGCCGCAGAAAGATGGTTTCTTCAACCTGATCGACTGGTTGAGCGGCGTCATCATGATCTACGGGTTTCTCTTCGGCGCGGGGAAGATCATCTTCGGCGAGACCCTTCTCGGGATTGTCTTCATTGCTATCGGGCTTATCTTCGGCGCGATCATCTACGCTGATCTGAACAGGCGCGGCTGGAAAACAATCGGTGAATAGGTATGCCCGGGTTGAAAGGTGCTGAGCGGTTGAAACATGTACGGGAGGTTCTGGGGGCTCAACACCTCAAGGATAGTCTTGCCGTAAAGGCACTCCTCGCAGCGGGCGTCATCGCGATTGTCGCCTTGATGTTCCCGCGGGGGCAGTCGATTGAGTTCCGCTACTCCGTCGGGTCGATCTGGATGGAAGAGGACTTCATTCCCTCGTTCTCTTTCCCGATCTACAAGCCGGACGCCAAGTACAGGCGTGAGGTCGCCGCTGCAGCGGACAGCGTCCCGCCGGTGTTCCACCGAAACGTTGCAGCGGCGACCGAGCTCGACAGCCTTCGGCACTTTGTGAGCAACGTGGCGAGGGTCGTGAGCCTCCAGCTGCGAAGCCGCCGCTGGAACATCCATCCTCCTGCAACCGCCGAGCAGCGGCGTGAGGCAGCACGCGATTCAACATCCACCGCCAATGAGACCCGCCTTCTCGGCATCCTGTTCAACGAGAGCGAATGGGCGCTCCTTGAACGACTCCTCGCACCCGGCGGACATTTGAGGCCGGACGCAGTCAGGAGCCTCGATGAGTTCCTCGTCGGCTGCCTTTCGAGAGCCTATGCCCGCGGCATCCTCGACGTTCAGAAGAAGAAGCTAACTCACACCTACCTTTCCCTCCGCCAGAACACTCTTGAAGTACCAGTCCCGGTCGACTCGTTCATCGATCTCGACGAGGCCGCCGCCCTCGTCGAGCACGAATGCGGTGACCGCTTCTCGAAGCAGGTAGATCTCGCAGCGCTTCTCGCAAAGATCGCCCTCGAGTTTGTCTCACCGACGGTCCTGGAAGACCCCGCGGCCACGAAGCAGGAGATCGTGATCGCACAGAGCCGCATCCCGCAGACGCTTGGCGTCGTCCAGGCAGGCGAGCGGATTATCGCAAAGCATGACCGGGTTACGCCGGATGCGAAACTGAAGATTGACTCCTATCTCAGGGCAAGCATCGAGCGCGGAGGGGGCCAGAGCACCCTTGTCCAGTGGCTCGGACAGGCACTCCACGTTGCCGCCGTCCTCAGCCTCTTCGGCATCTATCTGTTCCTCTTCCGGAAATGGATCTTCCATGACAATTCGAGGCTCCTCCTCATTTCCATCCTGATCCTGTTCGTCGGTGCCGTCGCTTTCGTCACATTGCAGATCAACTCCACGCTCCCGGTGGAGTACCTTATCGTTCTCCCCGTCGCGTCGATGCTCCTTGCCATCATCTTCGACTCACGCGTGGCGTTCTACGGGACCGTGGTCCTCTCCTTTCTCGTCGCGGGGATCCAGGGAAACAACTACACCATCGGCCTCGCGTCGATCGTCGCCGGGGCGTTTGCGGTCTACACCGTGCGGGACATCAAGGACCGGACTCAGATCTTCAGGTCACTCCTCTTCATTTTCCTCGGCTACACAATCACCATCGTCGCTGTAGGACTCGAGCAATACGAACCGGTCTCGCGCATAGTTGTGCAGATCGGATTTGCCGGCGTGAATGCGCTCGTGTCGCCTGTGCTTACCTTCGGCTTCCTCATCTTCTTCGAGAGAGCGTTCCGCGTCACGACCGACCTTACGCTGCTCGAGCTGTCGGATTTCAACCACCCTCTTCTCCGCGAGCTGTCCGAAAAAGCCCCGAGCACGTTCCACCATGCGGTGATTGTCGGCACCCTTTCCGAGGCGGCCGCGGAAGCCACCCATGCAAATGCGATCCTCGCGAGGGTCGGGTCTTACTACCACGACATCGGGAAGACGCTTCGTCCAGACTACTATGTCGAGAACCAGTTCACGGCAAAGAACGTTCACGACAGGCTTACGCCGCAGATGAGCGCTCTCATTCTCACCTCTCATGTGAAGGAGGGAGTGGAACTCGGCCAGCGGTACAAGCTTCCATCCGTCATCCTCGATTTCATCCCACAGCACCATGGAACGACGCTGATCTCGGTCTTCTATGACAAGGCGCTCAAGCAGAAGGGGCGTAAGCAGGAGGTCCGAGAGACTGATTTCCGGTACCCGGGCCCGAGGCCGCAGACGAAGGAGGCCGGGATTGTGATGCTTGCCGACGCCATTGAGGCGACGGCGCGATCGCTCGACGACCCGACACCCGCGCATCTCGAGCGGGTGATCGATGAAACGGTCAAACGCCGCTTCATGGATGGACAGCTCGATGAGTGCGAGCTCACCCTCCGCGACCTGACGAAGATTCGCGAGGCATTCCTCCGCATCCTCCTCGGTATCCATCACACACGCATGAAGTACCCCGGACAGAAGGAGGAAGAGACAGAGGCTCCTCCTGCGGAAGGGGAGGTGCAGGGCAGCGGAATTGAGTGAGTTTCAGATGATCCCTAAGACACTCGACAGGTACCTTCGGACGCTTCAGATCGAAGGGACCACATCACAGAATACGTTTGTGTCGTACACGAACGACCTTCGTCGCTACGCGGCGTTTCTTCTGAGCATGGGAGTGAGGGAAGCCCGGGACATCGAATCGGAACATGTCTCGGCCTTCATGTGCGAGTTGGATGCAATCGGGCTCGCGCCCGCGAGTATCGCGCGGAATCTTTCAGCCATCCGCGGGTTCCACACGTACCTCGTCGTGGAAGGATTGATCGGGTCCGACCCGGCGCTGATCATCGATTCACCCGCCATCCGCCGAAAGCTGCCCGACGTCCTCACCGTCGAGGAGGTGGAGGAGATTCTGCAGCAGCCGAACACTGCTGATCCCGTTGGAATTCGCGATCGCGCCGTGCTGGAAGTGCTCTACGCGACGGGGACACGCGTATCGGAACTTGCGAACCTTCACATCCACGACGTATTTCCGGACGATGGTTTTGTCCGCGTCTTTGGAAAAGGTTCAAAAGAACGGCTTGTCCCCATCGGACGCTCGGCGCTTCACTGGATTCATGAGTACGAAACGAAGACTCGTCCGCTCCTCGCGAAGCCGCGTGTGAGCGCTGATTGGGTCTTTCTCTCAACACGCGGACGGCAGATGACGCGCATGGCGGTCTGGCAGATCGTAAAGACGTACACGACGCTTGCGGGAGTGACCAAGCACGTCCACCCGCACACGTTTCGACATTCGTTCGCCACGCACCTGCTGGAAGGAGGGGCGGACCTCCGCGCGGTGCAGGAGATGCTCGGACACGCGGACATCTCGACGACGCAGATCTACACGCACATCGACCGCGAGTACCTGCGCGAGGTTCACCGGACGTTCCACCCAAGGCCGTAAAGAGATTGTCTCCTCATCTTCGCAGAAGCCGTCGCCGGTTAGTATCCGTGGTGGTCTGTCTTCTTCCGCGCCAACCCGCGGCTGCGTTTTCTTGGTCTCACACAGGAGCTTATTGTGACAGATACATTGATCGTTCTCCCGATTCTCCTTTTCAGCGTCATCATCCATGAGATCGCACACGGCGCCATGGCTCTGCGTGCGGGAGACCCGACGGCAAAGCTGAGCGGCCGCCTGACGCTGAACCCGATCCCCCATATTGACCTGGTGGGCTCCATCATCGTTCCTCTTGTCTCTCTCCTTACCGCGGGGCAAGTTTTTATCGCGTGGGCCAAGCCGGTCCCGGTAAACCCTCTCAACTTCCGCCGACCGCGCTTCGATGAGCTTCTCGTCGCCGCCGCAGGCCCGATTTCGAACCTCATCTTGTCTGCGCTGTGCGGTGTCATCGCAGCGGGACTCGTCCTGTTTGCCGGTGTCCTCGGTATCAACGGCGGTCTGGGCGAAGAACTGCTCAGGTTCCTGGTTCAGATGTTCTACCTCGGAATCACGCTCAACATTGTTCTTGCCGTCTTCAACCTCATTCCCGTCCCTCCGCTCGACGGCTCGCACGTCATCGGCGCGTTCCTCCCACTGGAAGCCGCGGAGGCATATGCGCGGATTGGCTTCTGGGGAGTCTTCATTATCCTCTTCCTCATGAACGTCCCCGCTTTCTACACCGCCTTCATGACCATCGTCGCACTTCTCCGCGCACCGATCATGCTCTTTCTTCGAATCGTTACACAAGCAATCTGAGCGTGAAAACAAACAGCCCGCCGGAGGCGGGCTGTGAAGGGATCAAGCCAGCGATTCGGATCGGCCCGTGGTGAGGGGCCGTCGTGTGTTCTATTTGTGCTGGACCGTCACGCTCCCGAGTGCCGATTCGATCTTGATGTACATCTTCTTCGCCGCCGACTCGTAGTTGTTCGAGAAGTACTCGTCGTCGCTCCGCTCGCTGATGTCGGGGTACGCGTGGAGCTTCGAGAGGAAGCTCCCCGAATGGTCGATCTTCACACCGACGTCGGATGGGACGAGGATGGTGATTGAACCGATCCCCTGCTCGATGTCGACGTCTGTCTCAGGCTGCTCGACTCCGTAGAAGTTCAGCATGTAGCTCCCTACACCTCCCTTGAACGTCATCGTGCGGAAGTTCGCAAACCCGAGGTTGACTCCCTCGAACTTGCTCACACCCGACTCGATCCGCATGCGGTCCATTGCCACCGGGTTCGGCTCGTTGAAGCGGATCGTGACACTGCTTGCACCCGTCTCCAGGTCAAACGACCTGAGCCTGATACCTGTGAAATCGAAGTCCCCCGAGCCCGCGCCAAGCTGCCCCTTGAATAAGACCGGCACAGCATCGCTGAGCTTGATGTCCCATACCATGTCTGTTGAGAAGTCGAAGTTGTACGAATGTCTGTGCCCATGACCGAAGTCAGTGCTCACATCAAGGATGCCGGTCGAACCGCTAATCGAGTAGTGAATATCCGGCGCCAATCCCTCCATCCCGTGCGGTTCAAGGTCAGAAACAAACAGGTACGGGGCCCCCACACGGCACAGCTTCACTTTGCCCATCGCCGCATCAAGTTTAACTCGAAGTTCTTTCTCCTTTCCCCTTTTGATTTCATCATGAAACCCCGGCTCCGCGGCGGCGGCCGGAATGGACACAAGGATGACCGCGGCCATGATCATTGAGAAATGGGTCGTTTTCATGGTAGGAGCCCGTCTGCTATGGAATACCTACTTCGAGGTACGCAGAGGACATGGAAATGTTTCACTCGATGTCGACGGCCTTGCCGCGGAGAAGCCTGTTGAGGATTTCCCGGGCTCGGAACAGCTGTGCCTTGACCGTCCCGATGGGGAGTCCGAGGATGTCAGAGATCTCCTCGTACGATCTCTCTTCTTTGTGACGAAGCTCAATAACGCGGCGGTACTTCTCGGGGAGCGCCGCGACCGCCTCGTTGATGATCACCCTCCGCTCTTTCTCCTCGATCGGCCGGTCGGGTTCGTAGGTGGAGTCGGGTATCTCGTATGAATACTCACCTTCCTCCCCTTCCATCCTCTGGTCGATGGAGAAGAGGTTAATTTTCCGCCTGCGCAAATGATCGATGCAGCTGTTCTGCGCGATCTTGAAGAGCCAGGTCGTAAAGAGGAACTTCGAATCGAAGTTCTCGATCGAGGCGAATGCCTTGATGAACGTTTCCTGCGTGAGGTCGTTCGATTCCTCGCCGCGCCCCACCATGCGCATGACGACCCGGTGCACCGCACCGCGGTACTTTCGCATGAGCAACTGGAACGCGCGGTCGTTTCCCTTCCGCGCCTCAGCAATGAGTGTGAGGTCGTCGGTGTGCACCGAAAGCGGCTCGTTGGCTTCTTTCATCGTACCGGGAATTGGGTCAGGCGTCCGTCGTGTAATATCGAAGTTACAGAAAAAGCGCGGAGGGAGCAAGAGAAGCCCTCTTCCCTCGCCCGTTGCAATGATAGAGGCAATTGGTTAATTTAAATCTGACTGAATATGCTTCTCTCATTTGAAGGCCTGGATTTCTGCGGGAAGAGTACCCAGATTCGCCTCCTTGAATCATGGATGAACTCGAGAGGGGACGGACGTGCGGTCCTCTGCGTCCGCGAACCCGGCGGTACCCACATCTCCGAGCGGGTACGGGATGTGCTCCTCGACCCGAGACATGAAGAGATGAGCGAGGTTGCGGAGCTTTTCCTGTTCTCGGCGGCGCGCGCGCAGCTCGTCCGTCAGCTGATCATCCCCGCCCTCCAGCACGGTGAGAATGTCGTCTGCGACCGCTACCACGACTCCACGACCGCTTACCAGGGATACGGCCGTGGGATCGACATCGAGACGATCACACGCATCAATCAACTCGCTACGGCGGGAGTGATGCCGGACGCCACCGTCTACCTCGACATCACACCCAAGGAATCGTACCGCCGCCGCGCGCTCCGCTTAAATCTTGGAACCGCCGATGCACCGGAGGCACGTTCCCCCGAAGACGACAGGATGGAGCAGTCCGGCATCGCATTCTATGCACGTGTCCGTGAGGGATACCTCGCTATTGCACGGGCGGAACCGGAGCGCTTCCATGTCATCGACGGCACGCAGACCGTCGAGTCAATTGCAGAGGAAATTCGAGCTGTCGTCTCGGCACTCAACCTACGGATAGAAAAGGCAGGAAAGAATACATGAAGCTCCCTCGATTCCAGATGAGAATTCCAATCGCTGTCGTCGCCGTCGGTCTTGTCGCGCTTGTCTTTTCCGGGTGGGCACTCCGACCGGATGGCTACCTTGACAGGGTTTTCAGGAGCATCGACCTCCTGGGGAAAGTGTACAAAGAGGTCTCGCTCAACTACGTCAACCAGCTCAATCCGGAGAAGTTCATGAGGGGAGGGATCAACGGAATGCTGAACGCGCTTGATCCGTACACGGTCTTCATCGGGCCAGAGGAGGCGTCGGACGTCGACTTGATGACGAGCGGGAAGTACGGCGGCATCGGGATCACCATCGGCGTTCGGGACGGCTCCATCACCGTCATCTCCCTCATGGAAGGATACTCGGCACAGCGCCAGGGCATCCGCGAGGGTGACCGGATCCTCGAGATCGACAGTAAGACGCTCAAGGGGATGAAGATCAACGAGGTCCGGTCGCTCGTCCGAGGCGAACCGGGAACCGAGATCCACATGAAGATCCAGCGCGCAGGAGAACTCCGCCCCATCGAGTTCGTCCTCCAGCGCCAGGAGATACAACTCCGAAGCGTCACGTACGCCGGCTTCATCGACGACGGCATTGCGTACATCAGGATCGAAAGGTTCCTTCGGACGGCCGGGGATGACCTACGGAAAGCCATCACCGAGCTCTCAACGAAGCGGAAAATCCGCGGTGTCATTGTCGACCTCCGCGACAACCCCGGCGGGCTTCTTGAGGTGGCGGTCGACATCACGGAGAAATTCGTTCCGAAAGGGAGCATCGTGGTTAGCACGCGCGGCCGTGCGCCGGAGAGCGAGAAACGTTACACATCGAACCAGGACCCGATGCTCGGTGACGTCCCGATGGTCGTCCTTGTGAACCACAACAGCGCAAGCGCGAGCGAAATTGTCGCGGGCGCGATTCAGGACCTCGATCGGGGTGTCATCCTCGGCACGCAGACGTTCGGCAAGGGGCTCGTCCAGACTATCATGCCTCTTGACTACAATGCGTCACTGAAGATCACGACAGCACGCTACTACACCCCGAGCGGGCGCTGCATCCAGGAGCTTGACTACAGCAACCGCAACGACGACGGGGCCGTGGAGCCGGTGCCGGACAGTTTGCGGAAGGAATTCCTCACGCTCGCGGGCCGTCCGGTCTTCTCATCGGGCGGCATCATGCCCGACACGACCGTAAAAGAGGACCAGCAAAGCGAACTGCACGCCGCACTTCTTCAGAAGGCGATGTTCTTCAAGTTTGCGACGGAGATTAGATCGCGCATGACAGCGCTGCCCCCCTCGTTCAGGGTGAGTGATTCGCTACTCTCGGCGTTCCAGAGATTCCTTGCGAACGAGAAGTTCTCCTACGAAACGGCCTCCGAGGTGAAGCTGAAGGAGCTGCGTGAGACGGCCGAGAAGGAGAAGCTGGACCCGGCGGTGTTCCAGGAGGTGAGGCGGCTTTCGGAGTCCATTGACCACGCAAAAGATGGGGAATTCCGGTCACGCGCCGCCGAGATGCGCGAGGGGCTCCTTCTCGCTATTTCGGACCAGTTCGGAGGGGATTCGCTCAGGATCGCTGCGAGCCTGCCGTTCGACCGAGACATAAGCGTCGCGCGCAGCCTTCTGGAGAGCAACGCAGCGTATAAGACGCTTCTTACAGGCAGGAAGAAGTGAGTTGAAAAGAAGGGCGGCGCATCATCCCCGGTGCGCCGCTCGCACAATACGCTACGCAGTCACGCCCGCCGATCGCAGCTTCTCCCGCACAAGCCCGACCACCCTCTCAAAATCCGATTCGTGGTTCACGAAGTCGATATCGTCGGACTTGATCGTGAGGAGAGCGCCCAGCGAGTAGCGGCCGATCCACGATTCGTAGTGATGGTTCAACTGCTCGAGGTACTCGCGCTGGATTCCCTGCTCGAATGATCTCCCGCGCCGCGAGATCTGCTTCAGGAGCGTGTCGACAGAAGCGCGCAGGTATATCATGAGCGTGGGCGGCTTGAGGTACTCGGTCATGATGTGATAGAGCTCTACGTAGTTCTCGTAGTCGCGGTCGTCCATCTTCCCGATGTCATGGAGGTTGCGTGCGAAGATCTCTGCATCTTCGTAGATCGACCGGTCTTGGATCACGGGACGAGGGGACTCGACCATCTTTTTATGATACTTGAACCGGTTACTCAGGAAGTAAACCTGGAGGTTGAATGACCAGCGGGACATGTCCTTGTAGAAGTCGTCAAGGTACGGGTTGTTTTCAACCGATTCGTAGTACGGGTTCCAGCCGAAGTGCGTGCTGAGCATGGATGTGAGCGAGGATTTCCCTGCACCGATGTTCCCCGCAACAGCGACGAAGAGCGATTGTGATGGCATACTGCATCCCGTAGAGTGAGTGCGCTGCACTCCCGGATCCGATGGATGGGGAGGGAACGGGCAGGTAGAGCGATGGAACTTTCGTCAATATAGCCGTGGTAGGGATTTAATTCAAGGCGGCAGAGCCGCGTACAATGTGCGCAAGTGTGTCGAGGGCCACGATGACGCGCGCGCTTGGCCGGGTGAGAAGATCCGGATCGATCCGGTACACACTCTTCGACCTCACAGCACGCAGTCCTTTCCACTCCGGAAATGCAGAGGCAAGGGCTTGGAGCGTCGGTGCGGTGTCGGTCATTCCGATGATGATCTCCGGGCCGCGCCTGAGGATCTCCTCACGGCTGATGATCGGGTAGTTGCCGGGGAGATCGGCCGCGATGTTGTCGAGTCCGGCCTCGCGCGCGAGCTGTCCGAGGAAGGTGCGGTCCGTGACCGCCATGAGGGGGTGGATAGAGATAAGGATGAGCGCAGTGGGCCTCCCTGCGTGGCGGACAAGCGAGTCAATGTGCGCGCGCTGCTTCAAGAGTCCGGCAACGAGGGAATCGGCGGTGTGCCCGCGACCCGTGAGTGTGCCGAGATCGCGGATCGACTTGAAGATGCCGTCAATGGAGCGGGGGTTCGTCACAAAGACAGGGACATGAAGAGCTTCGAATCGCTTGAAGTCTTCCTTGCGGTTCCCCTCCACTGACATTATTATAAGGTCGGGTTGTAAACCGGCGATTACTTCTATGTTTGGATCAATGATCCCCCCGACGCGAGGCTTTGTGAGAGCGGCAGGCGGGTAGTTGCAGAAGTTCGTCACGCCGGCAATTTCAGATCCCGCGCCGACCGCGAAGAGTGTTTCGGTGACGCTGGGCGCAAGGCTGATGATGTTTGCCGCGGGTGCGGAGAGTGAGACGCGGCGGCCGAGGTCGTCGGTAACGGTCAACACTATAGGAGTAGTCGATTTTCTTTCCGTCCTGCATCCCTGGAGAAGTAGGCCGGCGCAGAGGACAAACAGAAGGGCACCGCAGAGTCTTCTTCTCATTCCCGCATCCTTTGAAAGAATTCCAACCGGACTTTCCGTCACTGCAAGCATAAAGTTCGATAAGCGGAGGGGGAAATCCAAGGCCTCTGGCCGGACGGATGCCCGGACTTGGGCTTGAGGCATTCGAGGCCAAATTAAACGGTCCCGGCTGTTCCGCGGTCTAATCTCAATAGAAAACCCCGGAAGGGGAGCGCGTCCTGCAAGTGGAGAACGGAGGGATCTCAAGCGAAACCGGGTGCCAAGGGACGGAAACCGCTGTTACAGGAAGGAAATCCATGAAACGAAGAACACTGATCATTGCCATGCCGTGCGTTGTCATTCTCCTCGCCGCAGCCGGACTCTACCTCAGAAACGGCAAGTCGGACGATTTTCAGTTCCGGACGGACACGGTAAAGCAGGGAAACATCTCCGTCGTTGTCACGGCGACCGGAACGCTGAGCGCCGTCATCACCGTTCAGGTCGGCAGCCAGGTCTCGGGGAATATCGAGAAACTCTACGCGGACTTCAACAGTCGCGTCCGAAGGGGGCAGATCGTCGCGGAGCTTGACACAACCTTCCTTAAGGCCGCGCTCAACGAAGCAGAGGCAAACGTCCAACGCGCGAAAGTCCAGCTCGCCGACGCGAAGCGGAACCTCGACAGGACGACTGTGCTCTTCACAAAGAACCTTGTTGCACAGCTTGACCTCGACGCAGCCCGAACGACCTACGAAGCCGCGTCTGCGACGGTGAAGCAGATGCAGGCGCAGATGGACCGCGCGCGTGTCAACATAGACTACGCCACGATCCGCTCCCCCATCGACGGCGTGGTGATCTCCCGGAACGTGGACGTGGGGCAGACGGTCGCCGCCAGCCTTCAGGCGCCGGTCCTTTTCAGTATCGCCAACGACCTGACGAAGATGCAGGTGCAGGCAAGCGTGGATGAAGCGGACATTGGACGCATCAGCGTCGGCTTGCCGGTGACGTTCACCGTCGATGCATACCCGAACGAGATGTTTACCGGGACCGTCTCGCAGGTCCGCCTCGCGCCGGTCATCGTCCAGAACGTGGTAAACTACACTGTCATCATCGATGTCCCGAACAAGGACCTGAAGCTCATGCCGGGAATGACGGCGAACGTCTCCGTCCTTGTCGCTGAGAGGGACAGCGTGGTAAAGGTGCCGGCACTCGCTCTGACGTTCCGGCCCACTCAGAGTCTTATCGACGCCGGGCTTGTGAACCTCCCCCACCGGCCGGACAGCGGGTCGAATGGAAACCGCAGCCGGCCCGATCGCGGCGGGATGGGCATGCAGGGACGCGGCTTCGGCCAGGGCGGCCCGGGACAGGGTCAGCGGCGGCAGGGAGGCATCTTGTGGGTCATGGACTCGAAGGGGACGTTGAACCCGGTGCCCGTCAGGACCGGGCTCTCGGACGGGACGTCCACGGAGATCGTTGCGGGGAACGTGAAGCCGGGTGACAAGGTGGTTCTCGGCGTCATCGACCCGAACCCGACAGCGCAGGGGCCGTCGCAGAACAACCCGTTCGCGCCTCAGAGGATGGGTGGAGGAGGCGGAGGCCGCCGGTGAGCAAGAATTTAACCATGTCAGGCGTTTCGTCAAATGGCGCGCTCGTCCATGTCGAACACCTCGTCAAGATCTACACGTTGGGCGATGTGGAAGTGCATGCCCTTCGCGGCATCTCGCTCACGATCGAAGCAGGCGAGTTCGTTGCGGTGATGGGTGCAAGCGGTTCGGGCAAGTCGACGTTCATGAACGTCCTCGGCTGCCTCGATCAGCCGACAAGAGGTAAGTACTATCTCGAAGGGACTGATGTCTCGGCCATGAGCCGCGATGCCCTTGCGAGAATCAGGAACGAGAAGATCGGTTTCGTGTTCCAGGGGTTCAACCTTCTGGCACGGACGAGTGCACTAGAGAATGTGGAGCTCCCTCTCTTCTACACGCACAGCGTCAGCATGGGCCAGCGTCGGGAAATTGCTATGGAAGCGCTCAAAACCGTCGGGCTGCAGGACCGGGCGGACCACCATCCGAGTCAGCTTTCCGGCGGGCAGCAGCAGCGCGTCGCCATTGCGCGTGCACTCGTGAACAAGCCCTCCATCATCTTCGCCGACGAGCCAACTGGCAACCTCGACACGCACACGAGCTTCGATGTGATGGGTATCTTCCAGGAGCTCAACGCACGGGGCATCACAATCATCATCGTGACGCACGAACCGGATATTGCGGCGTTTGCGAAGCGGAACGTCGTGTTCCGAGATGGGAGAATCCTGCGGGATACTGTCGTCGAGACGCCGCGGAGTGCTGCTGAAGCGCTGGCCGCGCTCCCGGTCATCGAAGAGGAGGAACCCGAATGAACATTGCAAATACGCTTCGCGTCGCGATCCGCTCGCTCGGCCGCAACAAGATGCGGTCGTTCCTCACGATGCTCGGCATTATCATCGGCGTCGGCGCGGTCATCGCCATGATGGCGATCGGCGAGGGCGCCCAGCACAACATCCAGCAGAGTATTGCCGCCCTCGGCACAAACGTCCTGATCGTCTTCCCTGGCTCGATGAATGCGGGGGGCGTCCATATGGGAGCCGGATCGCGGACCACCCTGACAGAGGGTGATGCGCAGGCAATTGCCCAGCAATGCCCGGCGGTTGCCTACATCACCCCGCTCGTCCGCGCCGGGGCACAGGCCGTGTACGGCGAACGGAACTGGGCCACCAGCGTTATGGGTGCGACGCCTCCCTACTTCGCGATCCGGGACTGGAACGTGAGTGACGGACAGATTCTCACGGACCAAGAGAACCGGTCGCAGGCGAAGGTGTGCCTCATCGGGAAAACCGTCGCGGAAAACCTGTTCGGCGACGCCAACCCGATCGGTGCGATCATCCGCATCCGAAAGCTCCCCTTCCGAGTCATCGGCATCCTGGAGCCGAAGGGACAGAGTGCATCGGGAGACGATCAGGACGACATCATCGTTGCGCCGTTCTGGACCGTCCAACGGAAGATCCTCGGGAGCACCACCGTGGTGCGTCAGTTCCTCGTCTCGGCCCGGAGCCAGGGTCTCATCGACGAGGCGCAGACCGAGATCACACAGCTCCTTCGCCTCCGTCACCGTATTATGCCGATGATGGACGACGACTTCACCGTCCGGACACAGACCGAGATCGCCAGTGCAGCAGAGTCAACCTCCAAGATCATGACAATACTCCTCGCGAGCATTGCTTCCGTGTCGCTCATCGTCGGCGGCATCGGCATCATGAACATCATGCTCGTCTCGGTCACCGAGCGAACGCGCGAGATCGGTATCCGGATGTCCGTCGGTGCAAGGAGCCGCGACATTCTTTACCAGTTCCTTATCGAGGCGATCTTCCTCAGCCTCCTCGGCGGCATCGTGGGAGTCCTCTTCGGCGTAACAGCGTCAGCCCTTGTGGGTAAGTTCGCCGAATGGCCCGTCCTTGTCTCACCGTTCTCGATCCTCCTGGCGTTTCTCTTCTCGGCGGCGGTCGGCATCTTCTTCGGCTTCTACCCGGCGAGAAAAGCCGCACTCCTCAATCCCATCGACGCGCTCCGATACGAATAGGTTTGTCTCTTCCCCTCAAGGCCGCGGTAGCGCGCTTCCAATGTGCTCCCCGCGGCTTTCTCGTTTCTACGCCGCACGGCGCGTCGAGGGGCACTCAAAGGCGAGAAACGGCTTGCCGGCCAGTTGTGTTTCGTGGGAGAGAACCGGAATGTTCTTTGACTTTGTCCCACTTCTTCGCTAAACTAAAACAATCTTTGGCTCGAACAAGCCCGGAGAACCTGCATTCGTCGTGACCTTCTGCCTCAATTCACCGCCCAGCACAGAATAGCGTAGAGGTCTGATGTATGGCCAATCACTTCTTTGCCACGAAACCACTTAGCTTGCTGCTCGAGGAAATGAAAGGAGAGAAGAGGCTCCGGCGCGTCCTCGGTCCGGTAACACTTACAAGCCTCGGCGTCGGTTGCATTATCGGTGCGGGCATCTTCGTCCTGACTGGCGTCGCAGCTCACGATAAGACTGGCCCTGCCCTCATACTCTCCTTCGTCCTTGCAGGAACCGCTTGCATCTTTGCGGCCCTTTGCTACGCCGAGTTTGCATCGATGGTCCCGATCGCAGGTTCCGCATTCACGTACGCCTACGCCACGCTCGGCGAGCTCATCGCATGGATCATCGGGTGGGATCTCGTGCTCGAGTACGGAGTTGGTGCCGCGACCGTCGCCCATGGATGGTCGGCCTACTTCCAGGATCTTATCGGGATATTCGGATTCAAAGTAGCGCATGCCATCTCGCAAGCACCATTCGACTTTAACCCCGACACCGGACTCCTCGCCGTCACCGGCACGGTGCTCGACCTTCCGGCTATTATCATTACCGCCGTCATCGCAGCAATCCTCGTGAAAGGGATCAGGGAAAGCGCAACCTTCAATACCGTAATGGTCATCGCGAATCTTCTCATCGTCCTCTTCGCCATCGTGGTCGGCGCATTTTACATCAACCCTGCCAACTGGCATCCGTTTGCCCCATATGGCTATACCGGCATCAGCTTCTTCGGCAAGACGATCCTGGGTCAGAGCGGTCCGGGCGGGGAGCCGCTCGGCATGTTCGCCGGGGCTGCCTTGATCTTCTTTGCATACATTGGGTTTGACTCGCTTTCGACGCACGCGGAGGAGGCGAAGCGACCGAGCAGGGATGTGCCAATCGGGATCATCGCCTCACTTGTCATCTGCACGGTCCTCTACCTCCTTGTGGCGGGCGTCCTTACCGGGATGGTGCCATCCAACAAGATCAACATTAATGCACCCGTTTCCAATGCGTTTGCGCAGGTTGGACTCTCCTGGGCGCACCCCATCGTTTCGTTCGGAATTCTCATAGGGATCACAACTACCCTACTCGTCCTGATGCTGAGCCAACCGCGTATTCTCCTCGCCATGTCACGCGACGGCTTGGTTCCCCCCAGCATCTTCGGGGCCGTGCACGAGAAGTTCCGGACGCCATGGAAGTCCACCATCCTCACCGGCATTTTCGTCGCCACGCTCGCAGGATTCCTGCCGCTCCGCGTCCTCGCGGAACTGGTAAACATAGGCACGCTTCTTGCATTTGTCATCGTCTGCAGCGCGGTCCTCATAATGAGGAAGACGCATCCGAACGCCGAACGGCCGTTCCGAGCCCCCTTTGTCCCGCTCGTCCCGATCCTCGGCATCCTCTTCTGCCTCCTGTTAATGTTCTCGCTGCCGGCGGAAAATTGGCTCCGGCTTGCAGTTTGGCTGGTCATCGGACTTGTGATTTATTTCAACTACGGGCGCTTTCACAGCGTTCTCGCCCGGCAGCGGGCGGCTGCATCGGCCGCCAAGGCGGTGGAGGAGGTGGTAGCAGTTAAGTGAGTGCAGACTTTCCGCCGCGCTAATATCTCACACACATCAGGATCGCGGCACACATCCTTATGAAATCAGGAAGCCGCAGCCAACTGCGGCTTCCTTCGTCACAGGAGGTGGCATGGCCCAATCGCAGACAACGGCAGCCCCCGCAGAGGGGCATGCGTTCAAGCGGGAGCTCCGGCTCTTCGACTGTACGATGATCGTCGTTGGCTCGATGATTGGGTCGGGCATCTTCATCGTAAGCGCCGATATCGCCCGGACCGTCGGATCGCCCGGGTATCTTCTCCTCGTCTGGCTCATCACCGGCGCCGTCACCGTCACGGCGGCGCTGAGCTACGGGGAGCTTGCCGGCATGATGCCCCACGCCGGCGGCCAGTACGTGTACCTCCGCGAGGCGTACAACCCCCTCATCGGATTCCTTTACGGGTGGACGCTTTTCCTCGTCATACAGACCGGGACGATCGCCGCCGTGGCCGTCGCGTTTGCGAAGTTCACCGCGGTCATTATCCCGGGTCTCAGCGAGACGAACGTGCTTCTGTCGATCGCCGGACTCAACGTCACCGCTTCCCAGATTGTTGCGATCCTCAGTATCATTGTCCTGACCGCCGTCAACGTCCGTGGCATCCGGACCGGAAAGATGGTACAGAACTCATTCACGATTACGAAGGCCCTTGCTCTCCTCAGTCTGATCCTGATCGGAATCTTCATCGGCCGCAATGCGACAGCGATCACGGCAAACTTCTCACACCTCTGGGAGGCAAGCTGGACCCGCGTGGCGAACAGCGCAGTTGCATCGGTGGAACCGCTCTCCGGCCTGATGCTCTTTGCCGCCATCGGCGTGGCAATGGTGGGATCGCTCTTCTCCAGCGACGCGTGGAACAACATCACGTTCACAGCGGGAGAAGTCGTAAACCCGAAGCGGAACATCCCGCTGAGCCTCTTCCTCGGCACGATGACGGTCACAGTCCTCTACGTGCTGGGGAACATCGCGTATCTCCTTATCCTTCCGCTCACCGGCAACGCTGACGCGGGGGATGTTGTCGGCCGGGGTATTCAGTTCGCTGTAAGCGACAGGGTGGCCACTGCCGCCACGTGGATGATCTTCGGCGAAGCCGCCGCAGTCATCATGGCGGCTCTCATCATGATCTCGACCTTCGGCTGCAATAACGGACTCATCCTTGCGGGGGCGCGCGTGTACTATGCGATGGCCAATGATGGGCTCTTTTTCAAGAAGACGGGGACATTGAATTCCAAAGGAGTGCCGGCCGTGGCGCTTGTCGTCCAAGCGGTGTGGGCGAGTCTTCTCTGCCTCTCCGGGACCTACAGCGACCTGCTCGACTACGTGATCTTCGCCGTCCTGATCTTCTACATCCTGACCGTGATCGGCATCTTCATCCTGAGGAAGAAGCGGCCCGACGCCGAGCGGCCGTACAAGGCGTTCGGATACCCCGTCCTCCCGGCGCTTTACATCCTCGCCGCGGCGGCGATCTCCGTCGACTTGCTCATCTTCAAACCGGCCTACACATGGCCGGGGATGGTCATTGTCCTGCTC
>Ga0210056_1000604_pt1 | contig 30211 bp, 28 predicted proteins | sample CryGeyCG2014_080_2_FD_183965 | JGI IMG/M metagenome (GOLD analysis project Ga0210056, IMG submission 183965) | Groundwater microbial communities from aquifer - Crystal Geyser CG07_land_8/20/14_0.80 (SPAdes) (version 2) | ecosystem: Environmental > Aquatic > Deep subsurface > Groundwater | place...
CATGCCTCCTCATTTTAACCAGATTAACGGGTCTTCCGGATTACCGTCCACCCTGAGTTCAAAATATAATATACAACCTTTTGAATTCTCTGTTCTGCCTAGGACCTGTCCCGCATTAACCTTGTTGCCTTCGTCAACAAGAAATTCTCCCAAATGACCGTATACGGTATAAATTCTTCCTCCGTGGTCAATAATTATTGTGCGACCATACGACCTGAAATCTTTAGCATATACAACTTCACCCGATTCAACCGCCTTTACCTCCGACTGAGAGCCGGTAAGTATTTCTATTCCATTAGAAATCCTGTAGGTATCCAATTTAGGATGTTTGTTTTTGCCAAAACGGGTGACAACCTCGCCTTCAGCGGGCCAGGACAAAAGATGCCTCTTGTGTCCGAATTTTTTTCTTATTTCCTCTTCTCTCCGTTTTGTTTGGACTGTTTTTTTCTTTTTCTTTTCAAAATCTTCAATCAAATTCCTTAACAGGTTCGCTGTTTGATTAAGTTTTTTGATTTCTTCCTCGGCAGCGATGCGGGCACCTAAAGTTGTTTTAAGTATTTTTGATTTCTCTCCGTATTTTTTTCTCTGTGCTAACCTATCGTTTTGTAATTTTTGGTATAGTTTTGTTAACTCTGTTTTTATATCGTCGTACTTTTTTTTAGTCAGCTCGGTCCTTATTCTTTTTAAATCTGTCAGATAAAATTCGTCCTTTTTTAAATGCAGGGCATGTATTCTAAGTTTCTTCACCCAGGGGTCTTCAAAAAAATTATCAATAACGTAATGTCTCCTGTAAAGGTAATTTAACTCCCGCTCAATCAATCCGCAACAGTCTTTCAATTCCATATTAAGAGACTGGAGTTCCCTGGCGGTCAATTCAAGATTCGTTTTAGTATGCCTGATGTTTTTTTCCGTCCTGACTATTTCTGATTGCAGTTTTTCCAGTTCGGACTCAATGCGATTAATTTCATTTCGTATATTTTTTTCCTTTTTCTGCAACTCTTGCTTTTTTAGATCTTCTTCCTTAATCTGCTGTTCTAATTTTTCTAAATCCTTAGAACCGTTTTTTATTTCCTTTTCATATTTTTTAATCAAAGTATCGTATTCGCCAGCGTAAGCACACAACGATATTGATAAACAAAAGACTGGAATAAAACTACGAAGTAAACCATTTTTCATAAACAATTATTGTTATCACCGCAGAAAAAGATGTGACTGTCACCAATATAACATCAGGTATAGATAATAAAACAAATTTATCTCCAAGCATTAGTGAACTTAATATCACAAACATTGTAATCCCAAATATTACGCTTATTAATCCCGTAAACAATTTGTAGTCGTATAATATTTCTTTAAACACTTTCTTGTTTGTACTTAAGAAAACCTCAACAAGTTGAGGCATCCATTTGGAAGCCCAAACTTGTTTGGGGATTTTTATAATTTCCATATACCGTAAAAAAACAACGGTCAACAACAGGATATAAACTATAGCTAAATTCAACTTAAATATTAGATCGGTAAACTTTACTAACGAACTCAAATTATCAATAATGGCAAGCAAATCCTTATCAAAACCGACTTCCTCAATACCGTCTACCTGACTGAGCTGGACGGATAAATTTTCTACGGCACTTCCGGTTATTTCAAGCGGTGCAATAGAAAAAGCATCCGGGAAGGGATTACCTTCAGTAATGAGTATTTCCTTCTCCAGTCCGATAAGTTTTTCTTTAACCTTTTCCTTAGACAAAAAAATACAAGACCTTACGTTATAGAGACTGCGTATTTTGCTGTCAACCACTTCCGGTTTGTCATAATTCAATTTCAAAAAAATGGCTATTTCAAACCTGGACGTCAGACTTTTGTGGTACTCAAATAAATTCTTTCTTGCAAATGTTATGAATGCGAACAGGTTTGTAACCACTATAAAAAATAAAACAATGTTTATATAATTTTCAATAATAGTTTTTACTACCCTGTAACAATTGTTAACAAAATTCTTCATAGCGCTTTGCTCCTAACAATTCAATCGTATTTAGAGTATTGAGAAACGCCCTGTATTGAAGTTGCGGCAATGTTTTTTCTAATCTGTCATTAAACTCCTTCTGCCAGTACCATATGTCCTGTATTACCCCCACAACTATATCTATATTGACCTTGGGTAACAGGAAATGTTTTTGCCCTAATTCCTGCATAAAATTAGCGAATTTAGGGTCGTTTGATATACCTAAAATAGGTATTCTAAGGACCGCTCCGATTATTAACCCGTGCAATCTTTGAGAAATAATGAAATCAACGTTTGATAGAATATTGTATAATTCTCCGGGATTATTCCATCTAACAGCATTTGCTTTTGAGTCAAGGTTCCTGATTATTTCAAGTGAAAAGTACAAATCCTGCTCAAGATGAAATGGCACAAATATTAACTCCACGTCAAGCCGTTTTATGATTGACTGACAGAATTGACTGAGAATTAATATCTGTTCATTCACCGAACTGCTCGGTCTGCGGAGTATCATGCCTATTCTATTTATTTTCTTACTGACATACCTGTTAATCGGCTTAATAAAAATGTTAAGCGCCGGGTCACCGGAAAGTATTAAATTTCCGTTTATACCAGTATCCTTCAAAAAATCGAATGAACCCTTTGACCTTACCGTTATTTTATCTACGAATTTCAAAATTATTCGTAGAATACGTTTATTAAATTCATACGTTATGGGACCAAATTCTACCCCGTAAAGTATAATTTTTTTAAATAACATTCTTGCAATAACAATCAAAATCAGATAATAGTATAAACTTGGACTGCTGGTAATGTCCTGATACAATCCTCCTGAACAAATAAGTAAATCACAACCTTTAATTGCACGGACTACACTTATCGGGTTCCATCTGTAAACTGCGGATACATTAAAACTTCTGGCTGTTTCTACCGGGTTACTTGAAAGAACGGTAATCTGGACGTCCTTAATTTCTTTAGTGACGTTGTTTATGATGCTTTCAAGTATTAACTCATCACCCGCATTCTGAAATCCAAAATAACCGGCAACCGTTATTTTTTTAACCATGTCTTTCTCACCAAAGTGAAACAGTAAATCAACAATAAATTAGATAATCCTGCGGACAAGGTAATTATCAATCCGATACCAAATCCATAGAATGTTCTTAAGAACGTTACTGTTAATGGTGTATGTGCATGAATAAAACTATTAATTATTGAAATCTGACCCGCTAAACCCATCAGAATCAGAATTCTGTTATTGCTCCATAGACCCAATAACATTATCGGATGTCCGATAAGAAATTCTTTAAACCTGGGCCTGACACCGAGCATCTCTTCCAGCGAGAAACGGAACTGTGTTTCCAGACCGGTGATTTGCATGTAATTTCCACTGCGGGCAAACATAAAGACAATCCCTGCTAAAAGGAATACGGATAATACAATAGATGCGATTTTTACGTTACTGTTCAAAAATATTTTTATTTCTTCAAATGAATACAAAAAAGGTACAGCAAGAATAAAAGGTAAAATAAAGGAAGGTTTTATACCCCTGAATTCGTCTAATTTTACCAGAAAAACATAATCGGACAATAAACTGCTTATTAGAAATCCCCCTGCCAGATTAATCAAGCAAATATATATAAATCTCATAATAGGATTTTTTTTACCCTTTTTTAATACATAACTTAATGAGAACACCGGGAAACCTACAGCAATAAGAAAAGCAATGCTCTTACTCAAACTGTCAGGTAAACCTCCAGATACCTGGCCCGGCACTTCCAGGGGTGTATCAAAAACAAACCCTGATTCTTTTAACTTCTTACACAACAAACCAAGATAATTCAGGTTCTCTTCCAAACTAATATTGTCAATAAAATCAAAATATAAAACCCGGCAATTTCTCTCCCTTACTGCTCTATTCCACCTGCTAAGAATTGTATTAATTTCATGTTTTACCAAAAACAGATTCCTTTTAGAAAGTTCTATACGGTGGGCTCTTAATATCTTATCAGACATTCTCCTGAATTTTTTTTGAAATGACTCTATACCCGGACTGAATTCAACCAGAGTTACTCTCTTGTTTTGTAATATTAACTCTCTGGTGACATTCTCATTAACTTCTCTATCAATAAGAAAACATGAAAAATTCTCCGGCAAATCTTTTGGCACCAATGCCTGTTCACTGAGTTTATATATTGTTTTAAACCCGTTCTGTTTTATCTTCCTGACTTTGTCAGGAAGATAACCTAAATACATACTGTTTATATCAGGTATCCTTCTGACATCCAGTATTGTCCATTGCCTGTCATTCTGAAGAATATCAGGCTTAATTACACAACCTGTCTTTTTTTCTATGACCGCCGCAAGATAATCTGCAAAATCGCCTTCACCAACAATAATACTTTCCGGATGTGTTGCTAACTGTTCAGGTAAGATATTTAGAGTTCTAAACTTATTAATTTCAGAAGCTGAGAGGTAAGTTATTTTACCAAGTTTCTCCAGCGAAGCCACAGTTTCTTCTTCAAGGACTATGGATGTTACGTCTGTTTTACGTATTCGCTTAAAAAACTCATTCAACTGATAATTTTCTTTATTGCATATTCTCTCTATCTGATTAAATTCAATGCAGAGTTCTATCTTATTATTTTTCTGTTCAAAACGATACCTGACAAGTAGACGGCTTACCGCCCAGCCGGCAATAACAAAAACAACCAGACATATTAAAATCTTTTTCATAAATGTAGCTATTTTAATTTTATATTTTCGCCGTTAATATCAAGAATACTTGCCTTCTATCTAAATTACTGTCTATTTTTATTCTGATATTCTTTAAGTTCCATTAATTATTTTTCAAGTGAGTTAAGTCGTATATAAAGTCTTACTAATCGGTTATTAAATATATATTCCCCGCGTTCATCACCGGATTTTAATACATTTAGTTCTTTCATACGTTGGAGAAAATTATTAAATTTTCGTTTTTCCACATCAGAAAGTCCTTTTTCAATAGTATTCTTTTGAAAAGATAAGTCGAATTTTTCTTTACCGAGTCTAGCAAGAATTGAATGATAATCCTTACTACGCAAAGCTTTATAAACCTGCTGGTCAACAAACCTCTTTCCAATATCTTCTGCAGCAGCTAAAATGCCTTTAAGTGAATCATCTCTATCAATAATATCATCTTTATCCTTCCAAAAAACAATATCTCCTATGATATGCATAATTTTAGGAAATCCGGCTGAATAATGGCAAAGAAATGACATGGCTTCATCATTAACCTTAATGTCTACAGAGTTAAAGGTTTTGTTGAAAAAATCTTTCATCTCACCTTCATCCATTGGCTTAATTTCAACTATATCAAAAATTCGTTCAACCGGCTGGTGATGTTTAATCATTTCCCGTCTACGTTCTTCTACTCCACAAAGCATAAGCATTAAAGGCAAAGGTTTCGGGCTAAGAGCATTTTCATCTACTAAACTCTTTATAAAATGAGCAAACTTTTCATTCTCTGTAATTCCATTTATTTCATCTAAGATTAACATTATCCCTTTAATTCCATTTTCTTGAAGACGATTAAAAAGTTCACGTAAAAAAGGCAAATATCCATGTGAAAGATTTGGTGCATCTGCTTTTAATGCCTCAAAGTTGATACTAAAACCAAAAAGATCCTGTTTCCCAATATATCTTGATAATGAATTTCTCACTTTTTCAGTAATTGTGGGTTCGTAAATCTGAGATTTAATTACTGCTTCTACTGTCTTTGTAGCCACATCCTCTAATGTTTCTGCTCCCCCCAGAAAAACATGTATGCCTATTATATGATTATTTTTTTCTCCATAGTAACGCATAAAACCAGCCAAAGAACTCTTTCCAATTCCATATTCACCTATGAGAAAAATTGACTGTGGTTTTCCTAGTTCAACCTGCCCTATAGCTCTTATAACTTGGTTAATTTCCTTTATCCTACCTATAAAAAACTCAACAGGCACAGGTTGTCCGGGATAAAATGGACTTCTACCTTTAGTTATATTATTCATATGAAACATCCTCCTTTATCTTTCAATTTTATAAATGTAGATTTTAGCGTTAAAAAAGCATCCTAAAGTGAAAAAATAATTTTTGAAACTCCAGTGAAAGAACTGAAAATAGAACTTATCCTATTTCTCTTAAATATTTAGCCGCTTCTTCGGGAGAAGTAGGGTTTATGTAAAACCCTGTGCCCCACTCAAATCCCGCTACCTTAGTAAGTTTTGGCATAACTTCAAGATGCCAGTGATAATGTGACAGATGAGTTTCCTTAAGAGGACTTGTATGCATCAAATAATTATACGGTGGCTCACCGAGTGTATTATTTATCTTTGAAATGATACTTTTTAATATCTGTGTTAACATTACTGCTTCATGTTTCTGCAAATCTTCAAACTGCGAGTCATGTTTCTTGGGTAATATCCATATCTCAAACGGAAACCTTGAAGCAAAAGGACATAGCGCGACAAAATCATCGTTTTCAATGACTATCCTCTGTTCGTTTTCAAGTTCCTCCCTGATAATATCACAGAATACGCATCTCTGTTTATAATCGTAATACTGTTTGGCTCCCTGTATTTCCTGCTGGACACGTATGGGAACCATCGGCAGTGCAATAAGTTGTGAGTGTGGATGCACTAAACTTGCTCCTGCAGCGGTTCCCTTGTTTTTGAATATAAGTATATATTCAAATCTTATATCCCTTTTGAGGTCCATAATCCTGTCGCGGTATGCCCAGATGATGTCTTCTACATTTTTATCATCAAGTTCTGATAATTCTTTTTTATGTTCAGGGGTCTCAATGATTACTTCATGTGCTCCTACACCATTCATTTTGTCATACATCCCCTCACCTGAACGTTCAGGAGAATCTTCCACTTTCAGCACAGGATATTTGTTTGGTACAACTCTAACCCACCATCCCGGTTTGTCCTTTTGTGTCCCAAACTTACGGTAGGCAAGGACTTCAGAAGGAGTTAAATGTTCATTTCCCGGGCAGAACGAACATATTTTACCCTCTTCATCCTCAGATTCTTTACCAAAATCACTCGGTATGCGCCCTCTTTCCGAAGAAATTATAACCCACCTGCCTATAACAGGGTCCCGTCTTAATTCAGGCATAATTCACTCCTCTGTATTTGATTCTGTCTCTTCTGTTTCAGCAGCCTCTGCTGGTGTAAACTCTTCTAAAGAAGGTAATTCTACGAGATTCCTTAAACCAAAATATCGCAGGAAATCCTGTGTTGTCCCGTAAAGCAAAGGTCTGCCGACTGTTTCTTTACGACCGACTATACGTATTAACCTTCGTTCCAATAAAGTTTCCAGTACACTGACAATTTCTACACCGCGTATTTCTTCTATCTCTGCCCTTGTTATAGGCTGTTTATATGCAACAATTGCCAGGGTTTCCAGAGCAGATGTTGAAAGTTTTAGTGTTATACGGTCTTTTAATAATTTGCGCACCCACGGGCTGTAATCGGACTTCGTGGCAAACTGGAAACCGTTTGCTATCTCGCGAACCCCAATGGCACTGTCTCTTTCAACATATTCTTTTTTTAACTCATCTATAATTTCCATTAACTGCTCTTTCGTCGCACCTTCAAATATCTCTTCAAATTTGTCAAGTGATATGGGTTTATCTGTAATAAAAAGTAATGCTTCAATAGATTTTTTTAATTCTTGTTTCGTTAGAAAATCCATAAAATTCCTTCCTTCCAGTCGGAAGCCCTATACTGTTACGGGATAGATTCTTATTTCACCGAATAATTTTGATTGTCGTGCCACTATTTGTTTTAATCTTATAAGTTCCAGTATTGCAAGAAACGAAACAACCGCTCCAATTCTTTTTATCTCGCGTATCAGAATATCTTTAAAACTTATATACTTTCTGCCCTGTCTGGCAGAATCCTCAAGCAAATCTAATATTTCACGAATTTTTTGCTCAATAGGTATTTCCTCATAAACAATCTCCTTAACATCCCCGGGCAATTCCTTCAACACACCCCTGAAACATTCAATTAAATCAAAAATTGTCGCTTCAAGCAGGTAGTCTTCTTCGCTCAGGACAGGCATTGATTTGTAATAGACACCCTGTTCATCCAATTCATGTGATGAAAGGAATTGTGCCACTTGTTTATACTTTTGATATTCCAGGAGTCTTTGGACAAGTTCTTCCCTCGGGTCGGGTCCGGTCTCCTCTTCAACAGCGGGTGAGGGTAACATTGTCTTTGATTTTATCTGCATAAGCGTTGCTGCCATCACAAGAAACTCTCCTGCTATGTCTAAATTTAATTCCTTCATAACCGAAATATAGTCAAGATACTCGGCGGTAATCTGGGAAACAGGTATATCATAAATATCCATATCATTTTTACGTATAAGGAAAAGTAAAAGGTCAAGCGGACCCTCAAATACTTCTAAGTGGACATCATAAGTCTTCTGGTTCATAAGGAACCTACTTTTGGTTCATATATCAAGTAAAATCCTGAAGGATTAACTCCAGGAATTAAGGGTTTACCCTTTTATAATTTCCTATACTCCAAGAAATCGTCCCGACAAATCGGGACGCTACGGGGATTCCCCAATTTATTGGGGTTATCCAGGGATTCCCCAATTTATTGGGGTTATAATTTCCTATGCTTCAAGAAATCCTGATTGCCTTCCGGACTTCATCCATAGTTTTCCCTGCAACAGCAGACGCTCTTTCCCTGCCTGTTTTTAGTACCTTTTCAATAAGATCTTTTTCTTTTAATATTTTTTCTCGTTTCTCTCTAACGGGATTGAGTACGGAATTAACTCTTTTACTCAATTCTTTCTTGCATTTCACACAGCCAATCTTACCGCTGTGACATTCTTTCTCAATTTCTTGACAGTTTTCAAAAAATATTTTGTTGAACGCAAAAACCACGCATTCGTCAGTGTGTCCTGTATCATCAACACGTATTTTTTTAGGGTCGGTAAACATCTGCTGGATTTTTTTGTCAACCACGGATTCACTATCAGACAGGTATATGGCATTGCTGTATGATTTTGACATTTTCCTGCCGTCAATGCCGGGCACGCGGGCTGACTCTGAAAGCAACGCCTGCGGTTCAGGGAATATACTGCCATAAAAATTATTGAACCTGCGTGTAATTTCCCTGCACAGTTCTAAATGCGGTAACTGGTCTTCTCCCACAGGGACGACATTCGCCTTATAAATAAGTATATCCGCAGACTGTAAGACAGGGTAGCCTAAAAAACCGTATGTTGAAATATCTTTGTCCTTAACTTCCTGCATTTGTTCTTTATATGTGGGACACCTTTCAAGCCAGCTGACCGGGACCACCATTGAAAGCAGTAAATGTAACTCGGAATGTTCAACAACATCTGATTGACGGAACAGGACAGACTTGTCCGGGTCAAGACCAACCGCTAACCAGTCAACCACCATCTCCCTTATGTTGTTCTGTAACTCTTTTGTATCAGCATAATGCGTGGTCAAAGCATGCCAGTCTGCAACCATATAGAAACATTCATATTCATCCTGCAGTCTCACCCAGTTATTGAGTGCGCCAATTAAATTACCGATATGAAGTTTGTCTGTCGGTCTCATACCTGAAAGTATTCTGCCTTTCTTAGACATGTATAACTATTCCTCCGCTTACTAACCAATGAACCAAGAAATTTACTATCGGACCTATTATGCTTGAAAGTAGTCCGCTCCACCACAGAAACAGTATAATAAAAAATCCATAGGGTTTGAGTTTTTCGTATTGATAAGCAATTTTTGCCGGCAGTAAACCGGTAATAACATTACCTCCGTCCAGTGGCGGGACGGGTATAAGATTAAAAACAGCAAGTAGAATGTTGATTTGAAGAAAAAAGACCAATAACGACATTATAACTTCAGATACACCGAATGACCTGGCAAGCCATAGGCAAAAGGAACTGATTATAGCAAGTAAAAAGTTTGCTGCCGGGCCGGCTAAACCTATCAACATCACGTCTTTTCTCATGTTGGATAATCTATGAGGATTAATGGGAACTGGTTTTGCCCAGCCGAACAGAATAGGCGAACGTGTAATTATCAGCAGCATTGGCAAAAGGACCGTTCCAAACATATCAATGTGTGCTATAGGGTTCAGGGTCAACCTGCCCATAAGTCGTGCTGTATCGTCACCCCGCTTATCCGCAACATAAGCATGAGCATATTCATGCACGGTTATGGCAAACAGTAAAAGGACAATTTGTGGCAAAAATTGATACATAGGGGTCAGGTCTCCCACGGGGTCAGGTCTCAACATTCAACAGATTTTTGGTATTTATTCATTATGTAGTCAACGTCTCTTTTATGAGTTATTAAATTTTGCTTTTTATTAACGTCAAGCAATATCTTTTTGAATAATGGTCCCGGTTTAAATCCCAATTTAATAAGGTCATCGCCGGTAACAAAATTTTTTCTGTACGAAAACTTTACAATTTTAAAAAAATCCTCGCTCCACTCAGGTAAATTCTTTACTGTCCTGTCGCCTTCAATGAAACTAAAAACAGAACAGATTTCATTAACTATTTTCCTGGACAATTTTAAAGATTTTAGTTTTAATTTTATCTTCTTTACAGACAAGGGATAAAATAATAATGCTAATTTTACCAGTACGGGAACTCCTTCACGGCGTAAAAATCTATGGTTCAGGATTTTGAGTTTATTTTGGGGTAAGGAAAAAATCGGTATCTTCATACCGTATTTTGCCAGTAATTTCAAACATTTACCTGTTTTTCTTTCGTCCAAAATTTTTATTAATTCCTGTGTTATTCTCTCCTGTGAAACGTTTGTCAGGTATTTATTTGCAACTGCTTCCTGGACAAGCAGCAATGTTTGTTGACTAAAACCCAGGTTAAATCTCACAATGAATCTCGCCCCTCTCAATAGGCGGGTAGGGTCATCAGCAAAACTCCGGGTATGCAATACACGCAGTTTTTTCTTTTTCAAATCGTCCAATCCGCCATACGGGTCAATCAACTCACCAAATCTATCAGCATTCAGACCTATAGCCATTGCATTTATGGTAAAATCCCGTCGTTTCAAATCATCGGTGATGCCTGCGGGCATTACGTCGGGTAATGCTCCCGGCTTTATATATATTTCAGAACGCGTATTGGCAAAATCCATATGCGTATTATCGGATAAAAAAATTGTCGCTGTATTAAACTTATGGTGAAATTCATAATCCCTGTGTTCCGTTACAGCCAGTATACGCTCAATAAATTCTTTAACAGGACAATTTTCAACTGCTATGTCCAGGTCATATTTTAATCTGTCAAAGAACAGGTCACGGACAGGACCGCCTACCAGATATGCTTCCGCACCAAGTTTTTCTGCTTCCCTGCCGACCAACTTAAGTAAATATATAACCTTCCTGGCATACGCACCGTTTAATAATTCCTTTAGATTCATACATTATTTACTTTTCAGATAATACTTTCTTCCCTGTTTTCTCTTCTCCTGTTATTAAAACTTCCACGAGATTGTCAAGACCAAAAAATATAACGGGAGTATATGAAAATTTTTGTTCTTTGAAAAAGAAATCGGGTAATTCCTTCTGAGCGTTTTCAAAATCTTCAAACATCTTTTTCTCCCAGCAGGGTCTATCCGAAACAAACAATGCCGGGTAAACAAAAGCTATTAGTTCTGCGGAAGGGTCCAGATAAAGGATAAAACGTTCAGCATAAAATGGCATACTGCATTCAGGACATACTACAACGTTCAATTCGCCTGCCAGTATTTTCTCTCTAAGTTCGGGGTCCTGTTGAACATTAATTGAACTATACAGTTCAACTTCAAATATATGTCCGCAGGGACATTTTACCTGGTCATAATTAGTAAATGACATAAGTAAAATAATACAAAAAAACCGACTATGAAGTCAAATTATTTATTATATTATTATATTGAGAAAGGAAAGGTATAAAAGGGTAAACCCTTAATTCCAGGAATTCACCCTTTAGGGTTTTATGCAAGGCAGGGTGTAACTACTCAGTGAACCGTGTGTCATTCGGGAGTTGCTCAAGTTTGTACTACCCGAACAAGTTCGGGATTCCAATGGGGTTACGACACAGTCTGAAAGTGGGAATCTAATGTGTTTTATTACGTCCTCCATTAAGATTTCTTAACATTAATTGCACCAAATGTACTAAATAAGCACCTAAACCGGAAACTATATAAACAAAAAATAATATAAAAATTATGTTTTGCGGATAGGCATATATCAATAAAATCAGACAAACAAGAGGCAACAAAATACGCAAGGGTTTCGGACGGTTAAATTTGAGTTCCTTCAGATTTATGAACTTTATTTCAGAAACCATCAGAATAGAGAGCAGGAATAATATTATCGGCATAATATGTGAAAAGAATGGAACGGTGCTCATTACAACGGGTATACTTCTTTTAGTAACACCTAAATTATACATTTCGTATAAAATAACCATTGAAGCCAGAATTCCTGCTGCGACAAGTGTAGTTAATCCCCGATAAATATTTATCTTTCTGCCTTCAACTCCCATGTTTCTTATATTAAACCGTGCAAGACGGATTAAACTTGCCAATAAGTAAAACAAACATAAAATAAATCCCAAACGACCATGTTTGACAAGAAATAAATTATAAACTAACAAGGCAGGAGCAATTCCGAAGGAAACCATGTCAGCCAGAGAATCAATCTCTGCGCCAAATCTACTTACAGTTTTAGTGGCTCTGGCAATAAATCCATCAAGTACATCCATTAGTACAGCAGCCAAAATGGCCCACGAAGCAGTCTGGAAGTTACAACTAAATGTTTGTACTATTGCATAAAAGCCAAGACCAGCATTAGCAAAAGTTAACATTGTTGGCAGGACATAAATCAGATTGGTCATCTCAAATCTCCGCTATTATTGTTTTCCCTGCATAAACTTTTTGCCCGGTTTTTATTTTTAAATCTGCTCTATCGGATATGCACAAATCAACCTGAGAACCGAATTTTATCATACCTATTCTTTGCCCCTGAACTATGGATTCTCCTTCTCTACCCCAAAAAACTATTCTACGTGCCAATATCCCTGCAATCTGTTTAACAATGACATAGCTCCGGGAATCCTTATTCTTTATACTAATAGTATTCTGTTCGTTTCTTTTGTCGGCGTCCGATTTGTCAGCCGGTAAGAACTCGCCTTTCTTATAAACCACTGTTTCTATCACTCCGGTTATCGGGGAGCGCTGCACATGAACATTAAACACTGACATAAAAATCTTGACCAATATCATGCCATCCTGGGGCCTTATGTCAAAAACTGTCCCATCTGCTGGCGAAAGGATGCGCCTATCATTCTGCTGGATATTGCGTTCAGGGTCGCGAAAAAAATATATACAAAAGAGTATAAATAGACCGGAAATCCCCGTGAAAATATAAAACAATTTGTTAAGGTAAGTCAGGATATATGAAGCTAAAACCAGTATAACTAAAGTTTTTATTACCCTGACACCTTCTTTATTTACCAGCATATTCAGATTACCTAAGTGACAACATTATACTAAATTGATAAATTTCAATCAAATTTTTTAAAAGGGGGATTTTCCCCTTGACTTTTTTTTATTTATATGTTATAATTAGAATATAAAACTAAAATAGTCAGAAATTCAAATCGGAGAAAATATTATGGAAAAGAGTGTAGAAAAAAAGAATATTCTCTTACAGGTAGCACAAGGCATTTTTGCACGATTTGGTTTATTTAAAACGAGTGTAGATGAGATTGCTAAAACTGCACGAATGGGAAAGAGTTCTATTTATTACTATTTTAAGAGTAAAGAAGATATTTTTAAAGCCGTTTTAGAAAAAGAACTCAAAACTCTTAGAGAAAAAATAATAACAGCCATTGCTGAAGCAAAATCTCCTCAAGAAAAACTAAGAATATTTATTATTACCAGGATGAAATATACGAAAGAATTGGCAAATATTTATGGTGCTCTTAAGGATGAATATTTAAGGCACTATGCCTTCATACAAAAATTGCGAGCAAATTATGACCATGAAGAAATAAACACAGTGAAGAATATTCTACAGGAAGGGATGAAAGGAAGAGTATTCTTTATAAAAGATTTAGAATTAACCAGTTTTGCTATCGGTACTGCGATTAAAGGTTTGGAGTATGATTGGGCAATAAGAGTTGGAGAGAAAGAGTTAGAGGAAACTATTGATGGTTTATTAGAAGTTCTTTTTTATGGTATAACCAAAAGATAAAATTTTTTTATCTGTAAAATCGACTAAAAAACTGAAATAGTCTATAATTGCAAAGGAAATCAAATGTTGTTCGACGAAGTAAAAAAGATTGTGATAAAAATTATCAAAGAAGTAAATGAGAAAGAAATTAAACCAGAAGCATCTTTTGTTAAAGATTTAGGTGCAGATTCCTTAGATATGGCTGAGATTGTAATGGCTATTGAGGAAAAATTCAATATTGAAATTCCTGATGAAGAAAGTGAAAAGATTAAAACTGTAGAAGATATGGTGAAAACCATCGAAGAGCGAATAAGGATGAAATAATCCAATGGAAACAAAATTCAAATCAGTAGAAATAGTTGGCACAGGTTTTTATGTTCCTGAAAAGATTTTAACTAATTTTGATTTAGAAAAAATGGTTAATACTACAGATGAGTGGATACGAACCAGAACAGGAATCAAGGAACGAAGGATTGCTGCTGATAACGAAGCGACATCTGATTTAGCTATTGCAGCTGGACGACTGGCTTTAAGTAATGCTGGTATCAAACCTGATGAAATAGATTTAATCATCGTTGCTACTCTTTCTCCGGATATGTTATTTCCTTCTACTGCTTGTCTCGTCCAAAAAAATATTGGTGCAACCAGAGCTGTATCTTTTGACATAGAAGCTGCTTGTTCAGGTTTTATTTATGGATTATCTATTGCACAACAGTATCTGCAAAATGGGACTTATAAAATAGCATTGGTAATCGGTGCCGAGGTTTTCTCTCGAATTCTTGATTGGCAGGATAGAAACACTTGCGTTTTGTTTGGAGATGGTGCGGGTGCCGCAGTGTTGAAAGAAGGAGAGAATGGAAAAGGTATTCTTTCTGTCCAGTTGGGTACAGACGGTTCCGGTGCTGATTTATTAAAACAACCTGCTGGTGGGTCTCGTTTACCGGCAAGCCATGAGACAGTTGACCAACGATTACATTATCTAAAGATGGATGGTAGAGAAGTATATAAATTTGCTACAAAATCTATGGTAGAGACAGTGATGAAAGTATTATCAAAAATCGGATTATCTACAAGAAATATAGATTTACTCATTCCTCATCAGGCTAACATCCGTATTCTGGAATGCGTAGCTGAAAAGTTAGGTCTACCCATGGAGAAGGTGTTTGTTAATGTGGATAGATATGGAAATACTTCAGCCGCTTCTATTCCTATAGCTTTAAGTGAAGCACTCAAACAGGGAAGAGTAAAGAAAAATGATATTGTTATCCTGGTCAGTTTTGGTTCTGGTTTAACCTGGGGAGCAACAATAATAAAGTGGTGAAAAAATGAGCATAAGAATTGAGTGTGTAAAGACCAAAAAAGATTGGAGAGATTTCTTGAAATTACAGTTCAGAATTTATGAAGGTAACCCATACTGGGTGCCGCCTCTTTTGAGCGAAGTAAAAGAAACGCTTGATAGTGAAAAAAATCCCTTCTGGAAACATGCACGAAAAGAGATATTTTTAGCCAAACAAAACGACAGATTTGTTGGCAGAATTGTGGCTGTTGTAGATGAAAATCATAATAATTTCCATCAGGAAAGAACGGGATTTTTCGGTTTTTTTGAATGCATAAAAGATTTTGAAGTAGCTCAAAGTTTATGGGATGAAGCTAAAAGATGGCTAAAAATAAACAATATGGATATTATGCGTGGTCCAGTAAATCCGAGTATGAATGATGAATGTGCATTTCTTCTTGAAGGATTTGATAAACCACCAACAGTAATGATGCCATACACTCAACCCTATTATTTAAATTTTGCTGAACAATACGGTTTCAAGAAGGCAAAAGATTTATACGCTCTTCTTAAAAAAGCAGAGGATGGCATTCCTGAACGGATTGAAAGAATGGTAGAAGTAGTCAAGAAAAAAACTGGTGTAAAAATCTGTCCATTTAATATGAAGAATTTTGAAAGAGATGTTCAATTCTTAAAAAACATATACAACTCTGCATGGGAGAAAAATTGGGGATTTGTACCGATGACAGATGCTGAGATGGATCTATCAGCAAAAAAGCTAAAACAATTTGCTGATCCTGAACTAATCCTATTTGCTGAAATTGATAATAAACCTGTGGGTGTTTCAGTTACGATTCCAGATATAAATCAAGTATTGAAAATGTTAAACGGCAGATTAGGGCCGATTGAAGTTTTAAAGTTTCTTTACTATAAAAGAAAGATTGATGGTGTCCGTTCACTTATCGGTGGAGTTAAAAAGGAATATCGCAATACTGGAATAATTGCTGTTTTATATTACGAGACAGAAAAGGCAGTGGTTCGGCTTGGTTACAAGTGGTGTGAACTTGGATGGAATTTGGAAGATAATGATTTAATCAATCAGTTTGATATGGCGATCGGTGGAAAGATATATAAGAAGTATAGAATTTACGAGATGAAAATCTAAATAATGAATATGAAAAAATTCATACCAATTACAATTATAGGAGAACTCCTTATTCTAATTTTATTCTTTAAAGTCTGGTATGAAAACAGATCTTGAAATAGAAAAAGTAGTAAATAAATATCGTGATAGAGTAACTATATATAATAACAGTATCCGTCAGGGTAAAGTAAACTCATTAAATCATCTAAGTGAGTTTGCGAGAGGTGATGCATTTTTGTTTTTAGATAATGATGTTGAACTGCCGGACGATGAGGGTTTTTTGAGTAACCTGAGTAAAGAAATAATTAAATACGATATTGTTGAACTGCCAAAAGAGGCTATTGTTAAGAATTTATTTTCCAAAATCACAAGTTATGATTTCTTAACCGCTGCTGTCTTATGTTTTATTGTATCCAAAAGTTTCAAAGCAAACCTATTTTTGAGTGGTGCTGCTTTTGCTATAAAAAAACAGACATTTGAAGAATTGGGTAAGTTTTCCAAGGTAATCAATGGGGACTGGAATTTGATGTTGAAAGCGTTCAGCTTAAGGAAAAGATATTCCTTCCCGATAAATCTTAAAGTTAAAACCATAACACCAACAAGTTTAGACGAATGGATAGAACAAAGAAACCGGTGGGCTTCAGGTGTAAAATTTTGGTGGAAACAAGTTGCTAAAAATATCAAACAATATATCAAAGGATTGCCTATAGTATTTAATATAATTTTGTTTTCTTCTACATCATTGATTGTTGGTTTAATAATAATAAAAGAATTTAATCTCTTCAGCAAATTCATTCCAACTCTAATTATTTTGGCTCAACATCTGAGCATAAATTTAGGAATATCATCGTTTATTTATTTCTTATCACTTATAATTATACTTTTACAAGGATTGGGACCGTTTTTGGTTTCATTATTTATTTCGTCAACCACATTTTTTGTATTTTCAAAAGTACTGAAGTTTAGATTTAATCTCGGAGAGTATTTAATATATTCCATGTTCTATTTCCCTGTGCTGGTACTTTTTTATTGTGTTTACTTTATATTAGGTGAAGTTATCTTAAAACCAGAGATAGATTGGGAAGTCGAAAGTGAGGAGGCATAGATTATGAAAAAATTTGCGGAAATAATTCTCAAGTTGCGGACAGTAATTATTGTAACAACTGTTCTTGTTACTCTAATTCTGGGGTATTTTATTAAAGACCTAAAAATCAATCCTGATATATCAAGTTATCTTCCTAAGAGTGACCCGGTGGTTAAACTTTTTAACTACATAGGTGAAGAGTATGGTGGGAACCAATTAGCAATAGTTGCTCTTGAAACAGATGATGTCTTCAACAAGGAGACAATTGAAAGGATTAATTACTTAACTCAAGAATTTAAAAAAGTTGAAGGCGTTTCCTATGTAATGAGTCTGGTAAATGTTCTTGATATTAGAACAGATGAAGAAGGAACATTACAGATAAGCCAACTTATTGATGAATATAACTTACCAGAGACACCTCAGGATATTCAGAAACTAAAAAATTATACTCTCTCTAAAGATATGTACCGAGGACGTCTGGTTTCAAATGATTCAAAAGCAACGCTTATTATCTGTCGCCTTAGTGAAGGAGCCGACAAGATAAAAACTGCCAGCAACTTGAAAGAAATCGTCAAAAAGTCAACTGTAAAAGAAAAAGTGTATTATAGTGGACTTCCCTTTCAGATGATGGATATTAGTGAAATTATTCTAAATGACTTGAAATTTTTAATCCCTATTGTAAGTATTTTAATTATTATTTCACTGTTTGTAAGTTTTCTATCCATAGAAGGCGTTCTTCTACCGATTCTTTCTGTTTCAATCAGTACAATCTGGACACTCGGGATAATGAGTATTCTGAAGATTTCTCTTACGGCTGTTTCCGATATTATCCCGGTAATACTCATTGCTGTTGGGAGTGCCTATAGCATACATGTAATCAGTAGATTTAATGAAGAGTTATTGTCTACAGATGGAGACAGGGGTAAACAATCAGTGAAAGCATTAAGTGATGTCAGCATTCCTGTTTTCCTTGCCGCAATAACCACAATAGCAGGATTTATAACATTTGTTATTGGTTCATATTTAAGCATGATTCGTGAATTTGGAGTTTTCTCAAGTTTAGGGATTTTTTTTGTTTTGATTATCTCATTGACTTTTGTCCCATCAGTTTTATCACTTTTGCCTAATAGGACTAAAATAAAATCTATTAACGGAGATATTGTTAAAAAAAAGAAGGTAGAACTAATTATGGATAAAATTGGTGAATGGGTTTTAAAAAATGAAAAAGTGATTATTACCACGGGAATTATTGTTGTCATTATAATGTGTTTTGGTATACCAAAAATTGAGCGACGGGTTAATATGCTGGATTATTTTAAACCAGGAAGTCCTATTCGGCTGACTGAAGAAATGATGGAGAAAAAATTTGGTGGTTCTATCCCTATCCAGATTTTGGTCAAAGGTGATATTCAGAACCCAAAGGTCTTAAAAGAAATGAAAAAAATGGAAGATTTCTTAGAATCACAAAAAGATATCCAAAACCCTCAATCAGTAGCTGACCTTATTGAAGAAATGAGCGATGTCATGGGTGAAGGTAAGGATATACCGGATAGCAAAGATAAAGTTAGCAATCTCTGGTTTCTTCTTGAAGGGGAAGAGATTATGAGCCAGTTAGTTAACCCGGATAAGACCGAAGCAGTTATTCAGGCAATTATTACAAATGTAGATACAAAACAAATCAGAAAAATGGTTAAAAATATTGAGGAGTATATTAAAGAGGTAAATAATTCTGACTTCAATTTCGCACAGACAGGGATGCCGGCTATCTATCAACACTTAGACGATAGTATTGTCCGCAGTCAAATACAGAGTATACTCCTTGCTATTATTTTAGTATTTGTCTGCCTTGTATTTATGCTTCGTTCTTTTATTGGTGGATTAATTGGTCTTGTTCCGATTGTGTTCACTATTTTAGTTATTTTAGGACTGATGGGTTATACTGGTATTCCGTTAGACATTGCTACAGTTCTTGTAGGAAGTATCTCTATTGGCATCGGGATAGATTATTCAATCCATTTTATCAGCCGTTTCCGAAAAGAATTTGATAGTACAAAAGATGAACTTAAAGCACTGGATAAAACTTTAGAAACAACTGGAAAGGCAATAATAATCAATATTCTAACTGTCACAATAGGATTTTTAGTTCTTGTTTTTGCAGAATTAGTTCCACTACGCCGGTTTGGGATTTTGATAGCAATCACTATGATAAGTTCAGGCGGTGCGGCAATTATTTTATTGCCGGGAATAATTCTTTTGACTAAAGCAAGTTTTGCTGGTGATTTTAGCCACTTCATGAATAAAGCAAAAAATCACCTAATGAGAGGAAGTGGTGAAAAACTGTAAGGTGAATAATTTAAGAAAAAGGAGGAAAGACGAAGATGAAAAAGATTATTTTGTTCTGTTTGATGAACGTGATGGTATTTGCCTGGCAAGTTTGGGCACAAGAGAAGCAATTTACTGGTTCACAGATTCTTGAAAAAGTTGATGATGTTGTCAATGCGCCCAGGGACCAAGAACTGAAGATAAAACTTATCTTAATTGATAAGGATAATAAAGAGAAAATACGTGAATTACAGATGCTTCAGAAAGATTCTGATAAAAGGTTAGCAAAATTTCTCTCTCCGGCTGACCATAAGGGAATTGGAACTCTTTCTCTTCCATACGATATTATGTATCTTTATTTGCCCGCTTTCAAAAAAGTAAGACGAATTGCATCCCATGTGAAAAATACCAAATTTGCCGGTACCGATTTTACCTATGAAGATATGGAGGCAAAAAGATATTCAGAAAAATGGATACCTGAATTACTGAAAAGAGATGAGAATCACTACATTCTTCAACTAAAACCTAAAAAAGATGTGAAGACAGATTATTCTAAACTGATTATGTGGGTAAGAGCGGATAACTTTTATCCAACCAGGATTGAACATTATGACAGGGCAGGTAAACTTTACAAGGTAATGACCAGAGAAAAGATTGAGAAGGTTGGGGAGTATTGGATATCTAAAGAATCTGAGATGGAAGACTTAAAAGCAAAGCATAAAACAAAAATGATTATAGTAGATGCAAAATTTGATTCAAAACTATCTGATGAAATTTTCACAGAACGCTATTTAAGTAGATAGAAATGGAGGTGGTTAAGATGCATCGTGTATTTTTATTAACAGTAATTGGATTGTTATTACTTTGCTTTTCTTGTCCTCTTCTGTCACAAGAAAGCTCAGGTTCTGAAGTTAAATGGAATGGTTATCTACAGACCGACAATCGTCTTCGTCTAAAAGGTGATAATGATTTTTCCTGGCAAGAGTACCGGCTTGATCTAAAAACAGAAGTTAAACCAGTAGAAAAAGCTAAGTTTTACAGTGAGGTTTGGCTGAGATCCTTGGGCTTCCCAACGGTGCAAAACAGTGCCGATTTAGTCGATAAGAATATAGTTTCTCCTTTGAATTTAGATTTTCGGGAAGCGTATGTTGACCTTTATGGATTTCTTTTTAATAATCTTGATATTCGTATTGGAAGACAGCGTATTGCCTGGGGAACAGCAGATAAACTAAATCCAACTGATAACCTTAATCCAGATGACCTTGAAGACATCTGGGATTTTGGAAGGCGTCTTGGCTCTGATGGATTAAAAGCATCATACTATTTGAAAGATTACACATTTTCTTTAATTTATATTCCGATATTTACACCTGCTGTTTTACCTCGTGGAGATTGGGCCTCTGCATTATTACCTTCTATGGAATTACCTGCTGGACTAACCTTAAGAAATTTAACTGATGCGATTACTATGCCAAAGAACAATCCTAAAGAGAGTTCTATATCTGGCGTTAAAATCTCAAAGAATTCTTTTGGTTACGATTTTTCTTTCAGTTATGTATATGGTAGAGATGATTTGCCTTTGACAAGAAAGATAACATTTACTCCGACAATTACACCGGGTGAGATAGACATAGCAAGTGAACTTATCTACCCGAGAATGAATATAGCTGGAATAGACATTGCAGGAGCAATAGCTAATGTTGGAGTTTGGGCTGAAGCAGGAGTATTCTTCCCGGAAAAAATTATGATGACCACGGATTTATCCGCTTTAGGGATGGGGATTCAGGAGCCAGTTGCTTTGGATGATAAACCCTATGTTAAATATGTTCTTGGAGCGGATTACACTTTTAAGAACGGGGTCTATATCAATGGACAATACTTGCATGGCTTTATCCACGAAAGAGGTGAAGATAATTTAGAAGATTATTTAATGTTCGGTATGGACTGGAAATTTTTTGATGAGAAATTAAAAATAATCCCTGTTGGAGGAGGAATAGAGATAAAAGATTTTAAAGATATTGAAAACAACTATGCCCTTATTCTATCACCTGAGATTACTTATTGTCCTGTGGATAATGCTGAAATTACTTTAGGTACTCGCTTTATAGATGGCAAGAATACGACTACATTTGGAAAATTAAAAGACAATGACGAGATGTATTTCAAAATGAAATATAGCTTTTAGAGATTTATCATCTACATAACTTTAGTATAAACTCAACTTCACGTACAAGGATTTCCGTCAGTAATGGCGGGTATCGGTTTGTTTTTAACCCATCTTCTGCCGTCCAGCAATGGATTTCTTCGTTGGTAAATCAATATGATTTTTTTAAAAACACTTGACAAATAGATATTTTTATATTATAATATTCCACTAATGGAATAAATAATCTTTCATAGCAGGAGGTGCTATATTATAAATGAAAAACTCATTAATAGATCAGTACGTGAAAAGAATTGAAAACTGCCTTCCCAAGATTATGCAAGGAATACGTCTAACTATGCCAAGGCAAATAATGGGAATAAAATTAAACTTTTCACAGGGACTAACTCTAATTAGGTTGGGTTATCATGGACCCCGCTGCAATATGAGTGAACTATCGAAGGATACGAGAATCAAATTAACTGCGCTTACGGGTGTAATAGACGGTCTAATTAAGGAAAAACTTGTTAAGAGAGCCGATAATCCAGAAGATCGTCGGGTTGTAATGGTAGAGATAACACCATCGGGTCAAAAAATAGTAAATAAAATTCGGAGATATCGTAATAAGACTATCAGACATGTGGTACAAGTTTTAAATGAAAAAGAAAGAGAAATAATAATTAGTGGATTTGAGAAAATGGTGAATGTTTTTTCGAGCAACGATCGTCCATGAAGCCTATTATTAGCAACACAAACTTGAGCAAGTTTGCATTGGTTAATAACCAGTAGTAAAACACCTTTAATGGAATTAAAATCTACAGTTAAAGAGTTATTTCTTAGAGGAATAATCAAGCAAAAAAAGGAGACTACCAAATGAATAGAGATATCTTAGTTTTTACTGTTGCAATTCTAATATTGCAATCAGTGAATATTTACTCTCAGAATAAAGAGACCCCTATCCCATCTCAGCAGGATTTAGGGGAGATATTAACTCTTGAGAAGTGTATCGATTTAGCATTGGCAAATAATCATTCAATAAAGATATCCGAGAAGAAATTGGCTGAAGCCCGTGGAAAAAGACAGGAAGCTTTCGGCGGTTTTTTGCCTTCTCTTTCCGTTTCAGCATCCCATACCCGGCTCTCAGATGTTGCGAGTATTGATATGCCAGCCATGCTCCTTCAGCCTGAAGGAGGAATAGGCTCACCTGTCAGGTTTTACGGTTATGAAACCTTTTCCTACAAAATGGGAACAGAAGAAAATTATTTAGGTAAACTTACCTTAACCCAGCCACTTTTTACCTGGGGTAAAATTCGCATAGGAAACAAATATGCTATTCTTAACTATGAATTAACCCAAGAAGAATACTGTAAAGTTAAAAATGAAGTTGTCTTTAATGTAAAGAAATCCTTTTATTACGTTCTTCTTGCCCAGGAATTTTTAAAGATTGCTGAAGAAGGTGTAGAAGTGCTGGAAAAACACTATCAAGCAATACAAGGTTTTTATGATGAAGGTAAGGTCTCTACGGTTGATGTTTCTCGTGTTAATGTTCAGGTAGTTAATGCTAAAACAAGGAAAATTAAAGCTATCAATGGTTTAAAATTGGCAAAGAAAGGTTTGTTCAACCTGATAAACCAACCCGAAAATAAAAACTGGCAAATTCAGGGAAAATTGGAATTCAAATCCCAGGAAGTAGATTTAGAAAAATCATTTAAAGTAGCTCTGGAGAATAGACCGGAGGTTAAACAATTAGATATTCGAGAAAAAATAGTTGGAAGTTTTCTGAAATTAGCCAGGGCAGAGAATCGTCCAAATTTAGCTTTTGTAGCTAATTATCAGTACCAGAAACCTTATTACTTTGAAAATATATGGAAAGATAATTGGAATGCAACTGTTGCTATGACATTTCCCTTATTCAACGGTTTTTCTAATTGGGGAAAAATTAAACAAGCTAAGGCTCAAATCGGTCAAGTAGAGATAGGCAGAGATCAATTAGAGAAAGGTCTAATGTTGGAAGTAGAAAAAGTTTATTTAGATTTAGAGGAATCTCGGGAGAGAATTGATGCTCAAATGGAGAATGTCAAAGCAGCAAAAGAAAATTTGGATGCTATTCAGAGAAGATACGAGAAAGGGCTGGTGTCAGATCTAGACCTAAGGGATACACAATTAGCTTTAACTCAAGCAGAAATAGAATATTCCCAGGCACTTTTTGATTACAATGTTGCTTTGGCAGGTTTAGATAAAGCAATAGGAAAATAATGATTATAGGAAAAATCAAGCGAAAAGTGAAACGACATATTGATGTTTATTTATTTCCTAACAAGGTTGAAAAACAATTGCATAAACGTCACGGCAAGTGTTTACAATGTGGTAGATGTTGTAAATTAGTTTTTAAATGTCCAATGTTAGAAGAAAAAAATGGAATTATTCGTTGTAAGATATATAATCACCGTTCTAGAGTATGTAGATTGTTTCCAATAAATGAAGAAGACCTCAAAGATGTAAATTATCAGTGTAACTATAGTTTTCGGGACTACAAAAATTAACCAATGGAGGAGGAAAAAAGATGTGTAAAACAAGAAGATTGTTATTGATAGGTTTATTTGTTTCCGGAAATATGATTTTCGCAGGTTGTGGCAAAAAAGAGGACGTTAGCCGGAAAGAAGAAAGAGCTTTACCTGTAAAGGTTATCAATGTAAGCCGAGGGAATATTGAAGAATTAATATCTCTAACCGGGGACATTAAAGGTCAAAAAGAAGTGCAAGTTTATGCTACTGTACCAGGTAAACTTACAAAGAAAGTAAAAGATATAGGTGAATCTGTTAAAAAAGACGATGTCCTTGCTCTTATTGACAGAGATGAAGAAGCTTTACAGTTTTCTCAAGCAGAGATAAAATCACCGATAGACGGTGAAGTTACCAGGTATTTTGCCGATTTAGGAGAATCTGTTTTTCCAGCACAGCCAATGCCGCGTTCACCGGTAGTAATGGTTGCAGATATGGACAAGGTCAGGGTAATTATTAATATTATTGAAAAGAATATAGGACGGGTAAAAGTTAATCAGAAAGCGAAGATTTACGTTGATACTTATCCAGAAAAAGCATTTATCGGCTATGTCAGTGCTATAAGTAAATCTCTTGACCCAATGACCAGAACTGCGCAGGCCGAAATTACAGTTGATAATCCGGATCATTTATTGAGGCCGGGAATGTATGCCAGAATAAAATTAATTGTTAAATGGAAGAACAATGTCATAGTTATTCCCCGGGGGGCTCTTATTGAAAGAGATGATGAAAATATTGTTTTTACAGTAGAAAACAGTAGGGCAAAAAAGAAGTCGGTATCGTGCGGAACAATAACTGAAAAAGAAGTAGAAATAAAGAAAGGGTTAAGTGAGGGTGAGGAAATAATTATTGAAGGCAACTATGGATTGATTGAAGGAACAATAGTAGGAATATCAAAAGAGTCAATCTCTAACGAATAAAAGATATGAAACCGCACTAAGATAAAATGATTAAACACTTACTGATAACTTAAGTTAAGGGAGGACAATCAGATGAATTTACCAGAATTTTCTGTTAATCGTAAAGTAACAATAAGCATGTTAACGGGAATTATTGTTCTTTTTGGAATGGTTGCATACTTTCAATTAGGACTTGACCTGATGCCTGAATTGGATTACCCTGTAGTTGCGGTAGTAACACGCTACCACGGAGTAGCTTCAGAAGATATAGAGAATCTTATAACCAGGCGTGTTGAAGAAATTTGTAGTACAGTACAAAGAGTGAAGAAAATCAGTTCTACTTCACAGGAAGGTGTCTCATCTGTATTAGTTGAACTTGAATGGGGAACAAATCTTGACTTTACCGCTCAGGATATTCGTGAGAAGTTGAAAATGATTGAAATGTTTATGCCTGCGGATGCTGATGACCCGATGGTAGTTAAATTTGACCCATCCCAGATGCCTGTTCTGGTATACGGTATTACAGGGATAGATGATACGATGCTTTTAAGAAAATATCTTGAGGATAATATTACCCCAAGACTAGAGAGAATTGAAGGTGTAGCGGCAGCCATGACACTCGGCGGACTGAAACGTGAGATAAATATCTATATAGATAAATCCCGCCTTGAAGCATACAAGCTTTCTATGGATGATGTGACAAGGATGCTGATGTTTAGCAATATGAATGTTTCTGCCGGACATGTAACCAGCGGACATAAAGAATATATGATAAGAACACTGGGTGAATTTCAAGACATAGAAACAATAAAAAATACTGTTTTGACTTCTTACCGGGGTACCCCCGTTCATATCAGTGACATTAGCAGGGTAGTTGATACACACAAAGAGAAACGCTACGAGACAAGACTTAACAGTGAAAGTTCCGTAATTTTAATGGTAGCTAAACAGTCAGGTGCAAATACGGTTAAAGTCATAAATCAGGTAAAAAAAGAACTAAAGGAGCTGGGGAAAGAAATTCCCGGAAGCATAAAATTCTGCGAAGTAATGGATCAGGCTCATATTATAAAACAGGTAGCTTCTGGGACAGTAATGAACGCCATTGTTGGAGGAGTTCTTGCCATAGGTCTTATCTTTCTTTTCTTGAGGAACTGGCGCCCGACTTTTGCCATATTTTTAGCCATTCCTCTTTCAATCATAACTTCTTTTATAGGAATGTGGCTATTCGGTTACACATTAAATATCATTACTCTTGCTGGATTAGCTCTCGCTGTCGGTATGCTTGTTGATAATGCTGTAGTGGTTATAGAGAATACATTTCGTCATTTGGAAGAAGGCAAAACAAGAAAAGAAGCGGCAAAGATAGGCGCGTCTGAAGTGGGAATGGCTATTACTACCTCTACTCTGACAACAGTAGCTGTTTTCGTACCGATGGTTTTAGGTGGAGGTCTGGCAGGGAAATTATCTACGCCTTTAGCGGTAACAGTAAGCATAGGTCTTTTTGCTTCACTTTTTGTTGCTATGACAATTGTACCGATGATAGCCTCTGTGCTCTTTAAACAAAAAACAAAAAAAGAAGAACACGAGAAAGATTACGGTGAAACGGTATTTGAGCGGGTAAAAGAAAAATACAAAAAATGGCTCTTCTGGGCGCTTACTCACAGAAATGCTGTTGCTATAGGAACAATTGCTGCATTTATTGTTACTCTTATATTTATTTCATTCCTCGGTTTTGAGTTTATGCCTAAGGGTGACATGCCTATGATGCTTATGAATGCAAAAATGCCTGTAGGGACATCCCTGGAGGAAACTGACCGGGTAATTAAGGTAATAGAGGACTCTTTTATGAATATTCCCGAAAAGAAATTTATTCTTGCATCTATCGGTCCCAGTGAAATGGGTGGAGGAATGGGCGCTTCACAGGGTTTGGGAGCCACTGATGTAAACGAAGCAATGGTTATAGCTCGTTTAGTAGACAAAGAAGACAGGAAAAAAAGTTCAACTGTAATAATGGATGAAATCAGAATGCAAATCCCGAAATTGAACAATGCGACTTTTGAATTTATGGACCTGTCAGGAATGATGACAGGAGGTATGGGGTCTGGCGGTGCTCCTGTAGCTATAAAGCTATTCGGTAAGGATCTGGATACTATGAAAGCATTTGCTAAAGAAATATCTGAGCGTATAAAAGATGTTGACGGTTTGAGAGATATAAATATATCAATGAAAGAAGGTAAACCGGAACTCCATGTTTTAGTGGATAGAAAAAAAGCCGCACAGTTAGGTTTGGCAGTCGGTCAGATTGCTAATACTGTACGCGTAGCAACTCTGGGTACTGTTGCTACAAGATATCGCAAAGCAGGCGAAGAAACTGATGTTCGTGTAAGGTTCCAGGAAACAGATAGAAATACGATTGAAAATATCAAAAACATTACTATTGCATCGCCTTTAAAAACACAGGTTCTGCTAAATCAGGTTGCAGACATTACATATGAGGAAGGGCCGATTCAAATTGCAAGAGAAAACCGGATGAGGAAAATAACTATCACTGCAAATACTACTGGTAAAGCGATAGATAAAATTGTAAATGATATCAAGAAAAGACTCTCCGGGTTCAAACTGCCTTACGGATATTTTGTCGAGTATGGCGGCTCTTATCAAATGATGAGGGAAACCCTTATTACTTTCCTTCAGGCATTTATCGTTGCAGTTATTTTAATCTACATGATTATGGCAGCACAGTTTGAATCCTTCAGTCAACCACTGGTAATAATGTTTACCGTGCCGCTGGCAGTAATTGGAGTAGTTTTTGGACTTGCTATATTCGGGTTTACGCTTTCGAATCCTGCTTTTATGGGTATAATTATACTGGCAGGTGTGGTGGTTAATAATGGTATTGTGATGATTACTTATGTAAACCAATTAAGGGAAAAGGGTCTGGAGAAACACGAAGCTTTAATAGAAGGAGCGTCTGTTCGCCTCCGCCCGATACTTATTACTACCTTAACTACGGTCTTAGGAGTTTTACCAATGGCACTTGATAGAGGGCAGGGAGCGGAAATGAAAGCACCTATAGCCGTCGCGGTAGGTTCAGGACTTCTTTTTGCTACTCTTCTTACGCTATTTGTAGTTCCTGCATTTTACAGTATTGTGGACCACATATCTTACAAAATATTAACGAATGCTAAGAGGTCCTTGCACGGTGAAGAAAAAATAAACAATACTATTAGTTGAAATGGTATTCTAATTTTTTTTGTAATTGTTTAGTAATCAGAAGAACTATGGAATTTACAAGGGTTTTATAAAATTATACTAAATTGAAATTTCTACAATCTTTTTTACTTCGCTTACAAAAAAACCCTTAATCTCTTTCCAGGAAACATTTTCAAGCATTTTTGGCATCGGTTCTTCCTCAGCATCATTAAAGTAAGTTAGTGACTTCAAAATATGCATCAGATTATAGTTTATATTTTTATACTTTTTCTTAAACAATTTTAATATTATTTTAAACCTGTATTTTTTACAAACAAAAAATAAATCTATAAAGTCCCTTTTTGCCCCACGAGAAGAAACCGTGTCAATCTTCATACATGCAATATCTCTTATATCAGCAATATGTACCCCGAATTGAACTATAAATGGAAACAACACGGGATAAGGGTATGAAAAGAAACTTATCTTTGTATTTTTGAAATCAACAATTAAGGTGTTTTTTTCTTCTTTAATCACAAAATATTTGGATATCCTGCTGAATCTGTTTTTCATCGCACCCGTATCAAAATCCTTATCTGCAAAAAAATCTAAATCGTAAGAAAAGCGGTGTCCCAATTGGATTGCAGCACCGGTTCCACCAGCAAGATAAAAATCTCTAAAAACATTTCTATCTCTTAATATGTCCAGATTTTTCTGTGTTGATTTTGAAATTGTGTTGATAAACATAAAATATCCTTCGGCTCTACATCAAAAATTTTTGCCCAAAAACTAATGCTTTTTTTAGAAAATCCCCGCTTGTTTTTTATGACTTTAATTATTTTCGTCTTTGGATACTTTTTAAACACCCATTTAACTGCTTTTATATCACCGAATTCAAGAATTCGTTCAATAATGTATTCAGAATGCCTGTTAGCATATATTTTTTCTATATTGGTGTCCCAAAAAATGTTTTTTAGTGCTTTATTCATGTATTTATTTTATCAATTTATAAAGGATTTATCAAAGTGGGAAAAAAGACATAATTCGGACGCTACTGAATACCACATCCAATTATAGTTTTCAAAAGACTATGATTTTCAGGGTTTTATCTGTAAACATCTTTTCTATGTTTTACCCTGTATATAAAAACCTCTCTTGATGTGTCATCAATTCTATAACAATATCTGTAATCTCCAACCCTAATTCTATGTCCGCTTTCTTTATCTAATAATTTTATACAACCATGTGGCCTGGTGTCGGATTTTAAAGACAACATTGATTCTTTAAGTCTTAATAGTAATTTCTTGTCAGTAATATCATCTAAGTCT
>Ga0210056_1000605_pt1 | contig 30196 bp, 29 predicted proteins | sample CryGeyCG2014_080_2_FD_183965 | JGI IMG/M metagenome (GOLD analysis project Ga0210056, IMG submission 183965) | Groundwater microbial communities from aquifer - Crystal Geyser CG07_land_8/20/14_0.80 (SPAdes) (version 2) | ecosystem: Environmental > Aquatic > Deep subsurface > Groundwater | place...
TTGCGGGCTGTTGAATAGTATCATCCACTAAAACAAGGATTGAAACTATTCTGGCGACTTTCTTATCAGTTCATTTATGGTAGGTTGAATAGTATCATCCACTAAAACAAGGATTGAAACCTATTAGTGTCTTCATTTTACCTCCCCAGACGCACAGTTGAATAGTATCATCCACTAAAACAAGGATTGAAACCCCCTATTCTCATTCTGTCGTTCTGGCGAGGTCTTGTTGAATAGTATCATCCACTAAAACAAGGATTGAAACTCAATGCGGTTGAGAAAGGGGTTGTATCGCCCACGGTGTTGAATAGTATCATCCACTAAAACAAGGATTGAAACCCTGTAACAATATCACGGGTTATCAGGCGAACCCTGTTGAATAGTATCATCCACTAAAACAAGGATTGAAACGTAAAATGGTTTGTTCTGGGTCGCTTTGACAATAAAGTAGTTTTGTTTGGCTGCTTTGCCAGTAATAATCCTTTCTTAAGATAAAACCCCGCTAAAATCGCAAATGTGAACGTCATTCCAAATTACCCTTGTATTTATTAGATTTTCTGTCATATAGCTCAGTATCTAGAGCTGTTAGTGAAGTTTTACTGTTAAGCGCCAGGGAAGTAGTTCGTTTTTTGGCGTGAGATTCTTCGGTTGCGAATTACGCAGGCTAAAGCCTGCGACTACCATTGCGATTCAGAATAGTAGGAGGGGGCATAAAGAGGCCTGGATTTGGGTATCTAACAACTTTACATAATCATTATTATGTTAACTGCAAAGGCAAAAGCAATGTTTAAGCAATTTATTAGAAAAAGTCCCCTAATGCTGTATTTACGGTGCATACCAATATGAATTTAATAATATACCTGAAGTTTGTGCTATACTACTAAGATGAAGATAAAAGGTTATGGATTATATCAGCGAAGTGTGCTCTATTCCTTAGGGCTGGCGCCACTCAGGCAGGATTCACAGGCAGATAGCGCTTCGTCTTTGGTAACCCCAAATAAATGTTTTATCTGGGCCAGACGGTCGGGTTGGCCTGAAGAGATAGCAAAACAGCAGCGGAGGCATATCTGTTGGTTTCCGCAGAGCGGACAACTCTTGAGTTTATCTACTTCATTACCGCAAACAACACATTTAGCCATTTTCTTCCCCTACTTTTTCGTTATATCTAAAATGGCATGAAATTCTTCCCTTTCACTTCATTCAAGGTTAGAATGACATTTGTGCAAGTAATCTGGGCAATGAAAATACTGGAGCTTACGCAGTTTTCCAGCGTTTTACTACGCTTATTGCTTCAATACACACGAATATGGCCAAAAATAAAAGAACGAGTGATATTATACCTAAAAGCCAGTTATTGGCCTTAAAAAAGCCAATTCCTTGATAAATCAGGGCTCCTATAGTTGTCGCAAGCATGAGAATGGCTGGATAGATGGTAATCCAGGCGGATTTGCCCATATTCAGAAGGACCAGAGATACAGTAATCAGGGCAAGAGCTGCTACCTGCTGGTTTGCCGCACCGAAAACAGGCCAGATGAGCGACCAATTGCCAATAGCAAGAAGTATAGATAAACCAACTACAATAGTCGTTGAGGTATATGGATTTATTGTAGTGGCGCCACCACTCCAGTTTTCTGGTTCATTAGTCTCCTTCTGTTTTTTCTGATGCGGTCGTTGTATAAATCGCCAACTGAGCGAAATTTCTTCCAGAATATAGCGATTAATTCTGGTAGCTGTATCAAGCGTGGTTAATACAAATGAATTCAACATGACAGCTGCGACTGCTGTACCGGCAGCGCCAAAGAGAGGTTTTGTGAGTTGACCAAATCCTTCTGCAAAGGTCACTATCCAGTCACCATCTTTCATAAGCTCAGAGTAGACAGGAATTCCCTGCCCTCGCGTCCATGCAAGTCCAGCACAAACTGAAACTAGCGCCAGGATAGCCAGAGCGCCTTCCGTAATCATCCCGCCGTATCCAATTTTCAAAGCGTCTTTCTCATTTGGCAATTGTTTTGATGTAGTGCCAGAAGCAACGAGTGAATGGAACCCGGAAATTGCACCGCATGCGACTGTAACCATGAGCATCGGCCACAGTGGACCGGAATGTGAGTGCCAGGAGATAAATGCTGGCGTATGCATTTGTGGGTGAGTTAGAAACAATCCAATTATGCCAGTTATAAGCCCGAAGAAAAGTATAAAAGAAGATATATAATCACGCGGTTGGAGTAGAATGTTTACAGGAATAACAGAGGCAACATAAGCGTACACCATCAGTATTAAAATCCATATAATTTGCTGTCCCGGTACTGGTAAGTTGATTGCAATTGGCCAGTGAAACCCTGCCAACAAAGATATCACCACCAGTACAATTCCAATTACTGTGGCAATGGCAAGATTCCAGTGCCAGCGATAAACAAAGAAACCCACTAGAATTGCAATTCCTACCAGTGCAAAAGTAGGTATTACCAACTCTGGCATAGAGACCAGTGTATTTGCCGCTACAGCTGCAAATACTGCAACTACAAGTATGAGAGTCAGGAAAATAAACCATGTAAATAAAAGACGGAGGCGCGGAGTGCCTACTTTTTCGGAAACCTCTGCGATGGACCTGCCTTGATATTTAACGGAAGCCATAAGAGCAGAGAAGTCGTGCACGCCACCAAGAAGAATACTCCCCAGAACAATCCAGATTGCTACAGGAAACCAGCCCCACGCTATTGCAGCGATAACAGGACCAAGGATTGGCCCCGCACCGGCTATTGAAGCAAAATGGTGGCCGAACAAAACAAACCAGTTCTTTGCACAAACATAATCTACCCCATCATGGTACTTTTGGCCAGGTGTTGGGCGGGATTCATCTATTTCCCAGTAACGTTTAAGGAACCGGCCATACAAAAAATAGCCAAGACTTAATGCCGCAAAAGAAATCAATGCAACCGTTAATGAATTCATAGGGACCTCCGGTTGTGCTACGGATAAAGGTATTAGAAGTAAGTACCGAATGAATAACAGAAACGCCCTGCCCCGTTTTCCATGCGGACCGCGTAGTACAAAGTACCAATCATAGTAAACTGGGAAAGTACAAAGGTATTAATACGTATTCCAACGCCGTAACTCGCGAATATCCTCCCGGTTTCCGTAAGGTCTTCCATCCTGTTGGCGAGAGTACCTGCGTCAACAAAAGCAATGCCCTGGGCACTCTTCAGATATATACTGGGCCACATAAACCATACGTTTGCATTTAAATGTGGCCACAAATAATATCTCAGTTCAGTGCTGGCAGCGAGTCCTATGTCTCCTTCTGTATTCTCAAACCGGTTATCACCTTCGTATTCCCCCAAGTAAGAAGATACAGGGAATAGTGAATTATACTCGTAACCACGCACAGGCAGAGTTGCAATCGTTGCCTGTTCTTTATCACGTCCCCAGTTGTACTCTCCTATAATCCGGTTTGCCCAGATAAATCTTTCTCCAAGCCGGATATAATCCTGGATTTCGGTTAGCGCCTGTCCGAATTTCATGTCACTACCGAGGAATCGTGCTGTGTTATATACGGAAATATTGTAGCACCACCCCTGGGATATGTCAAGAAATTTTCCTTCGGTAAAATCAGCAACGTATGAAAAAGCAATTCCATCCCTCCACTTGTTTTCTCCAGGCGTGTCAAGGTCAATGTTTTTTTCCTGTGTTAACACAAATTGCGGAATTGCGCTAATTCGTTGCCTTTCGCTAATAGGATACGTAAAACGGATCCCCTGAAGGAATTCGCGTTCTTCCATAAGATAGTCACGGCGATCAATATACCGGTCTACTAAACCGCCAGAGAGGACATCCATCTGTACCGGAAACCTGAGCAAACTATAGTTTATGGAATAATTCAAACGGTTATACAGTTGATACCACTCCAGCCATACGCTCATACGGTTGTGCGCTGTTATGTCGCTCCCCTGCCAATATGTGTATGTCATAAATCCTATGTCCGAAGAATAGAGGAAAAATGGAATAAATAATTCTGTTCCAGGTCTTGGCCTATAATCCTTAAAATCAAGGTTAATTTTCTCAATGGTGGTTTCCCCGTGCTTGAGTATCGAAGTAGTTTCAGGTTCAAGTGGTACTTTAGTAACTATACCCGGCAGCATAACATTCCGCCTGGCATGGTAAACGTTCTGTTCGCCATTTTCAAAGTATGAAAAACAAAAGTTGCCATCCTGGCTAATGTCAGTCCCTATTATTGCAATCGGGACATCTGTAAGCTCGACGGGTATAGTCGAACCATACTTTACGTAATACAGATTTGGAATACCATTATAATCGGCGATAAAAGTGACGGTTGGTTCTGAAGACAACGTGTCCCAGACCGGTTTCCTTTCTTCGTACGAACTATTCGTAATGGATTCCAAATATCCATTATTTAAATCCAGGACAAATATATCTGAATGATAGTTACGCTCTGCCTGCCAGGCAAGATAATTTCCGTCATCGGAATACGAAGGGCAATCCTTGTCAAATTCGTCCTGCCATAACAAGGAAAGCTTCCTTGGGTCCGGGTCAAACAAGTAAAGGTCATGCACTTTTGATTCCATTGCAGATATAAGTATCCTGCCATCCGGCGTAAAGACCGGCGAGCGCATACATGCGAGCACAGGTATTGGATATTTTCTGAGGCGGTGCTTCTGGATATCATACGTACATAAGAATTGCCGTTTGTCTTTTACTGCGATAAAAACCAGGCGGTTGCCGGACAGGTCAAAAGGATTGCCTTCAGATGAAATCCTGTCTATTTTGCGTCCAATGGACTTTTTTAACAACTGACGCGTTTTTCCTGATTCAATGTCGGTAAGAAAAATGTCGTTATATCCATAACGGTCGCTCATATACGCAATACTTTTCCCATCATCGGTGAAACGCGGGCAACAGTTAAATTCCTGTTTTTGCGTGAGCCGTTTTGCATATTTTTCCGGCGCTATCTTGCCGCCGGTTTGCTGCTTGTATTTATTATCAAGGTACTTAGTCCATTCCTGTTGAAAACTAGTTAAGCTGCATCCTATTACTTTTTTTAACGAGGCGTCTATATCCGTTGTGTTTCCTATCTCCTTTATCAGATATGGCACTTTTTTTGTTCCATATCTTTCAGCCATAAACTCGAGCGCCGAATGTCCTTCCTTGTACGCTAACCAGACATCATGACCTTCCATGTGAGAAAAACCATGCAGGTCTCTCAAAGGAACAATCCGGTTGTGAATTACGGCATCCCTGATGACCATATCATCATCCGAGTCCCATTCCTTGCTGCAATATTCAGCCAGACCTTCCTGAATCCACAGTGGGATGAAAAACGAAAACATTAACTTTCCTGTCTTCCAGAATCCGCTATACCACATGGAAAAAGTAAATATGTGAGTAAGCTCATGAGTCAGGACGTGCTCGAGCTCTTTTTGAGAGCCGCTATACGGGACAACAAACCTGTTTCGCAATGACTCTGAAAATCCTCCAGTCCCTTCTCCGACAGAACTGATTCTATTTTGCTCAAAATGCGGATGGGTCAGATAGAGAAAAAATGGAAATTTTTCGTCTGGCGTATATTCCAGTTTTTCAGATAATTTATCATAAGATGCCTCAAGAATTTGTGCGACCGTATCTACAACATTCTCTTCCTCGGGATAATAGTAAATATCAAAGTTTTCGCTACTAGCGACTTCCCAGTTGAACGTGTCCATGCGCAAGTCGTTGCGTCCGAATTGCATTGCGAAAGCATTCGGCAGGCAAATCGTCGTCATAAATATCAAGCACATTAAGTAAACCGGGCGTCTCTTAATTCTCATCGACGTTCTTTTACGAGACCTACTAGTTTAGCCATATCTTCGGTAAACTTTCCAAGTTCCTGCGGGTTACGCAGAAGATATGCAGGATGAAAACTTATAAAAACATTCCGCTGGCGACCAGCAAGAAATACCCGTACAACCTGTCCGCGCATCTGGCTGATACCTTGTTTAACGTTTGTCAGAGCGCGTGCTGCTGGCGCACCAAGAGTGCATATTATTTCAGGGTTTATTAGTTCTATCTGCTTCCACAGGTATGGTATGCAAAGAGAGAGTTCCTGTGGTGATGGAGGCCGGTCATTTCCTCTTGCTTCGGGATGTGCAGGGTCACGCAAAGGATGACACTTTACGATATTTGTGATATATACCGATTTTCTGGACAGTCCTGCGTTTTCTATCTCTCTCGTCAGTAACTGCCCTGCTCTTCCTATAAAAGGTTCACCTTTTCTATCCTCCTCATAACCAGGACCTTCTCCAACGAACATAATCTTTGCTTTGCTATCCCCTGCCCCAAAAACTGGCTTTATTCTGGTTTTTGAAAGGTTGCATTTTTTACAATCCATGACTTCTGCTTCCAGCATTTTCAATTCTTTATCCGGGGCGTTATCGGTTGGGACAGTTTGGGTGACGTGAGGTTGTGCGGTAGGGGATGGTATTTCCCGCTGTCCTGAAGCGAGCATTTGTTCAGCCGCTCGCTTAGTAAGAGAGATTATCTTTTGTAACCGGTTGTTTTTATCAGGAATTACGCTCATTTTTTTCCGTTAGTAACTTCGTTATTTTGTCAAGGATGACGCGTGAGAGCACTTCTTTTTTTGTGCTCCGTGAAATTTTGGCACATTTGACTGCGCGCCCCTGCTTTATGAGGACTATGGCTTTTCCCGAATCCTTGCCAACGTTTGAAACCGGGTTCCCAACCATAATGTCCACATTTTTCTCTCTTATCTTTTCTTTTGCGTGCTGCTCCACTTTTTCTGACTCAAGCGCAAAGCCAACGATTAGAGGATTTTTTCTTTTTGCACGCTGTTCCACAACCCAGAGTAATATGTCTGGATTTTGCACAAGACGCAGGTTAAATGGTTTATTGCGATGAATTTTTGAGTCCTGATATTTGGCTGGTCTCCAATCACTGACAGCTGCAGCCGAAATAAATACGTCAGAAGACGGAGTATATTTCTTTACCTGCTCCAGCATTTGCCGTGCGGTTACTACGCGTATTATGCGTATTGTACTGGCGTGTTTGTAATGTTGCTCTGATACAGGACCTGATATAACCGTGACTTTCGCTCCTCTTTTTTTTGCCTCACGAGCAATCGAGAATCCCATATTGCCAGACGAAGCATTGGAAATGAATCTGACGGGGTCAATATATTCGTGCGTAGGACCTGCTGTGATTAGGAAAGAATACGAGTGGAGAGATTTACTTCTTTCCACAGGAGATGCGGTTTGTAATTATCTTTATCACTTTATCGGGTTCGGGCATCCGGCCACGGCCAATCGCGCCAGAAGCCAGACGTCCGGTAGATGGTTCAACAACTTCATATCCGAACGACTTGAGACGTTTTAGGTTGCTTTGTGTAGCAGGATGTTCGTACATGTTCGTATTCATTGAGGGGAAAATAAGCACCGGGCATTTTGCAGCAAGTATTACTGCACCGAGAATGTTATCAGCAAAGCCGTGTGCTATTTTTGCGATTGCGTCAGCAGTAGCCGGGCAGATTGCTATCAGGTCTGCTTGCTGTGCCAGATGAATATGTGCCAGAGGGTCACTACCATCAAACCAGTTTAGTCCCTGGACTTTCTCTCCACTGAGCGCCTGGAGCGTTAACGGACTGACAAATTTACTCCCGCTTTCCGTAAGAATTATCCGTACAGTTGCTCCGGTTTGCCGCAAGCCATCTACTATAGCAGGTGTCTTGTAGGACGCTATGCTACCGGTAATACCCAGGATAATATGCGGATCTTTGGGATTCGCCATCAGTTTTACTTAGAGCTCGATGACTGCTTGTGCGCTTGTTTAAGATCTATTTTTCCGGTCATTATGTCACGTATTACATCATTTAGTTCTGGTATGGGATTATGGTCCTTGGCTGCCTTATTTCGTAATGCCTCGTAGTACTTTTTCATTAGCACAATTGTTTTATACCGGTTATCAATCTCGTTCAATACCACTTTTTCCAAAGCCTCCTGGCTATCTGATTTTTTTGTCATACCTCTCCGTTTCTATCCAGTTACGTTCTACAATAACTATGCTTTTCAGAACGTTAAATGCATCTGACAATTTTTTGTTGATTATTACGTGGTCATATAGTGGTGCAAATTTCATTTCTTCTCTTGCATTCTTGAGGCGACGCCGGATTTCTTTATCTGAGTTCTGATTTCTGAGCCGGATTCTTTCTTCAAGTTTTATCCAGGAAGGAGGAACAACAAAGATGCAGACGGCGTCATGATATTTTTCTTTTAGTTTCATAGCGCCCTTTATGTCCAGGTCAAGTAATACGTTTTTCCCTGACGCAATTGCGTCGTCCATGAACTTTGCCGGGGTGCCATAATAATGTCCGTGGACTTTTGCCCATTCCGCAAGCAATTTACGTTTCCTCATGTCAAAGAACCGTTTATCACTTATAAACCAGTAATCGCGTCCATTCTTTTCGCCATGACGTGGCGGACGGGTTGTGACTGAGATTGAGTAAACTATACTATTATGAAAGACTGACAGAAGTTTTTTACAAAGCGTCGTTTTGCCTCCGCCAGACGGAGCGGAGACAATGAATAATAGCCCCTGATGACACATTATTTAGATGATTTTTGCCCGACTATTCTTGGGATGATTGTGTCTGGCTGAAGGGCAGAAAGGATCACATGGTTAGAATCCGTGACTATTACTGAGCGTGTACGCCGTCCACAGGTTGCGTCTACAAGCCGGCCATCTTTCTGTGCAATGGAACGCATCCGGCGGACAGGTAATGACCCGGATGAAACCAGGGTCACAATTCGACTGGCCATAACCATGTTATTGAAACCAACGTTAACTAATTTTATAACGTCTTTCATAACGTTGTTATTATACTTATTTGATTTCTTTGTGTCAAGAAAAGGCAGTGCCCCAATCACATTGCAACTAGAAGTGCTATTAACGCAAGTAAAAATGTTGAACCTGCAAACCATCCGGACTCAAGCACCTGCTTCCATTTTGGTATTTCTTCGGTTGGGGCTGTATTTTCTTCAACCAGGCGGTTTAGACGTGCAACTTCGTCCATAAGGGATATCTCTTCGCTCCGTATGACTGCAACGGTATTCTCCAGTTCCTGTAGTCTTTTTTGACTCGTGCCCGCACTTTTACCTGTCTTTTCTAATTCGTCTTCTATAGCTGTAAGACGGGCATCAAGCATCTTTAACTGAAAATTAATCTGACGTACACTCTCCTGAACGATTACGTAGATTGTCGTGCGTTCAGCGAGAGTTTCTATTGCGAGCCGTAAGTCATTAATCTGGTCCTGTATTTCGTCCTGCCGTTGCTCAAGCGAACCCTGTATTTTGCCTTTTTCGTCCAAACCGGGATACGCAGCTTCTGGCTCGGCATAGCCTGGCATAGGCAAAACTGTAGGGGTGCTTTCATCTATTGATGCAGGTGTCTCAATGGTTGAGGTAACTACTCCAAAGCCGATTTGTGCTTTGCATCTGCTACTAAATAGCATGGTGATTATGCTTAACACAAGAATTACTGGTAACCTGTGGAATGTATTCTTTAACACAGATATTCCTTTAAGCATTATGAGCTCCTGAGGAGATTGAGAACTTGTGACATATCTTCAGGCATTGGCGCTTCAAATTCCATCCTGTTTTTTGTTCGTGGATGAGAAAATGCAATTTTCCATGCATGAAGCATTTGCCGTGGAAAATCGATTTTGGTTTTGTGTCCATATACAGGGTCGCCTGCAACTGGAAATCCCCAGTGTGCAAGATGAACACGTATCTGGTGTGTTCTGCCCGTATGCGGCAGGACTTCGAGTAAGCTACAGCCAGGAAATGTCTCAACGACACGAAAATCCGTTACAGAGCTTCTACCTGCACCGGGCTCTATTCCCATACGTTCGCGGTGCCTCGTAGAACGCCCGATTGCTGCGGTAATCTTTCCTGACGGGTTCTCCATTTGTCCAACAACAATTACCAGATATTTCTTATTTATCCTGTGTGTCTTGAACTGTTCTTTCAGATTATCTGCTGCTAGAGGAGTTCGCGCTACGACCATAACGCCAGACGTATCTCTGTCCAGCCGGTGAACGATCCCGGGACGTTCCGTTGTCTCAAAGATTTTATCTAAGTGATACCGTTCTGTCAACCATTGGGATAACGTACCGCTCTGGATTTTCCCTGCAGGATGGACAACCATACCTGCTGGTTTATCCACGACTATGACAGATTCATCCTGAAAGATTATTTTCGGAATATGAGCCGCCATCCCATTACTATTGTGCCGAGGACTATTCCAGCATCTGCAGCATTGAAGACAGGCCAGACCTGGAAGTCAACAAAATCAATTACGTAACCGAATACCAGACGGTCTGCCAAATTGCCGATAGCGCCGCCGATTATAAGACCTACGGCGGTTGCTCCATCACCGGATAGTGATATGCCGAGTAAATGCGGACGCGCTAATGCAAACCACAAAAGTATCGCTATTACTACCGATGAGATAATGACGAAAACAAACGTGTGCTCGCGGAATAATCCAAATGCAGTGCCGGTATTCTGGACGTAGGTAAGAAGGATTGCTTTCCCTACGAGCGGGACTGACTGTCCTGGCTCAAGGGACAACGGAACGATAAATTTCAGAATACGGTCACAAATTAAAACAAGCGCAATGCCAAATACCAGAAAACAATGTCTGCGCGTACTGTTATACATAAATTATGGTGTTAGCCGCGGACTACTTTGAGGCAGCGTGCGCAGAGCGTCGGGTGTTCCTGGTCCGTCCCGACTGACTCACTCCAGTTCCAGCAGCGTGCGCACTTTGCGCCATCCGCGTGACGCACGTGCACCTGTATTTTTGGATTGTCTGTCTGAATCGTATTTTCTGAAAGTGGTTCAGATACCAGAGAAAACTGGGAAACGATCAGAATTTCTTTCCACTCATCCATGCTCAAACTCTTTAGTAGCTCAAACCACTCGGGTTCTTCAGCAAATACTGCGACGTTTGCTTCCAGCGAAGAACCGATTTCTTTTTTCTTTCTGGATTTTTCAAGTGCCAGCATAACGGTATCTCTTATAGTGAAAATCTTCTTCCAGCGACTAAGCAGCTCATTGTCTGACTCAGAAAGCTGAGATTCCGGCCATTGGACAAGGAATACGCTTTCTTCTTTAACAAGATGAGACTCCCTTAGTTGCTGCCAGCATTCCTCGCACGTAAACGAGAGGATTGGCGAAGCAATTACCGCAAGTTGTTTTAAAATATTAAAAAGCACGTACTGTGCCAACTTGCGTTCCTGCCAATCAGGAGCAGAACAATACAGACGGTCTTTTAGTATGTCAAAATAGAATTGAGAAAGGTCACAGGTGCAGTAATCGTAAAGCAGGCGGTACACGCGATGAAATTCATACGCTTCATAGGCCTGCGTAGCCCTGGACCTGAGTTCAGCCAGACGCACGAGCGTGTACTTATCTATCTCACGTAACTGCTCTGACAGTTTTTCGTCATATGAAAAATCATACAGGTTTCCCAGAATAAACCTGAAAGAATTACGGAATTTTCTGTATGCGTCCTGAATCTGGGACAATATTTCATTTGAAATTCGGACATCAAGCCGATAATCCTCACTTGAGACCCACAGACGGAGTACGTCAGCACCGAGCTTATTCACGATTTCAGACGGGTCAATCACGTTTCCGAGGGACTTTGACATTTTCCTGCCATCACCATCAACGACAAACCCATGCGTAAGGACTGCGCGATAAGGTGCATCCTGTTCGAGCGCAACTGCGGATATAAGAGATGTCTGGAACCATCCGCGGTGCTGGTCAGAGCCCTCCAGATACATATCGGAGGGAAACCCGAGGTCAGGATTGGAGCGTAGTACTACCTGGTGACTCACTCCTGAATCAAACCATACGTCAAGGATATCCCTGCCCTTCTGGAAACTTTTGTTGCCGCAATTGGTACATGTGTAACCTTCAGGTACCAGTTTTTCCACAGGAACTTTGTACCAGACATCAGAGTTCTCTTTACGTATAAGATCTCTGAAATTAGACATGATTTCATCTGTCATCGCAGGTATTCCGCATTCCGAACAGTAAACAACCGGTACCGGTACTCCCCATACGCGCTGGCGTGAAAGACACCAGTCCGGCCTTGTCTCCAGCATGCCGAGTATGCGGCTCTGACAAATTTCCGGTATCCACTTAACGTTACGTACAGCGTGAATCAGACGGCCACGCAGGTTTTCTTTTTCTATGTCAAGGAACCACTGTGGCGTTGCACGGAAGATCACCTTCTGCTTGCAACGCCAGCAATGAGGATAACTATGAGTAATATTTTCCTGAGCAAGCAGGAGTCCTTTTTCGTTCAGGTATTTAACGATTACAGTGTCCGCATCAAATACGTTCATGCCGGCCCAGTTTTCTACCGTTGAAACAAATTGCCCTTTTTCGTTTACGGGAACAAGCATCGGTAAACTATACTTTAAGCCGGCGTGATAATCGTCCTCGCCATGCCCGGGAGCAATATGAACGATTCCAGTGCCTTCTTCTGAAGTTACGAAAGCTGCTGCGATTATCGGCACTTCTTTATCAATAAAGGGATGGCGGATAAGACAGCCGGTTAATTCCTGGCCATTTATTTCTTTTATGACTTTGCCGGATTTTTGTTGCATACGGGATTCAAGTTTTTGCCGGCAGTCCCCGCTTACGACCAGGATGTGATTCTCATATCTGACAAATTGATATTTTAGGTCAGGATGGACGGCGACCGCGACGTTTGCAGGCAGAGTCCACGGAGTAGTCGTCCAGACGGCAAGACCAATGGAAATATCTTGTTCAATATCTTTAACAAAGTTACGCAGGGATTCAGCAGGAAAAAATACGTCTATCGATGGTGATTCTGCATCAGCATATTCTACTTCTGCTTCTGCGAGCGCGGTCTGACAATTCGGACACCAAAACACAGGTTTCTTGCGGCGAATAATATAACCACTTTTTGCGAGACGGCGAAAACAATCCACAATATCAGCTTCGTATTCCTGTGCCATCGTTACATAAGGATGTTCCCATTCTCCAATAAGTCCCAGACGCAAAAACTCTTTACGCTGGATATCTACGAATCTGGAAGCATACTTTCTGGCTTCAGCCCTGAATTTCAGAATATCTTCGTCTGTCTCAGCCGGTTTTTGTCCTGTTTCCTTAAGCAATTGATATTCGATTGGCAAGCCATGGCAATCCCAGCCGGGTATAAACGGAGCGCAGGAACCACATAGCGCGCGGTACTTTATGACTATATCCTTAAGCGTTCTGTTGAAAGCGTGACCAAGATGGATATGCCCGTTTGCATAAGGCGGGCCATCGTGCAGAATAAACTTTTTTCCATTTTTGTTTCGCTCAAGTAATTTATGGTAAACGTCTGTTTTTTCCCAGAGAGACAGGAATTGAGGCTCGCGCTGTGCGAGCTGCGCTCTCATGGGAAAATTCGTATGTGGAAGGTTCGTGGTCTTGTTATAGTTCATCTTATTATAATTTATTTTCCATCATCCTGCGTTTTAAGGTTTTTAGCCGGGAAGCATCGGGCTGTTTTATAACACCACATTCAGTTATTATCGCGGTTATAAGTTTATGAGGCGTTATGTCAAAGGCAGGATTCATGACAGGCATGTCTTTTCTTGTGATTAACCTCCCTGCAGGCGCAAGCACTTCTGCCCTGCCGCGTTGCTCTATCGGGATTGATTTTCCATTTCTCATTTTGAAATCAAAAGTTGAAGCTGGTGCAGCTACGTAGAAAGGGATTCTGTGAAAATTAGCGAGCACAGCGAGAGAATAAGTGCCTATTTTATTTGCAGTATCACCGTTTGCGGTTATGCGGTCTGCGCCTGCGAGTACAGCGTCTACCTTGCCTTCCGACATTAACATTGCAGCCATATTATCAGTGATTATCGTAAATGGAATACCGTCATGTTTTAGTTCCCATGCGGTTAATCGCGCTCCCTGGAACCGCGGCCGTGTTTCACTAACCCATACGTGCGAGAGGTTTCCGGTCTTCCATGCGCGTCGTATTACACCGAGTGCGGTACCATATCCGCCGGTCGCAAGAGCGCCTGCATTGCAATAGGTGAGGACACTGGCGTCTCGTGGCAGAAGCCGCGCGCCGGAACCAGCAATTGCCAAATTTCTCTTGAGGTCATCATCTGCTATTTTTGCTGCTAGCGTAAACAACCGGTTTACCAGGGCAGAATTGAATTTTCCATAATTCTCAACTTCATTCATTGCTTGCATGATTCCCCATGACAGATTTACTGCGGTAGGCCGCGTTTTGCGAATTTTTGAAGCAACGCTTTCAAGTTTTCTTTTAAACAGTGCGGGCTTGAGGTCTTTTTCCTCTGCCTGACGCGCAGAAATTGCGATTGCCGTACAACCTGCTATTCCAAGTGCGGGAGCACCTCTTATCTGCATGTTGCGCACTGCGGATATCAATTGCTCTGCTGTTCGTATCGTAACCCAGCGCTCTCTCCAGGGCAACGCATTCTGGTCAAGTATTTTTACATTAGAACCAGATATGCGTATTGGCCGTAATATTTCTTTTGTCAAATTCCTACTTTTTTGTTTGGTAAGTCTGCCCAAATTCTTTTTCTATTTCTTTACGTTTCTTTTCAAAGTATTCATCTATCATGGCTGTTACGCCTTCCATTTTCTCCAGTTGTGCGAGGCGTTTTTCAAGCGATTCCTGCGCTTCAAACATTACTCTGACCGCATCAGCAACCGGGTCGGGCAACCGTCCATGCTCAAGATCCATAACCAGCCGGCGGTGTTCCTCCACTACCCTTCCGGGAACACCGATTACCGTCGCACCAGGTGGAACGTCGTGTATTACAACCGAACCGGCACCAATCCTCGAGCCCTTGCCGAGCCGGACAGGGCCAAGTACAATTGCTCCTGCTCCCACCGTGACGTCATCCTCCAGCGTTGGATGGCGTTTTATTTTCTTTGTACTGGTACCACCAAGAACGACTCCCTGATAAAGTAGACAATCATCGCCAATTTCCGTGGTTTCTCCAATGACTACGCCCATGCCATGGTCAATGAACAGATGCCGTCCGATATTTGCACCAGGATGAATCTCTATCCCGGTAATATGTCTTGAAATATGAGAAATCAACCGTGCCATTACTCTATCCTCATTATTCCAGAACCAGTGCGCAATACGATGCATCCATACGGCACGCAAGCCAGGATAGCACATAAACACCTCAAAAGGCGTTCTTGCTGCCGGGTCACGCTCGAATACAACCCTGATATCTTCTTTTATCATTTTAAAAAAATTCATTTTGGTTCTCCTTTGGAGGTGCGATGAGACTACTTCGTAGCTTGCACGAGCAAGCCCGTGCCTACAACGCAGGCTAAAGCCTGCGGCTACCACGTTCCTCGCAATGACAAATCTTCTACGTGATTTTCTTGTGATTTAATTTTCTTCCCGAGCTCTCCTCTTGTAATAAGACATTTCGTAGGACATTTTCTCACGGCCATTTCGAGTTTTCCACTGGACTCAACATCAATAACAGGTAGATTATTCTCGTACCGGACAGCACCAGCAGGAGAAATTTTTGGACTTGCACAGACACCGCAGGTATAGCAACCAACTTTGCACGCCTGAAGTACCTCTTTGCCTTTTAGTGGTGAGTTGCACGCCACGTAAACTTGCTGTCTCCTATTATCAATTAATTTGATGATACCGCGCGGACAGGCATCAATGCATATCCCGCATCCGGTACATTTTTCTTCGTCCACCACAGGTAGGCCGTCCTTGCCCATGGTAAGTGCTCCAAACGGGCAGGAACTAATGCAGGTTCCGAGGCCAAGGCAGCCGTATTCGCATTCTTTGGAGCCAGACATAATAAGTGAAGCGGCTTTACAATCGTTGATACCTTGGTATTCGGCAATGGAGCTAGCAACATTCGTACTGCCTCCACAGGCAATCACAGCTACTGGTTTTGCAATTACCTCAGTATTTGTTCCGAATATGGAATCCAGCTCTTTTTTCGCACTGTTAGAAATTACGGGGCAAGTTGAATTTCCGGCTTTGCCCGAGATAAGCGTTTCAGCAAATAAATGACAGGATGCGAAACCGCATACGCCACAGTTTGCGCCGCCAAGCAGCTGTTCTGCTCTCTCAAGGCGCGCATCATCGTGTACGGCCCAGAATTTCTGCGCAAGCGCAAGCACCCACGCAAAAATTGCACCGAGTATACCAAGTATAGCGAGTCCGGCAACAGCTGTCATACCTATTTAATCAATCCGGAAAATCCCATAAAACTAAGCGAAAGTATTGCAGCGAGTATCAGAGAAATTCCTACGCCACGGAATGGCGCAGGAACGTCACAGTAATTTAAATCCTCCCTGATGCCAGCCATAAGGACAAGAGCGAGCAGGAAACCAATTCCGCTACCCAGGCCAAAGACCACGCTCTGTGCGAAGGAATAGTTACGAATTACCATTAAAAGTGCTGCGCCGAGTATAGCGCAATTTGTCGTTATCAAAGGAAGATAAATGCCGAGAGCACGGTAAAGCGCAGGGCTTATCTTTTTAAGGAACATTTCTACGAGCTGGACCAGAGACGCGATTACCAGTATAAATGCCGCTATCTCAAGAAATATTGCGTCGTATCTTTCCAGTAGAAGATGGTAAACAGGCCAGCAAATTGCCGTTGCCATGGTCATTACAAAAGTGACCGCACCTCCCATGCCTATTGCCGAACTCATGCGGTTGGAAACGCCGAGAAACGGACATATCCCAAGGAACATCACCAGCACAAAATTATTTACGAGAATCGTTGAAAAAAGTATCTGGATTAAACTCATTTCTTCTCTTCCTTCATTTTATTAAGCCAGTTAAACAAACCAGCGAGTAGCCCGAGCGTGAGGAACGCGCCCGACGGCAGGAGCATGAGTACTGTTTTTACGGATGAAGCCGGCATGACTGATATTCCGAACCATGTACCACGGCCGAGAATCTCACGGATTGAACCCAAAACCAAAAGAGATAACGTAAACCCCATTCCCATACCAAGAGCATCGGTAAATGCACGGCGCACCGTATTCCTGGACGCAAATACCTCTGCTCTTGCCATAATTATGCAATTTACGACTATCAAAGGCACAAACGGCCCAAGTGCTTTACTAAGCGCTGGGAAATATGCTTTGAGAAACAGGTCAACGATGGTAACGAATGAAGCAATAACTATAATAAAGCTGGGAATGCGCACTTCACGCGGTATGATATTCCTTAGTGATGAAATGAGCGTACTCGAGCAGACCAGTACAAATAATACAGCGAGGCCCATCGTTATGCAATTCGCTACGCTCGTGGAGACAGCAAGCGTAGGGCACATACCCAGCAAGAGACGAAAAACCGGGTTTTCTTTCCAGAGGCCTCCGATGAAATCGCCCCATAATACGTGCGGTGGTTTTTTGTTTTCTTCCGTCATATTGTCATTCTCAAGTGTAGTAGCCGCATACTTAGAGCCTCTCTTAAGAACAAAGCGCACCCTAAAGGGTGCGGCTACCGAAGCGAAGAATCTCTCAGGCCCTTGACAGCTTCGTTAACTATTTTTACGATTGATTTTGTAGATATGGTTGCGCCAGTAATAGCACGGATTTCATTTGGTTTCCCGGGCTTGGAATCTTTGACATAAATTATCTCAGGCCCGGTTTCGAGATTTTCGAATTGCTTTCTAAACCACTCACTTGTTATCTCTCCGCCAAGACCGGGGGTCTCTGCGGATTCTAACACGCGGATACCTTTGACCTTTGAGAGGTCCTGGACCATGCCAATAATTATGACAATCTTGTCTTGAAAACCCTGCCCTTCTGCTTGCACCGCTATGCCAGCTGGCTGGCCTTCTGCATCATATGCCTGATAGTATTTTACTGCGCCGGATTCCATTTCCTGGTATTTTTCTGCCTCTGGCAGAACAGCGTAGATTGCCATATCAGAAGCCTCAATGAGTCGCTTTTCGATCTCTGGTTTTGTAATGTTCCACACCAGACCAAGCAAACCGCCTGCGACAGCCGCAATAGCGCATAGGACTATTATGATTCTTTTTCGTTGCATTTTTTACCTCTGTGTTTCACTGCCCCTGACTTGATTGACTTACGTATCCAAATGGTTTTACAAGAGTTAGGCGGTTTATCAAAGGAGCCAATCCATTCATCAGTAAAATAGAATACATAACACCTTCCGGTAATCCGCCCCACGTCCTTATAATAAGGACTATTGCCCCGGCAGTCCCTCCGAAGAGCCAGCGTCCGGATTTTGTTATTGGCGTTGTCACAGGGTCGGTTGCCATAAACAATGCGCCGAACAATAATCCTCCGGAGCATATCTGCCACAGAGGACCGGGATATGAACCGTGAGTAACGATAGTTGCAATAAATGATGCGACGGCAACCGTGCCGAGCATACCAATTGGTATCCTCCAGTCAGCATGCCTGCGTACTAGAATATAAATGCCGCCAACAAGTATTGCAATCGCAGACGTTTCGCCAATACAACCGCCAACGTTGCCCCAGAAAAGATTCCCGACCGGCTCAAGTACGTTGCTAAATTTCCACGCTGCAAGAGGAGTTGCAGAAGTGACCGTTGTGAATGGCACTGTCCAGCTGGTCATATGCGCCGGGTATGAAGCAGCCAGGATTGCACGGCCTACGAGTGCAGGATTAAAAATGTTATAGCCAAGTCCGCCAAATATCTGCTTGCCAATAATGATTGCCATTGCCGAACCAAGCGCTACCATCCATAATGGAAAATGTGGAGGCAAAGTCAGCGCAAGTAGCGTGCCAGCTATTGCAGCACTTCCGTCAGAAAGCGTTCTGTGGCGCATCCGTAGAACAAACCATTCTGCGAGCATCGCAGTACCGGTACCAACTACGAGCATTGCAAAAGAGTACCAGCCAAAGAAAAATATTGAACTAGCTATGCACGGCAGAAGCCCCAGCATAACCCCTTGCATTACGTCTTTGGTTACGACACCTTTGTGAATGTGAGGTCCGGAAGATATAACAAGTTCTGCTTCCTGGATTCTCTCAAATGGAACGGTCATGCGGTCTCCTCAAGTACAAGATTAGAGATATAGCAACTGCAATTGATATTACGCAAAGCAACTGCCCAAAAGTCAGCGTCCCTGAAAACAGCCAGATGACGTCTCCGCGCAGATATTCCAAAAAGAAGCGTACAACGGAATAATAACATACGTATATTAAAAAAAGAGTCCCGTCCGAAAGTTTCTTTGAGCGTAGCTTCCACAGTATCACAAAACCAGCTGCATTCAGAGCAGCTTCAAGCGGTTGCGTTGGATGAAGCGGAACTCCGAGGGGATTTGCGAGTGATTCCGGGTTTGTAAAAGTGATACCCCACCACCAGTCCGTCGGTCGTCCATAACAACAGCCAGCGGATGTGCATCCAAGCCGGCCTATCGCCTGTCCAAGCAGCATACCTGGTGCTATGGTATCGGTAAATTTCCAGAAACTGGTTTTTGTCAGGCGGGTCATGACGATCGCGATAACGATTCCGCCTGCGATTGCACCATGTATCGCCATCCCGCCATGCCAGAGCATTACTATTTCCCAAGGTTTTGTTACCAGTAAATGTGGGTCGTACCATACAAGATGCCATATTCTTGCGCCAAATATTCCGCCAATTATAACCCAGAATAGGATGTCAAGAAACCTGTCTATGTTGATTTGGCGTCGTCGTGCTTCCTTTATCGAAACCCAGATGCCAATCAATACGGCACAGGCGACAAGAACACCGTACGTGTGTAATTCAAAATTTCCGATACGAAATAATACAGGGAACATACATTTAACTTAAAACCTTCTCTCTGTAGCTTATTACACTCGCCAGAGTAAGCGGATTTGGGTCCTCAATATCCACTGAGCTCCAGGCATCCATCATGTAACGTTCAATATAGGCATAGGGCAGGCAGCCAAAGCCTTTATCGCCCCATTTAGTGGACCATGAGTTTTTAAATTTGATAAGTTTCTTTTCGTCGTCATAACCACATGCAACAATTGCATGACCACCTAAACTCGTTTCATCTACCTTAGGCATAGGCACAAGCCCGGTTTTTGTCTTAAGCATCCCGTTAAAGACCTCGATACCTAAAACAACAGGACCCTTGCTGACTAAACTTAGACGCAGCTCATTTAAATTAAGTATGCGTGCATAAGTAATGATGCGAAATTTTTTGGCATTTGTCTTAGCACCTTCTTTGGGCTTATCCTTTTGATGTGGAGAATATGGCCAGAACTTTTCCTGACAGACTCCGAGCTTTTCAAGCACTTGCATACTTGCACGGATAGTAGTTCCTTCTAATCCTGGCATACCATCTATCTTTTTAGCTTCACTATAAACAAAACGCGGGGAAAGTCCTACCAGCTTTTCATAATCAAGAAACTCCTGATATTCTTTCATCCCCGAAGCAACCGCAAAGCCAACGCAGGTCCCTTCGTCTCCCTGGTCTCTTATTGGCGACATCTTTTGCGTATAGTCAATCTTTTTAGGTAACTTCACTACCGGAAGATATGCCCGCATCAAATAATCTCTGTCATCAAATTTATCTTTTATACATCCGAATCTACTCATCTTGTTTTCACTCTCGGCAACTACAATCTAGTATGTTAGCGATGCATATTCTGCTGGCGTGTCATCTTCAGTGTTTGACATCACTGGTTGTATGCTAACCAGGAGATGGTGTGGTACGCAGATAATACATTCGCCTGGCCTTGATATCCATCCCTGCTTCATGCATGTCTGATTCGGGCAATCGTTCTTGCAAACCCTTACTTTCCCTGCTCTCGTTTCTATGACAGGACCGCTCTTGTTTTCGACATCACTCTTGTCAATCGGTGTGATTCCGTCTTTGCCGACTGTGTAATAACCGGACAGCGGGGCAGGAACGTTACGCTTATCCGTAGAAATTGCATCAGAGAACGAAATGTTTCCTATCATCTCATTGTTGATAAATATCGTAACCACGTTGTTTTGTAGATTCCCTGTGCGGTGCATTGCATAATTAATTAGCGCAATTATTCCTGCTCCAGCGAGAACAATTATTATTAGCGTGATATCGCGACGGTTAAAAGCTGCAGGCAGTTTGAATTTCATACCTTGACGTGAAACAAACCAAGCGGGCAGGCATTAACGCACAACTCGCATAAGATGCATTTTTGTTTGTCAAATATGAGATGCTGGTCTTTTGGGTCAAGAGAAAGAGCCCCGGTTGAACACACGGAAATACAGGCACCGCATGATATACATTCGGATTCTTTGAACGTAATGTCACGAGCAAGCTGCTGTATGCCGACTTTTTCTCTTGAAACAAACAAAAGCCCCTTCTTTATATTTTCGGGTGTTCCCTCTACTTCAAGAACTAATTTACCTTTTTCTTCCGGCGTAATATGAGCACGCAAAATGTTTACTACCAATTTATAGTCAGCGACAAGATGATATATAATCGGCTTTTTTACGAGCCCTTTTGGAAACGTAAGCACTATCCTTCTTTTTTGCATCTTGTATTACTCCTTACCAAATCCATGCAGGGTAGTATTAATGGGTAAAGTTGCAGCCGGCTCGCCTAATAGAAACTTTCCGTTCTTTATCCATTGTTTAAGTACTTTTGTAATTTCCCTTGCTTTATACAAACTACAGAGTGGAGCAGAGGGAACTTTGTGGCCTTTCAGTTCAACTTCTCCGGAACGCAATTCAGCGTAAGAGACCTGCTTTAGGACGGGCCGCTTGCCCTCTGAAATTCCATAGTCAACTATTGTTGTATAAATATCTTTATCAGCTATCAGCAGTGAATTTGCAATCTGTTCATTCAGTACAGGTATTGGAATTCCAATACCAAGGAATAACGTAACGCCGTAACGGTAGAAAACGGCAGCACGTACATAATCTGGAGACATTCCCTTAAGGTCGCCACTCAGACATAAGGTTGCACCAGGGCCAATGGTGGTTTTTGTTTTGTTGTCCCGTTTCTGTCCGGGGTTATGTTGTGTGCCAGGGCCAACCACGTAACCAGTACCTCCACCCAGGAAGACCCTTGTACCGGTTCCAATTGTGAGATACTCAGGGTCGTTATTCAGTGGAGAAAGGTAACCGCAAGTAGCATAGTTCACGTTGCTATAATTTGACAGTAGCGTTCCCATATAAGTGTATATTGTCGTTTTTCTGCTATTCGTTGCAGCAGAATAATTCTGATAGACGTTCCTTGGATTAAACATCATTGCCTGGTTCAAAGTACGCAAAGTGAATATACCCTCAAATTCTTTCAGTGGATAGCAATCCGTTCCATGCGACTGCGCGTAGATGCGAATACGTTTTCCTCGTAATAAATCCTCGATAACGTGTGCACCGCCATAAGCAATGCCTTCCGTTTCAGATATTTCTGTTGCACCAAGATAAGCGTCAGCTGCAGCAATTCCGCCATAGGCAGGTACGTCGTTAAGCCAGATTTTCTGCATTTTGATTGGCGGGTCAGTATGCCCAAAGTTAAGAAAAACCCCCGATGAGCACATAGGGCCAAAGGTTGCAGTAGTAACGACGTCTACGTCCTGTGACGCCTTTTTTACGCCATTTTTACGTGTGCACTCCAGGAACTCGTCCTTGGTAAGGACTACCACCTTGCCCTGCTTTATTTTCTGGTTAATTTCAGCAAATGTTTTCGTAGCGCTGCACCTCTTGAAATTTAGAATAATTTAACAAAAATAGAGCTGATTGTCAAATGGAATCGGAGGGTTTAGAGCGGCGAGTCCCAGATTTAAGATTCTCCGGATAAGCTGCTCATAAGTTATTCCTGCCTTCTTTGCCGACTCTGCAACTTCATCGTCAGGTGCAAGCGAGGGGTTTGCATTTGCTTCAAGGACGAATACTTCGCCATCCGGAGTCAGACGTAAGTCGAACCGTCCGTATCCCTGTAAATTCAAAGCGTGGTATGCTTTCCTTCCTATACGCCTGATTTTTTTGTCTATTTCAGGAGGGATGCCGTTTGCGAATTTATTCTTTATGTCCCAGCGTTTACGGTAATCATTATCCCATTTTGCTTTGTAGGTTGCGATTTTCGGCCCGTCATCCGGAATTTGTCCAAATTTCATTTCGCGCAGAGGAAGAGTCCGGAGCCGGCGACTACCAAGAATACTCAAATAGAGTTCTCTGCCATTAATGTATTGTTCAGCAATTGCGTCGCCATCAAGCCGTTCGTGGATAAACTTAATTCTCTCGCAGAGGTCATCGGCATTCATTGCAAATGAGGCCTTCACGATTCCGGTGGATGCCTCTTCTTTGGTTGGCTTGACTATCGCAGGGAAAGACAGGTGTTTTAATAACCTGAACTTTTTACCTTTGCGGAAGACCTGAAAATTAGGTACTTTTATCCTGTGATAAGTCAGTATTTTTTTGGTCAATACTTTGTTGTTACACAATGCAAGAGCAGTTGTCCCTGAGCCGGTATATGCAATCCCGAACATTTCAAGAAGTGAAACTACGTTTTTATCCAGATGATATTTGTTACGAAAGACTTCTGCAAGGTTAAAGACGACGTCGGGTTTGTACTTGTCGATCGAATCAACCAATGGGCTGATGCTGTCATAGATGCCTACCGTACTGACTTCATGCCCAAGCTTCTTAAGCGCTTTGAGCACGCTTGCTTCGGTTAGCCAGTCAGCAGTTTTCAATTCTTCGGTAAAATCCTGGTTTTCAGGAGGCGCAGTCCCGCAATCAAGCAAAACAAGGACACGCAATTTCTTTTTAGGCTTTTCCGGCATGTTCATTTTCGTTTCTTAAATCCACCCGTATAACTGTAATTAACCAGAAGCGCCGTTACGTACGCAATCAGGTCTGAGTAGATGGCTGATTCATTATACGACTGATTGTGATGTACTCCAAGATGCAATTCATCACTCCTGACAATTATATCTTTTATAACGTTGCGTACAACATATTTTCTCTGACCAGTCCATTTAGATACCTGCTCAATCATACGTTCGCGATGGCGTCTTAAAAAATCGGATGCTTTTTCTATGTTACGGGATTCCGTTCCTGCAGCCTGCTGACTAAAAATTCTCTTTATGTATGGGTCATGAAATTCCGGTAGTTCATCTTCCGATGACTTTTTGCGCCGCTTATAATAGTTTTCAAGGGTGGACTTCAGGGAAGATACAGCCCAGTATTTTTTACCTCTTTTAACAAGAGGTTGCCGGTTACCAATTTGTTTCATCAGAGCATCGACGTATTCTAACTTTTCCAGAGCCCTCCATTTTTTGTACTGCTCTCTCCAGTTTTTACCTGGCGTGAGCCACACAGCAAACGTCTCAGCGAAATCCTCGTCAGGGTGGTATTGAGCGTAAAAACCGTCCAGGTGATGAACGAAATTTTTACTGTACGCATGGAAGCGGTAACGGTCCGGATAATCGGCAGAAAACGGGCCAAAGAGTTTACGCCAGCGTTTACGCCTGTGCAAAAGATATGCATAGTTTATCGCATGTCCTGTCTCGTGACGCAAGAGTTGCATACAGGGTTCATGCGTGTTCCCTTCAACCTCTCCAAGCATTTTATGCTCGAGTTGCCTGAGGCGCGGGTGCACAAGGTAAAACGGAATCCCTATAACCGGTTCGCCGTCAGGACACAGCCATTCGTCTGCAAGATAGCAGCGCGGATGGAAGTGGACGTTTTTCTGGTCAAGTTCTGAATATAACTGATGGATGCAATCCTCAAGGTATGTCCCTGCAATATCCAGTTTCAGTTCGCAAAGACGCACTTTCAGGAGTTCGTTTTCCTGTAAATCCGCCCATGAGTAAGATTGCGTTGTTTTTGTCATTCTGAGGGCGCAGCCCGAAGAATCCCGTAACATAGGTCGCGCGCTATGCCTTAAGCGTCACCAAAGGTTCTGCATCCAGGGAATGTGCGCGTGCCTGAATAGGTTTTACCTCAACGAATGATGGTATTTGTGGTGTACGCGCGTTGAAGAATGCTTGCGAGACAAAAACCAACCTATTTTCAGGAGTCCGTCCATAGTAATTGCCACGCCGTTTATCGTAGCCCTCTATCATTATGCAAGTAGTGTGGCCTAACATATTTTGGTTTTGAGCAAGCGCAAGTTCCTCGCAAAGTGCATTCAGCTGCATGAGACGTGCTGTCTTGGTTTCCTGAGGGACATCGTCTGTAAACTGCGCTGCTGCCGTTCCTGGCCTTGGCGAATATTTGAAAGTGAATGCTGAATTGAAATTACAAGTTCTGATAAGGTCGAGCGTCTGCTCAAAATCCTTATCTGTTTCTCCAGGAAAACCAACTATTATATCCGTAGTTATAGTTGCGTCAGGGGTTTGCTTGCGAATAGAACGGATGAGTTCCAGGTAATGCTCACGCGTATACCTGCGGTTCATTCTTTTAAGAATATGGTTTGAGCCGGATTGCACCGGCAAATGGAAGTGATGACAGAGTACAGGGTTGGAGGCGACGGCGGAAATCACGCGCTCAGTCAAGTCGCGAGGATGGGAAGTCATAAACCGCAGGCGCTTCAAGCCCGGGATTGCCGCAACACGTGTGAGCAGGTCTGCAAAATCATAGTATGTGGCCGGCGCGCCTGCGGTGCCGCTACTGTCGCCTTCTGCGCTGGCCGGCACATGGTAAGAGTTCACGTTCTGACCAAGCAGCGTGATTTCCAGTGCGCCCTGTTGCATGAGCCCTTCCACCTCTCTTACCACTTCTTCAAGCGGTCTGGATATTTCAGGTCCACGCACAAACGGGACGATACAGTATGAGCAATAGTTATTACATCCCCGCATGACAGGTACAAATACAGACGGTGACACCTGTCCCCTACTGGCCTGTTCGGCTCGCTCGACCAGGTCGCACCTGCCGGCAAACGGCAGCCGTCCGCCGTCGCCTCCAACCACGCAGACCCGCTTGCCGGTATTACCAAACCCGCCATTCAAGTATTCTGCTACTTTCTCCACGTGCCTCGCACCGATAACAGCATCTACATGTTTGAACTGCTCAAGTGCTTTTTCTCCCAGCTCCTCGGCAATGCATCCTGTAAGCACAAGACGCCTTCCCTGCTCCGCTTCTTTCCACTTTTTCAAACTCGCAAGATAACCAAGCGCACGCCTCTCGGCATTTTCCCTTACAGCACACGTATTCACGATAACAACATCAGCAGAATCAGCGTCCTTATCCCGGACAATCCCCCACCCTTCACTCACAAGCATACCTGCAAGCCGCTGGCTATCAGCAGCGTTCATCTGGCATCCGAAAGTCCGGATAAAGACTCTCATAAATATTATTAGCTTCCGATGGTCTTATTTTAATCCTTTTATTAAACTTTCCAGCGTATCAACAAAATCTATTGCATTTCTATAAATCTTTTCAGCATCTTTTTGCACAATAACTGCATCTGCCTTATACTGCGCTGTATTTCTTTTGGATTTTGTGGCCCACATTTTATTAACATATCTCTCATCGAGTCTTTTCGCAGACTTGATTTTCTCGATGTCTTTCGATTCTATAGCCTTTTCTTTGAAAACAAAATGATATTCTAATCCATCGATAAGGCTTTCGTGACTTCGGGCTTTTATTCCTATTGCGGCCAACGCAGCTGTTGCCGCATGAAACATTGCATAATATCCACAGCTTATAGTCCAATCATATCCGATATAATCGGCACTTACTTTTAGTCTTTTCTTGCTCTCTTTATCTTTTGAAGCCTCCATAAGCAAAGAACCGGTCTCGATATTATGCCTTGCTTTATCAACATGATATTTTACTAGTGTTGTAATCGTGGAATCTGCTCTTAAATCGCCGCTATCAAAATAACCTTTTACTTTTATTTTTAGCATTTCTTTCTTTAAATCGCTCATTTTACTACCTCCAATACTAGTTCCCAGAATTTCTCAGCACCAAAGAGTATTATTTTGTTTTTTAGAATTTCTTTCCCGACATTCTGTTCTTTATCTTTTAACATTGTTAATAGATTTGTTGGCTCAGAAACCATAGGGTTTATTTCGATACCGAAACCTTTTGACAAGGCAGCGCATTCCATATCTATAGTTTCATCATATTTCTTTTTTGAAGGAACAAGAATAAAAAGGTCAATATCGCTTTTTTTAAAGTCAGTCCCTTTAGCTAAAGACCCGAACAGAACGACAGAAAGTAAGTTAAAATCTGTTTTTTTAGGTAATACCGAAAGAAGTTTTTCAATTACAAAGAATTTTTTCTCTCTTTTCTTCAAGAATTCTTCAGCTATCTGATTCGATATTTTAACAAAGCTTGTTTTTACCTCCGGGTTTTCATAGTTAGGTCTACAATATTTACGGTTTGAGCGTTGGTCAACAACTATAATTTTTTTATCTTTCAATTCTTCAACTTGTCTATATACATAGCTGTAAGAAATGTTTGTTTTTGTGGCTAACTCGTTTATTGTAAACTGTGCATATACATCATCATAGAACAGCCTTATTATTTTATCTTGCATTTTAACCTCCGCTATCACTTGTGGTGATGATGTTATCACTAAAACTGATATATGTCAAGCTGAATTTTAAAGAGAGAAACATGCGCATGCCTGTTTCGGGTGGGTGAGGATTTCCCTTTCGGCTGCTTTTTAGCAGCAGCTAGGGAGCTGATGCAGCGGCTTGCCGAAGGCAAGACGCAAAAACATCAAAATCGCCCCCGCAATTGGCGGTGCTTTGCCCCCAAAAAGAATTTCTTTTTTTCTTTTTGCCCCATTTAATTTTTTGTTTTCAGAAACGGAAAAGAAACTGCAATGTCAAAAGATTCAAAAGGTTATAAAAATATGCCAAAAAAAAATCTACATCCGTACCTTCGGCTGACCCTTGGTTTGTTCTTTACAAGTTGTCTAAACCGTTCTTTTTTTACAGCATTTCAGGTTGAGTTGGCGGTATAGTCTTTCTTGATGCACCGCCCGCTTGGGCGGGCTTGGTTGGTGGTGTATGCACCGTTCAGCCTCGCTGTCGCTCGGCTTCACTGCATCGCTCGCTGGGCCGCTCGCTGTGCGGCAATGCAATGGTACGATTCGGCTTTTCGTGTTTGCCGCATTTTGGGCGGCGGCAAAATTCGCCAAACACTTTGCGTTCTCTTCCTCGCAAAAATCCTAAATAAAGAGGCCCTTTTTATATTGCGGCGGCCAAAAAATTTAAAAGGTATATACAATACCTTATTAAATAACGCATACAAATTCTGCAACTACCCTGAAATCATCCTCAGAGACGTTTTCGAGCACAATATCTTCAAAGTTTTTGTTATCGGGGGATAAAATAATCTTTTTATGCATCCACTGGCCGCCTCCAAGGTTTTCCTTTTCGCTGTGGTAGCGCTTAATCGTGAAACTCTGATGTGTTTCCGGGTCTGATACCATACGCGATTCAACTAACACCGCTAACCCATTACGCGAACCACCGCGCTCAAACCGAAACAGACACCAACTGCCATCAGGAATAGTCGACTCCATTGACTTGCCAACAACCTGCGCGATGAACATATCATCCTTCAAATGACGCCCCTCAGGCATCGGCTTCCAACCTTTAGTCTTGGGGGTCGGTTGTTCCTTGAAAGCCGTTGCCGCAACCGCAAGATCATAAATGGGGATATATCCGTCTTCGTACTTCCCCTCTGAAATAACATCGCTAAAGAATAAGTCTAATTTTTCCTCTTCAGTTTCGCTTAATCTCTTATAGACACGCTTTAAAAGATAATCTTTCACAACTGCCCCAAAGGCCTTATCGTCCATGATTTTATTGAAGATATCTTGGTTCTGATCCATACGGTCTACCAACTTAGCTATGAACACATCATCAAAACCATATTTGAAATTATCAATCGTATTAGTCTTTGCCTGAAGGCCAAGATTCTCATCCATAACCATCTCTTCCTCAATTTGATCAAAAAACAGCTTGTCAGCTTCAGTAAAATCAGTCCCAAAACGGTCGTTAAGAAGTTTGATTATCTCGGAAAGTAAAGCGTATTCTTCTTTGTCTTTCTTAGTCCCTGCTTCGGTAACCGGTTTTATGCCTGCGCCTGAATCCTTTTGCAGCTCAATACTGCCTTCTGCCATCTTCTGCAAACGGTAATACTCAAGCGCAACTTCATCACCAAAATGATATATATCGCCAGGATCTCGGCCCGGAAGCTTCTTCAGCAAAAAGCGGGAATAGGCATAGAACTTTTCAAGTTCAATATCCTGAAACGGCATAATCTGCGCCAGAAAGGCATACAGCCGCACAAATACACCCAAGGTATTCGCGAAATCTTCCCTGTGCTCTTCCTTTTCAATCGCTTTGAAACGCTCAACCGCGACATCAATCAAGGCATTCAGCTGCGCGTGTTCGCGTTTGGTATGTAACTCCTTATTTTTGAAAAAGACTGCACAAAAGGCGTCAATATCGGGCTTACGAATAATCTGGAACGAATCAATCTTATTCTTTAAATCATAAAGCTTGTTGGGATCCGTGGTATCGGTAAGCTGGCTCTGCTCATAATAGGGTTGGAATGCCGCAAGAATATCTTCTCGTTTATTTACAAAGTCCAAAACAAAAGTATCTTCTTTACCCGGACAAGTTCTATTCAAACGGCTCAAGGTTTGCACCGCCTTAACACCATCGAGCCGCTTGTCCACATACATTGTATGCAAAAGCGGTTCGTCATAACCTGTCTGGTATTTCTCCGCTACAAGCAATATTTGATATTCTGCCGTAGCGAATTTTTCCGGTAATTCCTTTTCGCCAAACCCATTCATTCCTGACTCGGTATATTCCGGAGGGATGCCATCCAGAAGAACAATTCCCGAAAAAGCAACCAATGCCTTGATGTCGTGATATCCTTTTTCTTTAAGATAAGTATCGAACTCGTGCTTGTAACGCACAACGTGTTCGCGTGAAGACGTAACCACCATTGCCTTGGCCTTACCGCCAATCTTTTTCATCGTAACCTGCCGAAAATGCTCAATCATAACCTCTGTTTTTTGGGCAAGGTTATACGGATGCAATGTTAAAAACCGGGCAATCGCGCGGGCGGCCTTTTTCTTATTTACATTCGGATCTTCTTCAATCTTTTTAGAAAGCTGGAAAAACGTCTGGTAAGTTGTGTAGTTTTGAAGAACATCGAGAATAAATCCT